>Ga0207684_10005656_pt1 | contig 11484 bp, 17 predicted proteins | sample KBSK5501metaG_FD_184342 | JGI IMG/M metagenome (GOLD analysis project Ga0207684, IMG submission 184342) | Corn, switchgrass and miscanthus rhizosphere microbial communities from Kellogg Biological Station, Michigan, USA - KBS K5-50-1 metaG... | ecosystem: Host-associated > Plants > Roots >... | reverse complement strand
GCCAAAGACCATCCACGGGCGACCCGCCAGGCTGACGATCACGATGGCGCCCAGCAGAAAAACGACGTTGAATGGATTCGCCCCACCCGCCGCGGTCGCGGCAAGAACGTTGAGATTGGGCGCGACCCCAGCGCCAACGGCGAAGAGCGCGGACGACCACTCGACATACCCCCGGCGCGCGAGGATGACGACGACCAGGTATAACAGGGCATTCAGCGCGATACCGCCGAGCTGGACTATCTCGGTGACGCCAAAGCGACCCAGAGCGACGATCAAGACGAGCGCCACCAGAAACAGGACTCCGATCAACACGCCAAAGACCGCTCCCAGGAGGATCAGGAGCCGCTGCCGCCGCTGGCGATCATAGCGGCGCACTGATTCTGCTTCGTCGTGCGTCGCTTCGACATGGGTCGCGGTGTCAGGGCTGGCGATGCGCTCAGTGGTTTCCGTCATGACTCTTCCTCCTCGACCAGCGAGCGTAGCCGGCGCGTGCGGTCTGCCGCGGTGAGCGCGATGACGTCGTGAATCGCCGGAATCAATTCAGAGGGCAGCACAGGTTTGGTCAGATAGCGATCCGCGCCGGAGAGTAGCCCCGGCAGAAGCCCCTGTTCCTCAGGCATTGCTGTGAGGATGATGAGCGGCATATCCATAGTCGCGGGATCGCCACGCAGCGTGCGGACGAATTGCAGGCCGTCAATGCCGGGCATACGAATATCAATGATGGCGCAATCTGGAGGCGCTTCCGCCATACGGATGAATCCCTCAGCGCCGTCGCGCGCCAGCAGGATGGTAAAGTGGTCAGAGAGACCCTCGCGCAGCAGTTCGAGAAGAGCAGGGTTGTCATCAACCACGAGGATCGTGCGATGAGGTTGGGCCATGTGTACCTTCTCTCGTCAATTCCGTGCGGCTGCTGAAAGGCGCTCAATCTGTCTCGCACAGCAGATGAATGGCCACACATCTGGCCACAGAGTTCCCTAGAGCATGCAGCATCGTCGCGTTACGGTCAAGTGGTGGCTATTGTCGCACGCGCTGCGGTCGCCTGGTAGATTGCGTGGCGCCAGGTGGCGCCTGGTATCTTCTTTATGCGCGAATTTATCCTTCTCTCGCCAGAAGACCCCGCCCTTGAGGGCTGGGGATGAATGGCGCTCTGGCTCGCCGTGTGGTAGACTACCCACATACCGCAGGGCCTGCGGAAATCTACGCTTGCGGAGGTGGCTTCGGGCCACGACATGATGGTGTCAGACCAAGCGAGCCTGCTCGTGCGGCGGTCGTCAGCCCAAGAATCCCCTGGCTTGAGCCATGGGGAGTGGTCAATTGCGAACTCTGCTCGCCCTGATGGATTCGTCACAGGGCGCAATCTGATGCGCCGACCTATTCACGAATGGGAGCGTGTTTCTACAGGGTGCGTACGTGTGCAGCGCCAGGTGGGGCCCGCGCTGCAAAGTCAGCAAAAGTGATCCTGCAATAGCGCGAAGAAAGGCGTCATGGCGATGGGTGGTCGGTGTGATGTTCCTGGCGCTGTGGCGTTCTTTCCTGCGCCAGCTTATCGGGCGGTCAAGCGATAGGCGATACCGGCGTGCAAATCGAGCGCGTAGACCTCACCGGCGTCATCTTCTCCAAATGAGGAGATCGAGGCGTTGGTATCCAGCAACTGCCGGACTTGGGCGGGCTTCCCTGGCGCATTCCCATTGGTGTTTAGTCCATAGATGCGCCCACTGCACCAGTCCCCATACACATAGATGCCACGCAACGCCGGAGACGCTCTCCCGCGATAGACATAGCCGCCCACGAGCGCACACACATCGCCACCGTGCCGATAGTAGGCGATGGGCGCAACATAACCAGGAGGCGCGCAGCTCGAACCCGCACACTCCGGTCCCTCTAAGAGACTCCAGCCATAATTCTCGCCGCCCTTGCTGGAGGCGGGCTGGAAGTCCACCTCTTCGTAGGCCAGCTCACCCACGTCGCCAATGTAGAGATTGTGCGTCAGGCGATCAAAGCTGAAGCGCCAGGGATTGCGCAGGCCATAGGCCCAGATCTCAGTAGGTATACCCTTCGCTGCATTCACTGGGTTCGTCGTTGGAATGGCGTAGGCTTTCCCTGCGCTGGTATGGTCCACATCGATGCGGAGGATCTTGCCCAGAAAGGTATCCAGTCGCTGTCCGTTCGCGCTCGGCGCGCCGAGTCCACCGTCGCCCACACCGACATAGAGATACCCATCAGGCCCAAACAGCAGCATCCCCGCCTTATGCTCCGGTCGTACAGGGCGTGGCTGCTGGATCACCACGATGACTTGCGCGCTGCCTGGATCGGCGCGCAGCGGGTTGTTCCCCTCAATGTGATAGCGCGAGATGACCGTGTCGCCATCCAGGTTCGAATATGCGATGAAGAAGAGGCCATTCTGCCTGAATTGCGGATGGAAGGCCAGTCCCAACAGGCCCAACTCGACGTCCCACCGCGTCAGCACATCGAGGAAAGATTCGCTGTAGAGCTTCCCGTTCGCCTCCGCAACGCGAATGCGTCCTGACTGCTCGGCGATGTAGAGGCGTCCCGTGCCGTCATGAGCGGTGGTTAAAAAGTCTGGTCGCATCAAGCCACGCACCACAGGGGTGAGGCTGAGTTTGACGGTCGCGAGGGGTCCCGTCGGCGGAATCGTAGCGGTGGCAGTGGGCGTGGCGGCGTGAGTTGGCGTACCTCCTCGGGCTGTAGACTTGCTACATGCCGTGAGCAACACCACCAGGCACACGAGCGCAATAAGAAGTGGCCGCTTCGACTGTAATCTGTCCATCTGGGGACTGCCTTTCACGGGAGAAGCGCAGAGCGCTCCATTGCGCCTCATCACAGAATAGGCGCCTTGGTTGGACACGTGGCAGATTCACAGGCGTTTTGTACCAATCAGAGAGTCATCTTTCTTGATAATCCGCGGCAAGATAGCGGCAAAAAACGGGAGCGCCCATGACGCCGCGATTCCCTCGGCGGCGAAAAATCGCACAAGGAGCAGCGAGACGCCTCCGCGCGGGACGCCCGACGCTCCCAACAACACCAGACAAAATCTGGCGCGTGTCAAATTTGTGAGATCGAGGAAGTAGCCAACGACGTCCAGGGTGACGCTGACAAATAGGAGAGCGATGGGAAGGTGTGGGGATCTGGAGCCAGGGCTTGTTACTCCGCTTGAAAGGAACAGGCTTCATGAAGGTTGCGCACGTGTTCAGCGCCAGCGGGCATATCGCCAGCTATAAGCTCGGCAAGATGATCCTGCCGCAGCTCGAAGAGGGCCGTCACGGCGTCGAGGTCGTCGGCATGAAGTTCTTCGACGACGTTCCGCGTCGTCCGCAGCTGTCCGCTGGTGTGTTGGCTCCCGAAAGAAAGCACTTCGCCTCACCAGAGTAGAGTAGGCGCACTCCTGGGCACAGACTTGTGATGAGTGTCGCCGAGGGTAGCGCCCACCCTTAAGATGCAGGCGTGCGCTGCAGAACGAGTTGCAGCCAGATGCGCGGGATGACGTCCACGTCCAGTTCCGTGAAGGTCTCAGCCGCCGCGTGATTGAGCGCCTCGGCGCCGATGGCGAGTGGCGCCCCAGGAAGCGCCCCTTCGATGAACAGCGAGTAGGCGCCAATATCCTGCCAAGCTCGCAGTGGCATCCTCGCTACTTCCAGTTCTCGCTCCACTATGCACAATCCCTGCTCCTCAGCCAGCGCCACATACTGTTCCGCAGTGAGCCACTGCAGCGCTTCCGCCTTCTCGCGGCGCACGAGGCGCACCTCGGGATGATTGCGGCGCAGCCACAGAAGCGCCTTGCGCATGTATACCTGATAGGCGCGTTCGCTGCCGGGCGCATACGCGCCGTCGAAGAACGTGCTATTGCAGGCGAGATAGCCGCCAGGGCCAAGCACGTGAGCGAGCTTGCCAAAGGCGTCACGCTTGTCGCGCACGAGATGAATCGCATTGCAGAAGAAGGCGGCGTCGGCCTGCGAGACAGCGTCCGCCAGGTGATCGGCGTCGCCCTGTACGAACTCCACATCACGCCCCTGTAGCCGCTCGCGCGCGATCGCGAGCGCGTCCAGTGAGGGCTCGACCGCAACGAGAGTGGCTTGGCGACCGCAGCGCTTCACCGCATCGAGTATCTGCTCGGTGACGGCGCCTGTTCCCGAGGCCAGCTCCACCACACACAGCCGCTGCGCACGTGGACGAGTCGCATCCACTCGGGCAATCGCCCGCTGCACCAGCGAGGCGTTGACATCGATGTAGAATTGATGCCGCGCGAAAGGATCGAAGGTATACTTAGAGACGTTGGTAGGTGTCTCCGCCATAGCGCGCCTCCGTTTCTCGCTTGCGCTCAACGTGCGAGGCAGATATCAGCGTCCGTTTGGCATGCCAGAGTCTCCCTCCTGGCAACTTGGCTGGCGAGAATGGCGCCACTATAGCACGCTTCCAAACAGCGGGCAAACTTGCCTGCTACCTTTCTGGCGGCGCGAGGTGTTATGTCAGCGCTCTCGCTGGCCTCCCCTCGTCAAGCTTCACAGGAAGCGTCCTCACACGCTGCGATGCGCGTACTGCTCAGCGTCTCAGCCTCCAGGCGGAGAAAACGCCCCAGCCGGCCTGATAGACCGTCACCAACATGCCGGGATAGAGGTGGTCGTAGTCTTGCTGAGAGACCGTGATGACTGTGTCGACCGCTATGGCGGATGATCTCACAACAATGTAGCGCTGGCCCCCCGGACCCTCATTCGCTTTTTGCACAATCGTAGCAACGATGGTTTTCCCTGGCATCGTTTCCATGCCCGTCATGCGGCCCTGCGCCGCGATGTACCCTCCGCAAGTAGTCGTTGGTGATGGTCTCGCTGCTTCCAGTCGAGGAGGGATCAACTCGTCCAATCGAGGTTGGTCATCTGCTCTTATGGCGCCCCCGGTGACGAGGTCAACGGCGGCGCTTCCGCAAAGATGGCCTTCCAGCGATCGACACCAGCCCTTTGGACAAGCACGCGCGACTGCTCGCCCCATGTCGGCCAGTAAACATCGAAGTGATACGTGGTTTCGTCGCCTGTTCCTGCGCTGACCAGCAGCCGCACCCACGCCTCTGGATCGTCGTGGTGAGCGCGAATGAGGTCAGTTGCTAGTCGTGTGGCGCGCTCGAGCCGTTCCCCTTGCGCATGTCCTTCTCCAGCCATGGCTTCTTCCTCGTCCTGTGTGTTCCCTACGGTGTTTCACTGGGTTGGGCCGCTGTCCCGAGGGGAAGCAAGATCTGGCGAGTACCTGTGCCGCTCTCAGGCGTCGCGACGGCGCTCAACCAGGCGCGGTGGCGTCTAGGTGATCCTCGGCTCATCCACCTTACCGGTCTCCCGAGCCAAGGCGGAAGCCGTTCGCGAGCGGGATGTCCTTGCTGCGCGCCCCTGACTGCTGATGCCACGATTCATACGCATACAGGAGGCCATAGCCAGGCACACCCCGCTCACCGGGTGAAGCGCCCACTGCGCCGTAGACAATGGCGCAGGATTGGCTCCCATCCGCAAGGCGGCCCCATTCGGTCCACGCATGGTCCGAAAGCACGAGAGGTGACTTCCCCTCCATGTCGGCCAGGAGCGCGCTCGGCTCCCAGTCGGCGATTCCATGTGCGCCGCCGTGACTGGAGCTATGGATCACATAGCCTGGCCCCTGCGCGATTACTTCTTGTAGACAGTCCTCCACGGTGGTCATGTGCTCATGTCCTTTCATGTTGGCTCAAGTCCTCTCGCAACGTATGGTGAAGAAACCCCTGGAAAGCGACTCATCTACCGACACCGAATCGGGCAGTCACTCAGCCAGAGGTCTTGGAGCCGGCGCCGTCTTCTCCAACTGGCTCCTGCCGAGCCACCAGATGCCTGAGGAAATGCAGCGCCCGGCACAGCAGGATGCACACCGTCCCCGGTTATAGTCGAGACAACGCTGGTGGCAACCATCCTTACCGGGGCGCGGGTCGAAGGTGGCCATTCATCCAGCCTCTCATGCGGGCTCTCGGCCGCTTCAGCGCCGAGCTGCATATCTCAACGTTCTCGATGGTGTCCACCTGATTGGTGTCCACCCGGCCCCTCGAGTTTGGGACCCCGGCTCACTGTCACCTGCGCGTTATGTACACGCGCCCGCAGCCGCGCAATATAGGCGCGTTCGCGTATCTGAAATATGGCCGAGCGGTCACGCCACTCAATCGCACCGTCCGTCGCCTGACCCTGTATGACCTCTGCGCCCATCGTGGCGGTGACCGCGCCACTGTCGGAGATCTCAACCGCGTAGCCGAGGAGCAGCAGCGCATCGAGCGCGGTTTCTCCCTCATTGCTCGTCATATGTGTGTTCCTCTTTGGCAAGCGCCCTACCAAGTGCGCTCGTCCATTAGGCGCATCAGCTGCTAGCGACAGCGCAGGCAGAAGGCATAGGTTTTGCTCTGGCTGGGCAGACGCGCCAGCGCTGGCAGATCGTGGGTATGCTTGCTCGTGTCCAGTCGCCGCTCGAGGCGAATCAGGTGGGCATGGCTCCCGCACAGCGGTTTGCCACACCGCATGCACGAGAACTCAACCTGCGCTTCGCAGCCAGTGAAATAACACCGACGCTCCCGAGTCGTGACGTGCATGGAGATCCCCCGGTGACCGAGACCGTGACGGGCGAACCTTGCACGCAAGGTCGCCCCGCTACGCGCTGATGGAGGTGGCAGAGGCGCTAGCGGTAGTCGCGTCGGTTTGTTCGCTCGGTTTGTGGGCGCGCCTCACTCACAGTCAGGGTGCGCTCGCCTTGCTGGATTCCGTTGAGATCCGCGATAGCGTTGCGGGCAGCCTCGTCACTCGCCAGCTCAACAAAGGCAAAGCCCTTGCTCTGCCCGGTGTCGCGATCCATGATAACGCGCACCTCGCGCACCTCGCCATACGGGGCGAACAGCTGGGCCACCTGCTCATCACGAAAGGTGTAGGGCAGATTACCGACGTAGATTCTCATAGGCATAAAAGTCGATGCTCCTTGGCTGGATGGCAAAAGACACGCATGGCGGGAGGTGATCCAACGCTGCGTCCACGCTTGACGAAGTGTCAGCGCTTGGGGTGCGCGACCCAAAAGTGGCATGGGGGTGGGGGCGCAAGAAGGGGGACTGGGCCATCTCGTGCAAGAGCAACAGCCATACGGCTAAGGAGGAGACGCAATCATCTGCGCTGAGAGTGTATCACATTGGGCTGCGCGATGGAGCGCTCATACTGTGAGCCGAAAGCCCCAATAATTGAAGTTCGCGCGGAGAACGGCATGCTGCTGATGCTGTGCGACCGGTGCGCGCTGGAACGCGGGCCGGCGGAGGGCGAGCAAGAGAACTGCGCCCCGGTCAACACCGTCGAGGGTCTCCGTGTGGGCTGCTTCCCCGATCTCTACGCCGCACTCGCCGGCGCCCCGCCCGATCATATCAGTACCCCGTGATCCAGTTTGACCTGTAACGGGCTTGAACATGCTCTCGCGAAGCGCTGTATGCCCCACGGCGTTGACTGCGGAGCCTGTTGGCGTGTTTCGCTGATACGACGATGCGCTCACCGTCCGCCACGACCGCTCCCGGTTGCGCGCTCCATCGGGCGACTAGTCACTTGGCTAGGCGCAGCGCTGGGCGAACGAGGGGGGTGATCGACGTCCACCGGCGCCTATGCTATGCCCAGGCTGAAATGTCCGCAGGACGCGACGCGGAATGCGCGAGACGCTGGACACATAAGCCCGGCGCATACAGTATGTAAGCAGAAGGAGCAGGCAGGATTCTATGGCAGATGGACAGGCGCAGACAGCGCTGAGCGCGCTCTCGGATCAATTAGCGGATGTCGTTCAGAGCGCTTCACGGAGCATTGTGACCATCGCGGCGCGCCCGCGCCAGACGGCGACGGGCTTCCTCTGGAAGACCGACACCGAGACGATCGTGCTCACCGCCGATCATGTCCTCGAGCGCGAGGACGAGATTCTCGTCACCCTTCCGGATAAGCGTGAGGTGAAGGCGCAACTGATTGGGCGCGATCCCACCAGCGATCTTGCTGCGCTTCGCTTGCCCGGTGTGGATCTGGGCGCCGATGTGGTCGCCGCGGAGGTGGGCGAGAACCTGCGCGTGGGGAATCTGGTGCTGGTGATTGGCCGGCCCTACTCGGACGGCGTGCGCGTCTCGTTTGGCGCGGTCAGCTCGATTGACGGGCCACGCCGCTCATCGCAAGGCGGGGAGATCGAGGGTGTCATCTACGCCGATATCACGATGTATCCCGGCTTTTCCGGCGGACCGCTCGTGGACCTGAGCGGACGTGTCGTCGGACTCGCCAGCTCGCAGTTGACGCGGCAGAGCAGCAGCGCGTTGCCAGTGGCGACGTTGCGCCGGGTGGCGAACACGCTGCTGACACATGGGCGTGTGCGGCGCGGCTATCTGGGCGTCGGCACACAGCAGGCGCCGATCTCCGCCGCGCTGGCCGCCAAGGCGGGCGTCACGCAGTCGAGTGGCCTGCTTGTCGTCACTATCGAGCCAAACAGTCCGGCCGACAAGGCAGGTCTCTTTATCGGCGACCTGATTATTGGCGTGGCGGGGCAGCCAGTGACCGACGTGGACAGCTTGCGCGGCGCGCTTACACCCGATCGTCTGGGGCAGGCGGTGCAGATTAAGCTCCTGCGTGGCGGCGAGCCAACTGATGTGCCCGTCACCATCGACGAGCGCAAGTAAAATCCCGGTTCGTGTGGGAGGACGTGATGGACAGCAGGGCAGGCAGTATCGCCGAGCGCATCGCGCGCGAGGTCTTGCTGTGGCCGGGAACTTCCAGCCAGCCGCACCGCTTTGGCGGCCTCGAGTTCCGCTACGCCGGGCACGAGGTGGGGCATCTGCATGGCAGTCGCCAGGCCGATCTGCCCTTCCCTGTGCGCGTGCGCGAGGAGCTGGTCGCGGCGGGGCGCGCCTCGCCCCATCACATCCTCCCGCAGACTGGCTGGGTCACCTACTACATTCACGGCGAAGATGATCTCGCGCGGGTGGTCGCGCTCTTCCGCCTCAACTATGATCGCTACGATCGCAGCGCGAGCGCCACAACGGCAGATGGTCCCGCGCAGGAGATGGAGACTTAGATATATGCCTATTGATACAGAACTGGTCGCCTTCAGCGAAGGGCTGGCCGACCTGGCGGATCGAGTGCGCGCGAGCGTCGTGCAGGTCCACGCCGGCAATCGCGGGATTGGCGCGGGCGTGGTCTGGAGCGTCGGCGAGCCGGACGCGTCTGGCGAGGTCGCGGCGACGATCATTACCAACGCGCATGTCGTGCAGGCGGCGCGCAATACGACGCTGATGGTGCAGCCGATCGGCTTCGACGCGCAGCTTCCCGCGACGATCACGGCGATCGATCCACTGCGTGACCTGGCCGCGCTCAGGGTGACAGGGCAGGGTTTCACCGCCGCCGAGATTGGCGACTCCGCCGCGCTCCGTATTGGCGAATTGGTGATCGCGGTCGGCAACCCCTGGGGGCGTGTCGGCGCAATGGCCGCCGGCGTCGTCGCGGCGCGCGCGCCGGTGGACCTCGAGGAGGAAGCGAAGCACGCCGACCCCATCGCCCCCGCTGAGTCGCGTGAGTCAGACGAAGAGGGGCCACGGCGCGGCTGGGGGCGCGGTCGCCGGCTGGAGACCGAGGTGATCCAGGCGGACATCCGCCTCTATCCCGGCAACTCGGGCGGCCCGCTGGCGGATGCGCGTGGGCGTGTGGTTGGCGTCAACGCGATGGTGGTGGGCGGCCTCGGCTTCGCCATCCCCAGCCGGACGGTCCGCCAGTTCCTGGCGGAGGCGGAGCATGGAAATACACAGGTGTATCTCGGCGTACAGGTCCTGACCACGCCTGTCGCGCAGGCGCAGCGCGAGCGTCTTGGCCTCAGCGGCGCGACAGCCGCGCTCATCATGGGCGTCGAGCCGGGTAGCCCAGCGGAGTCCGCGGGCGCGCTCGTCGGGGATATACTACTGGCGGTGGGGGGCTATGAGGTTGCGGACGCGGCGAGCCTTGCGCGGATCATGCGCCGGCTGGATACGACGCCGGGCAGCGCGCTGACTGTACAGGTGGCGCGCGCTGGGCGGCGCATCGAGCTGACCCTCACGCCGGAGCTGCGCGCAGCGGCGTAAGCCGCTGGAGACAGGCCGCACACGGTCGGGATGCGAGAGAGGCTCCCGGCGGTGTGCGGCGCCGCCGTTTTCTTCATCGATCACCTGAGCGTCAGCGCAGCGGAAAGAGGCGTCACGGATGCGTGTGTTCCTTCTCTCGGCCTATCCGACGGTGCGCGCCGGCTTATCTGCGGTGCTGCGCGAGCGCGAGGGCGTCACCGTGGTCGGGGCCGCGTCGCCGGAGACGCTGGGGAGCAGACTCGCCGCAGAGGAGGCGCCAGACATCATCCTCGCGGATATGGACGGCGCGATTGATCCTGAGCAGGTGGAGAGCTGGCTGGATGCGCTTCGGCCCGCCAGCGGTATCGTCCTGATGGGAGCCGAGGGGCGCGCCGCAGCGCGAGGAGCGCGCCCACAGGATGTGGCGCGTTCGCTGGCGGGGGTCGCCAACGCCGCGGAGGCGCACGGCGTTGGATTCGGCGCGCTTCCACGCGAGGCGACGCCTGATGAGATCGTTGCCGCGCTCAGCGCCGTATCCGCTGGGCTGGTCGCGCTCGACCGGCGCATCGCCGGCGGCGCGCTCAGCGCCGCCGAACGCGCCCCTGCGCCGGTGGTCGCGGCGCTGAGTCCCACCGACGACATGCTCACCAGTCGCGAGATGGATGTCTTGCAGCTACTCGCGCAAGGATTGCCCAACAAGATCATTGCCAATCGCCTGCGCATCAGCGAGCACACGGCCAAGTTTCATGTCTCCTCCATTATGACGAAACTCGGCGCGGCGAGCCGCACAGAGGCGGTAACGCTGGCCGCGCGGCGTGGCCTGCTGACGCTGTGATTCGGGGTTGCTCTAGATGCTAGAAGAAGGCGCGCTCGGCGCTGTGCGGGCTGACCGACTGAAATAGCAAAGCCGGACCATTTTCATGGTCCGGCGCGTGTAGAGACTCCGCGATGGTGGAGCCTACTTGTGGCCCAGGACGTTGATCGCCTGCGCCCAGAGAACGAACTTGTTGAAATCTTGGGCGTGAGCGATATTGATGGCGCTGTCGCACGGCTTAGGATCTGGCATAACACATGCATCACGCCTGCTCTAATACGTGGGCATAGCGCACACTACAATGTTCACGGGGATCACTATGGCGACAATTACCGACAACTTGAATGTCGTTTTGGCACGCCTCCCAGGATTGAAACCGCAGGTATGCGCTCCCACCGGAGAGAGGCCGACCAAAGTGGAACGGAAGCGGACGCTAAATGGGAGTTAATACCAAAAGATGACATGTTGATGTAGAATAGAGGCATGGCAAGACGCATCACACTGACGACGAAACTGAGTATGGACGAGCTGGAGCGCCGTTACCGCCGCGCCAGTGAGGGGATGGAGCGCAGTC
>Ga0207684_10005649_pt1 | contig 11488 bp, 14 predicted proteins | sample KBSK5501metaG_FD_184342 | JGI IMG/M metagenome (GOLD analysis project Ga0207684, IMG submission 184342) | Corn, switchgrass and miscanthus rhizosphere microbial communities from Kellogg Biological Station, Michigan, USA - KBS K5-50-1 metaG... | ecosystem: Host-associated > Plants > Roots >... | reverse complement strand
GTCGCGGGCCGGTGCCCGCAGCCGGCGCAGCCCGGGGTCGGTGTACGTTCCGGTCGCTACCACCAGAGCAAGCCGGGCCCCGGGCGGTGGGTCAGCCGCCGGGGGCATGGCGGGCCAGCCAGTCATCGATGATCTTGTCCTGCTGGTGCGAACTCACACCAGTCACCTTCAGCACGTCCCCGCCGATACTGACCTCTACGGTCCGGCCCGTCCGCGCGGTCCACCCGCGCACAGTGGCCACGACGGCGCGCAGCCCGTCCAGAGTTCCGAACTGGGCCGCTAGCCAGCCAGCCACATCCCCGAGACCCTTGGCTCCCTCTGGGGCAGCCTCAGCCGGAAGCGGGGCGACCGAGACCGCGTCCACGTCCACAAGTTCGGCCTGCAGCCTGGCGGCCAGATCCGCCAGCTCCTCGGCATCGCTGTCTGCCGCGGGTATCACTTGCAAGATCAGCTCAACCACGTCCACTGCGGCACCTCCCCACCCGGCGGCTTGACCAGACCATACATAGGCTGGGCCAAGCCGGGAAGAACCCTTGCGGCCATGGCGGTCGGCCAGCAACTCGTCACACCTGAATACGACGGTCTTACCAGTTCCGGGGACAGTAAGTCCCCTTTGGTTTGCTAGCGGCGGCCGCATCACCAACCGGGATGGCTGTGCGGCCAGCCTCCGGCACCGTCGATGGGGTATCAGTACGGTGCATGGTCCCAACGGAGCCGGCTCTCGACCATAATATGGGGATGGCTGAAGCCTCTAATGCGGATCAGTTGCACGGGTCGCTCTCGGGGGCAGCCTCAGGTGCCCCGGTGCATAGCAGGCGAATCAACAGGCGCGAGCTGTGTTTGCTCGGTGGGATAATCGTGGCGCCGATCGGACTTGCCCTTCTTTTTGCTGTACTAGTCCTGGCGTTTAACACCGATTACCTCCTCCAATCAACGGAAGGCTGGCTTCTCATATCGACAGCAGCCCTCATCGCTATAGGTTTGATGCTTATCGGCTCAGGCATGACCGGGAGAGCCGCCCGCCTAGGTGAAATAATATTCACGGCAACGCCGGGCGGGTTGCTCGCTGCAGTGGGATTCACAGTTACAGCATATCTTCGGCCAATCGGCGCCTCTCCAGTGTTCATGCTCACCTGGATAAGCCTGGCATTCCTCGGTGTACTCTGGATAATTGTTGGACCGATCTTCATGTATAGGGCGAAGACACGGTTGTTGGTGGGATCTTCCGACCGGGATGCCAATGAATCTGTCCCTATTCCGAACCATGAAGCCAACACGTCAAGATCAGGCACCGTAGCTACCTGGTTTTTGGTTCTGGCAACGGTATTGGGTCCCCCCCTAAGCGTGCTCTTGAATCATTTTCTTGGGTCTTGATCCGGCCTCTGCGAGGGCGCTCATGTAGGTTCATTCCCAGCGCGTCCGACGCGTCGACGGCGCCTTCCAGGTGAAGGGCCTGGTTCGTGCGGGCGATCCACGCGTAGTCCAGCCCGGTGATGCACTTGGCGTAGACGCGCATCAGCACCTCCACGCTGTGCCCGCCCACGTGGCCACCTCGGTCGCGGGGGCACCTGAGTTCAGCGCCAGGTAACTCCCGAATGCCGCAGGTCGTAGGGGCGCCGCAGCAGCGGCGTAGCCGCCTGGACTGGGGTGAGCCCGAGTGCCCCGACTTTCTGCCAGACCTGCCACCAGGTGGAGGGCTGGATGGGAACGCGGCGGGTCGGCCTGCGGGCCCGCGGATCAGGATTTGTCCGCCCGCCGGACCGCGGTGGCTGCCGGTGTCACAGCGGTGCCTTGCTGCGACCGGGGGCGAGCACGGCGAACCGCAGCGGTACGGCACGGACAAGCTGCCGGAGGGCGTATCCAAGCTGCTGTCGGCATCCCACTCCAGATTGGGCGATCTCCCATAGCTCAGCGCGGTACTCCTCGCCGAATCGGGCGCGATCCGGAGCTGGCAGCAACCACGCAGCCATAAGTACTAGGCGCTCCGCAGGGGGGGTTACTCGCCCGGAGTGGCGGTATTCAAAGGCTTCGGCGCCGCGAGTAGTACTCCCGCGAGTGCGGGCATAGGCAGGGGAGTGGACGAGGGCGGACGCATTCCCTATGGCAAGGTGAAGGTCGCGGGCGACAGCGGCAAATGCAGAGAGCATGGATCTGATCCCTGTTGTCAGGAAGGGTGTCGCCAGGCCTCTGCCGTCGAGGCTAAGGGCTGTCCAGAGCTGGGCTGAAATGGCAGAGTTCATCACCCGGGGATCGGGGCAACCTACGCGACTGTGAGAGTCCGGGTCCGCATGTCGAATTTGATGCTGCCTTGGCCGGCCGCGCGTACCTGTCGCCATGCGGTGAAGCCGGTGAGGATGGCTTGTTCCCAGTCGGCTGCGCGGCGGATGCTGACCTCGAGGTGGGAGACCATGTGGCTGATCGTGACCAGCAGTTCGTAGTCGACGTGGTGTATGGCCTCGAAGTAGTTGTGTCGGGAGGCGTAGGCAAATACGAGGGCGGAGATCCCCTCTTCGATCGCGATGGCGCGGCCGCCGTCTTCTGCTTCGTCGACGCCCGGGTTGCTTTTGCGCTTGCGCTTGCTCAGGGCGCGCAGGACGGGGGACCAGCCGAGAACGGCCGCGTAGGCCAGGTGGAACACGTCGTGGAGCCGGTAGTCGTCATCGATGTGCGAAGCATCCGTGAGTGGATCCCCGATCGGGTTCCCGTCGCACCGCAGTGTCATGACCGCCCGCCCGTCGCTGGTCGTTTCGGGGCTGAATGTGAAGGTTGCCTGCCGTGGTAGCTGCTCGGACGCGGGGTAGTCGTCATCGAATAGGAGCTGGCCGGCTGGGGTGGGCTTCCACCGGTCTGCGGCCTTGAACAAGCTCGCTGTGGCGATGTCGTCAAGGTCGAGGCCGAACCGGCTGGCGAGGGCGGCGACGTACCACAGGACGTCGCCGAGTTCTTCACGCAGCTGGTGTTTCGCGTGAGCGAAGGCGGCGCCGTCCCTCATCTGCTTTTTGTAGACGGTGGCGACCGTCCCGGCTTCGCCGAGCAGGCCGAGCAGCGGGACGATCACTGGGTCGGTCCCTGGTGTGGTCGGCTGGTCGGTCTTCAATGCGGCGTGCTGGTACTGGCTGAACTTCACTGAAGAGTCTCCTGTCGGGATTCACGGCTTACCTGTCGCCGAATCCTACAGTAGAATGTCGGTTAACACGACATCGCTGTCGGGTTTTGCGGATCCAGAGAGGGAGGCTAGGTGGTGAGAGCAAGCACCCTGGCGGTGAGCGACATCGCCGAACTGGTCATCGCCCTACTGGCAGAGGAGGCCGGCAAATCCTCGGCTCAGATGCGCGCGGAGCTGGCGGCAGCAGGGCGGGAACTGCCGGTGGACTCGCTGCTGATCGCCGAGATCATGGCGAAGGTGGAGGATGCATGCGGCGTGAGGCTGCACGTGGACGCGGAGCTTGGCCGGGCGACCAGGTCGGTGATTAGCTTCGCGCGCTGCGTTCACCGCGCACTGGAAGGAGCTGATGGCATTGAGCAATGACACAGAACTAGCCGGGGGTGGCGCTGATCCTGCCATCCTCCGCCTGGGTCAGCGGCTGAAAAGGCTGCGCGAGTACCTGGGCATGTCCCAGCACCAGGTCGCCGAGTGGACCGGTATTCCCCGCTCCGCGGTTAGTGACATCGAGCGCGGCCAGCGGAAAGTGGACGCCGTCGAGCTGACCAAGTTCGCCCGGCTCTACCAGCGCCCTGTGGGGTGGCTGCTCGACGAGGACGAGCACGCGACCGCCGACGCGCACGTGCTGGAGATGCTGGCCCGTAAGTTCAGCAAGCTGAACGAAGAAGACCGCGCCCAGCTAGCGGCGTTCGCGGACTTTCTGGCTGCGCGGCGGGCATCCGGATCGCAGTCCTTAGCCATCTAACCAGCAGGGGCGTACGGTGACCTTGGACTGGGCAACCGCCCACCGGATGGCGATGATGGCCGCCAACCAGGCACATCGTGATCTCGGTATCGCACGCGATGAACATGTCGACGTGTTCGCTGCCATGCGTTCTGCCGGGGTGTGCTGCCTGACCGAGCCGCTGGGAAACTTGGCTGGCGCCTACGCGGGCGCCGAGCTGGGCGGGCCAGTGACGCTGCTGAACTCGCGGCTGGATGAGATCACCCTGCGACACACGGCCGGACATGAGCTCGGTCACCACAGATTCGGGCATGCCCTCACGGCTGACCTGGGGGAAGAACTGGATAGAGGCGGCCTGGGCGGGGTCTGGCCCGATGAGGAGAAGCTCGCCGAGGCCTTCGCGGCGTGGTTCCTCATGCCGCTTCCGGCGGTGCGCGCGGCGATGCGCCGCGCCGGGTTCAGCAGGCCAGCCAGCCCCATCGACGTTCACCAGGTCGCCTGCTGGCTGGGCACCTCGTTCGCTGGGACTGCCCGTCATCTCGTCAATCTCAAGCTCGCCAGCATGCGACAGTACAACGACTGGACCCGCTCCTGGAACCGTCATGGCCCGGAACTACGGTCCTCACTCGCCGGGCTTCTCCCCTGCGACCGCGTCTGGGTACTCGGCAGGGAGGCAGATCAAGCCAGCATGCACGTCCTGCCCGGAGATACCCTCGTCTTCCGGTCTGGGCACGTCCGCCGTCCGTTGCCGCAAGGGCTTAGGCGCGAAGCTGGAGCGCAACCGAGCCTCCAGTCGCAGGACGTGATCACCGTCACCAATGAGCTGGCAGGACCGGTGAGCGTGACCGTCACGATCCCTGGCATCCCCGGCGGGCTGGCGATCACGCTGATCCCCGCGCCCATCCGCCTAGGCATCGACACCGCCTGGACACTGCAACCGCAGCATCCCGGCAATGGACCCGGAAGGGGAACATGAACAACATCACCGTCACCGGGCCAGATATCAGCACCGCCTGGCTTGCAGCCTGCTGTGCCATGAATGACGCCGCGCCCGTCGCCTACCACACCGTGGTCCGTATCCATGACCCGCTCACCGAGAAAACAGCAATCCGGCGGGCGCTGGACCAGATCCTCCAGGACGCTGGCCTGCAGCCAATCGACACGGTCGCGAACACAATCTTCCCTGCTGCGCTCGCCCGCTCCAGCAAGGACCATCTGGACCTGTCCCGCCGGTATGAGGTGATGCTCCCTACGCTGCTGCGCCTGTCCCCGAAGAACGACCGGGGCACCTATTTCGAACGCCTCATAGCGTTCCCCGGCCCCGAAGGCCCGGTGAACCAGCTAGACGCGGTCATCGGCCGGCTGCGGAGCGAGATCGCGAAAACGGCCTCCGGAACAGGCCCCATGACGGCCGCCTACGAAGCCGGTTTCACGGTCCCCGGCGGCGGCACCGATGACAACCTGCAGGGCGTGGCAACCGCATCGCTGCCGGTGCGCGTCCCCGGGCACGACCGGCGCTTCCCAGGGTTCCCGTGCCTGAGTCACTGTTCGTTCCAGCTGGACCGTTCCGGGACCCTGCATGCCATGGCTCACTACCGGAGCCAGTGGATGACCGAACGCGCCTACGGTAACTATCTCGGCCTTGGAAGGCTGCTCGGCTACATCGCTGCTCAGGCAGGCGTCCAGCCGGGCGAGCTGACCGTCACAGCAGGCTTCGCGCAGCTTGACCAGCGTCGGCGCCTGACAGCCCTGCTGCGCTCAGCCTCAGAGGTCTCCGCGGTTTGAGTGGGCTGCCCGTGTTAGGCCCGGAGCCGGGGAAGACGGCGAGAACTCGAATAGTGGAACCTGGCACGAGATTGGTCTGCTTCCACCGCGATATTCCGGTGAAACAGCCTGTCGTTTGGGCGATCCCGAAGTTTGCGCGCAGGGCGGCCGGTCGGTGTCGTTGATCCCCCACTTCGGTGGGAACCATGCCGTTAGAGGAGCGGCGTCCCGCCGGTACGACTGCTTGATCCGGGTACGGCCGCTGATCCCTTCCACTTCAGGGTGGGCAACCCGGGCGTACTTATCCACCTCGCAGAACAAGTTCTGGCAGTCGATCAGCTGCAGCGGCCTGCCCTTCAGGCCGGCGAAACGCAGCCCGAGGCGCCCGAACTGCTCCTCCTGTGTGTCGGCCATGAACCGGATCAGGTCGGCTTCGATCCCTGCGGCGGCGGGACCGAAACACTTCCGCAGCCCATCCTTGGCACCGGGCCCAGGTACCACGAACTCCATCTCGCTGAAGCCGAGCTGGGCAGCGTAGTTCAGGTCAATGAGGTACTGGTAGCCGAGGAACCCCCCGACCCCCGGATAACCAGTGAGCACCGCGAAGGCAGACGCCATTGATGAGGCGTCGGCTACTTTGGCGGGAGCGTGGTGGCGCATCATCATCTCGACCAGCCGCAAGTGGTTGCTGTGCTTGCGGGCTTCGCCAAGTGGTGGCGGCGGGACGATATAGGCGGCCGAGTAGAGCCGTTGCCCCTCCGCGAGGGCACCGCCGAGTATCTTGTCGTATCGGCCGAACTGGTAAGTGGCCAAACTCACCTCACCCAACTGGGCTGTCAGCAGCTGCCAAGTCGAGATCCGGTTGAAGATCTTGAACAGCAGGGTGCGGAAAAAGACCTCCTCCCACGCCTGATCACCCTGGTAGGAGACCTGAGTGATCAGGTACTGACTTACCCGGTCAGCGGCGCGGTAGCAGTTGGTGAACCGATGGGCCGCCAGGATCTCATCGCCAGTCCACGGCGGGCGCTGCCCGGCCAAGCGTGCTTCGTAGATCACCTGCCGCGCAGACGCGAACCGCCAGTACGTGTCGAAGACCGGAGTCGGCTGTAGTCCCCGTCCTGCGATCCGGACGAATGAAGCCGTGCCTGGCCGCCCCGCCCAGTATGCGCACGATGCCTGCATATATTTAGTATATATTAGCTCCATGATAGTTCACCAGCCGATGGAGCTGGTGTCGCAGGCTGAGCGCCGGAAGCTCCTGGTCGCGGTGCCTGAGCCGGTGGACGAGCATCTGGAGTTGCTGTTGCGTGCTGCACGGCTGGGCGGCGCTCAGGCCAGCCGGTCACAGTTGCTTGCGGCGCTCGTAGTCGCGGCCCCGACGGCAGTGCCGGATGTCAGGGATCTGGTTCTGGACTACCTCAGCCTTCAGCTGCCGGACCTAAGAGCACGCCATCCCGAAGAGACACTGCCTGAAATCCGGCACCCTGGCCCAAAGCGGAGGACGCGGTGATGATTCGTTGAGAAGGCATGCTGAGATCCAGGAGGACTGCGTCGTGAGGTGACCCGGGGCCGGTGGGTGCTCGGCAGGCCATCTGGATACGAGCCTGCGCCATTGGACCCGTCGAGGTGCTCGACTACATGGAACGGCTGCACAAGGATGCGCACCGAGCATGGGTGAGGAGAATCGGCGCTAAGTGACGGGATCATTCGACTGCGGTGCCTCGTGGCTCTCGGAGAGGGTTACGCATCCTCTGGCGCTCGGCGGCTTCGACGGGCAAGTCCCTGGTCAGCATGGGAATCACGCTGGCGAACATCGTCCCGGGCGACAGATTCCGGCCAGGGGCGGCCGTTTCAGTGTGGGCTCAGTTCTGGGCTCATTCATCCACGTACGGGGCCGTTCACCAGTGGTCACCCGGATCGTGTTCGCGCCGCTCGCGGACGGTGGCGGACGCCGGTGAACACAGGCCAACATTGTTGGAAAGCGTGTTGATCGGAGCGACAGCCGGACAGCGAGCTCGCGCGAACGCAGTGCGTGCTGATGTATGTGAACCCTGACCAGGCTGCTAGGCGTGGTGACCGGCGACAGCTTCCTGGTAAGCCTCCGTGAGGGCGGCTAGGAGTGAGTCGGGAATTTCGCGGGCCGTGTTGCCTTGCCTTACCTCGGCGCCCATGGCGGCTTCCACGGCTGGGATGGAGCGCGGGGCGCGGCGTTCGAACACGCTGCGGAAGAACTGCAGGTAGGCGGACCCGTTGTCGCAATAGATGGTGACCAGCCCCGCGTTGTCGGCGGCCAGGCGGGGCAGAAGCGTTGTCATCCGGCCGGCCTTGCCGCGGTAGGTGGCGAGCTTTACCAGCCCCGCTTGCTCCAGCGTGTCGGCCCAGTCAGCCAGGTGTACCAGCGGTTCTTGCTGGACCGGGGGCAGGCCGGCGATGACGGCGCGGAACTCCGCCGATCCGCGGTACAGAACACCCGCCTGCCGGGCGGTCACCTGGGCGTCGGACATCTCCCGGCCGCGGCGGCCGGGGTCGATCCGCTGCGGCACCAGCACCTGCGACCCGGCCACGTCGTAGGCCGACACCGTGACCAGGTCGATGTCGATCTTGTCGGTGACCGACTGCAGGTAGCCGACCACCTGGACCAGCTCATCAGGCGCCGAATCCAGCACGATGACCAGCCGGAAGCTCCCCTCGGCCAGGCTCTGGGCCAGGCCGTCCCGGAAGTCCTCCGCGTCCACCGCGTGCTGCTGATCGCCTGCCTGGACCGCGGCGAGCACCGACGTGCCCAGGATCTGCGACTCCAGCTGCTCGGGGTCGAGGCCCTGCAGGTACCCGGCGTAGGACAGCACCTGCGCGACCACGGCCCGCCGCGACTCGGCGTTCCCCGCCAACTTCACCTCGATGATGACCAGGCGGCCAGTGGACTCCACCGCCAGCAGGTCCGCGGAGCCGGTGCCGAGCCGCACCTCGCGGCCCAGCATGATCAGGCGCGGCGACCCGGCCAGCGGCAGCATCTGCGGGGCGCGCTCGACCAGGTCATGCAGCTGGGCCTCTGCCTGGTAGGCAGCCGGTTCCAGCGTGTGCCACTGGCCCTCGGGACCAGCACCCCAGATCGCCGTCATAGCTGGACACTAGACCGTCTGCCCGGCGCCTTGCGGGCTGCCTTCAGACGGTGACTGCTGCGCCGCTTCCTTGTTAGCGTCGGCAACGTGTTGTGTCGCATCACCATCCGCGAGACACCAGCGCGGCCGACAAGGACGCCACGACCAGGCCGGCTGCCCCCGATACGCCCCCAGACAGGGTGTGCGAGAACACGGTTTCCGCAGGTCAATGGCGTACACGGCAACTCTCCCCAGAACCGTGAGCGCCCGGAGAATAGACGGAGAAAGCCTGACAGCTGGGGGACCTTGCGGCCGGTGGGCCATGCTTTGGAGCGGTGTGGAAGACCGCTGCCGGAAGGTCTGTGGTTCTAGCCTCCGCTATTCAGCGCTGATGGCCCCGCTGAGCGGTTCGAGGGCTTGCCTGTCGCTGTGAGCTGGGGTTTCGTGCCGTGGCGGGCTGGGGTGCGCGTGCACCTTATGGGTGCGGGGCGATCTGGCGCCAGGTTTAAGGGCGAAGAGCGCCCTGGTTCTGGGAGATTGCAGGTCACCACACCTATGCAACTTCCCGGGACTGGAGCGCTCTTCGTCATGCAGGATAACGGCTGGGACCATGCCCTGAAGGTCACGGGCGGCGGAGCCGGCCTGGTCGGGCACGCCGGTGCGGTCCTGCTCCGCAAGGCCGCCGACCAGGCGGGACTCACCGGGCAGTTGAGCCCGGCGCTTCTGGACCGGGGAATCGTCCTGGTGTCGATGGCGGTGGCGATCGCGCTCGGGGCCGCCAGCATGAGCGATATCGCGGTGCTGGCGCACCTGGCCCCGGTGCTGGGGGACGCGCCGAGCGGGCCGACGGTGCGGCGTGCCCTGGACCTGGCCGGCCATGCGGCCATGCTGGATCAGATCGCCCGCGCCCGGGCGAGGGCCCGCGGGCACGTGTGGACACTGATCGAGCAGGCTCCGGCCGGGTTCCCGTGGCTGGCCATCGCCGGGAAAACCCTGGCCGGATGGCTCGTCATCGACCTGGACCCCACGCTGGTCACCGCCAGATCGGACAAGGAAGGCGCGGCTCGGCCTGGAAGAAAGGCTATGGCTTCCACCTGCTGGGGGCCTGGCTGGCGAATACGCGCGAGTGCCTGGCGATGCTGCTGCGCCCCGGCAACGCCGGGCCGGACACGTTCGCCGATCACAAGGACGTGCTGGCCGCGGCCCTCCGGCAGGTCCCCGCCCGCTTCCGGGGCAAGGTCCTGGTCCGCGTCGACGGCGCGGGCGCGAGCCAAGAGCTCATCAAGCACCTGCTGGACATGCCCTCCCCGCGCCGGAAGGTGCTGTTCACCTGCGGCTGGATGATCACCGCCGCCGACGAGGACGCCATCCGGCAGGTGCCCGCCGCCGCGTGGAAGCCCGGCATCGGACAGGACTGCGCTATCGAGGAGGACAAGGCCGTCGCCGAGATCACGCACCTGATGAGCCGCGCCGGGAACTGGCCCGGTGGGCTGCGGTGGATCGTCCGCCGGGTGAAGCCTTCCCGCCGACAGATGCGCAACCTCACCGCTTACGAGAAGAAGACCTGCTGGCGGTCCTCGATCATCTGCACGAACATCCCGGAGAAAGGAATGCCCGGCGTCCCGGGCAGCCACCACCCCCAGTTCACCGGCGTCGCCCACCGCGAGCACGCCGTCGCCGGGACCGGCGGCGTCCGGACCGCCAAGGCCATGGGCCTGCGGAATCTCCCGTCGAAGTCCTGGCAGGTCAGCAAAGGCTGGGTCATCGCCGCGAACATCGCCGCCGACCTCACCGCCTGGACCCGCCTCCTCGGCCTCTGCGACGACCCGGACCTGCGGGAAGCCGACCCGGACACGCTCCGCTACCGCATCTGGCACATCCCCGCCCGGCTCGCCCGCCACGCCCGCGAGCGCGTCCTGAAGATCAGCCCGGACTGGCCGTGGAAGGACGCGTTCCTCAGCTGCTGGCAGCGGCTCTGCGCCCTGCCAGCACCCGCCTGACCAGCACGAACCACCCCAGCGACACCAGAGGAGGCACAGCCCGGCGCGGTCGGAGCCGGTGCGCACCGGGCACACCGGGCACCACCGCGCGACCACCCCCGCCAGCCAAACAGACACCACACCCCAAACCAGGCACCAGCACAATCAGTAACCCGACCTCAGGAACGCTGAACGATTGAGGCTAGTGACTGTGTTAATTCCTGTCCCTTTCTGTTACTTCCTGTCCCTTTTCTCAAACATCGAATGTGAGCAGGTTATGGCTCCGGCATGGGGCGGGACGCGGGCGGTGCCTTGGTTGTTTTCCCCGCATGTACAATCGCCCAGCAGTTGAGAAACTGATGAGATACTGAACGTTATGCCGACGTCGGCATAAGATCTACCTCATCCGCAACAGCCTGCGGCCAGTGGCCCGCCGGGACGCCGCCGCCGTGGCGGCCGGGCTGCGCAAGATCTACACCGCGCCCGGTGAGGACGCCGCCCTGGACGCCCTGGGCAGCCTCGCCGCTGGGCTAGAAGTACCCGCAGGCGGTCAAGGTCTGATAGGACGCCCGGGAGGCCTTCACCCCATTCCTGGCCTTCAGCCCGCCGGTGAGAAAACTGCTCTACACCGCCAACAGCATTGAGTCCCCGAACTACCAGCTGCGGAACGTGACCAAGGCCGGCGGGCACTTCCCCTCCGACAACGCCGTCGTCAAGCTGCTGTGGCTGGCGATCATCAACATCGAAGACAGACGGGCCC
>Ga0207684_10005648_pt1 | contig 11489 bp, 12 predicted proteins | sample KBSK5501metaG_FD_184342 | JGI IMG/M metagenome (GOLD analysis project Ga0207684, IMG submission 184342) | Corn, switchgrass and miscanthus rhizosphere microbial communities from Kellogg Biological Station, Michigan, USA - KBS K5-50-1 metaG... | ecosystem: Host-associated > Plants > Roots >... | reverse complement strand
GCGCCGCGTCGACGACGCCAAAAATTGCCGTCGTGGCGCCGATGCCCACTGCAATCGTTAGGACCGCGACCGCCGTAAAGCCGGGCGACTTGCGCAACATGCGGAGGCTGAAGCGCACATCCTGTATCAGAGTGTCTAAAAAATTGCCGCCGAGCGCCTCACGGCATTCCTCCTTGAACCGCTCGCGGCCTCCGAACTCGATGCGCGCGCGGCGCTCGGCCTCAACCCGGTCCAGCCCGGAACGTTCAAGATCACCAGCACGGAGCTGGATGTGTGAGCGAAGCTCCTCCTCCATGTCGTTCTCGATCTGAGAACGATGAAAAAACCTCGCCGCTAGAGACCGAAAATACGCCGCGATCATAAAGCATGCGGGATAACCATCATTCCTTCGTCATTCGACATTCGTGCTTCGACATTCGCGCTTCGCGTCATAGTCATCCTTGTTGCGGCTCGGCCGCGAGTACAGATGCAATCGCCTTCGCGAGGCGTGCCCACCCGTCCGTTTCCTCGCGTAGACGCTTGCGCCCCTTCGAAGTGAGTTCGTAAAACTTGGCGCGACGATTGTTGTCAGATGTGCCCCAGCTTGCCTTCAGAAGGCCCTGACGCACCAGGCGGAATAATGCGGGATAGAGCGCTCCCTGCTCGATGAGGAGCGCTTGCCTGGAGATTTGCCCGATGCGCAGGAGAATCCCGTAACCATGCAGCGGACCGAGAGAAACCGCCTTCAAAATCAGAAGGTCCAGCGTCCCCGGGAGAAGTTCTGCCTCGTTAGTCATGCGTTCTCAAATTCTCGGGAAATTGCCGCCCCGCTGACCTCTGCCCGCTGTCTTCTGTCCCTCTGATTGGGGAGTGTGCCCGGAAGAAGTTCGGCTCGGTCATTCATGCGCTCCCCTAAGTTGATTAGGAGATTTAGCACGTCCTCTCCTAAGCTGTCAAGGAGAGAACGTTCGCGGTTGCTGGCTCAAAGATTTTTCGGGGCCGACCGTTAAGATTGCAGTTTGCGTTCGGTACTCCCGGCAGTTGCCGGATCAGTAGCGGCGCGGAATCGCCTTCGCCGGATCCAGCCCAACCCGTTTGATCAAGTCGATAAAGCGGGGGTCATCGCGCAAGGGTTGAGAACCGGGATAGAACGCGATGGTCGTTAGAACGGCGTCGTGATCATTGTAGGCACGCTCCAGCCAGCGAAACGCTTCGTTTATGTTGCCAAGCGCGGCGTAGATGATGCCAATAGCGGCGGCGGAAATGTACCGCTTCTCTCGCTCCGCGAGAAAGCGCACCAGCACTTGCTCTGCCTCCGACCGTCTTCCCGCGCGCGCATAAGTAATACCTAACCCGCGACTCGGAGCACGCGTGAACCGTTCGCCCTGCTCGTACAGCGCGATGGCCTGATCAAACAATCCCTTTTCACGGTAAGCATTCGCGAGGGTCGAATCCAGGTAGGCATAGGTCGAATCGAGTTCGAGGGTGCGTTTTCCCTCCTCGATGGCATCGTCCAGCCTGCCCGCGATCATGTAGCCGCCCGCGAGAGCATCGCTAACCTTGGGCGAGAGGGGATCCAATCTGGCAGCTGTACGATATTGTTCGACCGCCTCATCTAAATCACCGCTTCCGCGAAATGTGTCCCCCAACCATACATGAGCCAGCGCGGAATTCGGGTCGATCTCCAGTGCGCGCTTCGACTCATTAATCATTGCTCCCTCATCCCAGTAGAGCACTCTTTTTGAGAATCCCAGGACGCCGTGGGCTAGGGGATCGCGTTCATCGAGCGCGAGGGCTCTTTCCGCCGCCGCTTCTGCGATTGGGTAAGCGTCCAACGGTCTGACGTAGGCGTCGGCAAGATAGATCCAGATTCGGGCGATGCCCGTCCAAGCGCGGCTAATCTTCGGGTCGTTATCGAGCGCGGTTTGGAAACACTTCAATCCCTTGCGCAATCCTTCCTCGCCGCTCTTGTTCGAAAGATAAAGTCCCTGGAAGTAAAGGTCGTTTGCTTCGGGATCGCCTTTAACCGTGCCAACGGGGACCGAATCCGCAAACTTTACTTTAAGCGCGTCAACGATAGCGTGCGTGATCTCGTCCTCAAGCTCGAACACATCCCGCATTTCGTGCTGGATTGTGTCTGACCATAAGTGAAAGCCGGTACGAGCATTGATCAATTGCGCAGTGACCCGAATTCGGTCGCCACTCCGCCGTAAGCTTCCCTCGATCACATTCGAGACGCCGAGTTGCTTCGCGATTTCGCGGATGCCGAAGTCCTTTCCTTTGAAGCTGAACGCGGACGTGCGCGCCGCCACGCGCAAGCCCGGTATTTTTGCCAGCGCCTGGATGAGCTCCTCGCTTAGGCCGTCACAAAGATATTCCTGGTTTTTGGACTCGCTGAGGTCGACAAACGGCAAAACGGCCACGGAATGCTCTTCGGTTCGTTGCGCTGAAATCCGGGCCGGCCGCGACGCCTCACCCAAAGTCCCACTGCAAAGGTTGAAGATGTGCAGTCGAACGCCGTGCTTCGCTTCGCATTCACCAAGGTCATGGAGCATTGCGCACCATTGTGGGTATTGCTGCAGGTCATCGGCAACACGCTTGGACAGGAGAATGTGCCCTGCGTCGCCGGAATCCATCACTCGTTGTGCGATGTTGATGCCAGCGCCGGCGATGTTGGCTTGCTCGTTTAGATCCGTGATTTCGTTAACTGGCCCACTGTGAATCCCCATGCGCACTCGAAGTGCCGGATAATTCTTGAGCGCGCGGCTGATTTCCAAGGCGCACTTCACTGGAGCCTCCAGACTGTTGCGGAAAACGAGAGCGCCACCATCACCTGTCGGGAGTAGAAGGACTTTGCCTTCTGCGTCTGCCAGGCGGACCTGTTCTGTCCCCCGCACGATATGTCCCAACCGTTCAATTTGCTCGCTTTGCTCATTGATGAGCAACTTGGAGTAGCCGACGATGTCGACGAATAAGACGTGCCCGATCTCAAATTTTATTTCTGAAGACTCGGCCGGCACCAAATCCGTCTTATCCGAAGGCTTGACATTTAACGAGCCTGTTTTCTGGCACAAATGTCGAACTCCGCCTCGACATCGCGGCCCCTGGAGTGCCATGAAAGCCTAACGATCTGCGAATCAGCGCGGAGCCTAAACGGTCCGGTATACCGGCAGCTGCCGTATCATATTAGGCTGAAATTCAGCCGCAATCTGGCTGCCACGCCATAGCTTGTAGCGACGGCGGGACCTCTGCTTGCCGCGCTGAAGCCCTGGCGAAGGCGGAACCAACATCCAACGTCCAATTCAGAGCGTCGATTCTGCAGTTCGATGTTCAGCGTTCGATGTTCGGCGTTCGGCGTTCGATGTTTGCTGCTGCAACGCGGAGCCTACACGGTCCGGTAGTCCCGCAACTGTGAGATCATGTTCGGTTAGGTTTAGCCGCCTCTGATCCGCCGAAGGACGGATTCGCCGTGGCGAACGTCTGACCGCTGACCTCTATTTACCTGGGTCGAGCCCTTCAACCGCCAAATTTGAAGCTTTTTGGCGGTGGTTCGAGCCCTCCATTTGGGCGGAACGCGCCTAACCGCGATCCGCGTTTGAAACCTTTCCCACAGATCAGTTCGATCCAGTGGGACTAGGCGGCGGCGGCCCGGCCACGCGCATTGCCTCAAAGGCATCGAGCTTGGTTTGTTGTGCCGGGCTAAGCAATGGCCGGATTGATGCGTATAGCTGTTTTAGCAACGCGTCCGTAGCCTGGCGCGCTTGTTGATGAGTGGCGTCGAGCTGCGGTTGCACCGCATCGACGTACGGGTGCAGCTGCGCTTTCTGCGCGTCTGTCAGCAACAGCATCCGAGTAAGCAGGTCGCTCAAGTTCGGTTTGCCAAATGGCGGTGGGCCCGGGGGCGCTGAGGCTGTTTGAGCGCTGACGAAGTTGGCCGCGAACATTTGTGCCGCGGCGAACAGAACAATCGTTAGTTTCCTTAGTTTCATGCGTGGGTTAGCGGGCTTCTTCAATAGCAGTGTTGTTTCTCTACTAAAGACACCGGCGCTGCTTCGCGGTTACCTATGGACGCGAAATTTTCTGCCGGTGTTACCGGCATTTTTGGTCCAGCGATTTCCGTGACTAGTCCGATTACACGGATGACATCGCCTTCGCTGCCAGCACGAAAAGCTGCCCCTGCTTCGACGTGCACCCAACGCACAGCGCCATCTGGATCGAGCAGGCGATGCTCGAAGGAGCGGTGTTGCGGGCACTGTCCTTGCAGAGGCTCCATCGCGAAGGCGACCAGCGCCCGCCGATCATCAGGATGGACGTGCTGCAATAAGATTAAGAACTCAGGTGGCATGCCATCCGGCACTCGCAGAATGCGCCGGAGTTCAGCCGACCAGTATCGTTCGCCGGTATCGAAATTGATATCGAAGATTCCAATGTGCCGCATGTCCCATTCCTTCATTGTCGGCGCTCCTTTCCTTTAAGCTTCGGTTTCTCGATTGCACCGTTCTTGAAGGTGCAACCAATGGCGCGCTGGATCCGATCGAGCGTGTCTGGCCGGATTCCCAATTCGCCAGCCTCAATCTTCACGATCGTACGCGGATGCAATCCACAACGCGCCGCCAGTTCCTCCTGGCTAATCCGGCGTGCCGTCCGCTCTCGTCGGACGTTTGCGCCGAACGTTTTCCGCAGCGCGTCTCTCGCCACGCTATGCGGTCGCGACAACGGAGGATTTCTCAAGCGAATCACCTGGTTAGAACGCGAAATTGATACCGGTGCGGACCATGCCGAAATCGTTGTGGGTGCCGTCCACAACGTTTTGAAGTGCATCCAGTTTCGTTCGCTGCTCAGCGCTCAAGACTGGACGAACCTGGTCAGATAGCTGTTTCAAGATTGCTGCTTCCTCATCGCGCGCTTGTCGGCGAAGCGTTTCCAATTGTGGCCGGAGCGCTTGCGCCAACTGCTGCACCTGTTCCTTCTGCGAGGCGGGATCCAGATTTTGTTCCCTAACTGTTTGCAAGGTGAGGTCATTCCCCACCCACAGAATCCAAAAGACTACAGTTTTGATTTTCATCCGATTTATTTTCAGTCGATTATGGTGTTGGCACTAAAGACACCGATGCGGCTGAGCGGTTACAGGTCAGCGATTAATTCCGCGAATTAGATGTAACCGTGATGAGAAAAGGTTGTCTCTAATGACAGAGTGGAGTCACGTCACTGATCTCCAATGCAACATGACAGCTTTGACGAAGAGGATAGCCTGCGCCGGATCGAGCAGGGCGACGAAGTCGCCGCCCGGGAATTATTGCACCACTTTCATCCGTTCGTCCTCAAGCTTGTCCGTGCGCATCTTCCGCGGCGGATCAGCGAAGAAGACTTGGCTCAAATGATTTTCATCAAAATCTTTAACAAACTCAACCAGTACAGTGGCCGCATGCCGCTCCAGCATTGGATTTCCCGCATTGCGGTCAACACCTGTCTCAACGCGCTGAAGGCGGAAAAGATTCGTCCGGAATGGCGGCTCGGCGATTTCAGCGAAGAAATCGCCCTCGGGATCGAGAAGCTCGCCGCCACCGAGGTTGACACTGCCACCAATGACGATTTCGATCTTGCCAGGAAACTGGTGACCGAACTCATTACCCAACTGTCTCCCGAGGACCGGCTGGTCATAACGCTGCTGCATTTGGAGGAGAAATCAGTCGAGGAAATTCACGCGTTGACTGGCTGGAGCCGATCCGTCATCAAGGTCCGGGCCTTTCGGGCTCGCGCGAAGATGAAAAAAATGCTTAGCCAACGGGAGATGTTAGCTGTCGCATGAAAGGAACTGAACAATTGCTCGATCAGGCGTTTGCGCTCGCGCGCCGCGCTCGCGACCCGGTGCCTTCGGAGCTGCCGTTCGGAATGGAGACCGCTATTCTGGCACAGTGGAGAAGTTCGCGCGCATCTTCAACAATCGACGTTGGTATGGTCCGGCTTTTTCGTTGGGCGGCGATCCTGGCTTGCGTAGTTGCGGTGGCGGGTGGCGCCTGGAAACATGAGGACATTGCGGAGATCTCGCAGCGCTTGGATCCGGAAACCAGAATTGTAAACTCCGCCCTCCTCGCCGGGCTCGACTGATGACAAAGTCGCGCTCCTGGAGGGTCGTTTTCTACGCGACACTGATCTTCGTGGCCGGTCTGTTCATCGGTGTACTCGCGGGTCCGATTGTGCTAAGAACGTTTCTTCGTCCGCCGACGCCAGCCGAGATGTCGCGTCATATCCTTGCCCGCCTGCACTCGCGACTCTCGCTCACTCCCGAGCAGACTGCGCAGATCAAGCCGCTGGTCGAGCAAACTGCATCCGATGTGGATGCGATTCGGTCGGCCACGACCAAACAGGTCTCCTACCGCATCGCGGAGACGAATTCGAAGGTCGCGACATTTCTTACACCCGAGCAGAAGGTGAAGCTCGACCAAATGGAAGCGGAGCGTCGCGAACACATGCGGCATGGTCCACCTTTCTTTCGCCGGCTGCCGCACTAGCAGCCCGTGGTAAAACTCAGGAGGGGCTGCTACTCCTTGCTACGATAAACCTCAACCACCATGAATTCGCTCCACGTCTTCCCGTCGTCAGACTTCTCACCTCGCCACGTAAAGTGCTTTTCGGAAATGTTCGTATAAGTGGCGCGCGTATAAGCGTGGGCGGCCACCGGCTCTTTGAAGGCGTAAACGATGGATTGGCCATCGAACGTGACTCCACCGAGCTCCTCCGGCCCGAGGTCCACCCACGTTCCAGCCAACGCGTTTAGCCATTTTATGTTCCAAGTCTGCTTGGTGGCGTCATACGTGCGGAGATTCATGCCGAGCACGATCAGCTCTCCAGAGGAGCCTGTCATCCTGTATTCGTCCGCGATTGCATAGCCGTCGAGGATGAAGCGACCGAGCCACGTTGCCTGCAGTGTCTGCCATTCTCCATTGGCCGCCCTCACTCTTGCTTCGCACCGCCATCTGCCGATGAGAAACGCGAATCGGGAGAGTGCTGCCGGCGCATTGGGGTTGGCCTTACCAAACTCCTGCTCGACCTAGTCCATAGGATGATCGTCCTCCGGTGCGGCTGCTGCTGGTCGCGTTGGTCCGATCAGCAGCAATAGTGCACTGAGCAGCACGCCGACCAATTCATTCGTCGGTATCATCAGGCACACCTCGGTCGATGTCTGCAATATTCGCAGCGACACATGGCAGGTGCAACATTGCGGGGTGGAGCAGTCCTAGCCGTTCTTGGCGCGCGCGATCGCTTCGAGCATCGCCTTGTTGACGCGTTCGTCGTACCAAGAGCCTATGGTGGCGCCGAATTTTTGCGTGAGAAGCAGTTACAAACCACTCGCAGACGTTCGCCTAACGAATTAGTCGTTACCGCGGAGCCTACACCCAACGACCACCGCCTGGCTGCGCTCAAATCCATCAATCCGCGGGATATAGCGGGCGAGACATTCGTGGCCGTGTCGGACACGGCGCCTGTACTTCGCGTGGTGATCGACGATTACCTGAAGCGATCCGGAATTAATATCACGCCGGATCACGAGGCGGACCACCTCGCCATGGGAATGTCCTTAATAGCGTCCACGCGCGGCGTAGGGCTGTTACCTGCTTACGCCCAAAACTTTCTTGCTTCGTCTTTAACGAGTCGCCCTCTCAAGGGAGACACGCCGACTATCGATTTGGTCTTCGGCTACAACAAGTCGAACAAATCTCCCATCCTAAAGCTTTTGCTTTCGAGATTGGACGAACTGATCGCTCGTGCCTCGAGCAAGGCACCTTAACCCTTCGTGTGTAGCACAGTTAGGTGAAAGGTGCCGCAACTCGTGTGCGGCGACCTCTGATGTCTGATCCGCCAAAGGACGGATTCGCCGTGGCGAACCTTCCTGGCGGGCCGTAGCCTTGCGCGAAGGCGGCTGGCCTCTGTTCTCTGTTATCTCTGATCTGTGATCTCCGATCTCCGTTCTCTGACCACTTCGTTTTGCAAGCTAGGACCATATGCTTACGCTGACAGATGCAGCGCTGTGACCATCAGATAAGAGGTTTATGAGGGCTGTGCGACTGGTGCAACTCGGGAAACCACTGGAAGATGCCGAGGTTGCACTTCCAGAGATCGGCCCGTCCGAAGTCTTGGTCCGGGTAGCAGCCTGCGGGATCTGCCACTCCGACGCACACTATCGAGAAAACATTTCGACGATAGATTTTTTGCCAGTAACGCTCGGGCACGAAGTAGCCGGTCGTGTGGAAAGTGTGGGCGATGACGTCGATCACGTCTCACCTGGAGACCGCGTGTACGTGCACTATCTGGTCAGCTGCGGTCGCTGTGATTTCTGCCTTCGCGGTTACGAGCAATTCTGCACCAAAGGGCAGATGATCGGAAAGCATCGCGACGGCGGGTACGCCGAGTTCATTGCAGTTCCCGGTCGAAACTTATTTGTCCTTCGAGATGAGATTCCATTCGAACACGGCGCAATCATGATGTGCTCCTCGGCTACTGCCCTTCATGCCTTGAACAAGGCGCGCGTTCAATGCGGTGACTCTGTCGCCATTTTCGGATTCGGCGGATTGGGATTTTCAGCGTTGCAGCTGTCGAAAGCTTTCGGGTGTCAGGAAGTATTTGTCGTCGATATCAACCCTGCCAAACTAACGACCGCTGCTGCATTTGGCGCAGTGCCGATCGATGCAACTGCAGCAGATCCCGTCCACCAGATCAGAGAAGCAACCCGGGGAAAAGGAGTGGATGTTTCGATAGAACTGGTTGGCTCTGCCCTGACAATGGGGCAGGCATTGCAGTGCCTGGGTGTTCTCGGCCGCGCTGCCCTCGTTGGTCTAACGGAAGAATCGCTCTCGATTCTTCCGTATACCGAGCTCATCAACAAAGAAGTGGAAGTTGTCGGGGTCTCCGACCATCTCGCGGCCGAACTGCCGTTGTTGATGCAACTTGCGCGGAGCGGGGCGCTCCGTTTTCCAGAAGGTACGCTGCGCTCAGTCGGTCTTGACGCTGCGCAGATCAACGCGGCACTCGATGAGGTCACCAAATCCATCGATCACATCAGAACTGTGATTGTTCCAATGACATAAGCCACTGCTCCAGAAACGCTGACTGCTTAAAGCAGTCAGGTCTAACGAGCGCTGGAGGGATGAGCTTGTCTCATCCCAAAAATCTCTCATGACCTTCCGCCGCTGCCCCTTGTAATAGAGGTCGCGATTTTCGGTATCTCTCGCTAACCTGGGCGCTCTCCGAGCCGACTTGTGACGCCAAGCCGTGTTTCACTTCGCATTCGCCAAGGTCGTGCAGATGCGGCTGCCAGTGTCCGTATTGTTCCAAATCTTTGGCGATATGTTTGGAGAGGAGAACGAATCTTTCTCCACCGGATGCAGCTCAATGGCCCGCCGGCCTTCACGCAAGGCCTCCTCTTTGCGACCAAGACCTGCGTCGATTAAGCCGAGAACGCAGAGCGCCGGCCCATAATCCGGCTGCGCCTGCACTCGCTTCTCCTGCTCGCGCCGCGCCGCAGTGAAGGCAGCGCGCGCTTTCGCCTCATCCTTTGTCATTCGTGCGACCAAACCTTCGCCAAAGTCGCGATGGAGATGCACTGCGTCGTCACCGAAAAAGTTGTCGCCCAGAGCGACGAGAGCGCTTTGGGCGTTGGCGGCGTCTCGCTCCGCCAAGGCACAGAGCAGCCATGTATCGGCCACACTCTTCATTGCCTCCGGATCTTTGGTGCGGATCTCATCCAGCGTCTGATGCAGAGATCGCGTGTCAGCTTTCCATTCCAATGAAATTAAGGCGCGCGTTACTTTCGTGTCGACGTCGTCCGGCTTGATCGCCAGCGCGCGGTCTAGAATAGCGGCTTCCTCGGAATACCGTCGCAGGCCGTAATAGCTGAGCGCGATTTGCTCGAGAGTGAAGTAGTTGCGCGGGTCCAGCTCCACCGCGCGTTGAAGATTGCGTAATCCTTCTTCGTAATGACCTCGCCGGCGCGCGATATATCCAGTTAACTCGGGGACACGCGCGTCATTCGGTAGCGTGCGCCGCGCGATCTCCAGCTCAGCCAGGGCTCCATCATAGTTGAGGTATCCACGATAAAGATGTTCGGCACGCGCGAGGTGCGCTTCGCCCGCATCCGGCCGGAGTCGGAACGCAGCTTCGATGGCTTTCTCAGCCAGAGCGAGTCGCGCGGCAGTATGATCAATGCCCAGGAAGTAGAGTTCGTCATGTGTGTAAGCGAGCTGACATTGTGCAACCAAGAACGAGGGATCGCGCTCCAAGGCTTGGTTGAGCAAATCAACCGCTTGTCGAAGCTTCGGTCCATTGGTAGCGCTGAAGCTTATCGTAATGATAAGATTCCTCGCGCGACTGTAGAGATCGAAGGCGGTGACATCAGTCGTGGGCGGCTGCTCAATAGCTTTCTTCTCACTCGACGAAAGTTTGGCTTGCAGTTGATCAGCGATTGCTTTGGCAATTTCGCTCTGGATGGCGAACACGTCATCGACTGGCCGGTCGTAATTCTCCGCCCACTGATGCGCGTCGGTGCGCGCATCAATCAGCTGCGCGTTCACCCGCACCTTGTTACCCGCCCGCTGCACACTGCCCTCCAGCAAATGTGCGACTCCAAGCTGCTGACCGATCTCGCGCAGATTACGCGCGGCACCGCTCTTGTACTGCATCACGGAGGTGCGGCTGATCACCTTGAGGTCGGCCACTTTGGCTAGAGCAGTTAGAATTTGATCCTGCACGCCATCGGTAAAAAAGGCGTTCTCTTTGTCACTGCTAAGATTTTCGAACGGAAGAACAGCGATACTCTTCTCCGAAATTGGTAGGGATCCCGTTTCGGCGGGAGGCCGGCCGCCATCTGTAGAAATGGCCGAGCCTTCAGCCGATGGCGCGGTGGTTGTTTTCCCCGCGCGGGTCTGCTTCAGAATCGCCGGCGCAAAGATGATTCCGAGCACCGCGAGGCAGAAGAGCATCAGCCCGACGACTACAAGTACTATTAAGAGAGGCGACCGTTTCGCTTGCCCCGATGCCGTCGTCCGCCGAGAAGCCGACTTGCCGTGCTTGAACTTCGATGGCCGCTCGGCATTACCGACGACGTCGGCATAGAGATTCACCACCGAGACCACGACGCCGTGTTTCACTTCGAAATCGCCTAGATCGTGCAGATAAGGCTGCCAGCGACGGTATTGCGCGAGATCGTCGGCCACGCGTTTCGAAACCAGGATGTGCCCGGCATCGCCGCAATCCATCACGCGCTGTGCCGTGTTAATTCCAGCGCCGGCGATGTTCTCCCGATTATTCACATCGGCCACGTGATGGACCGGGCCGCTGTGAATCCCCATGCGCACGGGCAAACTCGGTTGCGCGCGCAGGGCCTGGCTGATCTGGAGCGCGCATTCGACTGGATCTTCCACCGAGCCGGTGAACACCAGCGCCATGCCGTCGCCCGTCGGAAGAAAAATGAGCTCGCCCGCTGCCTCCGCCGCGCGCGCCGCCTCCGTCTTCCG
>Ga0207684_10005646_pt1 | contig 11493 bp, 14 predicted proteins | sample KBSK5501metaG_FD_184342 | JGI IMG/M metagenome (GOLD analysis project Ga0207684, IMG submission 184342) | Corn, switchgrass and miscanthus rhizosphere microbial communities from Kellogg Biological Station, Michigan, USA - KBS K5-50-1 metaG... | ecosystem: Host-associated > Plants > Roots >... | reverse complement strand
GGCGGCGACGACGTCGGGCGTCGACTGAAGGTCGTGGGCGCTTTCCTCGCCGCCGCTCGGGCGGGAGACTTTGAGGGATTGCTGCGCCTGCTGGCCCCCGACGCCACCATCCGGGCGGACTCCGTCGCCGTGGCCTTGGGCTCGCCGCCGCTCACACGCGGTGCCGCTGCCGTCGCGCAGACCTTCTCCGGCCGGGCCCAAACGGCCGAGGTGGCGCTGATCGACGGGTTGCCCGGCTTGATCTGGGCGCCAGGTGGGCGGCCACGCGTGGTCTGGCAGTTTGAAATTTCGGGCGGCCGAGTAAATCAGATCGTCTCGATCGCCGACCGCGAACGTATCGGCCAGTTGGCGCTGACGCGTCGCCTCACTTAGGCCACTGAGGGCGTCCCCGCGAGCAACGACCCAGAGGTCGCGAGAAGGATCCCCATGGCCTCGCGGGCAAAGCTTCGCGACTCTACGTCGACGCGGTTCTCCGCCGGACATCACCTTAAGTAAGGTTGTCCCATGGTCCCGGTGCTCGTCGCCATCGCCGCCATCAGCCTGGTGGCCTTCCTCGCCTTCCTCTGGTTCGAGCGCTATCGCCAGAGCGACAACTGGCGTGCGAGCGAGTTCCGTGGCGTCGCCTTTGGCTTCCTGATGTTGCTTGGCAGCTTCTACGGTCACCGAGTGCCGCCGCCGCCTCAGGCAAACGTCGAGTTTGCAAACAAGACCGGCGAGTCCGAACCTCCGAAATCAGGCGGCGCGGCGCTCCCGGATGAGGCTCCGGACGATAAAGAGTAGGTTGGCCGGTCGTTCGGCGAGCCGCCGCATCAAGTACGGGTACCACTCGGTCCCATACGGCACGTAGATTCGGACGCGGTAGCCTTCGCGCAGCAGCCGGTCCTGCAAATCGCGCCGGATCCCATACAGCATCTGAAACTCGAACCGGTCCGGGGTGATCGCCCGCTCGCGCGCGAACTGTTTGGTCGACTCGATCAGGCTATCGTCGTGGGTCGCAATCGCGGGGTAGACGCCGTTGAGCAATAGTTCCCGCATTTCGGATTCGTACTTTGCATCGACATCGGCCTTCTTCGCGAAGGCGACGGTGGGCGGCTCGTCGTACGCGCCCTTGACCAGCCGGACCCGGACCTTCGCCGCATTGGCGCGCAGCACGTCTTCCGGGGTCCGGTAGAGGTAGCTCTGGAGCACGAGTCCGCAATTGGGAAAGCGCTGGTGCAGGCGGAGCACTAGGTCGAGGGTGCGCTGGGTGTACGGCGAGCCCTCCATGTCGATACGGACGAAGTTGTTCAGTTGCTTGGCTCGCTGCAGCACCCGCATCAGCAGCTCCTGGCAAAGCTCGGGTGCGATGTCGAGGCCGAGTTGGGTCAGCTTGACCGAGACGTTCGCGTCGAGTTTTTCGGCGGCGATCCGCTCGAAGGCCGCCAGATAGTCGTCGGTCGCGCTACGTGCCGCCTTCTCTTCGGTGACGTTTTCCCCGAGGTGGTCCAGGCTCGCCGACCAACCTCGACGGTTGACGTCCGCGACCACCCGGACCGCATCGTCCAGGCGATCACCGGCGACGAAGCGGTAGGCAAGCGAACTGGTGATCCGCCCACGCGTGACGAATCGCTGCAGCCCGCGCCGGCGAGACAGAAAGAGAAACGATGCTCTCAGCACGTCACGCCGGTCGCTCCGACAAGAGCGCGGCGTCGAAGGCGCCGTGCACCTCCAGGGCGTTGAGCGCGCGGGCGCGGTGGCTGAGCAGGTTCTTTTCCTCGAGCGACAGCTCCGCCAGGATCCGGCCGTCGGGCAGCCGGAAGATTGGATCGAAGCCGAAGCCGCCGGTTCCGCGCGGCGCGGCAGCGATCGTTCCGCTCAGGATGCCTTCGCCCTCGAAGATCCGGCCGTCCGGTAGGGCGAGCACCGCGATGCAACGGAAGATCGCCGGCGGCGACTCGCCGGCTGCCGGCCCCAGCATCTGCAGCAACGCGCGCACCAGCGCCGGGCTGTCACCCTTGTATTCGGCCCCGGCAAAGCGCGCCGAGTGAATCCCCGGTTTGCCACCGAAACGCGGCACTTCGAGCCCCGAATCGTCCGCCAGCGTCGGGAGTCCGCTCAACCGTCGCCCGACATCGGCCTTCTTGCGCGCGTTCTCCAGGTAGGTCGCGCCGTCCTCTTCGACGTCGAAGATGATCCCCACCTCCCCGGGCGTCACCAGCTCCATTGGCAGGTCGGCGAGGATCGAACGGATTTCCGAGAGCTTGCCCTCATTCTGTGTGGCGAGCAGCAGCCGGTTCAGCGCAGCTTCAGCGCCTTCTTCTGCGCGTCGACCAGCTCGGCCGCGCCCTTGACGGCGAGTTTGAGCATCTGGTCCATCTCTTCCTGCGCGAAGGGCTCCTGCTCGGCCGTGCCCTGGATCTCGATGAACCGGCCGTCTTCGGCGACGACGCAGTTCATGTCGGTTTGCGCGGCGAAGTCCTCCAGGTAGTTGAGATCGAGCCGCGGCTGGCCCTGGACGATGCCGACGCTCACCGCCGAGACGAAATGCTTGATGGGCAGCACGCGCAGCAGGTTTCGCTCCATCGCTTTTTGCAGCGCCAGGTGGAGCGCCACGAATCCCCCCGTGATCGATGCGGTGCGCGTGCCGCCGTCCGCCTGCAGGACGTCGCAGTCCACCACAATGGTCCGCTCCCCCATCAGCGGCATGTCGATCGCGGCACGCAACGCCCGGCCGATCAGCCGCTGGATCTCCTGCGAGCGACCGTCGATTCGCCCGGTGCGCGCCTCACGCGCGTTTCGCGTCTGGGTCGCGCGCGGCAGCATCGAGTATTCTGCCGTGACCCAGCCTTCCCCGGTCCCCTTCTTGTGCGGCGGTGGCTTGTCGTCCCAGCTGGCGGTGCAGAGCACGCGGGTATCGCCCATGTTGATGATGGCCGAGCCCTCGGCATAAAGGTTCACGCCGGTCTCGATCTTTACCGGCCGGATCTGGTCCGGTTTACGGCCATCCGGTCGCGTCTGAGCCAACGTGACTATCTTCGCAGAGCGCGGATAACCAGGATGCTGGCCTCGAATAGGATGATCAGCGGTAGCGTCAGCAGCGTCGGGGTAAAGGGATCGATGCCAGGGGTGACCATGTTGGCTCCGGCGAAGATCCCAATCCAGAACTTGAATCGGTTGCGCGAAAGGAACTTCGCGGTGACGATTCCCGCCAGCCCGAGCATGGTCATCGCGAGTGGCAGCTCAAAGGTGACCCCGAAGATCGCGATCAGGATCAGAATGAAGTTGATGTACTTGTCAGCGAACGGCAGGTAGGTCAGCTCGGAGTTGCCAATTCCGGTCAAAAAGCGGAGCGCGACCGGCATCGCAAAAAACGCGAAGCCGATTCCCAAAGCGAAGAGCAGGACCGCCGAGGTCACGAAGCCGATGGTGAATCGGCGCTCGTTGCGGTGGAGCCCAGGGGCGACAAAGGTCCATACCTGCCAAAAGATCACTGGGCTGCTGAGCAGGAACCCAGTGAAGATACCGATCTTGAAGAAGAGAAGAAAGGCATCGATCGGACCGGGGTAGATCAACTTCTGGTTGCCGATCACCTTGTGAATGGGCCCGACCAGGATGCCCAGAACTGGCTGGGACAGGGCAAAGCCGATTACGGTCGCCACCCCCCAGGCAATCAGCGAAATGATCAGGACGCGACGGAGCTCCTCGAGGTGCTCGATGACGGTCATGCGCCGCTCTTCGTCCGGAGGAACGACGGTTGGCTTGGCCATGATTGGCGCTGGCGGCGCCGTGGGCTTAGGAGGCCTTGGTGTCGGTCGGCGACTTTACGTCGGTGGCCGGCCGGTCAGGCGCCGGATGGGTCTCAGCCGCCGGCTCGGTGCTGGTGCCGCGCTTGATTTCATCCGTCAGATCTGTAGATGCCTTTCGGAACTCGCGCATCGCCTTCCCGATGGCCCCGCCGACTTCGGGAAGCTTTCCTGGCCCGTAGACGATCAGAACGATCGCCAGGATGATGACGAGCACGTACCAGTGACCAAGAAATGGCATTCAGAATCCCTTTGCGGCCCCATTATACGCCCGCTTCGGAACCGTTCCCTTACGGCCGGCTTGAGAAGCTAGCTGATCTCTTCCTGGACCGTGACCGAGGTCATCGTGTCGCCCTGCGCGATCTTGAGGACGACGTCCATGCCCGTCTGGACATAGCCGAACAGGTTGTAACTCTTGGCCAACTTCTTCGTATCGTCGACGGTACAGATGAAGAATTGGCTGCCGTTGGTGTTTGCCCCGGAGTTGGCCATCGCGACCGCACCCGCGGTGTATTCGCCGAGCACCGGTTCATCGTTGAACTTATAACCCGGACCACCACCGCCGGTACCCAGCGGGTCGCCGCCCTGGATGACGAAGTCCGCGACCACGCGGTGGAACTTGAGGCCGTCGTAGAACTGGTTGCGGGTCAAGAAGACGAAGTTGTTGACCGTGTTGGGGGCTAACTTCGGATCGAGGCAGAGCGTGATCGTCCCCTTGTTCGTCTTCATCGTGACCAGGAAATGGTGGGCGGTGTTGATGGTCATCGGCGGTGGCGCGCTGTAGGTGTGATTCCCGGCATTTCCACCAGTGGTGGTCATGACTGGGCCGAAGTTCAACGCGCCACAGGTCGCACCTGCGGCGCTCACGACGGGACTCGGCGTAGGCGTCGCCGCCGTGCCTGGATTGCCGCCCGCATTTCTTCCCACATAAACGGTGAACGCGAGTATAGCGACGGCGACGACCGCGAGGGTCGCGAGCATCTGCGGAACGCTCCGCGGTGACCGTTTCATCCCAACTCGTCCCAGCAGGGGATGTCGACCGCGGCCTGCTTCGCGTGGTAGGTCAGAATCATTTGTGCCCCAGCGCGCCGGATCCCGAGCAAGATCTCTCGGAGCACGCGACGTTCGTCGATCCAGCCGTTGGCCGCCGCCGCCTTGACCATGGCGTACTCGCCGCTGACGTTGTAGGCCGCGACCGGGACTTCGGATGAGTCCGCGACCGCGCGGATGACGTCGAGATACGCCAGCGCCGGCTTGACCATGACGATATCGGCCCCCTCCTCGACATCGAGGCGCGCCTCGCGAATGGCCTCCCGCGCATTGGCGGGGTCCATCTGGTGGCCACGGCGATCGCCCAGGCGCGGCGCCGAACCGGCCGCTTCCCGGAACGGTCCGTAGAACGCCGAGGCGTACTTGGAGGCATAGGCGAGGATGGCTCGGTCGCTGTAACCCTGCCGATCGAGAACGGTCCGAATCGCCCCCACCTGGCCGTCCATCATGCCGGACGGGGCGATGAGGTCGGCCCCCGCGGCCGCCTGCGCGACGGCAATCCGCTGGTAGAGCTCGAGCGTTTGATCGTTGGCCACGGTCTCTCCTTCGAGGACGCCGCAGTGGCCGTGGTCGGTGTACTCGCACAGGCAGAGGTCGGCAATCAGCAGCGCATCCGGTCCGAACGCGTCCCGGAGCCGGCGTAGCGCCCGCTGGGAGATGCCATCGTCGTCCCAGGCCTGCGAGCCCTGCGCGTCTTTCTGCGCGGGGATGCCGAAGAGTACGAAGCTCCCGACGCCGACTTTGAGCGCAGCTTCCGCCTCGCGCGTCAACGAATCGAGCGTGTGCTGATAATGCCCTGGCATCGCCTCGATCGGCTGCGGCTCGTCGATCGCGTCGCGCACGAACAATGGATAGATGAGATCTGAGGCCGCGATCCGGTTCTCCCGCGCGAGCCGGCGGAGTGCCGGCCTCGACCGTAACCGGCGGGGGCGCTCGATGGGAAACGTCATGCTGGAATTGGAGTCCGGCTGCGCACGATGGCGTCGACCAGTCCGCGTGTCGTGTACTCCTGCGCGATGATATCAACCCGCAGTCCGAGCTCGCGGGCGGTCTGTGCCGTGATCGGGCCGATGCAGGCTACCATGACCCGGTCGGGTAGCGCACCCGGCAAGGCATCGACGAAGTGGCGCACGGTCGACGAGCTCGTGAACGTAACCATGTCGACGTCCGGCAGGCAGGCAGCCAGCCGTGGCCGCAGGTCGGCCGGCGGACTCGCGCGGTAGGTCTCCAGCACATCGACCTGGGCGCCGCGAGATCGAAGTTGCTCCGGCAGTACATCGCGCGCGCCGGCCGCGCGCGGCAGCAGGATGCGGGCGCCCGGCGTCATCGCAGCCGACAGCGCGTCAGCCAGCTCCTCCGCGATGAACCGCTGGGGCACGAGCGTCGGCGCCATGCCCGCCTCCTCGGCCCTCGCCGCCGTTTCGGGGCCGATGGCCGCGACCCTCAGACCCGCCGGGAACTCGCGATGCGCCTTCCGGAGCAGCTCACGCAACCGGTCGACCCCGTTGGCGCTGGTCAGGACCACCCAGTCATAGCGGTCGAGGTCCTGCAAGGCCGCCGGGTCGACGGCAAGCGGCTCGATCGCGATCACCGGGCATCGAATGGCGAGGGCACCAAGCGCCGTCAGGGCGTCTGCCAGGACTGCCGCCTGGCGATCGGCGCGCGTGACCATGACGCGCAGCCCAGCCAGCGAAGCATCCGGACTAAAGAGGAGGCCGGCGGCACCCTGCGACTCGAGACTGGCGGCGACGTCCTCCACCACGTCGGCGTCGCCTTGACCCTGGCCCCGCGCCCGGATCACGGTCGTGCCGTGTTCGTCCAGAACGACGGCCTGAAGCGTGAGGTCGTCGCCATCGACGACCGCGAACGCACCCAATGCCGAGAGGCAGCCACCGCCAAGTCGCCGAAGCAGGGCGCGCTCGGCCCGAACGGCGCGGCTCGTCGGGACATGGTCGATCGCCGCGGCCAGTCCTGCAGCCTCGCTCCCCTCGAGTGCCTCGATAGCGAGCGCGCCCTGTCCGGGCGCCGGCAGCATGACGTCGAACGCCAGCAGCTCGTGCGCCTCCCCGAGGCGGCCGAGCCGCGCCAGCCCGGCGGCGGCGAGGACCAGCGCATCGGCGGCGCCCTCGCGGAGGCGCCGCAACCGGGTGTCGACATTGCCGCGAATCTCGACCGCTTTCAGATCGGGTCGCACGGCCGCGATCTGAGCCGCTCGCCGAGGGCTGCCGGTACCGATCCGCGCGCCCGCTGGGAGTTGGGCCAGGGTACTAGGGCGCCGGGCGACCAGGACATCGCGCGCATCCTCCCTCGGGAGAAATGCCGCCAGGGTCAGCCCGGGGGTCGGCAGCGTAGGAAGGTCCTTGGCTGAATGCACCGCGAGCTCCGCCCGACCGTCGAGCAGGGCCTGCTCCAGGTCCTTTACGAAGACGCCCTCGCGAGGCGAGTTGCTCAGGCGCATCGATGGGTGACGATCCCCCTGGGTCGTCAGCGGCGTCAGCGTGAATTCGTGCTCCGGATAGCGTTGCGCCAGGGCATCCGCCACCAGCTGCGCCTGAATGATGGCGAGCGTGCTGCCTCGCGTAGCCAAACGAAACCTCACTTCAGGCCAACCTAGCACACGAGATCGGGCGCTCGGCCGGGTTTAGCTGCGGCGTCCGACGACGTAGTAGGTCAGCGACTCGAGCGCGTCGCGGTAGGCCGACGGCGGGAAGGCCTGTAGCTCCGCGCGGGCCTTGTCGCCAAAGCTCTTCGCGTAGGCATACGACTGATCGATGCCGGGCGAATCGCGGACGATCCGCACCACTTCGGCATAATCGGCATCGTCCAGGACGGGCTTGGCGAGGACGGCATCGAGCCGGCCATTTTTGGCCTGGCGCGCGAGCATCAGGGGCAACGTCACGGTGCCTTGCTTGAGGTCGTTGCCGACCGGCTTGCCCACTTCCTCTTCCGTTGCCAGGTAATCGAGCACGTCGTCGGCGATCTGAAATGACATTCCGAGCAGACGACCGAAACGCCGGATCGCTTCGACTTGACCCTCGTCGAGGCCGCCCAGGATCGCGCCGCAGAACGTCGACGCGGCCAGCAGGACGGCCGTCTTGCGCTCGATCTTCGCGTAGTACTCATCGAGCGACTGGTCATAGCGGCGCTGGCTGGTGAGCTGCAGCATCTCGCCGAAGCAGATCGTCATCACGGTCTGGGAAAGCACCGCATCGATCTCGGGATTGCCGATCTGCGACATCAGGTTCGCCCCCTTGGCGAAGTAGTAGTCGCCGATGATGATCGCCGGATTCGGGCCCAGGGTTTCATGGATGGTCCGCAGTCCGCGACGGGTTGGCGCCCCATCGATCAGATCGTCGTGGATCAGGGTCGCGTTATGAATGAATTCGATCGCCATCGCGGCTTTATAGACATCGTCGATGCGCTTTTTGGGACCAAGGCCCGCAGACAAAAACACCAGGGCCGGCCGCAGCCGTTTCCCACCGGCGTCCAGGATCTGTTCCATGGCTTCGGCGACCGGACCGAGATCCGCGCGTACGGTCGCATGTAGCCGCTGCTCGAAATCATCGAGCTCGGCTCGGATCGGGACGACGAAGTCCGTCCCCGTCATCGTCGCACTCACGCCGCCCCCTCCCGGCCGTTGAGTTCTTCGACGAGCTCGAGCCGGACGGTTGAGATCGGCGGCAGGTCCTGCCCGAACAAGTGGCGCGCGGTTTCCGTAAACCGCTCAGGCGATCCGGTGACGTAGATCTGGTGCCGGGCGGTTTCGTTCTCGGCCGATTCGAGGCCGTTCTTGGCCAGCACGCGTTTCACGCGGGCCGCCGTGGTCTCCGCAGAGTCGACCACGGTAATGGTGCCGCCAGTGATTTTTGTGATGAGCGGCTTGAGCAGCGGATAGTGTGTGCAGCCGAGGATCAACGTATCTGCGTGGTGGTCGAGAATGTCGCGAAGTGCCTCGCGCAGAACCGCTTCGGTCTCGGGCGCGTTAGCCTTGCCGTTTTCGACCAGGTCGACGAGTTGAGGCGCGGCTTTCGGCAGTACGTCGATCGTAGGATTCGCCTCGCGGATGGCGTGCAGGTACTCCCGGCTCTGCATCGTGCCCTCCGTCGAGATCACGCCGACCCGCTTGTTCTTGGTCGCGGCCACGGCCGCTTCGGCTCCCGGCGTGATCACGCCGATGATCGGGATGTCGAAAACCTCGCGGGCGGTGTTCAGCGCGGCGGCGGTCGCGGTATTGCACGCGATCACGACCATTTTGACGTCGAGCTTCTCGAGGAACCGGATGATATTCAGGGCGAAGTGACGGACCTGCGCCTGGTAACGGGGCCCGTACGGGAAGTGCCCGAGATCCGCGAAATAGATCGTGGATTCTGCCGGTAGCTGGCGCTGCAACTCTCGCAGGACGGTGAGCCCGCCGACGCCTGAGTCAAAGACGCCGATTGGCCGCGGGTCACTCATGTGCGCCACCCCATCTTAACAATGCCTAATTTAATTGGACCGCGGCTGAACTCCGTTCGCCATCGGGCGGCCAGTTGATCTTGGCTTCGCGAGCACTGCAAGTGATCGGCTCCCACCGGGTTGTATCGGCGATGAAGCCGCACGTCCGGCGCGGGCGCGCCGCCAAAGAGAAGCGCATCGAGCGGGCCAAAGCGCGCCGCGCCGCGCCAAAGAAGCAGGCCGCGTAGCCTTACCGGCCTGGACCGAGGCTCGCTCGCCAGTGCCGTAGTCGCGCTACATCCAGGGCAATAACCAGCGCGTTTGACGTTAAGGGCGTCGTCGTGCGGTACTGGATGTACTTCCTGCGCAGCGACTTGATCGCTCGCTCGTGCTCGGGGCCAGATGCGAGGAGTCGGCCGCGTCCCTGGAGGAGCACCCACCACAGCCGGCGCCAGTCTTCGACATAGTGATCGATCAGGAGGGCCGCCTCCGGATTGACCTGGATATTTTTCACCCGGCGCAGCCGGCCAGCGCTCACCGACTTGGGCTTGGCGTCGATCGCCTGGTAGAGCGTGTCGCCAAGCAAGACGAAGCACACCGGCACCACGGAGGGCCGGGTGCCGTCCGAGGTCGCGAGATGCCCGACCCGCGCCCGGGCGATGCGCCGCCGTAAACCAGGATCGATCAGCGTGATGCCAAGATTAGCCATCACGATCTTTCTCCGTGAAGGGGACGTCAAGGCACTGCTCACGATGGACGCCACGCTGGCGGCCCTCGAGGCGGCGTTTCGCGAATGGGCCGCGGGCCGCGCTTCGAACCAGCCGCGCCGGCGGGTCGCGAGCGGCGCGGTGCTTGCCGCCATGTCGTGTGCGCTGCCGTCAAGCGGCTTGATGGGCTTCAAGGCCTACACCCACAGCCCGAACGGCGCTCGATTCTGGGTGGCGCTCTTCGACGCGGCCGACGGGCGTCCCCGTGCCCTGATCGAGGCCGACTGGCTCGGGCGGTTGCGAACCGGCGCCGCCTCCGGGCTTGCGACGAAATACCTCGCTCGTCGCGACGCGTCAATCTTCACGATCATTGGTGCCGGTACCCAGGCGCTGACCCAGGTGCTCGCCGTCGCCGCGGTCCGAAAGCTGCGTGAAGTCCGAGTCTTCAGCCGCGATGCGGGTCACCGCGCGGCCGTCGCCGACCAGCTCACGACGACCTTAGACGTACCCGTGCGAGCCATGGCCAGTCTCAAAGACGCCGTTGACGGCGCCGAGATCCTGACCACGATTACCTCGGCGGCGCAGCCAATCTTTCCGGGCGAGTGGCTGCGGGCTGGGCAGCACCTGAACGTGTGCGGGTCGAACATTCCGAACCGCCGGGAGGTCGACGGCCGCACGATCGCCCGTGCCGATCTGCTGGTGGCCGACGACGTCGACGCCGCACGCCTCGAAGCCGGCGACCTGATTCTGGCGGAGCGGGAGGGCCAGATGAGCTGGGGCCGCGTCCGATCGCTGCGCGACGTGATCGCCGCTGAGGCGGATCCGCGCCAGCCTGCGGACGTGACCGTCTTCAAGTCTGTGGGGCTCGCGATCGAGGACGTCGCCGCGGGCTCGGTCGTCTTGCAACTGGCGGAATCTCGCGGCATTGGCGTCAACCTGCCGGACTGACTCGACCGGATTTGCAATTGCGTTGACTTTTGCTGACAGTTATGTTGTATTACTTTTCACACACATGAGTGTCAGTCTCTGGCTGAGAGACCGCCTGGTCGAGTTGGGCGCCTCGCTATGCACCGCCGGCGTCCTGCTCGCGGGCCTCGCCATCGGCGTGCCGTTTCTTCGCGCTCGTATTGCGGAGACGCTCCTTTACAGCTTCTGCTGCGTCAGCGCGGTGCTGCTTCGGGCCGTGCTCGTCCTGACCGTGCGCGGCACACTGTGGGCGGGGCGAACCTTCTTTCCGGCGGCATCCCACCCCGTGCCAACCCTGGGCACATCTCGCGCCTAGCGAGCCAGATCGTTATAGCATCAATATAACGAAACCCGCGCATCGTGCTAAGATGATCCGGCCGAGATACCGGCTACTAAGGGAGGATACCGATGGGATATTTCAGAGGCGTGGTCCATGGATTGATCATCGGCGGCGCCGTCGCGCTGCTCTACGCACCCAAGCCCGGACGCCAGATGCGCACGGAGCTATCCAATCGGCTGGACCAGGTTCGCGGCCAGATGAAGCCCGTGATCGA
>Ga0207684_10005645_pt1 | contig 11495 bp, 8 predicted proteins | sample KBSK5501metaG_FD_184342 | JGI IMG/M metagenome (GOLD analysis project Ga0207684, IMG submission 184342) | Corn, switchgrass and miscanthus rhizosphere microbial communities from Kellogg Biological Station, Michigan, USA - KBS K5-50-1 metaG... | ecosystem: Host-associated > Plants > Roots >... | reverse complement strand
ATCGACTCCTCTGCGGATCGTGCCTCTTTACGATCCCATAACCTGGTCAATGCCTTTAACGTGCCTGCGGTTTCCACTTGTTCAAAAATTCGAGTAGGGCTTCCGGCGTCATCGCGCGCGCATTTTCAAACTCACCGTTCTTCTGACTGACTACGAGATTGCCAGTACTTTCCAATACCGCCAGCGCCGGGATTCCTTTTTGCATCGGCACCTGAAAGTCTTTCATCAGATCTTGATTCTTGTTTCCTTCGCCGATGTCCACGTGCACCACTTCGTAACTCGCTGCCAAAACCGGAGCCAGATCAGGCCGCTGGAACGCCATATCGAGCACATGACAGTCGTAACACCAGTTCGCACCAAAGACGATAAGCACCCGCTTGTGGTCCTTGGCAGCTTTTTCCTCAGCTTCTCTAATCTCGGCACGCGCGTCCACGTCAGCGGGATAGATGTTCTTATCCTTATTGATTGGTTGTTTCAAGTGTGCTGCGCCAGTACGCTTAACGTTCAGCAGATGCCATTGTTCACCTTGCTTCTGCCAGACTTGCGCCTCGGTCACATAGAGGATTTGCTGTTTAGGAGCATCCCCAGAGCGCACCTCAGCCTGAAACGCGATTACCTGCACGCCAGGCTGCGGGGAACTCGTCTGGACAACATCGATATTCATTGGTCGTGCTTTCAGGCCGATCCAGAAATTGACTTCGGCGTCGGCAGTATTCTGATCGCCTGGCGCTGCGACCTGCGCCGGCGGGCTGGTGCTGTAGAGCATCTTGAGACCCACTGGGTCTCCTCGAAGCACCGAATTCTTCCACTGCTCGAGTGGAGCAAAAGCAGCACTAGCGTTTGGTGCGGGAGCGGCGGTTTGGGCGAGAGCGCACGCCCATGCGGCGAACAATACAATGCCGAAGGCGCGTCGGAACCGGGCATTACGATTCAATTATGCCATGTCCTTTCCAGCCAGAAGCCGTCTCCAGGGGCTAAAGTCCGCCATTTTTGTTGACCGCTGGCGGCACCTTCGGCTCCGCTCAGGGCAGACTCTTGAAGCCGTGCCCTCCCAAAACCTTTACCCCAAAAGCCATTTACGGGACGTATCACTCCTCCCGTAAATGGCGCCCCGTCAGTCTTACGAAAACATCTTCCAGACTGGCCTGCCGCGTGGTCAACCTCAAAAGCTCACTTCCCTGCCTTTTCACTTCGTCGAGCAGGGCGGGAATCGCCAGGTGCAGTTCTTGCACGTTGAGTGCTACCAAGCCATCGTCCTCCCGTACCGATTCAACGCTAGGCAGCTTGCGCCACGCCTCCAGCGCCGCGCCATCCGAAGTTCCAGTCACGGAAAACTCGACAACGTGATGTCCGCCCAAGCGCTCGATCAAATCTGGCGGCGAACCCTCAGCAATGATCTGACCATGATCCACGATCGCGAGCCGGTCACATAGTCGCTCCGCCTCGTCCATATAGTGAGTCGTCAGCAGGACGGTGCCGCGGTTGCGTTGGAATGCCCGAATGATATCCCATAGTTGGCGGCGGCTCTGGGGATCAAGGCCAGTCGTCGGCTCATCAAGAAACAGTATTTTCGGATTGCAGACCAGCGCGGTCGCCACTGCCAGTCTTTGCTTCTGTCCGCCCGAGAGCTTGCCCACCCAGGAATCCGCCTTCTCCCTCAGCTGTAACTCATCGAGCACTTCATCGGAGGAGCGGGGTTCGCGGTAGAAACTGGCGAATAACTCGAGGGTCTCGCGGACTGTGAGCTTTTCCGAAAGCCGAGTCTCTTGCAGGGAAATCCCCAGCCATTCGCGCATTTCGCGCTCGTTTTCGCGCCAGGTGTGCCCCAGGATGAAAACCTCTCCGCTAGTCGGCTCGAGCAGGCCTTCAAGAATTTCAATCGTCGTTGTCTTCCCTGCCCCATTTGGACCAAGTAAGCCGAAACATTCGCCGGCCTGGATCTCGAGGTTGAGGCCGCGCACGGCTTCGACTTTGCCGTCGTACGTCTTGCGCAGATCGCGACACTGGACAACGGCGGCCATGCTCGACATTTTAGCGTAGCTGCCATGGAGCAAATTTACAATCCGGGAAGGCTGTTTATCAGGGGCTTTTACAAACATCGATTTGTACTCCGCACTGGCGCACATCCGTGACCGGGGGTAGTAACAATGCTGGCCAGGGCCCACAGAAACATCTCTGAAGTCGCGGGCATTGCTAAAATACCGCGCCGCTGGATTCATTTCCGGCATCTGCATTCCCATGTCGCACACACCCAAGCGCGGCTTTACTTGACGGCGTTCCCCATACAGACGCCCGGGTGTCGCTTCCAACTGGTTATCAGTTCCAATCTCAGTTCTCGGTTGAGAACCTGAAGCAAGCCGCCTATGCTGCGCAAGCTTTGTGTATTGTCGTCCCTGTTTCTGGCTTTCATTCTGTCCGCCTTCGCACAGGATTCGCGCCATTTCACCTTCCACACGCTTTCACGGTGAAAAATCTGCCCGCGGCAAAGCGCATCCGCATATGGATCCCTGCTGCGCAGTCCGACGCCTATCAGGAAGTACGAGTCGTCTCCGCCAAGGAGGACCTGCCGGCGAAAACGAAACGCCAGGCGAAGTATGGCAATCAGTTTATTTCGCTGAAGTCTCAACCAGTCAGCAGCCCGAGCTGCATTTCGACTTCGAATATGACGTGCTCCGACGCGAGCGCATCGGGTTGCGCAACGCGGCGCATTTGGCCCCAGCTTCGCTGTCCACCGAAGAAGGCCAGAAAGATCTCCAACCCGACGTGCTAGTGCCTACCTCAGGCCTCCCCGCCGACCTGGCAGCCAAGGTCAGGCAAGGAAAGTTGCAGCTCCTGGAGAAAGCACGCGCCATTTTCGATTACGTTTTCGCTGCTATACACTACGACAAAACCGGCACCGGTTGGGGCCGCGGTCATGTCCTCTATGCCTGCGACGGCCAAGAAGGGCAACTCAAGCAGTCCTCCGAGATTGCCGGTTATCACTGCTGGTCTGACTTCTACGTCGACCGAAAGGGCTGGATCCCGGTAGATATCTCCGAGGCCTGGAAGCACCAGGGAAGACGGGGCTACTTTTACGGCTCGCATGATGTGAATCGCATTCACTTCAGCATAGGACGCGACTTGCGCCTGAATCTTCTCCAAGGACGACAAGCCGCTGAGTTATTTTGTATATGCCTATGTGGAAGTCGATGGGCAGGAGTATCCCAACGTCTCACTGGCCTTTTCGTTTGCGGATGCAGTTATGGCGGTAACAGCGAAAAAAATAGGCGTGCAAGGCGTGCATTAAGAAGTTACCGCTCAGCGACCTGACGGCGTGATTTCTCCTGGACCCGGATTCCCCGTGGGCGAGGGATCAGACATGGGCGGTGCGGGTCTGGTGTTCGCCGGACCGTCGGCTGGCCGCGGCACATCCTCGGAGTCTTCCCCCGGACGGCGCAAGCTCGGAGCATTCGGGGGACGCTCCTGCTGCTGTTCCCTTGCCTGTTTGTCGGGCTGATCGAGAACCACTTCCTTTTCGGTTCTCACAACTTTTTCGCCGCCCACCTTCATGGTCTCAACCCGAACTACTTCGTCGCCGGTAAAGCGCACGAAGTCCACGTCCTGGGGAGGCTCACCATAAATCCACTCTTCGTATTCGGTCTCGCCGTCGCGCTCCCTGACTTTTTTCGGAGCCTTCCCCTTCGCGTAGACCACCATTTCCTGATTCATCCCCACGAGCACGTGATGATTCTGAATGGCCGCCTTTACTTTCGGAGGTACCGTATCAAGGTAGGCCTCTTGCTTTGACTTGGCATGAAAGTCGAGCACAGGCTCCAGCAGGTCGCGCACTTGTTGCGCCGTCAGCTCCGGAACATGATGGTCGAAACACAAATCAACGAAAGAACCGTGAGGATTATTCTGCGGATCGCTACTCGGGCCTACTGGCCCTCCGCCATTGGCCCCTTGAATCTGGATGTGCTGATACCACTTCTTACGATGGACAGGGCCGCCGTTAATCTCGAAACGAATGTGGTCGTCCTTGATCTGTACATAAGAAATATGCGCAGGATCGCCGACTTTCACTGCCGGCCCAAATAGTGCCATGTGCTGCTGCAACTCCTCCCGTCCGGGAGTAATCACGCCATCCTTCAAACGCAGTCCTTTCACGCCCATGGGAAACGCCGTTCGCGCATACACGATCTGCGTCTCAAAGTCCCGGATGATCTCCAGTCGCGTCTGCTTCGACATGCGCTCCTGCGGAGCTGATTCAGATTTCGGTTCACCCGCCGATGCGGATCTGTCCTGCCCTGACGAGGGCTTCGGCTCAGCGGACGATGTTGGGCTCTGCGCTGCTGCCGGGCTCGGGGTTGCTACCGACCCTGGGTCTGGCGGCGAACTGTTCTGCGCATAGGCGACCACCGCAATCGCAGGGCAGGTTGGAAAAACAAGAAGAGAAACCAGAAGGGCTTTAATCCTATGATGCCGCATGGAAACACCCGAGCCTACTTACGGCTATTATACCGCCGGGACGCGGCCTAATTTGCGGCGAGCCTGCAAAAAAAGTCCAGCCAGACCCGAGGCCACCAGCAGGAAGGTTCCAGGCTCGGGGACAGTTCCGCCGCCTTCGGGCCCTCCACAAGGCCCTTCCTTCCCCTTTCCCTTCTTGCCGCTGGCAGCGATGACTCCATCGTCGCTATCACCGTCGCCATCGCTCTTCTTCTTCTTTTTTCCCGGTCCGCAAACGCCAGCGGCGCCCAAGGGCGGCGAAGCCAGTGGAACGTAATTTCCGCCATAGAAAGGGCTATACAGACTGGACGGAGGACCGGGCCCAATCTCCGGAACTCCGGGTCGATTCAGCAATGCGGACTGAAACTCAACCGGAGGACCCTGGATTGCGGTTCCGTCCCCGAAGCGCATCGGTTCGTCGAATCTCGCCGCTGGCGGCTCGGCAGCCGAAGCCGCCTGTTGCGGCACTTCTTCCACCCTGTTGCCGCAACGAGTGCGCCCGGTCATCTTGCCGTCGGTGATTAGCTTCTCACCCTTGCGGAGCGTCACTCGCCGTCGTGTCCAATACACGTGATTTCCGATGCGGTAGGAAAGATAGACGGTCTTGGCCAACTCCAGGCGAACGACGCGCGCGCGATCATAGTCGAAGCCGGCGTAATGGTCGGCCACTACCGGGTCATGCTCTGCAACCCACTTCAACTCACGAGCATTCTCCACGCCGCCAGCCACTATCGAGTAGGGATATACCGGACGCCCCTTCGCTCTGGCTTGGTGCTCCAGAGCCTCTTCGGCAAGGAGAACGCGAGTTCGGCTGGCCTCGACCTGCTGGCGATCCGGAACTCTTGCTGATGCAGACCGGAATAGAGAAGGACCAAAGTGCCGCAGAGCCGCCACAGAAAAGGCGGCCGCAAAGAAGCCGAGAGTGAACACCACGAAACAGTGCCGAAGCAGACGGTTGCGGCGATGACGACGAGTCCGGCGACGCCGAGGCGCCACAGCGTTGCTGCTTACGTCAGGATTGGTCACAACTACTCCTACCGAACAGTCGCCGGACGATGCACAAAAGGTACGACACCGTACAATGGCTGCAGGTCAGATGCCAAAGCCGATTACTGCAGCCATTTGAATATTCAGCACAAAGGCCACTTGCGATGAGCATGCTATCAGACAGTGAATTCATTTGCACAACATGTCTTGTGGATTTCTCGTATTTTTTGTGGTTCCCGAATTAGGATTGATTGAAGACGGGTAAGCTGAGTCTTGAGATCAGCTCGCCGCATTTTGACGGGGTGGCCACAGCAGCCCTTCAACGAATCTCAAGTTCTGGCTCAATATCAAGCACTGCAAGTGCGACGCTTCACCGAAATCACTAGTTCCAAACCCCGTCTTTCGATGATTCGTACAAGTTACTCTGGTAATGGCACCTTGGGGGGATATGGTGGAGCTAGGAGCCGAGCGGTCGGGTGCTAAGGGGGCAGGGAGAGTAAGGCGGTAGTTTCCAGCAGCGCGAAGAGATCTTTGGCCATTGCTTCACTTCCGTTTCCCGCGCTTCTCCACTCCCTTCAGGAGCTCGATCATCGCGGTGGGGTAATAATTTGGTGGATTTGTGCTGTTTCAGGGAGCGAAGCTCCTTGTCGCCGGTCACCAGGAGCTCCCCCTGGCTCGCTTCAGCCAAGCGCGAGCAGGTAGTTGTCCTTTAGGGTCCAGAGCGATCAGGCCGGAAGGCAAGTCCTGGCAAAACAACGAGAAGTCACGAAGGCCAGCGGCGAGCAGCTCAGCCGCACTGGCGCGAAGCCTCGCACGGAGGAAACGGACGGCCGACGTCGTCGCGGAGTTCCGCGATGAGCGCCTCACAGGCGACGGACGTGAACATCTTGCGCTCCCAGGCGTCGAGGAGTTTGGCCGCCGCACCTAGTCTGCGTGGCTGACCATTAGCACCAGAAAGAACACTCGCAGCAGAACAATGGCTGATATGCCCCGGAGTTGTCCAACCTTCGGCGCTACTGGCAGTACTGAGTCACTCGCTGGAAATGGAATTGAGATTTGTTGCAGTAAGCGCAAAGAGGCATATAAAGAGGCAATATAATGATATTCCCCATTATTCCCCATTGAGGTTTATTGACATCAGCGCAGACATAAAGCATGATGCGAGAAACTCCGTGAGGTCCTAAAGCACTGTGCTGCCACCACCCAAGAATGAGACATGTACGCCTCCTCCCATAGTAAGGATTCCCTTGTGGTTTGCGAAATCGGCGCCGCTTGTCTGCTTGCTGTTGGTGACCTTCACGCTTCAGCCACCCTCGAGGGTCTGGGCCGCCACCGGCTCACAGGCCGCCGTGGCTAACGAAAACAGAGCGGTCACGCTTCCCCTGACGCCTGCTGGCCGTCAATTTGCGGAATGGCTGCGGGTATTCAACGGGGGGGACACGAATGCCACCCGCAGCTTCATTTCGAAGCACTTTGCGGAGCCTGCCCTTAAAAGGATCTCTGCTGAGGCACGAGTCGATATGGACACCGTCCTGTACAACACGACCCGTGGCCTAGTACCCTATCACCTCGATTGGTCCACCGATCCTGAGATCACTGTGTCGGCCCGGGCAAACCTTACTGAAGAGTCAGTCCGAATTCATCTTGAGGTAGGGTCTGACCCGCTTCACCAAATCACGAAATTCGGCTTCACGCTGACGGGGCACCCGGCTGACACCACTTCCCTGGAGAATTTGAGTGAATCCCAGATGCTGCAACGGCTCGAAATGTACCTGAAAAAGCTTGTGGCAGCGGACATGTTCTCGGGGTCTGTGCTGGTCGCTAAGGATGGCAACCCGATTTTCCAGAATGCGTATGGTTACGCGAACATAGATGCCAAGATTCCGAACCAGCTCAACACCAAGTTTAATCTTGCCTCGATGAACAAGATGTTCACCGGAGTTGCTATTGCGCAACTGGTTGCCCAAGGCAAGCTGTCGTTCGATGACACGATGGGCAAGTATCTGCCGGACTATCCCAATAAAGAGGCAGCCAGAGAGGTGACTATCCATCAGCTGCTAACTCACACTTCGGGAATGGGGGATTACTTCAACTCGCGCTTCGAGCGCAACCTTAAATCGGTTAGAGACTATTTTCCATTGTTCGCGAACGAGCGCCTGTCATTTAAACCGGGGGATAGATATCGTTACAGCAACGCCGGATACATTGTTCTGGGCGCGATCATTGAAGAAGTGTCGGGGCAAAGCTATTTCGATTACGTGAGAGAACACATTTACAAATCAGCGGGCATGAGCGATACGGACTCCTACGAGATAGACAAAGATACTCCCAGCCGAGCGGCGGGCTATACGAACGTGGGGCCGAAGGGCCTGGAGCTTCTCTCGCGCAAAGACGATTTACCGCTGCTGCCTGTAAAGGGCGGCCCTGCAGGTGGAGGCTTCTCAACCGTCCAAGACTTGCTCAAGTTTGCCGAGGCGCTCCGCACGCACAAGCTGCTCAACCCGAAATTCACTGAGTTGGTTCTTGCCGGCAAGGTGGAACGAGACGACGAGATGGACGGCAAGTACGCCTATGGTTTCGCCGAAGATAGGGTAAACGGGAAACGCATTGTTGGATATGCTGGCGCCTATCCTGGCGTTAACGGTGAGTTCGACGTATACCCCGATCTAGGCTACACGGTTGTGGTACTGTCCAATTATGATCCACCTTCTGCGCAGCGAGTAGCATACCAGCTAAGAGAAATGAGCACCCACCTGGCCGCACACTGAATGTGGATCGCTGGCTTCCTCGAGAGCGGGAATGGGCGACGCCCTCTCGCCAAGTTAAAGCTGATCGCCCGCCGGGGGGATAGAGTATACAAACTTAAAGGAGAAAGGGCCCACGGCCGTCGCCGCCGGCCCCGAGAAACGCGTTCCTAACTGAAACGCGAAAGTGGTTGTTACATCCCTTTTGTGCAAGCACCGAAGGGCGGAGTTGCCGACACGTCAATATAAAAAAACGCCTTCTCGAAGAAGACGTTGTTGTTGGCGCCCGCGCATCCCGGGCACACCGTCGGTCCCGTGTGGTTCCCCAGCCTGAGATTGACAGTGTGACCGCCTGCGCTCACTCGTTTGCACCAGGTGTAGTAGTAAGCGTTATCGTGCTCGTCACTTGTGCCACCGCCGCCATCGCCGGAGCTTAAACCAGTTAATCCGTTGCTGGTGTAAGTGACTTCGTAACCGAAGTGATGGGTCAGGCCGATCCATCCGGGTGGCGCGATGTCGACACCAAAACTAGTAGGTGTCGGGTTGCAGACTGTCGCTAAGCTTCCAACTCCACCGGGTCCGTCTATGTTGCAGCTAATAAAATTGGACTCGCCGTTGTGGTTGTCCCCCACTGCCGAGATTGTTATGTACAGCACTTGACCACCGGAAAGAAACGGCACGAAGACGGCCTTGCTGTAAGCAAGTGCGCCTCCGGTGCCGGGGACAGAAGCGGTACCTGTAGCAGCCACGGCAGTGGTGGTTTCGGTACCGTCGAAGTTCTTGAATTGGGCTGAGAGGCGCGAGATTTCTTGCGCTAAAGCCCCTGTAGCGATGAGTAACAGGGACACCGCCAGCAAAACGATGCGGTGTTTCTTCATATTCATCCTCCTTATTGTTAACATTTTCTCTTACAATGCCGAAGGGGCCGAAAACAGTCAAAATTCATGCTGACTCGCGAAACGGCACTTCTTGCTTTCCGAAAGATCCCGTTTGCCGACTTACTCGTTGTTACCAATTATTGGTTCTGTTGCGGCTGATTGTTCTGGAGTTGATTTAACTGTTGCGATTGGTCCGTTGTGTCATCCGACGGCTCCGCGATTTCATGAGCCAGGGCTCGAACCGCCTCACTTGAATCATTCAAGGCGCGTTCCGCTATTGGCCGAGCATTCGGACTTTTTGCAAGAGCTTGTAAGGCCACGAATCTCACATCCGGCGACGCATCGTTGAGCAAGTTGCTTAAAACGGCTTCCGGAATTTCCATGTCTGCTTTCAATGCTCCGTAAAGGGCTCGCACGCGAACCTGGCCATCATCGTCTTGCAGCGACTTAAGCACCGCCTCCAACGCAGCTTGCCGTTTTCGCTCGGCCAGAGTTTCAATCGCTCGCCCTCGTACGTCAGGGTCTTTGTCGGACAACATGCCCTGCAGCTCGTTGGTGCTGGCCCATTTTTCGGCCGGCACAGGCGCGATTCCCCGTCCCCCACCTTTTGGATAGATCCAAACTGCCCTCAATCGAGAAATGCCCTGCTCATCCACACTGTAGAAGAAGAAGGAATCGTAGTTCGCGAAAATCTGCCTAAGTCCTTGGTCCAAAGGAAGGTTTTGAAACTTCACCGAAAGGAGTTGGTGGGGGATTTTCCCAGCCAGCATTACAGGAATGCCAGCCCGGTCCGAAATCTCTTCCACCAGGCGCGCCAATGAGCGACGTTCAACATTCACGCTTAGTCGCTCATTAGTGAAGCTGATGCCCGATTTCAAGTCGGATGGCTTAATACTTTGGGTTGATGTGTTAACACTAGTAGACTGGCCGGCGCTGGGGCGAGCGTCCTGCCCCTGGCCTGCACTGACAGGAGCTACCCCTGTAATTGCGACAAGGGCTGTCACAACTACCCAAGCTCGGGCTAGAATTAGCCTTGTCATTCGCCCCTCTCACAGTTAGAGCATGGATTCTAGCGTTGCTGAAGGAGTTTCTCTGCTGGTAACGTGATCTGTCTTTAAGATCACCCTAATCCTAAAATGACGCAAGTCTGCTCTCGGTCGCGAACGTTGTCAAGATGAAAAATTTTGCGATGTCAACCGACATTAGAAATGTCTCCATCGTTACGACATTAGAAATGTCCCCCTTTTCGTAGTGCATCGTTTCTCTGCGAAAGGAAGCAGAGAGCCATCAGTGTGGCCCGTGCCTGGAGCTTTTCGTAGCAAATGAAATGTCCGGTTTTAGTGAATCTCCCGCCGTCGCCGAGGCAGTGGGAAAGTGGGAATCCCGCGGGTTTGCGGGATTTCCAAGCGGGGTGGGAAAGTCGTTTTTTGACTTTTCCATCCCGCGTCTTTTCCACATCCCGTCGCGCCGCCATTTTTTCTGCTGCCTGCCAACCACGTGATCTTCTTCGCCATCGCCCGCTCCATCGCGGCCTTCGAGTAAGTGTGAACATACTCTGCCCATGCTCTCCTAACTTCAGCGCAGCAAAGCGGACATGTCATGTGCTATCTCAACCGGACAGTGCATGGATCAACGACCCTGGCGGTGTCCCTGGTTTGCTCCAGGGGCGCATCTTGCGATAATCCTGCCGCCAGGGGTGATCCGCTTTGGGAATGGGCGGCTTTTGTTTCTTGGCGGTGGCCTCCCTGGGTCTTACTGCCTGAACGGGAACAGGGCCCGGAATCTCCTCCCAAACCACCGCCCTACTGCGATAGCGAATCTGTAATCGCCCGTCCTCCCATTCGCACACCGTGACTTTGCCCTTGGCCGGCGCATACTGCCGGGCTTGAGCTTTCACCTGGAAATATCGGTTGTCGTGCCGCACCACCCAGTCGTTGCCGATGACTCGCGCGGTTTCCAGATGAAACACTTCCTCCAACTCCGCTGCCCCCGGGGCCGCTCGATGATAGTCCTCGAGCTGCGCCGGGGTACGCCGAAACCGCCGATTGTGCTCGGGCAGATATTCCTTCTCCAGAAACCTATTCGCCTCGGCATGCGTTTGGATTTTCTTCAGCCGCATTTTCTTGACCAAGCGATCCTGGTGCGTGCCGTGGTTTCTCTCCTTCGCCTGCGGCGAATTGGCTGCCATGATGCGAATCCCCAGGCGTTGGCACATCTGACCAAATTGGGTCACCGGCACTACCCCCTGGAATTGCTCTTTCGTGCTCGCCTCTCGTACATACACGTTCTTCCAATCCGTATACAGCGCCACTGGTATGCCGTATTTCTTGACCCAAGCTCGCAACACTCCCGCCGCCGCCCAGATCGTCTCCTCACTCCCCATGCGAGCCAGCGTATCTCC
>Ga0207684_10005644_pt1 | contig 11495 bp, 15 predicted proteins | sample KBSK5501metaG_FD_184342 | JGI IMG/M metagenome (GOLD analysis project Ga0207684, IMG submission 184342) | Corn, switchgrass and miscanthus rhizosphere microbial communities from Kellogg Biological Station, Michigan, USA - KBS K5-50-1 metaG... | ecosystem: Host-associated > Plants > Roots >... | reverse complement strand
AGACGTCATGGAAGGTCTTGGTGTGGCTGAGGAAGCCCGCCGCACTGAATTTCGGATTGAATACTTGATGCGACGCGGCATAGAGGAACGTCCACGCCATGAGCAGGCGGAAGACGAGAATGAAACTGCGGTCGGTCGTGGATTGGGTCATGACCCGGTCCCTTCGCTAGGTTGAGTGAATTGCAATGTCTTATTGTTTGGCGAAATGATGCGACCGCCCCAGCGCACCGGCATTGATCTACCTCAAAAACCGGTTGCTAGGGCGTGTACTCATAAACGAGGGCATTGGCCGAATGTCCGCTCTTGAGGTTCCAGGTCAACTTTTACTTGCGGCTTCGGGCGTCGAGCGAATATGTGCCGCCGCCGAAAGCAAACGCCAGCGAACCGCCGACTATCACCATATTCTTCATGAAGTGCTGGAATGGCCGAGACGCGCCGACGTGCTTCCGCCACGGCTGCTGACGCGATTCGACAGCCTCACCAACTCGGCGCGGCTGGTCCCATAACGCCGCCGCTGCACGGCAAAGTCGAGCTCCAAGGGCGAGAATTCATTGTTACGCTGGGCTGTGCTCTAGCCGCGTGGCTGCTTGCGCAGCCGCCGAACGAGCATGACAAGATCTGGGAAGTGCAAAGGGAGCTCGACTTTCCGAAGTATGTCTTCGGCGTCTCGGGCCCGCCGCCCGGCGGAACGATCATGGATCAGGTACTTCCGCGCTACGCTCGGCTCCTCGCGCGGCACAAAGCGGACAAGGCGCTCTAATTTCGGGTGTATCAGCCGGAAACGAACCGGCCAGCTTGCCGCCCGCTCAGCCAAACCCGGAGACCATGAAGTCGATGAACGCTCGAACCCTCGGCGAGAGGTGACGGGTCTGGGGATAGACCAGCGAAATCGGGTCCATCTTGGGTTTTGAATCTCTCGAGCACCGGTTCAGTTCGCCGGTTTTCAGTGCATTGTCGATGTAGTAGCTGTGAAGCTGCGCGAGGCCGAAACCCGCGCGGGACGCATCGCACAGGGCCGCACCATCGCTGAAGCTCATTTTGCCCTGAGGCGTGACGGTGCTTTCGACGCCGTCACGCGCGAAGCGCCAGTCGCGCGCAAGGCGCGTATCCCTGAGCGTAAGCGCCAGACAATTATGCGCGGCAAGGTCTTCGGGTTTCCTGGGCCGCCCGTGCTTTGCGAAATAGCTCGGCGCGGCGACGACACGAAACTGCGCCTGCGTCAATCGCCGCGCGATCAATGTCGAATCCTGCAGCTCGCCGAAGCGGACACTAACATCGATGCCCTCCTCGATGAGATCGACGTAGCGGTCAGTGAAGCTCAGCGCGAGCTTGATGTCGGGATACTGCGCCTGGAAAGCTCCCAATAGCGGGACCACCTTAAGCCGCCCGAACGACACTGGCATATCGATGCGTAATCTGCCGACTGGTCTGAGGCGTACCTCCTTGAGGACCAGTTCGGCCTCTTCCAGATCAGCGAGCACTTGCCGGCAGCGCTCATAAAAAGCGGCCCCATCTTCGGTCAGGCTCACGCGCCGTGTTGTTCGGGCGAGGAGCCGCACCCCAAGCTGATCCTCAAGTCGGCTGATGGCATTGCTGACGCCAGACTGCGTGATGCCAAGGTCGGCTGCCGCACGCACGAAGCTGCGCCGCTCCGAGACTTTCACGAAGATCGCAAGCGTCCGCAAATCCTGCATCGCCCATCCATCACTGGCCGTAATCAGTTATATCATCCCAGCGACCATTATTCGATGGCATCAAATCACGTAATCTCACCCTCACGCAAATGGCAGGCTCTGGAACGCAAACGGTTCGCAACTGGCGATCCCTGGCCATTCTGGCGGCCGCTGCGTAACTCGCGTGATTGACCGCGAACGGTCTTAACCCGGCTTGAGCGCAACATTCCAGCAACGATTCAGGACGTGATGGGGAGAGACGATGCTGACGCTGTATTACTTTCCAGGCGCCTGCTCGATGGCGGCGCACGCAGCCCTCGAAGAGACTGGAACGGCGTATGAGCGCGTGAGCGTGAACTTGCGAGAAGGCGAGCAAAACGGCGAGGCCTTCCGGAAAATCAACGCACGCGGCCAAGTTCCAGTGTTACGCGTAAACGACAAGATCATCACGGAAAGCGTGGCGATACTGACGTATGTCGGGCAGCGATTTCCGCAGGCGAAGTTGCTTCCGGCTAATCCGGTCGATGAGGCGCGGTGCATCTCTTGGATGACCTGGATTTCCAGCACCGTGGACCCACTCTTTCGGCGTGCGGCTCGACCCGAGCGGTTCGTGAGCGACGAAGCGATTCGACCCGCAGTCGCAGCCGCTGCGAAGGAGGCCTATTGGACCAGGTGCCAGGACATCGACGCGCATCTTCAGGGCAAAACCTGGATGATGGGTGACCACTATACGGTCTGCGATCCCTATGCGCTCGTCTACTACGCCTGGGCAGCACGCTTTGGACTGCCGGTGACGGAACTCGCCGCCTACAGCGCTCTGAGACACCGTCTTCTGGAACGGCCCGCAGTCCGCCGTGTGCTCGAGCGTGAGAAAAGCCCGCTGCTGAAGGCGGCTCCTGTCTCATAGCAATCAGAAAGGTGTGTCATGACCTTGCATCAAAATGTGATCTCGACGTTACCGCATGTCGAGGGCGTCCTCAATTACCTCAAGCCGACGAAGGAAAAGCCGCGAACCTACGCCTTCGAGCAACCTGGCGGCACGATCAATCCCACCCATGAACCGCACAAGGTCCGCATTCACGACATGCGGCCAGTGGCTGCGCAAATGTCGCTCGACCGAGAGGGGTTCGCGCTGGTGAGCCATCACACTGCCGTCGTGGACTTAACCGATGAGGAACAGCTGCGCCGCATCTATTATCCGGAAGCTGAGCGGCTGGTTGCGCAAGTGACGGGCGGCGCCCGGGTCGTGATCTTTGATCACACCGTCCGCCGGCGCGTAGCGGGCAAGGCGGATCGCGAGCCCGGCGTCCCGCGCCAGCCGTCCGCGCGCATCCATGGCGACTACTCGGTCAAGTCAGGCCTGCAGCGCGTACGCGACTTCATGGGGGAGGAAGCCGAGACCCTGCTGAAGCGGCGATTTGCGATCGTCAATGTATGGCGCCCGATCCGCGGGCCCCTGCGCGATGCGCCGCTCGCGCTCTGCGACGCGCAGAGCGTGGCGCCCGGTGATCTCGTCGCGGCCGACCTCGTCTACCACGACCGTACGGGTGAGAACTACCTGATGACCTATCGCCCAGATCACCGTTGGTTCTACGTGCCTGAGATGCGTGCTGACGAGGTGCTGTTCCTGAAGTGTTACGACTCGGCAGAAGACGGGCGCACGCGCTTTGTGCCGCACACGGCGTTCATCGACCCGACCGCGCCCGCCGATATTCTGCCCCGCGAAAGTATCGAGCTGAGAACCTTTGTGTTCTACTCCAATTGAGCGTCCGGCTTCGCTGTTTTCTCATGCGAAAACTCCTGACTCTGCCGTACACGTATTTTTTGGGCACGCAGACCGTCTCACTTTGCCAAGATCAATTGTATGTCTCCCGAACTCATGATGTGGTTCGTGCTTGCGACGAAGATGGCGGTTACCGCGCTGTTTGTGACCGCGGCGACCATCATCGCCGAACGATTAGGCGCCACGGTGGGAGCGCTCGTGGCAACGCTGCCAGTCTCAGCCGGCCCGGTCTATGTGTTTCTGGCCCTCGATCACGATTCCACTTTCATTTCTTCGAGCGCGGTTGCGAGCCTCGCACTGAACAGCGCTACGGCAATTTATCTCACGGCCTATGTTCTGATCGCCCAACGACGCTCGATGTGGCTCAGCATATCCCTTGCATTTGTAATGTGGCTGGCGGCCGTTTTGGTGCTCAGCCCCGTCCAATGGGCCGCATGGTCGGCATCTGCTCTCAACGTCATCGTATTCACCGCTTGTACCTTCATCGTCCAGCCATTTTGCCTCGTACGCATCCCACGAACCACACGACCCTGGTACGACTTCGTGTTACGAGCGGGTTTGGTGGCTTCGCTAGTCGGCGTGGTCGTAACTCTAAGCTTTCAAATTGGCCCGACGGGAAGCGGCGTGCTTGCTGTGTTCCCGGTCATCTACACCAGCATTATGCTCATTCTGCATCGCCGCGTTGGCGGTCCTGCCACGGCAGCCGTGTTGGCGAACGCCGTTCCCGCTCTTGCCGGATTTGGCTTGGCTTTGCTCACCTTGCATCTCGCCGCAGTGCCGCTTGGATCCGGTGCAGCCCTCATCGTCGCCCTCGGCGTTTCCGTCGTTTGGAATGCCGTTGTTTATGCAATACGTCGCTGCCAAGCTCTTGCTTAATTACCTCGCCCGGCCGGGGCGTCGGTTCGTGGCACCTCGCGTTATTTCGCTGCGCCGCGGCAATTCGGTCGCTTTCGGAGCGAAGCGGAAATCGGGCCCATTTATGAGTACGCGGCCTAGTTCAGCGGCGCGATCTCTCGCTGGTCTCCACGGCAATCGTGCGCGCTGTTGACTTAAATCAATAAGACTCGCCGCCGCTTGGTATCTGCTGCTTCCAGTGCAGGGTATTACCCGATGCCAGGGGAGGGATTGATGCAATGGGACCTGACGGGCGATGCGGCGGTGATTGGTCCGCCTCAGCGCGCGACTATAGATCTTGGCACCGGGACGCTGGCACTGCCGTTGAGCTCCGCGGAACTCGAGGTGCCGCATTATCTCAATGCGCACTATTGGTGGGCGTATATTCATCCCACAGCGGTGCAGCTGTTCGAGCGTCAGTGGCTGATCAATCTTATTCTTTGGGGAAACTACGCCCGGCTGCGGGACGCCGTCATGGCAGAAATGGGAGATCCGTTGCCGGGACGGACGTTGCAGGTCGCATGTGCCTATGGTGACCTGACCACTCGGTTGAGCGCACGTGTCGGCGACGGCGGGCTCCTGGACATCGTCGACGTGCTCCCGATACAGCTCAGCAATTTGCGCAAGAAATTGCCCCGAAACGCGCCCGTGCGATTGCTGGCAATGGATTCCAGCAACCTGAATTTGCCCGATGCGAGCTACGATCGTGCCCTCGTATTCTTTCTATTGCATGAGCAGCCCAGCCAATATCGCGAGCGAACCCTCAGCGAGCTTTGTCGCGTCGTAAAGCCAGGTGGAAAGATCATCGTTGTCGATTATGACCTTCCGCGGTGGTGGCATCCGTTGCGCTACATTTGGCGACCGTTGCTGGCGAAACTGGAACCCTTTGCGCTCGATTTGTGGCGCGACGAAATCGCCAAATGGCTTCCCTGCGGCAGCATTCGTATCCGCAAGCAACCGTTCTTCGGCGGGCTTTATCAGAAAGTGGTGATCACACGGAGAGCATAGCCAACTGTTGCGCAGATCGCGAACGGAGCCTTGATCCAAGTCAAATTGAACTGATTTTCAATGAGATGAAGCGGCTCGCGAAAACGGCGGCAGTGCGGAGTCCGCCGGCGTGGTCTCAGGGCTCGAATGTCTGCAGATACGCCATGACGTCGGCGAGCTGATCCGGATCGAGCCGGAATTGGGGCATCGTCGGATGGTCGGCAACAATACCTTCGGCCAAGCGGCGGCGTAGGCTCTCGATCGGGAATTTGAGATGCAACGTGCGGAACGGGGGCGCGATCGCAAGCGGACTGTCGCTGACCTTGTCGATGGCATGGCATTGCGCGCAATGGACGCGCACGAAGGTCAGGCCGCGCTGCGCCGCCGGCGATTGGGCGAGAACGGGACTGCTTGCCATTGTAAGAAGTGCGCCCAGCGCGATCACGAGCCTTGGGACGCGACCGAGCGATTTTTGTACCATCTAATTCGCCCCGGTTTTAGCAGCTCGCTCGGCCGCCAATGCCAGGAGCGTGGTGGCGTTGGGGCAGTATTTTTGCCAAGCCGGGTCGGAGGGGTTGTTTGCGAGCTCGTGCTCGCACCGCCATTTGCTGCCACAGACCGTGCATACGCGCTGAAGATCTCGCATCACTTGCGCGTAGGCGTGCGTGATTTCCATCCGATCGAGCTTGATCTCGTTCATGCGCCAATACAACAAATCCGCGGCGTCCGGCCATTTGCCGGCGAGGATGGAGAGATCGGCTCCGCTGACGCCGACGTCGCGGGCGATGCGTTCCATCTCGGCAGGACCGCAACTATCAAGGTCCGCCATCGCCCTGCGGCTGCCGTTCCAGCTTCGCCACCAATGCGCAAGCCGACGAACAAAACCGGGGCGTTCACCTGTTTGAGCCAAGCGGGACATGGCTGCCTCCGTAACGTGAGTCACGCTCCTACGCGTTGAGCCGGCGCAGCGCGGAGCGGTTGCGCAGCAGGATCCGGCGACGCTTGGGCACCTCGATCGTCGCCGCACTTTCCAAATGCTTGAGCGTGCGCGAAACGGTTTCGATGGTGAGGCCGAGATAATCGGCAATATCCTGACGCGACATCGGTAGCTCGACGGCCCCGTTGCTGGGCACGCGGTCCGCCATCTCCAACAGAAAGCCGGCGACCCGCTCCTCCGCGCTCTTGATCAGCACCAGCGAATGCTCTTGCACCCGCGCGAGTTCGCGGGCGGTCAGCTCCCACATTCGGCGGGCGACGTCGTTGTCCCTTGCCGCAAGCGCTATCACTGCACTGCGTTTGATCACGATGATCTTGCACGCGGTGATCGCCTCGGCTGAAAACGTATGCACGTCTCCCGTCTCGAAACCGAAAATGTCGCCGGCCAGATGGAAGGCCCCGATCTGACGGCGGCCGTCCACCAGGACCTTGTAGGTGCGCACCGTCCCGCTGACGACCTTGTAGAGGTATTCGGCGGGCTCGTTCTCGCCGTAGATCTCGGCGTTGGCGACGAACGACATGCACGCACCCATGAGCTCGATCGCACCGGTTTGCGTGGCACCGAAAAGCAGCACGCGATGAGGTTGCGTTGCCGGCTGCCTCTGGGAAACATTCCGGATCGCGGTCTGCGTCAGCATGGCTCATCCCCTCCAGTCGATGAGGCCATTGGTAACCGCGGCGCGAGGGAGGGAAAATTCCGGTAAAATGCCTCCGGGCTAACCCGGAGGCGGCACAGGCCACAGGCTCTCCATGAAGACATTCGTCACGGATTTGGCCGCCAAACCGAACCCGGAGGGTCAGCTCAGCGGCTTTAGGCATTGGCTTTTTGTCCGGCAGGAGACGCTTCGCTATGCGCTTGCGCCCGTCGCCGTGGCCATCGCGTTCCTGGCCAGACTCGCACTCACGCCCATCCTGGGCGATGCCTCACCCTATCTGCTGTTCGTTCCCGCGGTTTTGACCGCCGCCGGCTTGGGCGGGCTCGGACCGGGACTGCTGGCCACCGGCCTCAGCGTCGTGTTCGGCTTCTTCGTCAGCACGATTTCTCCCAGCCTCTCGGTGCCGGAAATCGTCGACGCTGCTTTGTTCACGCTGATCGGAGTAGGCATCGCCTGGAGTGGAGAGCAGCTGCAACGCAGCCGTATTCGAGCCGCCGCCAGCACGCGGGACGCGCTTGCGCGCGAGGCTCATCTCGCGTCGATCCTCGATACCGTGCCGGATGCGATGATCGTGATCGACGAGGGCGGAATCGTGCAATCGTTCAGCCCGGCGGCGGAACGGCTGTTCGGCTATAGCGCGGCGGAAATGATTGGAAAAAACGTCAAGACGTTGATGCCATCGCCCTACCGAGAAAATCACGATGGCTACATCGAGCAATACCTGCGCACCGGACAAAGGCGAATCATCGGAATCGGCCGCGTGGTGGTCGGCGAGCGCAAGGACGGCTCGACCTTCCCGATGGAGCTGGCGGTGGGGGAAATGCGGTCGAGCGACCGTCACTTTTTCACTGGCTTTATCCGCGACATAACGCAGCGTCAGCAGTCGGAGGCGAGGCTGCAGGAGCTGCAATCCGAGGTGATTCATATTTCCCGATTGACGGCGATGGGCCAGATGGCGTCAGCGCTCGCCCATGAACTTAACCAGCCGCTATTGGCCATTGTGGGCTACATGAAAGGCTCGCGACGCTTGCTCGAAAGTGGTGCCGAGGACCGCTCGGGCGTGCTGCGCGATGCCATGGACAAGGCGGGTGATCAAGCTTTGCGCGCAGGTCAGATCATCCGTCGCCTGCGCGAATTCGTGGGACGGGGTGACAGCGAGCGTCGGGTGGAAAGCGTCAAAAGGCTCATTGAGGAAGCGAGCGCCTTGGCGCTGGTCGGAACCAAGGATCAAGGCGTTCGTGTCCGGTTTCAATTCGACCCGGCCGTCGATCTCGTCCTTGTCGACAAGGTGCAAATTCAACAGGTGTTGCTCAACCTGTTGCGAAATGCGGTCGAGGCCATGGAGGCGTCGCAAAGACGCGAACTCGTCATTTCCACCGCAGCCGGCAACGACGATATGGTCGCCGTCAGCGTGGCCGACACCGGCTCCGGGATCGCGCCGGAACTGATGTCGCAGCTCTTCCAACCCTTTGTCACCAACAAACGCCACGGCATGGGTGTCGGCTTGTCGATCTGCCGCACCATTGTCGAGGCCCACGGTGGACAGATCACGGTGGAGCCCAATCCCGGCGGCGGGACGATTTTTCGCTTCACGCTACGGGCCGCGAGGGGGGAGGATTTCAGCGATGCCGCCTGACAAGTCCATCGTCCACGTGATCGACGACGACGAGGCGGTTCGCCAGGCGCTTGCTTTCCAGTTGGGATCGGCCGGCATCGACGTGCGGACGTACGAATCCGCCGTCGCGTTCCTACAAGTTGCGCCCACCGTGCGCACCGGCTGCATCATCACCGACATGCGAATGCCCGAGCTCAGCGGTATCGACCTGTTGCGACGATTGCGAGAGCTCAAGCACCTCGTGCCGGTCATCGTCATCACCGCGCATGGAGATATTCCGCTCGCCGTGGAAGCGATGAGACTTGGCGCCATGGATTTTCTCGAAAAGCCTTTTGAGGACGAGGTTCTACTCGCGTCCGTGCGGTCGGCGCTCGATAAGGGGGATCGAGATCAAAAGCGCCAGGCCGAGCGCAACACGATCGAGGGGCGACTCGCGGCGTTGTCGAACCGCGAACGCGATGTCCTCAAGGGGCTGGTGGCCGGACATGCCAATAAGCAGATTGCTTACGATCTCGGCATCAGCCCTCGGACGATCGAGAACTACCGGGCCAATCTCATGATCAAGATGCAGGCTGCGAGCCTGTCCGATCTGGTGCGCATGGCCTTGATCGCCGGAATTCTCGACTCGGACGCAGATGCCTCCAGCGCATCTTGAGCGACGCGATAGCGGTTCGATCCATCAAGCAAGCGCATCGCGGATTTGAGCCATATCAAAGCAGGGCTGCCCGTCTTGCTCTTTGTTGCCACACCTATGCGGCCATGCGGCGCCGGGGAACAAGCAAAAAGCATATGTGCAGGCAAGCTTTCTATTATCTCGTCGCGATGATCACCATGAGCGTGACGGGGCCGGTCTTGGCACAAGAGACCACCACGCCGGCGGGACGTGGCGAGTTCTTGCTGGCGACGAATTGCGCGCGCTGCCATGCCGTCGGCCGCTCCGGCACCAGCCCGCACCCGGCGGCTCCGCCCTTCCGAACGCTCTCTCGCAGATACAAGATCGAAGGCCTTGCCGAGGCTCTGGCGGAGGGCCTTTCCACCGGCCATCCGGACATGCCGGAGTTCGTCTTCGCGCCTGAGGACGTGGGCGCGATCATCGAGTATCTGCAATCCATTCAGCAGCAATAGCAGCTGTCTTGCCGGACTTGGCTTTGATCGCGACCGATTGCGGCCCATTGCTCCGCGCGCGCTTTGCCCGGGACTTGAGCTTCGATGTCATCCTTGATCCATGTCAACATCCGGCTGCTTCCATGTGTCACCTATCAATGTCAGTCGATGGCTGGCTTGCGAACTGATAACGTTCACCGCTGCCTTTCCAATGAGGGTGTGCGCAGATGATGAGCTTGATCATTAGGGTACTGGCGGTGACGGGCGTGTGCGTCATGACGTTTGGAGTCGGGGGAACGACCGTCACCGCGCAACAATCACCTTCCCCGGCGGCGGACAAGAACGCCGTCGTCCTCATCCCCGGCGTGTTGACCGGTCCTGGAACCATGGGTCCGCGAGGATATAGGCGGCTGTGCACGCCGCGTTCGGTCGGCCTCTACGAATGGCAAGTGCGGTGGATCGAGCGGGTCGTGCGGCCGAACGAAACCCAACGCGCAGCCTTGAACGATCTGCAATCGGCCTCGAGCAAGGCGATCGCGACGATGGCGACGGCGTGCAAGGCGGAAGCGCCCGCGACAACGAAAGCCGGATTGGAGATGATCGATAACCGGCTCGAGATCATGTCTCAGGCCGTGAAGAGCCTGCGACCGGCGTTCGACGCGTTTTACGCCTCGCTGGATCGCCAACAACAGCAGCGGCTCGATGTATTCGGACCGAGGCACCGCAGCTGGCGGTGGTGAAGCGGAGCAGCGCTCGTGACTCCGGTGCGATCGCGGCTGGTTCGCATCAGTGGCAGACCAGCACCGGAATTTTCGTGTGCGTCAGCACCTTGGTCGTCACACTGCCGAGCACGATCGCCGCGATCCCGCTCCTGCCGTGCGAGGCCATGACGATGAGATCGCAGCCTCTCTGCTGCGCGGTATCGATGATGGCCTCGTAAGGATGATCCTCTTCGATTTGCACGGTTTCGCAGACGACACCGGCCGAACGCGCTGCTTCGGCGACGCCATTCAATATCTTTTCCGCGTGCGCTTTGGCGCGCTCGGCGTGCTGAGCAAAAGCTCCTGACATTTCATAGACCTTCGACGCAGGCACTGTGTAGACGTCGAACGATCCCTCCACCGTCAATGCGGTGACCTTCGCTCCGACCGCCTTGGCAAGCGACAACCCATGCTGCACGGCCCTGCGGGACAGCTCCGAACCGTCGGTTGGGATCAAAATATGCCGATACATGCCGTTTCTCCCATCGCGCCTCGCGCAGCCACCTCTGCGGCATCGCACCCGCGGCTATGCTTTATGTACTTCAATACGGTGGTGACCGACATCATTCAGACAGCGTTTTCCGCCTCGACTTCTGCCAGTTAATAGTGACCGAACTCGACTTACCCCGCGTTCGGCTGCAAAACGGCAGCGCGCCGCACGCGTTGACACCCGCCCCGGCGGGCCTACATTAGCGAGTGTTCCGAGGGGAGCTCCGGTCAAGGAGCTGAGAGACCCGCCAGTCGATACCGCGGGAACCCTTTGAACCTGATCCGGGTCATGCCGGCGAAGGGACAGGACATGGCAACAGTAGCCTCCCCGCGCATCTCGCTCTTTCTCGCCAGGCTCCTCGGCCCGCTCTTCCTTGCCATCGCCATCGGCGTCCTCGTGAACGGCGCCATCTTCCGCGCGATCGCCGAGGAGGGCCTACGCAGCCACGCGCTGATCTATCTCACTGGCCTTTTCGCCATGACCGCGGGCGTCGCCATCCTACTCAATCACAATGTGTGGGTCGGCGATTGGCGCGT
>Ga0207684_10005643_pt1 | contig 11496 bp, 6 predicted proteins | sample KBSK5501metaG_FD_184342 | JGI IMG/M metagenome (GOLD analysis project Ga0207684, IMG submission 184342) | Corn, switchgrass and miscanthus rhizosphere microbial communities from Kellogg Biological Station, Michigan, USA - KBS K5-50-1 metaG... | ecosystem: Host-associated > Plants > Roots >... | reverse complement strand
GCGTTGCAACCCACCTTGCACGCTGATCCTCAACTCCAGACGCTCCGGATCGAACTCGATTTCGAGGTTCGCAATCTTGCCCAGTGAATCCCAGCCGTGAGCGCGCCACGTGGCCAGATCGAGCCACTGAGTTGAATCAGAAACGATGAGTCCGCCGAATCGCTCGGGCATTGCGGCATAAATGTTCCCCTCGGCCTCGTTTTGTTCGTGCAGGAAAACAATTCCGCCTTTGTCGCAACGGGCGAATATGTTGTTGTAGATCTTGTGTTCGCGGCCGTTCCCGCTGCGTTACGATCTTCGCGCAAGACCGGAAACACGCCGACGTTGTCGCACCGTCCAATGAGATTCTGGGCGACGATCTGCCTTTCGGAAGCGTGCAGAAAAACTCCGGAACCGGCGGCACCGCGTTGCCCCAGTGTGCCGGGCTCGGCGTTGCGGATATCCCAGATGATATTGTTGTCGATCTGATTCTCGGCGCGGTTCATTTCCAGGTGGATGCCGGCGCTGACAGTCGCGACGTCCGCAAAGACATTTCCAGTTACTCGGCAATTGGCGTTCCCGCTGTCTAACCACAACGCGTTGGCGTGGCGAATGTGCCGGACCACGTTGCGACGGAAGAGCAGGTTGTGCGCGCGATGAAATTTGGCGCCCGCCGCCTCCCAGGCGCGCTCGGCATCCTGCCAGCCGACCCATTCAATGAGATTGTCCTCGACGAGAGTATTTTGCGTTCCCATACCGCCGATTCCTTCGACGCCGATGTACCGAATCGTGTTTCCGCGCACAACGTGAGAGTCGCCAGCGAGAGGATTCCGCGCGCCGCTCCAATGCTGACTGCCGATGTCGAGGCCCATGCCATTGGCCCATTCGATTGTGTTGCCTTCGATGATCCAGTGGTGCCCGCCGTTAGTTGATACCAGGCCATGCTGCGGCGGCGGAAATCCGTTACCGGCGTGCTGAAAAGTTATTCCCTTGATCCGGATGAAGCCCAAGCCCGACTTGCGCGGTGCGAACGCCTGTTCGCGAGTGGTGAACTCGATCTTGGCACTGGCGAGATTTGCCGTCGGCACTCGCAAATGAACGACATTGCCCTGGTGTTCCACCCAGAATCTGCCATCGGAAGAACCACCGATTTCCTGCATGATCGGTTCGCCGCGTGTGCGCGATGGGTGACCGTTGAGCGGCGGCGGCTGGTTGGGCGGCGGCGGCAATTGCTGCAATGGCACATCGCCGAGTTCGCGGTATTGCTCGACCGGTTCCAACGGTTTTCCGTCGACGAAGATCAATCCTCTTCGGCGGAAATAAGGCCCCATGTCGACTCTTTTCGTGTCGAGCCACGACCAATCACCGGGTACGTTGGCCAACGCGAAGGGATTATATGCGTCGGGAAACATCGCGCCGGACAGGTCGTGCTTCCAAAGATGCAATTGCCTGTTCCAGCCATCAGGCAGCACGTCCGCGCTGGGCTGCCAGCCGTCGCGAAGCACCTCTGACGCTCTTACGAAGACGGCGGCGCCCGGCGCTGCTTCGTAGCTGATCATCTTGTCAGGACCCGAGCCGCCACGGGCTGGTCGGATGCATTCGCGATAGACGCCGGAGGCTATAACGACGCGTTCACCGGGCTTGAGCACCTCCGCAGCTTTGCCGATCGTGCGAAAGGGGCGCTTAGCGCTGCCGGGGCCATCGTCGCTGCTCAGGATCGAACTGCCATCTACGTAGTAGGTTTTCGAAAAGGTCAGTGGCTGTTCCCAGAAGACAAAATCCGTACCGTCGGGAAGACGCGAGTCGGATGCAGCGATCGCCTGGCCAATGGCGAAGGAGAAAAAGCAGATCAACAACCGAGTTGACCAGCGAGATTTTTGTCGGCGTCCTGCGCCGATCGAAAGGCCGCGCATCAGGTCAAACAAAACTCGGATCGCCGCAAGCTGTGCGCTGTTATTCATATTGCCAATCACTTCCTGATTTCATTGGCTACGATCTCAATCACGCTGACGGCGTAGGGGGGCAATTCGATCGTAAGGTTTCGTGAGTACGGCACCGTTGTCTCAACGGGTCTTATCTTGTCCGGACGCTCGATGGATGCCGCATCGGTCAGTCCGGCGCTGAGAGTGTAGGTTTGTACCGCGGCCTTTTCCGGCAACGCGGAACCCTGCAACCGGACCAGCAGGGTGTTGGGTTGGCTACGCCGGGAGTGTTTGTGTCTTTGCTTGCATTGGTCGTCTGGGAAAGCAGACAGATAACGAGGATGAAAATGTGAGCAAAACAAGCGATGCGTTTGCGACGTTGAAACGAGGCTTTGGCACAGGACTCCGCGCACACGCGTAGAGGTTCTTGGAACTGATCCGCAATCATGACGGAATGTGTCGTAGAGCGTTTTTGTTTTAGTTCATGATTCATTCGAGATCATTTCGACTTTTAGAAAAACAAGGGTTTCCCCCGTTCCCACAGAGCCTAATGCGGTCACAAATCACGACGAAAATGACGGACACGTCACCCGGCACCCAGCGGATGCGGTGTCGGCATCCGCGGGCCCAGACGTGCAGCACTATCGCCTAGCAGCCTAGTTCGCGGCACCGCCGCTTCCTGACGCGCCCGGCTTCAGCATGCCGTGCATCCCGATCCAGCGCACAAAGGCTTCAAACCAACCGGTGCTTGTCGTTTCCTTCGGATACATTCCGAAGCCATGACCACCTTGTTCATAAAGATGGAATTCAACGGGGCGCTTCGCTGCCTTCCAGCTATCGATGAGCCCATAGCCACCGTTCGCGAAGAAGGGATCGTCTGCAGCAAGGGCGATGAACAATGACGGCGCGTCGCCTGGCACGGCAACCGACGCGAGAGGACCGTAGATGTTGCCGATGAAGGCTGGCTTCGCATCCTCGCCCGCAAGCGCGGTCGCCATTGTCAGCATCGCGCCAGCGGAAAAGCCAACCATGCCGATCCGGTGGGGATCGATGTGCCACTCGGCAGAGCGCTTCCGGATCAGCGCGAACGCCGCGCGGGCGTCTGCGATCTGCGGAGCGAGACCGGCCATCGCCTTCTCAGGGTCGGGGCGCGGCGGCCGCGCTGTTGCCGAAAACATTTCCCGCATGGACCGCTCGAACTCCGGCATGTCCGCCGGGGTCTGGTTCAAACGATACTTGAGGACGAACGCGGCGACGCCCCTTTCCGCCAGTGCCCGGGCGACGTTCCAGCCTTCATTTTCCATGGACAAGGTGCGGAAACCGCCGCCGGGAGCGACGACAACGGCGGCGCCGCTTGCCTTGGCGGGATCAGGCAGAAAGGGTGTCAGCGTCGCAACTGTTACATTGCGCGCAAACTTGCTGCCGTATTGGCTATGCCATGACTCCGGGTTGGTCGCACCGGGTAGCGGACCGGTCCCGATTTCGATCGCATTGGGCTGCGAAGGCGTAGCGATGGGCGTCATCCGGTCGTTTTGCGCCTGGACTGCCGAAAGAGCAGCTACGAACGCAAGCCCCGCGACCACCAAACGAGAAATGGTTGACCTCGCGAAAGCCCACTTCACCCAGAGAACAGACACTTGCCTCGTGCTACGTTCTCCTCCAACTGTAGTTTTATTCGTAGTCACGCGATACTACCCTACAGATTCGAACCGTGTCACGCGTAAGATTGCTCGCCGAAGTTTTACAATCGGGGACCCATCCGGAGTGCATATAACTGAATGGGTGCGCGATTAAAAAGACTCCCCTTTGAGCCGCCGCCCAACGGCCAATAACGGAAGTTGCGAGTCAGGCTGAGACGTCCGTGAAGCGTAGGTTAAAAACCGCATCAATTGAAGCGCAGTGATCGACCATTACATTGAAACAGAACTCGGATGTGGCTAAGAGATTGCGGTATGTGTTGATCCGGAACCAGACGAAGCGATACCTTGACCACCGCTAGACCGTAGATACAGGCCGTATCGATTGGTAAGACGAGTGATACTGGCGTCAACGTTCTTAAAATCCCTTGTGAATAAAAGTATCGGGGCCGATTCGCTACTGGGGTAGAGTTCCGACAGAGAGCATCTGCTCTACTGCGCGGGCAATTTAGCAACCAACAATCCTGGTAAGACCAAAGCTCCAACTGAGAAATCTCTAGCAAATTGAGAGTCGATTCGCGTCTTGAGATCTCGTGAAGGTCAAATAGCCAGCAATTGTTGATGTTGAGCGATGCGAAAATCGATGCGCTGTTATTGCGCTGTTTAGAGGGACTCCAGGGACAGGAAGGACAGCAGGGACAACTGATCCTAGCTTGTAAAGTTTACGTTCAAAAGATTTGTTGTGTACACTGCATTTAACGGTTAGCGATGCCCGCTTGGCTCAGTAACAGGAAGCACTCCAATAAGTGCTTCCTGTTCTGCTATCTACAGGCACTCAAAAAATAAGTTGACGGGTTATTGACGCTGCGTTTTGAATGCATCTTCAATCCGCATTCCTCTTCCAGCCGTCACAAGCTCCGATGCTTGTTCAGAAACAGTGAAGCAGTCTCCATAGACTCGATTCTAGCCAAATCAGAATCGTTCGATGCAGGTTCCAGGAACTGAAGTAGAGGGCAAATTTCAAGAACACCATAAAGCTGGTACAGAAGATTTTTTGGGGAGAGATAAACTCTCATTCGTGAATTACGCTCGATGAGGCAAATAATTGAGGCTATCGCGAGTCGTTGAACTTCGACTTGCAAGCGCCTTCAACAATCCCGCCGGAAATTCTATACGCACCGTTCACTAACAAGCGGCCCGATACATCGTCTCCGTAACTTCCGTAGTGGTAATCGCTTTTTTCACCCACGACGGTCCACAAAATTTCGCAATCAACGCTGCGGAGAAACTGCAGAAACTTTGTCTTGTTTACCACCAATGTGCCGGGACCTTTGTTCTTAACTGAGGGGTCAAACGCCGCTAACTCACCTTTTGAGTCGAAGAAGTGTCCTGCACTGCCATTCCATTGCAAACCCATTCCGTCCGCAACCCATTTCGATGGCAGATTAATCGAATAACCTTCGTCCATTGAACAATCGAATCCTCTATCCTCTTGTGTGTATTCTTCAGCGGCTAACAAGACTTCATGCGGGATGCAGTCGTTATGTCCGCGGGTCCAACCGTCGCGCTGGTAGTAAGGCACGTTGAAATGTTTATAAGCAGGCGCCCAAAAGAACTCGCCCAAGAACACTTCATACAGCGCGTGCGATTCTGGCATCCACCGCCCAAAGAAGTCTTGAGTTTTGGCCCACTCGAAAACCGCGTCCAGATGAGCCTTCTTCACGATGTAGCCGTGAATGATGTACCAAACTTCCTTACGACGAGTTTCCGATGGATCTTCACCAAGCGGAATCGGTTGGGCCCACTGATAGTACGCGTCGAGAGTAAGCCAGTGAGATACATCCTCTGGGTTAATAGTTTCAATCAGTTTTTCGACGGCTGGGATATCATCGTCACGCCTTAGCCATTCGGTATCAGGCTTGAGTCCGCTCCATTCGCTACCCCAATCTGGGTACTCAAGCGGGAACCACCAAGGGTGGCTGGGATGCTTCCACACCTCGCGTCCGGTCTTTTTCAATAAGGCTGAGGGATCTATGTTGCGTTCCGATGGTTGCCAAGGCCCTTCATACTGAACCTTTTCGTCGGTCCATGATTCCGATCTGTATTCGAAATTGTCAGCTACGCGCGCGAGGAGCTCGTGGTAGGCAATCCATTGATACTTCTTACCGATGCGTTCAGCCTTGTGAGCTGTGCGGTAGTCGTTTGTCCCACGGTTAACATAACGATCAAAGCGGCCGAACCGCTCCTTTGTCCACCCCAGTTCAAAAACCCTCCTTAATACCCACCGCTGAACAAGCGACAAATCGAAGTCGTTATGATGTCTACCTCTAGCTGGATCGTCTAAACACTGGAGGATGTATTGATTGAACTCCTTAAGCTTGCGCTTACCCAAGGTGGCTCGAAAACGTTGTTCCAGGACACCTATCACCATCTGGAAGGCCTCTTCATTGAGTTCTTTGCTGAAAGTCTCAAGTCTGCGCTTTTGGTCGAGGCCCTTATAAAAGCGGAAATTGTCGGTAGCGTTCTTGAGTTTCTCAAAAGCGCTTTTCTGACGGGGAGTGAGTGTATCAACGAAACGTTCGTACCTCTCAGCCAGCGTCGGTTGATGTGCTTCGGAGAGCCGTCGCGAAGTCCAATCGAAATGTCCGGAGTTGGTGCCGATAACATATCGCGCAAAATCCTCGTGCCCCATTACAGATTCGACAATCTCGCTTTGTGCAATTTCATCCTCAGACCGACCAGGCGTCCATGCTGCGTCATATCTCTTCCTGAGCTCTTCCTTGCTGGGTACATCACTGTCCCATTCACTGCCATAAGGAGGTCTGATCTTTTTCAAATCAAGGTGCAAATCAGCACCGAGGTGAAGAGACCGTTCTATTACACCGCGAGCATAGTCGCGTAAAAGCATATGCACCGGTGGCGATCCCTTTCCAAATACGAGGCCGTAAGTGTCGGCCGCTAGTCTCTGTATGCCTCGGATGTCGTTGCTACGAAGAACACAGCCGTATGCAACCGCATAGAGCCGTTCTGCTACGTATGGATCGTTGACATCCCGAAATAGGTGCAAAATGCTTCGGAGTACATCAAGTCGCGGAGTTAACAACGAGACAAGCGCCTTGGTCGCACGGTCTCGGGCGAATCGATTTGAGGTTGTCAGAAACCAGCTGAGGGTTATTGCATATAGTCGGACTGATTCGTCGCTAATGTGGCTCTTGTCGATTTCGGACCAGGCCCAGTCGATGAGACGGTTAACCGAGCCATGTTCGTCGCGCGTATAGCGATGGTGCACATAGATGGACCACTGCGCATCCCGGTCTGGAAGCGAAAATGCTTCCAAGTTCCGATGAAGGAAGTCAGCGTTGTACGGGTGCTCTGGATTGGAAGAGATGGTGAGCAGCGCATCAAGAAACTCATGGCTCAAGTCCTCCGAGTCGATGATCAGCTCGTTGATATATTGCAAGGTCGTATTACCGATCGCCTCAGGGCGGCGCCAGACCAGACTTGCAATAAACGCTTCAAGTACGGCGTGCCAATCTGCACATCTTGGAGCGCAATCGAATAGTTCCAGTCCTAACCGCTCGGGGACCTGAATGCAAAGCGCTTCAATGATTCCGCGGTTGGCCCAGCACGAAGTGTGGTCTTTGGTTAAAACGCCCAACGGCATTTGTTGCGCAAACGAACCGATCGGATCTTTCAAATCTAGATGAATGTCGAGCAAACGTTTCGTAATCAGATGATCGGAGAGGCGCTCATATGAAAAGTGAACGCTGTCGACCCATTCGCCACGATCGTTGCTGGGCGCGCGATCCTCGGCGATTACGCCTTCCGATAGAAGATGTCTGAAAAGACTCTTGTCATATCCAACTGCCGGTAAAACACCATTAATGACCTCCTGAGCTTCCTGTCGTCGGAGCCATCTCTGGCCGCCCTCGGTCATTTCATCAATAAGTTTTTCAACGGCCTTCTGTACTGGATTAAGGGCGGAGTCGAAGTCGAGAAAGTGAGGTTCAGAAAGCTTATCGTTGACAGACTGAAGGAAAAAGTCGAACACCGCCGTTACTCCCTGAAGCCCCGCAGGCATTTGTGAATGGCCGGCATTGTGCAAACCCTTGCAGAAAAGCTTGAGAAACAACGGATTCTGAAATTCCGGATTCAACAGCGGAATGCTGGGTGTTTTAATGCCGTAGTGATCGAAGAAGGTCGCCGTCGCTTGATACTCATGGTCGGCGAAGCCGCTATGTTCTTCTCTGACCAGCCTCTTAGGCTCCAATCCTTGTGGAATAACAGCTGTTTCGTACGACGAGCGCACGCTCACTGCTAAGCCGATCCAAGGATATTCGGCGAGCGTGGTCAGGATGCCAGCCATATTGCGCTTCCAAAGAGTCTTTCCTTCCCCCTCGTTTAAAGCATCGATCAGAATGAGACATTTTGAGTTTGCAGCTTGAGCCGACGCCTCCAGAGCTCCCAGAAATTCTGACCGGGTACAATTCAGTCCCAACATTTTGATGATCTGAAACCAGGGTTCATCGTTTGAGAAGTTTTCCCCGAGTAATAACAAAGTCGGCACCCCGATCTTCGCTCTGTTTTTCGCCACATCGCAAAAGAGGTGTGACTTCCCAGTACCTGCATCCCCTACTATCGAAAGCGCTGGATTATTAACGAGACGGCATTGTGCACTTCCCGTCAATTCGGCTACCAAACCTACTTTGTCCGCTAGAGCTGAGAGGAGGTGGCGCCTATAACCAACGTCCGGCTGCAGTTCGGACCGTTTCTGATCAGATTTTTCTTCAGCCCTCCTCCTTTCATCCAAAAGGCCCGAAGCTTCCCAAGCTTTTTCGCGAATCTGAAAAGCTAATTGCGCGGCGCGGTCCACGTCGATAGGACTAATACCTGGTTCACTGACGCTTTCCAATATGGGGAACAAGTGAGTGACATCGTCCCGAATCCCGGCAATAAGCGTGTCCACTTCCGTTTGGTCTGGCCCGAACCTCACCTTGGCATAAGCACGCTTCAGTTCGTCATACGCATCATTCATTCGAGCCAGAAACTCGGCGGTGCGCCCAAGGCCTTCAAAGAGGTCGGCTATCGGTAATCCGATGTGGAGCTCAGGTGTATAACGAGGCCCAGCGTTGGCGATTGCTACGGCGACAAGGTTCTCAAACCAGTCACGACTGAAAAACTCTCTGTTGAACCAGAAGAAGACGCGGCCGCGATGTTCTTCCCGGCTGAGACGTTCCCATAATTCGTGTTCTCCCCAGTACACGAATTCGACTGACATTCCTTTTTTTTGCGCCCGGGCTTGCCACTTGTTCACATGTTGATCCCACCGATCGACCATATCGATTCTGCCCTCAATTCGAGGATCAGGCCTGTCGAGGGGAAGGCAGATTGTGTAGCTGGTCAGGTGAGGGTGTTTATCGAGGGCCGTCTCGACTGAGCTATCGAGTTGCGCCCACTGGGCGTTTCCCAATTGTTGAAAGAATTTGGCCTGCCAACACGATTCCGCGCCATCAGGCATCGTCCAAAAACATTCAACACCTGCATCAGGGGTTCCCTTGCGAAGAAACTTGCTGCCTGGAGGCACTACTTCATATGCGGCAAGTTGGCAACATAGCTCTTCGAACGCAGAGTTCCGCGAGTTGTTGAGCGTCCTAAGATCATTCCAGCTTATAGCCATAGACAACGGTTTTCGAAACTGCAAAATCCAGCCTGGATCATAGTGTCAACTCCCACGACGAACCAAATGTGTGATCAGGTGCGGCGGCTTATCTGGCCAGGACAGCTAAGCGAAACGAGACCCGGCCAACTACTTTTCAAGAAAACGGCAGTTTACAACTTACATTGAACTCTTCGTTTCGCAAGAACCCCATTTGTTAAGATACGCCCACTTTGAGACGGAATTGGTGGAGGGAACGAAAATGTCAAACAAAAGCGCTTTCTTAACTGAGGATGAGTTGGTCGGAAAGCTTCTTGAATTGGGCTATACAGATGTGACTAAAAGGCGGGTGGCGACGTGGCGCGCGAAGGAAATTATTCCTTCCTTCGATGTGATTGGGGGCGGTCGCGGCCAGAGCTTAGGAAGAGAAAGCAGCGGTTGGTCCAACGGAGATATTATAGTGGAGCAAGCCGCTGAAGCGTATGGACTGTTGAAAACGTACCGCACGCTGGATGACTTGTACTTTCCTCTTTGGGTCCTTGGCTATCCTGTTCCATTGGGGCATATTCGCGAAGCACTTAGCCGTCCTCTCGAACCAACGCTGGAATTCATCCAGGCAGAAGGAGGCACTCGGGGCGAACTTGAGGACGAGATTGGAGACCAGGCTTTTAAGTTCGTCCAGATTGTTGACCGCTCTCAGCTGTTGCCATGTTCTGTCCCTCAGGATGCCATAAAACATTTACCAATCTGCTTCTGAATAGTCGCTACAACTTATCAGACACACCCTTTGAAGACGGAGTCAGGTCCTTGCAGGAATTCGACGACGAATTTCAAAACAAGGCGGAGGCTTTCTTTGGGCGAGAGTTTCCCAACAAGACTGGGGAAGAAGTATCGAGCGGAACGATGGACACGATCTTCGCTAACGCAGACTTCATAAGTCAGTACCTTTCGGTAGAGAAGTTGAAGCTGGCTGTTGATGCGAGCACCGATGAAGACCTAACAGCTGTTCATGGTTATTTGCAGTCTGTGAGGCAGGTAGTAGCACTGCTTCGTCCATTCTTCGCGCTTATCGAGGAATATTTGCCACCTGAGCTACGACCCTGCGAAGTTGATCGAGCGATGATTTTCACTGCTGCCAAATTGTCTGTTTGGGCGTTTCTGTCATTGCGACTAAATGGGCATGGACCGCTGATAGAAGCGTGTTTGACAGAGATTCTGAAAGAGATGCCTCGACAACTGGACGAGGAAATCGAGCAAGAGGTTCGAGCCGCGGGGCCCGAGATTGCAAGCTTTTTTGAGATGTGCCTCGAACACATAGTCAGAATCCAAGATCCGACTGAGAAGAGCATCGACCTGCAAGAACCATCTGCTCCCCAAAGTGGCGACGGTTTAGGCCTAGATGGGCAGGACAACTGCTTAGGTGCTAGTGAGAACCGTTTAGTGGCAGGAACTAATACACGTCAGGAGGTAGGAGGTCATGGCTAAGGGCTTAACGAGGAACAAGGGAGAGAGGGTGTGCGCGATTTCCAACGGGAACAAGGTGCTCCCCATTCGTTAGTAAGGCACCTGGCTCGAATACAAATTCGGGCGTCCAATCACCTGGTCGCATTCGCACCTAGCCAGTGTTTTTTCGGATTGAAATGCGCAAGCGCGGAGACCAATTGTAGGTTTAAAGCCTGTGCTCGATTGGGATTAAGCCGACGAACGTGAGCTATCCGGCCTACCAGCCTTTTGGCGTAGGTTTCGAGTTGCCATTCAGGCACACAACCAGTGACCAGTTTATGAATACCGGATCTCGTTTGCGAAACATACTCATCAATAACTCCTGGCTTCCGGCCCACAAGCACACCGGTCAACACCATTCGTTCTCCCCTTCGCATTATCTTAAGCTTCTTGTGTGGCAGCGAGAACCCTCCGGCCCGCAGTGCCACAACCGCAAGATTGATCACACTTCTGCTTTCGTTTCCCGAGAATGCCAAATCATCTATCCAGGTAGTGTAGATAATGGCGTTCGCTTCGCAGTAATTCCTTATCGGTTGATCGAGAGATAAGAGAACAAGATTTGCTAACGATGAACTCGTTGATGCGCCTTGTGGCAAGTGATTTTCGAATGTAGTTAAACGAGTTAAAGCAGCAGACACTTGAGGAGCACATCCTAGCAACTCATTCCACACCCGATAGACTTGGAGTGTTGAAATGCGTGGAAAAAAGTTTTTGATGTCGAGTGTGACAACAACACGGGCACCCAGATGGGGGATGATGTTATCGAGAAGCGACTTTTTCTTCACTCCACCACAAATAT
>Ga0207684_10005642_pt1 | contig 11500 bp, 12 predicted proteins | sample KBSK5501metaG_FD_184342 | JGI IMG/M metagenome (GOLD analysis project Ga0207684, IMG submission 184342) | Corn, switchgrass and miscanthus rhizosphere microbial communities from Kellogg Biological Station, Michigan, USA - KBS K5-50-1 metaG... | ecosystem: Host-associated > Plants > Roots >... | reverse complement strand
CGTTGCCTATCGCCACCGGGCGAGGTCGGAGTCCGGCGCCGTCGCCACCAGGACAGCATGGAAGGGGATCGCCAAAATCCAGTCTCCCGCATAGAGGTTACGTATAAGATCCCGATCCGAGCATGCGGCAGGCCTGAGTGTAACGGGTCGGTGGCAGTGGGCTGGAAGCCTGTGGACGCTGCGTTGTCTGGCTAGAAGAGAGCGTCTAGAAGAAGACACGGGACCAGCGCCGTGTTAGTCTTGTAGTATCACCTTTCCGTCCTATGCATTGTCCCTATCTCGAGCAAATCCTACGTAAGCGGCAGGCCTTCCTACGGGTCTTCCAGGCCGATTGCCATGTCGACCGAAAGGTCCACCGTTTCCACGGGGTCCTGAAGTGGCCGACCCCGCCATGCCTCGGAAAGATGGCGACCTGCGCCCTGTACCAGGAAGCGCGCGCCAGTGAAGATCTCAGGCTGCGCCGTCTGGCTGACTAAGTAAGATCGGGCGTATGAGCCCCGATGTAATCGTCGTCGGCGCGGGTGCGATCGGCACCGCGATTGCCTACCAGCTGGCGAAAGCCGGTGTCACCGCGACCGTCTTCGACCGCGGCCAGGTGGGGGGCGCGGCGACCGGGGCGTCCGCCGGCATGATCCAGATCAATCCGGACCGCGCCACCCCGGCGGCGCTGTCCGCGCTCGAGCTCGAGAGCGCCCGCCTCTTCCCGGCGCTGGCGGCGGAGTTGCTCGAGCGGACCGGGGTGGATGTCGGCTATCGGCAATCCCCGTTGCTGCACATCGCGCTGCAGGCCGAGGAGGAGCCGGCATTGCGGGCGCACCGTACGTGGCAGGCCGACCACGGGGTCGCCGTGTCGTGGCTCGATCGCACAGCCGCGCTCGACCTCGAGCCCGGCCTGAATCCCGGCGTTCGCGCGGCACTCTATTACCCAAACGATCACCAGCTGTTGCCGCTGGCTTTTGCTCAGGCGCTCGCGCGAGCGGCCGTCGACCTGGGGGCGGTGGTGCGAGAAGGTACCGGAGTCGACCGCCTGCTGACCGAAGGCGACCGGGTGGTCGGGGTCGGCATCGGCGGTGAGCGTGTGCACGCGAGCGAGGTCGTGATCGCCAATGGCGCGTGGGCCTCCTCGTGGTCGGATGCGCTGCATACGCCGATCCCGGTTCGGCCCGTGCGCGGACAGATGGTGGCCCTGCGGACGATCGGGACCGGGCTTCGGCACGTGGTGAGCTCGCTGCAGGGTTACCTCATCACCAAGGCCGACGGCTCTACTTATGTCGGAACCACCGTCGAGGAGGTTGGGTTTGATGCGCGTCCGACTGCGGCAGGTATCGGCGGCCTGCTGGCCCTGGCGCCACGCCTCGTGCCCCGCCTCGCCGATGCAACCTTCACCGCCGCTTGGGCCGGGCTCCGGCCGGGGACCGCGGACGGACGTCCGCTGATCGGTCGGATCCCTGGTTGGCAGGGAGTGACCCTGGCGTCCGGCCATTTCCGGGCCGGCATCTTGCTGGCGCCGATCACGGGTGAATTGGTGGCCGACCTGCTGGCGAACCGCCGGCCGCGGTTGCCCGTCGAGGACTTCGACCCCGGCCGGTTCCTCGTTCGTGCCGCCTGACACGCCGCGCGCCTTCGCTCGCCGCGCGGACGGATTCCGCCACGCGGCGGCTGGCGGGCTGTGGCTGGCTCCGCTCGTTTATCTTGCGCACGCGCGCTTCGGACCCGGTTGGTATGGGAAGGTCGTCAGCTCCGACCCCCAGCGGCTCCTTGCCTGGGCGGTCAGCAAAGCGATCCCGCGGCGCGCGCTCGAGGTCAAGTCACTGCCGGACCTCGACATGCCGCGGGAAGGACGGCGGCGCCTGCCCGGCTATCACATCGACCTCTGGGGCGCCCGGCTGGCGCTCGCCTACGACCCGGAAACGCTGGCTCGCATTCGCCAACGTCCCTCCCCCTCTGGGGGAGGGCAGGGCGGGGGCTCAGTAACGATCGATCGCCTTCATCCCGGAGCCGGTGATGATCAGGACGGCCCCGGGCGGAAGATTTAGCACTCGGGCCCCCGCGATCGCGGCCGCTGAGGTCGGCTCCATCAGGAGTCCGACTGCCGCAGCCTGGCGCCAGGCCGCCTCGATCGCCCCCTCGGACACCGCGAGCCAGCGACCGCCGCTGTAGCGTACCGCCGCGTAGCTTCGCTCCGCGCGGGTGGGCTCGGGAATTCGAATGCCATCGGCGATCGATCGTTGGGGGACGACCGGCGCCGGCCGCCCGATGGTTGCGCCGCGCACCAGCGGCGCGCAGGCTTCCGACTGCACACCATGAAGCCGGGGTGCTCGCTCCATCCGGCCGGCCGAGACCAGGTCGGCAAATCCCGTCGCCAGTCCAATCAGGACGGTGCCCTGCCCGACCGGCGTGATCACATCGGTTAGCCGCTCGCCGAGCTCCTCGAACAGTTCGTAGGCGATCGTCTTGGTCCCCTCGAGGAACGCATCATCGCGGGCGTGGCCGACGTCATACGCCTCGCGACCCGCGGCCACGGCCGCCTGGGTGACGGCTGAGCGAGGTCCCGATACCCGGATCAGCTCGGCTCCGAGCACCTGGATCGCCCGCGCTTTGACCGCCACGATGTCATCGGGGGTGAAGATTCGCGCCTTGATCCCGGCCGCCGCGGCATAGGCCGCGATCGCGGTGCCGGCATTGCCCGAGGAATCCTCGACGACCGTTCGTGCCCCGGCCGCCCGGGCGGCGGTGATCGCCGTCGCGGCGCCACGGTCTTTGAACGACCCGGTTGGCGCGAAGCCTTCGAGCTTGAGAAGAAACTTTTCGTAGGGGATGATCGGCGTCGCACCCTCGCCGAGCGTCACCGGGTCGCCGCGGATCGAAAGGTCCGCGCGATAGCGCCACAGGCCTCGGCCCGACCAGGTTCCCGTCTCCGCCGGTGGCGTCACGACAGAATTTTCTGCAAGGCTGGGTCGAGATAGTCTTTCGTCAGCGGAAACGGCTCGTAGCTGCTCACCGTGCCATCCCGCGCTACGAGGATGCTGACCGGAAGCCCACTGCTGCTCAGGGCGACGCCGTAGGCGCGGGCCGCCGCGCCGCTCGGATCCAACACCGGGGCCGGCTGAAGGTTCATCGACTTCCAGAAGGACTGCACCGTGCCGGCTGATTCGTCGCCGAAATCAATCGCGACGATGGTCAGGCCCTCGTCTCGATGCGCGAGGTAGGCGTCGCGGATCAGCGGCAACTCGTCGCGGCACGGGAGACACCAGGTGGCCCAGAAATTGATCAGCACCGGCTTTCCCTTGAGGGCCGAGAGGGCGACGGTATGGCCGTCGATGTCCTTGAGGGCGAAGTCGGGCGCCAGTTTGCCGACCCGCACCGGACCATGGGGCGCGGGCGTCGGGTTGTTGCTCTCGAAATGGGAATCAAATGGGGTTGTCAGAGCGACCACCGGGAAGAAGTCGTTGAACACGGTGAGCCGGTTCGAAAAGATGAGCACGCCCATGCCGATCAGGAAGATGGCGGCGACGGCATTGAGCACGGCATAGGCGCCCCGAACCCGGGCGAGCAGTCGGGTCAGGACTCCGGATAGGCCGGCGGCGACCAGGAAGGGGAGGCCGAGGCCCGCTGAATAGACCGCGAGCAGTAGCGCCCCCTGCGCCGCCGTCCCGCTGCTGCCGGCGCGTAGCAGGATGGCCGCCAGGATGGGACCGACGCAGGGAGTCCAGCCGACGGCGAACGCCAGACCGATCACGTACGCCGCCCAGGGTGTACGCGGGAGCCGGTGGGCAATGTTCAACCGTTTCTCACCCATGAGGCCGGGAATTCGGCCGATGGTCAGCAGCGCGATGCCGATCAGGACGAGTGCCGCGCCGGAGATCTCCAGCAGGAGCGGGCGATAGGCGGTCAAATCCGCCCCGATCAAGCCGAACGATGCGCCCAGCGCGACGAAGGCGGTGGCAAAACCGGCGACGAAGAGCGCGGCCTTGCCGAGGACCTTGAGCTGCTGCCCGACGGTGGTCTCGGTGCCCGTTGCGGCCGCGCCCATGTAGGCGACGTAGGCGGGGACCAGCGGCAGCACACAGGTGGAGGCGAACGACAGTAGGCCGGCGACGAACGCCAGGGCCAGGTCGAGGATCATCGAGCCGGCTTAGGTTTCTCGGTCGCGAGCTGACGGACCCACGCGCGCAGCCGCGAGGGGGCGTCGTCGGTGCAGCATTCCTTGCGGACCAGACGCTTCATCTCCGCCTGGAAGTCGAAGACCTGCTCGCACGGGGGGCAGTCGTCCAGGTGAGCCTTGACCTTCTTGACCTCGGACTCGCTCAGCTCGCGGTCGATGTAGGTCGAGAGCCGGCGCATCGTCTGCTCGCAGTGATCTCCCATCAGCGTGCCCCCACGGCCAGCGACGGCGCCTTCGGCCGCCCTGAATATTCCCATAATTTCTTCTGCAGCGCTTGCCGGCCGCGATGCAATCGAGACATCACGGTCCCAATCTTGATCCCGAGAATTGATGCGACTTCCTTGTACGAGAAGTCCTCGACGTCGACCAGCACGACCACCATTCGCATTGGGACGGGCAGCTCCTCCAGTGCCCGCTTGACCTCGCCACCGAAGCCGCGATCGACGATGATCTCCTCGGGCGACATCAGGTGAACCGGCATGCCCTCGCGGCGCATCTGCTCGTAGATGGAGAAATCGGCGCCGGGCTGATCGATGGGATCCTCCGGTGCCGGCCGCTGGCGAAGCCGGTTGCGGAAAACGTTGGTCATGATCGTGAACAACCAGGCTTTCTCGTTGGTGCCCGGCTTGAACCGATTCCGGTAGCGGTAGGCTCGCAGATAGGTTTCTTGCACTAGATCCTCGGCGTCTTCCGGCTTTCTCGTGAGGCGTAGCGCGCTTCGATACAGCGCATCTAGATGCCTCTCAAAAAGCGAAAAGTCGTCACTCATGGCAACGCCCCGCTGGTCCATTCTATTCCGGCGAATTCGGGCGTCCGGTGTTGTTAGCTGGGCGCCGGGCCGCCACTCGCAGGCCCGCCACCCGCGTTCGGTCGTGGGCCGCGTCCTCGCCCTCGACCCCGCCGTCGCCGTCGTCGCTGGTCTGGTAAATCTCCCTCTCCGCGAGGTGGACGTCCGGGCAGATCTCCCTCAGGCCTTGGGGGGGACGGCCGGCGCGGGGGATTGCCTCTGCGGACTTCTCCCTCCGCCCTTGCTGGGGAGCCAATGTCGTCAGGCTCGCGGGGTTTCCCGCGAGGACCGGGTCGGGGTTGGGGGTTCCGGCGCTGGCCTCTCGGCGTCCCGCGCGCAGGACGCGCCTGACCCTGGACCGGCTGCGACGGCCCACCTTGGCCTGATCGATCGCCGGCCCCACCACCACGGCGACGACGGCGGCCACGGCGTTGCTGATCTGGCGTCGACGGCCTCCCGGCTTCTGCGCCCGCCGTTTCCCGCGGCCGCTCGGGACGTGCCGCGACCGGCACGATTCGGGCCAGCCCGCGCGGGCGGCGCCGCCGGCTGGGCTGGTCGCGGGGACGGGCGTCCACTTGCTTGACCCTTTCGTCGAATTCAGCCAACCACTCTTCCATCGACCGCTTGATTTGCGGGCGCGGGGCGCGCGGCTCCTCGGGCCAGATTCGCGGCCGCTCGGGGCGAATGGCTTCTGGCGGGGGGTCGGCGTCGGTCGGCTCCGGCTCGACCGCGATCTCAGGTGGGAGTTCCGGCATCTGCCGAAATCTTAACCGGGGCTTGCGCGCTTACCGGTCGATCGTCCGCCCACACCACCAGGAACCGGCGGCGGAACCGCTCGAGCGCCACGATCACGCCAGAGCCCAAGACGGCGATCAACAGCAGATTTCCGATAGCGCGGAAACTGTCATAAACGAGCGAAGTCGCCAGGTAGAAGGCCCCGAATCGGCGCACCAGGGGCATCAGCCCGATCCCGGGCGCCCAGCTGAGCGGCGACGAGCCGGCGGCGATCAGCAGCGGCCATTCCCAGAGGTCGAGGAGGATCCCGAAGGCGAAGCCGGCGGCGCCACCGTACAGCGCCAGCGCCGCGATGGTTTTCCGCGATGCCTTTCGGCCGCTGATTCGTCCCAGGTATCCAGCGCCCATACCGACCCAGCCGGTGGCCAGCATCTGGTAGGGCAGCCACGGGCCGAGGCCGGCAGTGAGGATCGCCGAGAGCAGCAGGGTCAGCGCGCCGCTGGCGAAGCCGAAACTCGGCCCCATGACGAAGCCCCCAGCAATGACCAGGAAGAAGATCGGCGAAAAACCGAGCAACCCGATCACGATCACCAGGCGAAGCGTGGCGTCGATCGCGACCAGTGCCGCCAGGATGGCGAGCAAGCGGGTGGAGAGGCGATGCGTTTGCAGGGCGACGGCGAGCGCGACCAGGGCGGAAACCGCGACCAGCGCGCTGAAGAGCAGGACGGGCTGGGGAAATCGCGATCCCAAAAAAAGCGGAGCAAGGAACAACACCAGCCCCGCGCCGGTCAGCCCCAGCAGGACGAGATCCTCGGCGCGCGCCGCCACCCAGTCGCTCAAACCGGCACCTCATCGGGGAGGAGCCAGCCGCCGCCAACCAACTTGCTGATCTGGGTCGCGAAGACGAGGGAGTCGCTGAGGACGGCGGCCGGCAGGCCGTCCGCGTAGATTTCGCCCTCCGCCATCAGGAGCACGCGGTCGGCCGTGCGAGCCGCCCATTCGACGTCGTGGGTCGCGATCGCGATGGCGGCGCCGGCGGCAGCGCGCATCCGCAGAAACGCGCTCAAGGCTTGTTTGACCTGCGGGTCGAGGCCGCGGGTCGGTTCGTCGAGGAGCAACAGGTCTGCCTGAGCGGCCACCACAGCGATGGCGAGCTGTTGCCGCTCGCCCGAGCTCAGGTCTCGCGGGTAACGTCGCAGCCAGGCATGAAACGGAGCCATCACCTCGGGCGGCTGACCGCGCAATTCTTCTTCGACGGTCGAGGCGAAGAGCAGCGTATCGGCGTCCTGTGGCACGTAGGCGGCCCGCGCATTGGCCTGGACCGTACCGCGCTGCGGGCGCAGCAGTCCGGCGATGAGCTTCAGCAGCGTGGTCTTCCCGGATCCGTTGCGGCCCATCAGCGCCGTGACCTGGCCACGGCCCAGGCTGAGCGACAGGCCTCGAACGGCCGGGACGCCATCGTAGCGATACTCGAGGTTCTCGACCCGGCAGATCACCTGCCCCCATCCCGCGTCGTGGAAATTTCCCTCCCCCGCTTGCGGGGGAGGGTAGGGTGGGGGCGTTGGGAGGCGCTGCGTGTAGACGCGCGCATCGCGCAGGCCGAGCGGGATGGGTGACCATCCGGCACGCAGCGCCAGGTCGACGACTGGTGGGCGCGCGCCACCCTCGGCGAGCGCGGTACGCGGGGGTTGATCCTTCAGGACTCCGGCATCGAGCGTCCAGATCCGATCGACCAGGGGCGCGATCCGTTCGACGCGATGCTCGGCGATCACCGTCGTCATGCCCAGCTCGGCGACCAGCCGCATCACCACCTGGAGCACGTCCTCGGCCGCCTGCGGATCGAGCTGCGAAGTCGGCTCGTCGAGGACCAGCGCCTGCGGATGCACGGCCAGCGCGGCGGCGATCGCGACGCGCTGCCGCTCGCCGCCCGAGAGGGTATCGATCCGGCGCCGGCGCAGATGGTTGATGCCCACCTGATCGATCACCTCCTCGACGCGCTTACGCATCAGCGGAAGGGGGAGGCCGAGGTTCTCCATCCCGAACGCGAGCTCGGCTTCGACGTCCTCGAGGACGAACTGAGCGTCGGGATGCTGAAAAACGAACCCGATATGCGCGCCGAGTTCCCGTGGGGCATGCGCGCGGGTGTCGAGGCCGCACACAATCACGCGGCCGCGAAACTCGCCGCCGGTACTGTGCGGGACCAGTCCATTCAGGCAGCGAAGCAGGGTCGACTTGCCGCTGCCGGACGGCCCTCGAAGGAGGATGACCTGCCCCGGTTCGATGGCGGCCGACACATCCACGAGAGTTGGACCTTCAGCCTCCGGGTATCGATAGCCGAGGCCCTCAAGCGTGATGATCGGCATGGTCCATTCGAGAAAGGCCCGCGATGAGGGCCGGCATCGCGAGCAGCAACAGCGCAAGCAGGCTCGGCACCGTTGGCACGTCTGGCACCAGATCCAGATACGGGTTGTAGGGTTGCGGGGGCATCAGCAGGATGGCGGCGACGGCGGCGCCGGAGCCAGCGACGATCAGCAGGTCGGCGAGCCTCCAGGGGACCGGACGGTACCGCGATCGTCGGCGGCTGCCGAAGCCGCGCGCATCGAGCGACTCGCCGTACTGCAGCGCCCCCTCGAGCGTCGTCAACAGAAGCGGCAGCAGCAGCTGCGGCGCCGAACGCCAGCCGGCACGCTGGCCACGCAGCTGGCGGGCTTCGCGGATCGATTGGAGCGACGCTACCGTCTTGGGAGCAAACGCGAGCGCGAGGGCGACTGTGGTGCCGGCACGGTAGAACGGTCGTGGCAGGATGGCAACGAGGTCGGCGCTCCGCACCGTCGTCTGCAGAACGGTGAAGACCGCAACCGTCAGCAGCAGCGCCGCACCGGTCGATGCGCCGAAGACCGCGGCATCGACGGTCCAGCGACCGCCAATGATGGGGATCCCTGGCAATGTAATTAGCACGTGCGTCCCGAACCGGCTCAGGGCAACGCTAAAGATGATGGGGACCACCGCCAGCGCCAGCCCGACCTTCCAAATTCGGCTCTGGCGTCCGGCGCCATAGGGGATGAAGACGTTGATGATGACCAGCAACAACAGCGCCTGGAGAAACGGGTTGCGGTCGATGAAGGCGGCGGCCAGCGCTGCTGTTGCCCAGGAGCACCAGGCGAGGGGATGACGGATCATGGCCCGCGTCTTCGAAGGTTGAATGCGCCCAGCCCGCCGAGGAGGATCACGGCGCCGGCGAATAGCGCCCACGGTCCGATTGGAGCCGGCTTCGGCGGCTGGGTCGGGGGCCCGGTCGTCGCCAGCGCAGCACTCGAGCTCGCTGATGCCGAGGGTGCGAGGGCTTCGAGGCTGCCCATTGGGTCCGGGGTGACGCTGGGAACCGCTGTCGCCTGGCTGGGTACGGGTCGAAGCGAAGCGGGTGCAGTCGCAGCGTGTGTGGCTGCTGTCGGCGAGGTGGCGCTGCAGATCGCGGCAAATGACACGGAGGCCGGGGCTTGACCAGCTCCGTCCGCATATCGCCACCCGTCGATATCACCGTCGCGGAGCATCGACGAGCTCGCGCCCAACATCGACTGCCGCCACCCGCCCTGCCAGTGAAAGTACTGCCAGTAGGGGCCGTTACCGAAACAATTCGAGGGGACCGACGACGGCTCACCATCCAGCTGGCAGATCGCGCTGCCCATCGAACCGAAGGTCTGCGCCTGGTAGCTTACATTGGAGCGCTCGATCAGCTGCATCCCGGTAATCTGCGCTTCCGCAAAAGCCACGCATCGCGTCAACAGGCGGCCACTGGAATGTTCAATCACGAGTCCGGCGTGATGCAGCGCCGCGCCGGCGGGATGCGCCCAGAGCAGGGCCGCGACGAGCGCGGCCCCGCTACCGACCACAAACCGTAAGACGTGTCGTTTCAGCCAGCGCGCCGTCGCAATCTCCAGCCGAGGGTCAGCATCGCGAGAGCCATGAGCAGCATCCCAGCTTGCGGAATGCGGCTGGCACCCGTGGTCGCGAGGTGAATGATCGGACGAGGGGTCGGTACTGGGGTGGGCGGCGTCGTTGGTGCCACCGCCGGGCACGTCGTCGGCATCGTGCCAGTGGTGGCCTGCACCGGCAGGTATCTTGAGGCGAGAGCGACGAGCGGTTGCGTCGTCGAGAATGCATCAGGCGCCGCGGTTGCGGTGCTGCCGGGGCGGGAATACCCGAAGCCGCCGTTTGGATACTGGAAGGTCAGAAGGTCGGTCAGCGCATTTTTGTCCCCGAGAGTCCATGCCGTGCTGGTCGGATCCTCGCCGGCGGCCAGCAGCCCTTCGATGACGAGCGCGTCTGAATCTGGATCGGAGTCGCCTGTGGCGACGGTGTACTCGAAGCCACCACTGGTCTGTTGCTGGGTTTTCAGATAGATGAGGGCCTTGGCCTTCGCGGTCCCCGTCAGCACACCCTCGGACTTCAGCGCCATGATGACGACGCCGGTCGTATTCGTGTCCGAGCCCGATCCGGGGCTGAATTCCCAGCCACCGTCGGGCTGTTGCGCGTTGCTCAGATAGCTGACCGCCTTCGCGGGCGCTCTACCGGATGGGATCGCGAGCACGGCCAACGCATCGTTAAAGATCTGCGTGTTGTACGCGCCGGTGGCCGCATTGTAAGTGCATTGCAGATCCTGCAATAAGTCACGGCCCGCAAAATTTCGCGGATCCTGGCCGGCTGCGTCGACGGCGAGGACGAGGCTGCCGATATTTCCTGCGGTCTTCTCTTCCGTCGCAATGTGGGAGCGAAGCGAGTCGACGGTCGTCTTTCCACTAGTGCTCAGGCTCCCGATTGACTTCCCATTGGCCGCAAGCCCCCAGACAGTCTCTTCGGTTCGGCTAGCGTCGCCCGCGATGGTGCCGTCCGACGACTGCTGGGTCTGCAGCCATGCCAGCGCATTGATGGCGGCCACCGTTTGGGGCGCGAACGCGAAAACCGAGAACGTTGTCGTGGCGGCAAGCATTGCCGCCGATACGGACGCAATCATCAGCCGATTCATGTGAACCTCCAGAGCAGGAATGAGCCGCTGGAGGCCGATCGGAGTCGCCAGAAAAACAGATCGCTTCCAATCCTCCACGGATGGAAGCGAAGAAGATGCCTGGCACCTCCCTCTCAGCCTCGAAGAGGGTCGTGGTCCCCGACAGGCAGGTCTCCTGGCTCCGGATCATTGCCCGTGGGCTCCTTCCCAAGGCTTTGGCCTCAGTGGATCTCGCCCACGGCTCCCCGGTTACAGTGACGGGTTCGCGCCGGATTCACACCGGCTTTCCTTTTCAGCTCTCTTCGAGCCACCTGTCGGCGCTGTTCACTTGTTGAGGCGCTTGGCCGGCATCACCTCCCCCAAAAGGTGACCGCAATTATAGGACGCGGGCGGGGGCGGCGACTAACTCAGGCGACGCGCGATTGGTCGAAGTAGGCTTCGAGCTCTTCGATGGTCGGTACCCGATTGATTTCCTCGGGCTCGACATTCATGAACTGCTCCTGGGCGGTGAACACGAGCTCGATGAGGTCGGGGATCTTGATGTCACGGCTGAACGGCACGCCGAACGCCTGCAGCCGCGCGACGAGGTCGCCGGGCACTGTCGTCCGCTCGGCCAGGTTCAGCTCTTCGAGCGCCCAAAGCACGCGGTCGAGCGCGTACAGGCTGAGCTTGCGCTTGGCTTCTTCTGCGCGGGTGGCCATGACTCGGAGCGTGGTGCGTTGCGTCTCAGTTTGGATCGCTTGGTAGATTCTCAGGATGGGCTCCTCCGAGGCTTGTGGTTGTTCGGTCAGCGCCCACGGTACGGGCCAGT
>Ga0207684_10005640_pt1 | contig 11502 bp, 12 predicted proteins | sample KBSK5501metaG_FD_184342 | JGI IMG/M metagenome (GOLD analysis project Ga0207684, IMG submission 184342) | Corn, switchgrass and miscanthus rhizosphere microbial communities from Kellogg Biological Station, Michigan, USA - KBS K5-50-1 metaG... | ecosystem: Host-associated > Plants > Roots >... | reverse complement strand
CGCTCCTGCAAAGCCTTGGTGGCAAACCTGCCGGCGAGGCCTAGGAATTACGCGCCTGCGTTCGATTGTTATTCGTTAGGCAATCGTTGGCCGCTGCCCTTCGCGTATCAACCGACTTCCTTGGCACCGCCGTCTCGTCGCGCCGAAGCGCAGCGAAGGAGGAAGCTGGAATGTAGGCGGCTGAAGCGTCGCGGCAGATGCCGGGACAGAGATCTTCGTGCGTCTCTCGCGTCACGCTAAGCTACGCGGGAGCGCGGCTGGGCTAAGACAAAAACCTGCGGGTCGATACTCATAATCTCTACGTTCCGCCGGCGACCGTGTAACCCTCGTTGCGCAAATCTTCGGCGAGATCCTTTTCCATCTGCGCGGCCGCTTCGAACGGCATCGGGTTGAGATGCTCATACAACTCCGGCATCAGCCGGACACCATATTTCCTAACGAGCCGCGCCGCTTTATATCCGTTCTTATGATTTTCAAACCGATGATCAACCGGCAGCCCGGTCATGCCCACATAAACGCACGGCTTGGCCGGATCGCGCTTCGGATTCTGCCGCAAGATCGATAATTCCTTCAGCGCTGCATCGGATAAAAGAATTGCGTAAACGTTGTGGTGGAACTTGGGCTCGGTTGACTGGAATCGACGTCGCTTACGCCGCATGGCACTCTAGGATCCATTCGATCAATCAAACATCAAACATCGACCTGCAAATATCGGCGCGCACTCAGGCTTTCCTGGTCTACCACGTAGACAAATCACAGCCGCGAGCGGACTGTTGCCACAACCAGATTTTTCCGATGGAGATTCATCAGCTCCGTTACTTAGTTGCTGTCGCTGACGAAGGCAGCTTCTCGCGCGCGGCTGCTCGCGAACATGTCGCTCAACCTTCGCTCAGCCAGCAAATCCAAAAGCTGGAAGCGGAGATGGATCAACGATTGTTCGATCGCCTCCCGCGCTCGATCGTAGTGACCGAGGCTGGGAAGTGTCTGGTCGAGTACGCGCGAAAAATTCTGGCCGAGATCGCCGATGCGCGCCGTTGCGTGGATGAGCTGAAGCAGGAGGTTATGGGCCGGCTGGCCGTAGGGGCCATTCCCACCATCGCGCCATACGTTTTACCGGCGCTGATCGGGAAATTTCAACGCCGTTACCCAAAAGTAGCCCTTGAAATCTTTGAGGACACAACCGAAACGCTCGCTCTGCGATTGGAGGACGGGACGCTGGACGTTGCGATCGCGTCAACCTGCGACGAAAGCCCCGCTTTGGAACGTCATTCGTTAGGCAAGGAAGCGTTGTTACTCTTGCTGCCGAAAGAACATCGCCTCGCGAAAAAGAAAAAAATAAAATGGGGCGATCTCAAATCGCAAAAGTTTCTGCTCTTACACGAAATACATTGCCTGTCTGCTCAGGTTTATGAGTTCCTGGCTACCCATGGTCTTCGCCCCGAATTGGCAGTAACTGGCGCTCAGCTCGGCACCATTGCCCGAATGGTCGCGGCCGGAATGGGAGTGTCGCTGGTGCCGCAAATGATGATTGATGCCGAGCTCGCGACTGGATGCGTCGCTTTGCCTTTCGCGCCGCCGGTTCCCCTGCGCGAGCTCAATTTGCTGCGCAATCCTCTTCGCTTTCAGAGTAAAGCGGCTGCAGCGCTCCATCAGGAGGCCGCGGCCGCTTTTTCCTCACAAACAAACGTGCGTTAGCGCTCCAACCCAATTCACCTGATCACTGCCATGGCGTTGGCCAATGAAAACATTGGCCACGTCGCTGCGATCACGATCACCGCAAAAAGAAACAGCTCAGCGAAGTAGTTCGGACGTTCCCGCTGTGCGTGACGTTCGCTCAGAAAACGGAAAGCGCGTAGACGCATCGAAGTCGTCGTGTTCAATTAAATCACTCCTTTCTCTGCGCCGGAATGCGTCCCTTGCTGGAACAATGAGGTCAACAGGAGCGAGCCGATCATGGCGCAGCTGGTGGGACCGAAAACGTCGATGTAAAGGAGCGCACGCTGAAAATGATCAATGAGGCTGCCGATCGAGAGGCGTTCGAAGGCACGCCGGAACAGCCGGCTACATGAATGTCTGCTTCCAAAATTTAACGTCTGCATACAACTACGCGACATCAACATGCATCACCTTTGAAATACTTTGTGCGTCTTGCTGCGATAGGCGTTGCCTATCCCCTATCGTAAGCCGCTCATAATGCACAGTAGGCGCAGCCGGCTCGCCGTCGCGACTTCTCTTTTCTCCGCCTTTGAGCCTGTTCGCGGACTCCTCACTTGCCATTCGCTTGCCGCGCTGTAGCTCGGCGAAGGCGGGTCACATGTCACCCAGCGCGCTCCATTCGCTGTGTCCGCCAAAGGACGGACTGGCCGTGGCGAGGCGAACGATTCACGATTCACGATTTACGCTTTAACTCTTCCAAAGGACGGATTCGCCGTGGCGAACCCCTTTCCCCGATTCCTTATCCCTTTGCTTCCGGCCAATTTTTCCATTCCGCGACCCCATTTTTCCCTCTATTAAAACAATCCATGAAAAAGTTAATCGCCTTGGCGCTGTCGATGGTGGCGCTCGCCCCCTTCTCCACGCAATCGCAACAAAGCAGCGCCACGCTTGCCGGATTACTTTCCGGGCAAGGACTGGCCGGCGCGAAACTGGAGCGGCGATTCGGAAATCATCTTTTCGTTCCGGTTTCCATTAACAATAAGCGGGCCGCTCTGATGATCGACACGGGAGCGCCTTTCACGCTCATTGACACAAACAGCGCCGCGACCTTCGGGCTGAAAGTGGAAAGCACCACCATCAACGTGGGCGGAATTTATGGGAAAAGATGGGAGCATTACGGAACGAGCATGGTGAAAAGCATCGCCATGGGCAATTGCGTGGTGACGAATGTGCCGGTCGCGCTGGCCGACGAATCCAGCATGAATACGGACATTAGCTCCGCGCCCACCGGATCGCATATCCCGACAATCAACAAGCTGCCGCATGTCAATGGCCTCTTCGGTGCGCGGGAGATGGGCAAATTTGGGATGATTATCGATTGCACCCGCCAAATGCTTTACATTAACCCAAACGGACCGAGCGCAGCAGTCAGCCAAAACCTGGCACGTTTCCTTGCCGGCAGAGGATTCACGCGAATTCCAATGCGGCGGAACTCAAGCGGTCACTTCGATGTGCCCGGCGCGCTCAATGGTCACTCCACGCGATTTATCGTGGATACCGGCGCGAGCACGACGTTGGTGGACAAGAAAATGGCGATCCAGGCTGGCGTTGGTTTTGCGGGCACGATGTTTGGAACGGACGCCGGAGAAGGACGCCATGAGCCGCTCGGCACCGGCGAAATTGAGGAGCTGACCATCGGCGACTTTACGATTCCCAAGGCAGCAGTAGTGGCGGTGAACGTGTCGGGCGACGTGTTGCATTCAAAAACGGCCGCGGAATCGAATGCCGGATTGATCGGCGCAGAATATCTCGCCCTCAACTTTGCCGTAATCGACGTTGGCGGCATGGCGCTCTATCTGCGCCACCCGGAGTCCCGCTGAATCTGAGATTCGTTAGACCGCTGCGCCCGGATGTCAGTTTTTCAGCGTTTCAGATTTCAGCTTTTCAACTGAATGCCGCCCGTTTCTACCCGTCAGTTTCACTACGTGGCCGGCTTAAGGATCTGCCGTGGACGCACCGGCGTTTCTGGAAATGCGACGCGCCGGGAATTGAACCGCGGCGCGCCGTGCAGATGTTTGGGATTATTTCAGCGTGATTTCGCGCATGAGTTTGCCCCCCACGATCTCGCGAATTTCCAGACGTTTGGTCGCGGTGGCGCGCTGTTCGTCAGGAGTTCCTTCGATCTTCCTGGCGATCGGGTCGAATTTTTCCCGCACATTATCGAGCGCAGCCATGTTCTTCGATGAAGTCATTAGCATGATATCGAAATCCTGCGGATTGGCGGCGTTGCCGATCAGGATTTTGTAATCCAGGATGAGGTTCTGCTTCTTTGCTTCGTCAAGTGTACCTTTGAAGGTCCTGGCGAGGCCTTTGAGGTAATCATCGCTCATGCCGTACTTGGTTTTGACCAAGGTTACTTGCCAGACGGGCCCTTCGGTATAGGGCGCGTCACTTTGCGCGCAGCAGAGTCCTGCCCACGCGGTCAACAGCGCAGCAGTGGTTGCAAGGATGAGGTATTTTTTCAATGTGCTTGCCTTTCTATTGTTTAGCCGACTCTTAATTAAACCGGCCCGGCCGAGAGTGATAACCACGCAAACTGCTGTCAAGGGAATCCGCGCCGGATAATTATGAGGGATCCGATAGTAGGTGTGTATTGCTGGCGCGGAAGGATCGGCTTGTCGGCGTTTCTCACCGAGCCGTAGGCTCTTCGCACCCGGAGGCCGCTTTTCCCGTTTTCGTCTCAACTCCTCAACATCTCAACCGCTCAACTTCTTAAATCCGCGTTTCAGCTTTCAATAAACGTGTTATTTCGCCGCTTTTTGCTTGCGCTTGGCGAGGGCGAGGCGCTCCGTCTTTTTCCGCCGTCGCGCGCGTTTCTTAGCGTTATCTCTACCTTGGCTGTTTCCCATAAGACCTCAACCCTCACCCACTTGTCGCGCCGTAGCAATGCGCTAGCGGATTCTCCGCCGTGTTCCAACCGGTTTCGCTGTGCTGGTAGTAAAATTCCGCTGCAAGCGAGACTATCTCTGACCCCCACGCCAACGCAGCGTCGGCGGAAGGCCCTGGCGTCGGAGGAAGCTTCAGCGAAGGCGAATCAATGTTTCAGCAGCCTGCCACGTTCCACGTTGTTTCCGCGTTTCAGCTTTTTATAAGGCGTTATTTCGCCGCCTTTTGCGATCTCTGCGTCCGGACTTCAGCGTTTCAGTTTTCAGCTTCTCCTATGCGCCACTTGTTCGACAAGATTGCGTTCGAGAGGTGGTTACTTGCGTAGCAGAAACACCGTCCCCTTCGTTTTATCATCGACTATGACACTGAAATGCTTGCCCACCTCCTCTATTCCATCGGCCGCGCTCTGTTCGTACGACACTGACCATATTTTATAAGCCGCGTTATACTGCGGCTCGGCCCTTTGATAATCAGCCCGATTGTACCCGTACGTGCGAGCTTTTGCGTTCGCGAGCTTGACAACTTCCTCCTTCGTTAGGCGCGGGCTGGCTCCCGGCGAGCCCGCTGTCTCCGGAATTGCGAGGAGAGATGAGGGCGGTTGGGCAAGTGATTGCAGAGAATCTTCGACTTCAGCCTCAGACTTTTTGCTGATTGGCGCTGTCGGAACAGATTCTTCCGACGGGTGAATCAAGACTGATGGCATGTCTTCCATTGGGCGTTGGGCGTTGGGCGTTGGACGTTGGACGTTTTCTGCTTCCCTAAGATTCTGCGGTCCCTCTGCTGGTGCTTCCGGCTGTGCCGCGCCGGAGGGTCCGGCGGAGGCGGGTTCTGCGGTGGCCGCCGGTTTAGCAGGCGGGACTCGCTGCTCTGAGAGTTCTTTTGCTGACGTGTCTTCGATTGGACCCGTTCGACTTTCGCTCAGGGCAGGCTGTTGGGCCGCCTGCTCGCGAAAGCTTTCGGAGTTGGGCGCCTGCCGCGCCGTACTCCCGCGGTTGCGGGACGAAGGTGATCCCTCTGCCGGCGTGTCTTCCGTTGGACGTTGGACGTTGGACGTTCGGCGTTCGGCGTTTTCTTCTCCCGCCATCTTCATCGCCGGTTTAGCCGGCCACCGGGCTCGCGACTGTGCCACTCCCCGCGAAGGCGCCCGACCGGCCACCCAGCGCGTGGTTCGTTGGCCATCAACGAAAATAGCGTGGTCTGTTTTTCCCTTAGAATGGACATTCACCCTTCCATCAAATTTCCCGCGGACCATGTTTCCAAAGTAACGGGCGTAAACGGCGCCGTTCGCCGTGTACCAGGTCAATGTGCCAACTTTGGTGGCGTATCCCTCACCGTCCCGGTCACCGAACCACGTCGCTGCGTCGCCCGGTTTGGGATCGTTGTTCCAAACAATCGTCTTACCGTTTTTCGTGCGCTGATAGGTTCCCTCACCAAAGGCGACGGCGGCGAACACCGGCAGGAGCACGCTGCAAACACAAAACAATCGCGCGACCATAGCGGACGCTAGCCCTGTCGCGTCGGCCTGCAATCAAAGACGCAAGGCGTTCCTCTCCGTTTTCTGCATTTCCTCGGATTATCAATACGTCGCCGGTCGCGCACCTCTTTCTTATCGACCAGGTAAGACTCCTCAATGCTCAGCTTTTCAGCCTGACGTCTGATCCGCCAACTCGCCACGTCGTAGCCTTCGCGTAGATGGAAGGACGGATTCGCCGCGGCGAACCTCTGACGTCTGTCTTCCAACGCGTGACATCTATGGCGAATCCTGCTAATCTAACCATCCCGCCCCGCTCCAGTCTTCTATGAAAAGAAAGTCCGCTTCTGAATTCGCTTTTTTCAGTCCACGCGTCCTGTTCGGTTTTGTCGTCGGTTTGGCGGGCGTTTTCCTCGCCCTATTCGGGTTCGGTCTGTTTTCAGGCGCATCTGCCTCGGCCCAAGGACGAAACCAAAATCAAGGCGCCGGCGCTCTCCAAGTCGGTGCTTCCTATCATAATGACGTCTCACCTCCAATGCGCGATATCCCCGCGTGGGCGAGTGCTGGCTTAAAGCAGCAGCACGAGGCCAACGAAAACCCTAAGATACCCTACCGCCATCAGGACAGCGCTGATCCCGTTATCCAGAATAGCCACGTCATCCGGACTCTTGGGGCGGCGATCTCACCCAACTTACCCAGCCCAATTCTCAACTTTGATGGCATCCCTTTCCCCGGCGTGGGATGCAACTGCGCACCGCCCGACACCAACGGAGCAGTTGGAAAAACCCAATACGTGCAAATCGTAAACGAAGGGTATCAGGTTTTTGACAAAGCCACCGGGAATTCGGTCCTGGGACCAAGAAGCATCTCGTCAGTCTGGACTGGCTTTGGTGGTGTCTGCGAGACGGGCGGTAGTGGCGATCCGGTCATGCTCTACGATCACTTGGCCGATCGCTGGGTGATCAGCCAGTTCGCCGGCTCGTCTGGCGGCCCGATTACCGACGAGTGCGTCGCCGTTTCCACCACATCTGATGCTACCGGCACATACAACCGTTACGGCTTTCATCTCGGCTCCAACTTTTTCGATTACCCGCACCTGAGCGTCTGGCCCGACGCTTATTATATGAGCATGAACGTGTTTAATTCGTCAGGCACGTCATATCTCGGCCCTCAAGCGTTCGCTTTTAATCGGGCCAAAATGTTGGCTGGCCAGCCGGCTACCTTCATCAGCCCTCGAGGACCCCTCGGAGGGAGCGTGGACCCTTTTTTGCCTGCCGACCTCGATGGTCCCACACTACCGCCAGCCGGTGCCCCGGCCACGTTTGTCGGGTTCCCTGGTCAAGCATCTAGTCCAAACTATACCACGTATCATTTTCACGCGGACTTTGCCACGCCGGCGAACTCCACCTTTACTACGTTTGCGACCCCGCCCGCTGCCGGCTTTACCTCGCTTTGTCCCACCACGCGCGCCTGCGTGCCGCAGGCAGGAGTTTCCTCGAGAAGCAACTTGGATGGCATTGGCGACCGGCTAATGTTCCGGCTGGCCTACCGGAATTTTGCCGACCACGAATCAGTCATTGGGAACTATAGCGTGAGTGCAGGTGGAGTGGCAGGTGTGCGTTGGTTCGAGCTGCGCAACGTGACCGCCGGACCCGTTACGGTCTATCAGGAGAGCACCTACCAGCCTGACACTACCTGGCGCTGGATGGGGAGTGCAGCGATGGACGGGCAAGGAAATCTTGCGATTGGATTTAGCGCCTCCAGCTCTACGATCAAACCCCAGCTGCGCTACGCTGCGCGGCTCGCGACCGATCCCTTGAACACGTTGGCTCAGGGTGAAGCCCACCTGTTTGATGGAACCGGCGGCCAGACCGGCACCAGCAATCGTTGGGGCGATTATAGCTCCTTGACCATCGATCCAGTGGACGACGCCACTTTCTGGTATACCAACGAATACTATTCCACCACCGGCTCCTTTAATTGGCGCACCCGCATCGGTAGTTTCAAAATAGCGTCGGCCAACCCGACGCCAACGCCAACCCCGACTCCGACTCCGACTCCGACTCCAACGCCTACACCTACACCTACACCTACACCTACACCTACACCTACGCCTACGCCTACACCCACGCCAACACCGACACCGACACCAACACCAACACCAACGCCGACTCCAACCCCCACACCTACACCAACGCCAACCCCTGCACCTAACTTTTCGCTATCGATCACGCCGTCGTCCGTAACTGTGCAGCGCGGTGGCGGAACCGCCTCCTATACCGTCACAATCACACGAACAGGAGGATTCAATTCGCCGGTGAATTTATCCGTGAGCGGCCTTCCCGCTGGCGCTTCCGGAAGCTTTAACCCGAATCCCGCTACTAGCTCTTCAGCACTAGAAATAACTGTCAGCTCTTCTACGACGCGCGGGACATATCCCTTTACCGTCACCGGCCAGGGCGGCACTCCGCTTTTAACGCACACCGCGACGGCGACGCTCATTAAGCTTAATCAGAAATAGACAAACTAGAGTTCGAAATTGGCACACTGGCCTTCTCTTTTGCGGCTCTCGATGGTTCGCAAGCTTACCGATCGAACTGAGAATGCCTTAAAGTAAAGCACTGCAGCCTAAAAGAGTCCGCCGAAGCCTTGGCGAAGGCGGCTCAGCGCTTGCCACGTTTTACGTGGTTTCAGTTTTCAGCGTTTCAGCTTTTTCGTCCGCTGACCTCTGACTTCTGTCCGCATTACGCAGCCACGGCAGCCCGTTCGATCGCAGCACAAAGCTTCTCGGGGGACAGCGGTTTTGGTAAATGCTCGATGAAGCCGACCTCCGCGCTTCGTTGCAGGTCGGCAGGTGAATTGTGGGCACTAAATGCGATGGCGCGAATATGTCGCTCTGCGCTTAATCGTTTCATCAATTCCCACCCGTTGCCATCAGGCAAAGCAAGGTCACTAAGTAAAAGATCGAACTCGACGGCAGAGGCAAGACTCAGGGCGGAAGCCATGTCCGTCGCGACAAAGACTTGGTACCCGACTGCTTTCAGGAATTTCTTCAACGCCTCCGCCGTGTTTGCGTGGTCCTCGACGACAATCAAACGAAGCTGTCTCTGCGGCATAATTCATGAACTGATAGCTTAACACGTGCCCATGCTTGCACGAGATCATGAACGCCCCGTCCCTGGACGCTGTGCCACGCCCAATTCTACGATTGTAATATTATGAGCACTGGGAGTTGAACGATCCCCCGCTTCCGGCTCCGGCCCATTCTGCCGGCTCCCCGCTTCTATCACTTATCACTATTCACTATTCACTTTCTCGATTGTCCCTGCTCCCGGCCTTGTCGCGCCGGCGTTGGCGGTGCGCTTGCGCCATGCGCTTCGATGAAGAACAAGCACGATCAACCACGTCGCGAAAGCCAACGCGCCGGCGGGAATGGTGATGAGCATAAGCCAGCCCATCATGCCGAGCGTATAAAGCAGTTGCCCGTAATCTTTGCCGCCGATCACGCAAGGATGCACTGACCCTTCGTCAACCCGGCACCCGTGAGTTTTAGCAATCAAACCGCACGCCACCACAGAGCCCATCGGCGCGAACGCCACGATGGCGATGAGAGCGAGGATGATCCAATAAAAAATCCAAGGGAACCGTTTTCGAGCGGGTAATGGCGGCGGATTCACGGCAGCCATCGTTACACGTCATTCGTTACATGTCATTCTCCTCCCGCTTCTGTCTTTCAGCCAGATGTCGGGATTGCTCTTTTCGCTTTTTCCGCCTGCTTTGACCAATTTAATGAGGTAACGATTTTAACGAGTCACCGCGCCGGAGGCCGCGGATTCACGGTAGCTGGCTCGGAGGTCTTCTAATGTCAGCGTTTCAGCCTTCCCGCAGCCTGCCACGTTCTACGTGGTTTTAGCATATTTTGGAAATGGCTTTCGGGCGTGGAAGCTCCGCGGCGGCAACTTTTTCCAGCGAGAATCAGACATCAGCCGTTCAGGGCGCACGATGCCTCTTCTTGAATCCGTCCGTGTAACCGTTTTCGAAGGCAAGATTCCAATTTTCCTGTTCCCCCGCCCCTTGCCGTTTGAAATAGTTTTGAGCCATGATGTTCAAGTCGGCCGCGTTGGGCAGCTTTGCATCGGGTGCCGTCTCCTCTCCCGCTTTTACCCCGATTGCGTAAGCGGCACGCTCTTCGGGCGTTCTCCCATGCGCCGCGCGCTTGGTGTAGAACGCGGTCACGCCGCAGACAAAAAAACACCAGCACTCCCATCATCACGAAGAATCGCGTTGGTTGGAATTGCCTGGCCATGGTTCGACGATCCAATCAGACTCTTCCTGGGAAAACATTTCCTCGCTTGCTGCTTGCCCGTGCTCTCAGCTCCGCTCGTCACGCGGTTTGAAAACTGGGGACTGAACCCCTTTTTATTCCTGCAAGCCTAAAGACAGTCAGATTGGAATTTCGTGACGGTGATAAACTCGACTGGTTAAACCAGTCGAGTTGAAAGAGGCAGCCCCTTGGATTGCCGAGTTTTTGTTAGGCAGAGAAACCCAGTTGATTTGGGTGAGCAGTTGGAGTGAGCCAACTGACGTCTGACATCTGACCCCAGCTACGATTATGAGCATGAGCAAGAGCAAGAGAGTCATTTGTGCTTCGTCATTTTATTCTCCTCTGGCATTTGGCCGCTGACCTCTGATCTCTGGCGTCAGCGGCGGCGAATCGCCGCTTAACTGCGCTCGGACGAAAGTGCAAGAGCGGCTTGCACGCCCGCGATCGCCATGCCGCCTTCGCCAACGGCGGCAGCACAACGCTTGACCGAACCGGAGCGCACATCACCCGCCGCGAAAATACCGGGAAGGCTGGTCTCAAGCGGGCCGGGTGGGCGCCTGCTCGCTTTCCAACCAGGCGCATTCGCAACGGCGGATCCGGTTTTGATGAAGCCTTTTTCGTCACGTTCAATCTCCGCCGGCAACCAATCAGTGCACGGTTTCGCGCCGATCATGGAAAAAATAGCCGGTGTTCTTACGACGCGCCGCTCGCTCGTCTTCGTATTTTTCAACTCAGCTACCTCGAGCCTGTTTCCGCCGGACATCTTTCGAATCTCGGTGCGCGGGAGGATCTCGATGTTACCCTGCGCTTGCACCCGTCGCAAAAGATAGCTCGACATACTTTTGGAAAGATCATCGCCGCGGATGACGAGCAATACTTTGGCCGCGCCATCCGAAAGGAACATCGCGGCTTGCCCGGCGGAATTGCCGCCACCAACGACGATGACAGTTTCGCCGCGGCAAATCTGACCTTCAAGCGCGGTGGCCGCGTAATAAACGCCCAGGCCTTCGAATTGTTCGCGCCCTTCGGCTTGCAGCCGCTGGTAATCGGCGCCCGTGGCAATGAGGACGCTTTTTGCTCGCAGCACAGCCGAACAGCCTTCGAT
>Ga0207684_10005639_pt1 | contig 11503 bp, 11 predicted proteins | sample KBSK5501metaG_FD_184342 | JGI IMG/M metagenome (GOLD analysis project Ga0207684, IMG submission 184342) | Corn, switchgrass and miscanthus rhizosphere microbial communities from Kellogg Biological Station, Michigan, USA - KBS K5-50-1 metaG... | ecosystem: Host-associated > Plants > Roots >... | reverse complement strand
ATTAAAGTGCTTCATACCCGGCTGAGAGATGTTGGCGCGCTATATTTTTTCGACGAAGCGCATCGTATCTACAACCTGAAGCACCCTAATCTGGTGCGGCTTCTTGATTATGACTTTAAAGATGATTTTCCTTTTCTGATCATGGATTACCTTCCCAATGGGACGTTGCGCCAGCGTTACCCCGAAGGTACATGTTTGCCGTTAGCTGACATCCTGTCCTATGTCGAGCAAGTTGCTCATGTCTTGCAGTATGCCCATAACCACAACGTGATCCACCGCGATGTCAAACCGCAAAATATGCTCATCGGGCTTAACGATGAGATCCTGCTCAGCGATTTCGGCCTGGCCATCGCATTTCAAAGCATGTCATCCCAGCATATGCAGAATCGAGCTGGTACCTTGCTCTATATGGCGCCTGAGCAGTTCGAAGGCAAAGCATACCCTGCCAGCGATCAGTATGCCCTGGGGGTGGTCGTCTACGAATGGCTCTGCGGCATACCTCCATTCCAGGGAACCTATCGCGAGATCGCCATGCAACATCAGTTGGCCTCTCCCCCTGCTTTACGTGAGAAGATGCCTGCTATCCCGGCAGCGCTCGAACAGGTGGTGCTGACAGCACTGGCTAAAGATCCTAAGGGGCGCTTTCCATCCGTGCAAGACTTCGCCAATGACTTAGAACGGGCTATTCCTATTCCCTCTCATTCAATCGAGGATCAACCAAAAGTTGATAGCCCCAATACATCTACCTCCAACAATATTTCTGTTCCCGAACGGTCACGGCAACCCAGACCCAAATTCACCAGACGTGATGCCGTCAAATGGGGACTGGTTCTAGTAGCCGGAGCTATCTCCACTACCACCATCATAGCCGTCGTGATAGAGTCCCATGCTTCTAATCCTCCAGCTACCCCCACTCCTAAAACTCCTCCCACACCCAGTCCTACCTCTCCACCTCTAGGAACCCCCCTCTACATTTATCGACGCCATAAAGACGGGGTAAAAGCCGTGGCGTGGTCACCCGATGGGACACGCATCGCCTCGGGAAGTGCCGATAAGACGGTGCAGGTGTGGGATGCCGCTACTGGTGATCATGTCGTCACCTGTAGCGGCCATAGCGCTGAGGTAAAAGCTGTGGCCTGGTCGCCTTGCGATGGGCAGCGTATCGTCTCGGGAAGTCGTGACACAACGGTGCGAGTCTGGAATGCCATCACAGGAAGCATCATCTTGACCTATAGGGGCCATTCCCAAGAGGTGCGGAGTGTGGCGTGGTCACCCGATGGGACACGCATCGCCTCAGCGAGCGAGGATAAGACAGTAAAGGTGTGGAATGCCATCACAGGAAGCACTATCTTGACCTATAGGGGCCATTCTGACAAGGTGATTACCGTGGCGTGGTCACCCGATGGGACACGCATCGCCTCTGCGAGCTTTGATGGAACAGTGCAGGTGTGGAATTCTACTACCGGAGGCAACCCTCTCATCTACCACGGCCACCACGGTTCAGTACGTGCTGTCGCATGGTCTCCTGATGGGCAGTACCTTGCCTCTGGGGGCGCAGATACAACGGTGCAAGTGTGGGATGCCACATTAGGACAACTCATCCACACCTACTCTGGCCATCGTCAAGATGTACAAGCTGTCGCATGGTCACCCGATGGGACACGCATCGCCTCTGCGAGCTTTGATACGACAGTAAAAGTGTGGGATGCCGCTACTGGGCGGAATGTCTACACGTATACCCACCATTCTAAGCAGGTATGGGTTGTGGCCTGGTCGCCTCGCGGTGGGCAGCGCATCGCCTCAGGCTCAATAGATGGCACAGTGCAGGTGTGGCAGGCAGTTGATCTTGGACGATGAATTGCTGATCTTAGACGAGATGACAATTTTCTTTGTCATCGCTAGGCAAGTTTTTTACTCCTCAAAGCCTTGGTATAGCCTTTGAGATACAACTCGATCTACTATTGATGGTTCAAGTTTCATTAGGAATAAGCTGATAGACACTCAGCAGGAGGCATCCAATGGCCACGGTAACCCAGGCACGGCAATTCAGATGGCGATTGCGAATCAAATGGCGGACACTATGGTTTATGCTCCTAGTAGTGGGTTGGGGGGCTGTAATCGTGGGAATCGCGGGAGCCTACCTCTTCAATTGGCACTGGACAGGATTCGACATCACACAGAACGGTAAACTGTGGGATTGGTTGAACCTTCTATTCGCTCCAGTTTTAGTAACGGCGTTGCCGCTTGTAATAAGAGAGCGGCACAATGGAACCGACAGCGGGGTTAGCGACCAGGAGGAAGCTGCGCTGCAAGCATACCTGGATCGGCTGTCGGACCTGCTCCTTACGAAAGGTTTGAGGGAGGCCCAACCGGGAAATCATGTCCGGGAAGTAGCGCGGGCATGGACGTTGACGGCCCTCCACAGGGTGGGGAAGAACCGTAAAGGAGTCGTGTTGCAGTTCCTCCACGAAGCCTGCCTCATCTATAAAGGTGAAGTGATTATTGACCTGTCTGGAGCTGACCTGCGATGGGCCGATTTGCGCCAGAGCAAGCTGAATCGCGCAGATTTGAGTGGAGTTGATCTGTCTGCAGCTGATCTGAGCAATTCCGATCTGAGCGAGGCCAATCTGAGTGGGGCTAACTTGAGCGAGGCTAACTTGAGTGGAGTCAATCTACGCGGGACCGATCTCAACGGTGCCAATCTGAGAGAAGCTACTTACCGGGGGAACAACTGAGCGTTGCTAGAATACGCACTATCGTTATCCAATAAGATGAGTGGATCCCATCGGGATTGATACGGCTGTGTTGCAGACACGCTGGAAGGCGTGCAAGAGGCACAAGCTGCTTCTGCTTGTTCAGCTTAGAGGAGATGTCGATGCGAAAGAGCAGAGGTTCTAATAATACTAGAAAGATGAATAAATAATCGAAACGGAACCGACGGGTGTCGGCTCCTCTGTCACCAATTTTCTACCTCTTCCTGGCCCCGTCGGGCAAACTGTATCTGAAGGTACAAGACGTGCTCGCTCACGATGAAGCACATGACGCGAGCCCTCCTCCAATGGTTAGCAAACGGCGGCCAGGGCCAAAACACCCGAACTACGGTATTCCCGCTGAACACTGGCCGATGGTCATTCATCGTGTGGTGGAGAACAACGAGCCACTTCGTACGGTTGCACAGGAGTATGGTGTCTCGCATGAAACGATCCGTCGCATCATGCTTCATGTCCAGAAGCAGCGTGGACAGCCAGAAGCGTAACGGTACAGGTACTTTTCCTTCGACAGAGGCGCGATGACATCCTGGCAGCAAGAGAGCTGCGGATGCGTGTGGCCCCCACCTGCACATCGACCTTTCCTTGTATCTTCCCTGCGCAGTGGCAGCAGGTGCAGGCAAGGGACGCAGATAGTCCACTGTGCGCTGCTGGTCTCATCGGCCCACAACCAGCGTAGCACAGGAGGGCGGTATGACAATGGGTAGCACCTGGGCAGGGGGCGGGAAAAGGCGGCGAGCAGGACCAATCGTGGGGTTTGCCCAGGCTCTACACCTGCACTCCAGGCAGAAGCGGAGTGGTTTCCCAGCGTCCGGAGCAACCCGTGTGCCCGCATGCCATGAGAAGTGAACCATCATTCTTCGTGGATAGCCTGCACGAGCCAGCAGTGGGCTTTCCAGCGGGAGATGGCAATGTCGAACCTGGGAGGGAAGCGTCGAAAAAGGCAGGAACCACCTGGGAAAGGGCTGCTTCCTAGCTGGGAGGTGAAACGAGGGCACCAGCGGCCATATCCTCCTGTATTTGCTCCGGGGATATCCGTTCCCAAAATGCGTGAAAGAGAGCTCTAGCAGCTCCATTTCCTCTCGATCAGACATGTAAGTGGCAAGTGATGAGGTAGTGATATGACTCTTTCTTTGCTTGTTTGAGAACGGATAACCCAAGTAGCCAGCACAGGTACGCGAAATGCGGAGAGCCAGAATGGCACTGCATGTCACTTGTCACCTTCGGATGCCAAGCATGACCACTGGAGAGCGAGGTGACGCGGAAACGGTCACGCCTCGTTCGGAGGGGGGAGGTCGAAAAAGGGCTAGCAATGGTACCTCGTCGGCCCCCTACCCTACTTAGCATATCCGTTCCAATATCAGAGAGCAAACTTCATGCTGGAAACCCTAACGTCCTCTATCTGACGAGTAGATAGCAAAGAAAAAGAACCGGTAGAGTCAACATGAGCGCTCTTTTTTAGAACAGATATGCTAAGTAGCCAGCACAGGGGCTGGGACTGGAGCACGGACGATGGAGGAGATGCATCTGCACCTGTCTGCCATGGAGAAAGCCTTCCTGTCTCCACCAGAGGCAGTAGCCCAAGCGGTTCTCAAGAGCATTCGGCGTGATAAGGCAGAGATCGTAATCATGCCAGGACCCGGCCGGCTGCTGAGGGCGCTCATGGATCTCTTTCCGGGGATGGGGTCGCTGATGGGCCAGATGGGGGTCCCTGTCATGAAGCAGGTCGTTGAGTTCCGCGAACGACAGCGAGAGCAAATGGATGCAAGTCATCACCAGCCAGAAGAGCAGCGCTAAGAAGTCTACCAACAAAGGAGGTAGAAGTATGTCTACCAACAGAAATAGTACACGAGAGGCATCCCAGCGCCCGCAGTGGCTCGACGAGCAGCTCTACCCGTTCCAAAGCCGCTTCGTGGAAGTCGAGGGCAACCGCATCCATTATATCGATGAGGGAAGTGGCCCCACGTTGCTGCTCCTCCATCCTGGCGTTGGCTGGTCTTTCATGTACAGCGATATCATTCAGGGTCTGCGTAGTCGTTTCCGCTGTGTGGCCCTGGATTTGCCGGGATTTGGCCTTTCACCAGCCATACCTGCATACCAACATACGCTGACCGGCGATTCGCGGCTGCTCGACCGGTTCATCTCGACCCTCGGCCTGACCGACGTGACCCTCTTCAGTCACGACCTCACGGGATCGATTGCCCTGGGGGTAGTCGCGCGCCGGCCCGAATGGTTCCGTGCCGTGATCGTCTTACCGAGTTTCGCCTGGCTGCTTGAGCGCTACCGCAGGGTCTATCCCATGATCCAATTGCTGGGCTCATCCCTGTTCCGTTTCCTGAGCACCCACTTCAACTTTTTCCTGGAGTATATGCTCAAGACCATTACGAAAAAACCAAAGCAGCCCCTTTCGGACCGAGAGAAGCAAGCCTATCGAGGACCCAATCTTGACCGGGCAGTACGGCGCTACCCGCATGACCTGTTCAAGAGTGTCACGAAGAGCCACGACTACCTCGCTGATCTGGAGCAGAGATTAAGCGAGATCAAGGAGATGCCTGCGCTGCTGATCTTCGCCGAGGATGGTACAATCGAAATGGGGTGGTTGAGTCGCTTCGAGCAGCTCTTTCCCCGGCACCGTCCCGTCGTCATACACGGATCTCACCATTTTCCCCAGGTATACGACGCGGCTGCCGTCGCCACCGCGATCCGGAGCTGGTGGGACGAAGAGATCGCTTCATGAGCTATTCAGGAGGAAGCAAAGTGGAGTCCTTTGAAACCTACCGGTCCTACCTCTTTGCCATCGCCTACCGCATGCTGGGTAGCGCGATGGATGCCGAGGATATGGTGCAGGAAACTTACCTGCGCTCCCAGGGCACGCCCCCGGAGACCATCCGCTCGCTCAAAGCGTTCCTGACCACGATCATTATCCGCTTGTGTGTGGATCAACTCCAGCTCGCGCGCCGGAAGCGGGAAGTGTACGTGGGTCCCTGGTTACCCGAGCCGATCCTCACCACCATGACTGCCGAAACACTCGATCCGGCAGAGCGCGTCGATATGAATGAGTCGATCTCGCTGGCGTTCCTGGTGCTGCTGGAGCAGCTCCAACCCTTCGAGCGAGCCGTCTTCCTGCTGCGCGAAGTCTTCGCGTACGAGTTTGCCGAGATTGCCACCATGCTTAACAAGAGTGAAGCGGCCTGTCGTCGCTCGTTCAGCCGGGCGAAGCTGCATCTGCGTGCGCATCGGCCACGCTTCCCTGCCTCGCCCGAAACCCACCGGCAGCTGCTCACCGGCTTTCTGCAGGCGGCTCAGGGTAGTGAAATGACCACGTTGACGAACCTGCTCGCCGAAAATGTGACCCTGTGGGCCGATGCCGGTGGGAAAATCAAACAGGCTGCGCTGCGTCCGCTTGTCGGGCGTGATGCAGTTGCACGCTTTAGCCTGGGAACAGTGCGCTTTTTGCCAGAGGACTATCGTGTGGAACTGGCAGAGGTCAATGGTCAAGCGGCTGTCATCATCCGCACCGCTGGTCAGGCCCTGTTCGTGCTAAGCATTGAGGTGGAGGCAGAGTGTATTCAGGCGATTCGCATCATTGCCAACCCGGAGAAACTCGCACGCATCTGACATGAGCTGATCTCGGTACGGTCTTCAGCAGTCCAGTTGTGAGAAACAATTCCGCTGAGAACAACGATAAGCCTTCTCCAGGTGGAAGAGGATTATGTGGTGGACCCTTCCCTTTCGCCCTGGAGTTCGTTGAGCCGCGCGATGACGACTGACGGGTCAAGGCGGCGCGTGAAATCAGGATGGACAAAGGCCAGACGAACGATCCCCGACTGGTCGACCAGAAAGGTCCCCGCCATTGGCAGTTCCCAGGAGTTATCTCCGTTGAACGCGGGTAGGTCCGCGCGCATCTGTTTGTGCGTGCCGCGCACTGCCTCATCAATGGTGAAGACGAGTCCAAACTGGCGCGCCACCTGGTTGCCCCTATCGCTCAAGAGCACAAAGGTCAGGTCCAGCTTTTCGGCCAAAGCTCTGCTGTGGTGCGGCCTCTGCGGGGAAATCGCCACCAGGGAGGCTCCCCTTGCCTGCAGGTGCGGCAAGGCCTGCTGATAGGCGCGCAACGCCAGATGGCAGTACGGACACCACTGGCCACGATAGAAGGTCATGATGACTGGCCCCTGCGTGAGCAGGTGCGAGAGCCTCACCGCGTTGCCGCGTGCGTCGGGCAGAGCGAAATCTGGGGCCTGCGCCCCTTCCTTGAGAGCGTTCTCGGCAGCGCCGGAGTTCATGAGTTGCCCGATAGGACTCAGCAAATCCTGCAGCAGGTTTGTGGGTAACCAGCTTGCCCCCTCAGCGATAAATTCATCAATCTGTTGCTGTAATGGGGTGTTCGTTGGGATGGTCATCACCATGATTGTTCTCCTTGCAATTGGCATGGGTCTTGCCGCATGCTCGTTCACTCATTTCATTGGTTCAAAAAAGGAGCAGAAGAGAGTCCTTCGTGACAGAGAGAAGCTCCCTTGCCAGAGAGAGCAGTTGACTAGACACTGGACCTGCTATTGATCTGTAGCCACTGCCTCTCGCACTTCCACTGCCTGCTGAACAACCTCCAGCTCTATCTCGATAGTAACCATCGAACTGGCCGCCAGTTGCACTGCCGCACCCCGGCCCACGCCAAAATCGTTGCGATTGATCGTCGCCTTCGCGGTCAGACCTGTGCGCGCGCCCATCAGCGTGCTCTGACCGCGATATGCGACGTCGAAGGTAATAGGTTTGGTCACCCCATGCATGCTCAGGTTCCCTATCACCTTGTAGCCCTGGCCGCCGGCATGCTCGACGTGCGTGCTCTGAAAGGTGATCGTGGAATACTGCTTCACGGCAAAGAAGGCGGCGGACCGCAGGTGAGCATCTCGCAGCTTAATATGGGTGTCGATGCTGGCCGCGTCCACTTCAGCCGCTACCCAGGAGTTGGCAGGATTCTGCTCATCAATAGAGAGATGTCCACGAAGCGCGTGGAAGCGTCCTCTCGTCGTGCTGACCGACAAGACGCGGACTGCAAACGACACGTGTGAATGGGTGGGATCAATTTGCCAGTTCATTGTAATCCTCGCTTTCGCATCATCTTCTTGCGGAAGATCTGCTCACTTAAAATGTCTCTTCCAAGCCTACGACTACCAGACCGCTCAACTATGCAAATGGTCCTTTCCCGTTGAGAAGCTGGAACGCACACTCGGAACGACCGTACGGTCGCCTCTGCAAAGAGAGAGGGTCGAGGGGTCCCTTTTGTGACAGACGTGTACATGTCACAAACATGCTCCCTCGACCCTCTCTCTTTGTGATGATCTTTCATGTGAGGATCACGACAACGTTCCTATCAACAAGAAATCGGAGGTTCTGTTCAATGAAGATTTTAGTATTGCCCAAACCAATCGAAGGTGTCCCGCGCGAGGAGCTGCTACAACATGCGGACGCAGAAATTCAAGCTGTGTGGGAACTCTACGCACAAGGGATCTGCCGCGAGTTCTACACCCGTGCAAACGAACCAGGCAGAGTCATATTGATGTTCGAATGTGCAAGCGTAGAAGCCGCCGGAGAGGCACTCGCTACGTTACCATTCGCGCAATTACACCTGATCGACTTTGATGTGATCCCGCTGGCTCCTTTCACGGGCCTCTCGCGCCTGTTCCAGGCACCGACTGGGGAACCTACGCGGAAGACAAACTGATAGCAGGTTGTTCCCTTGACTTGAGAGGAAAGCCGGTGTCCGTAAGGAGCGCCAGCTTTCCTCTCAAGGAGGAGTGTTACCATGCCCTTGTTGAATACAAATATGCAGGGAAAGGTTTGCCTGATCACTGGAGCCAATTCTGGCATTGGCAAAGCCACCGTGCTGGGATTAGCCCGGATGGGAGCAACGGTGGTGATGGTCTGCCGTGATCGCATGAGAGGCGAAGAAGCGCAACGAGAGATCAAGATGAAAAGCGGTAATGAAGCTGTAGATCTCCTGCTGGCAGACCTCTCATCGCAGCAGTCCATCCGACAGCTCGCAGACACCTTCCAGCAACGCTACACACACCTGCATGTACTCATCAATAATGCGGGAGCAGGCTTCACAGAGCGGCGGGAATCCATCGATGGGGTGGAGATGACCTTTGCCGTGAACTATCTGGCCCCTTTTCTGCTGACGAACTTGCTGCTCGATGTACTGAAAAACAGCACGCCTGCAAGGATTATTAACGTAGACTCTGACAACCATCGATTCGTGCGCCTGGACATGCAGGATTTGCAACTAAAGCACCGCTACGGGTTCCTGCGTGCTTACGGAAGATCGAAGCTTGCCCTGTTGCTCTTTACCTACGAACTGGCGCGCCAACTGCACGGGACGGGCATCACGGTCAACGCCCTGGAGCCCGGCCCGACAGCGACAAACTTTGGCCAGAAAGATGCTGGACCGTTGGCTCGTACGCTTCTACGTTTCCTCTCTTCTCGTTTTGGCAGCCCCGAGGAAGGGGCACAAACGTCCATCTACCTGGCCTCATCGCCGGAGGTCGAGACGATTACCGGGAAATACTTCGTAAAGAGCGTTCCCAGGAGGTCATCAACCCTTTCTTATGATGAATCGCTTCAGCGCCAATTATGGGAGGAAAGTGCGAAGCTGGTGAACTTGCCAGCAAGGATACTAGCGTTGTGACAGGTAAGTTCTGACTTCTGGCGATCCCGCTCAAACGCATTCGGCACGCAACGTCTAACCAGCAGTTGCAGAAGAGCTATGGACTGAGGACGTTGGATGGAGATCTGATGGTCTACCAGGACGCTCGGCGTTCCGACAAACATACCGGTTGTCTGTCACAAACGTGACCCCTCGACCCTCTTCCTTTGTGGAGATCATTCTGGTGATGATCATCACAAAGTTTCTATCAAGGTTTGGAGTATACGTATGTTTAGATCAAACGCTCCTGTTTCTGACCATCGAAGCACCGTACAGGAGACACCCCCGTCAACACGCATTCTTGTGATCGGCGCGGGGTATGCAGGATTGTTGTTTACCATGCGCCTGGCTGGCAAAGTTGCCCGGCAGCATGTCCATATAGCACTGGTGAGCGAATCCGACACCTTCACCGAGCGCCCGCGGTTACATCAGTTTGCCACGAATCAGGTAGTTAAGTGGCGCTCTCTTCCACAGATGCTGCATCGAACGAACATCCAGTTTATTCAGGGACGAGTCACTGGTCTCGATCCCATACACCGCAAGATCATAGTCGAGGATCAGCAGCAAATGCACCAACTGGAGTACGACTACCTGGTCTATGCGCTGGGAAGTGAGACTGACCGAAAGACTGTGCCGGGAGTGGCGCAATACGCCTACACCCTCGCGGCAAGAGGACCCCTGTCAGCAGCAGCGCTGCGCGAAACATTACCATCCATCGAGGCAAAAGCCGGCCAGATTGTCGTCTCCGGTGGAGGAGCCACCGGCATCGAAACAGCGGCGCAGGTGGCAAGCACATATCCTCATATCAAGGTGCGCCTGGTCACGCGAGAGCCTTTGGCTCTCTTCCTGGGCAAGGGCGTGGCCAGCTCTATGCGGCGTTCACTGCAGCGCCTGGGAGTCGAGATCATCGATCAGACCAGTGTGACAGCCGTGCGCGCGCAGAGCGTCGTCACCGATCAAGGCAGCGAGCTAGCCTGTGACCTGTGTATCTGGACGGGAGGTTTTGTGGCTCCGCCGCTAGCACGGGAAGCCGGATTGGCCGTCAATGAGCGCAACCAGGTGATCGTCGATCCCTTTCTGCGTTCGATCTCCCATCCAGAGATCTACGCCATTGGTGACGCGGCACACCCACGGGAGGATCCTGGAGTTCCCGTGCGCATGAGCGCCTTCACCGCGACGATCCTGGGCGCGCATGGTGCCGATAGCTTGAGTGCGGTCCTGCGCGGCAAGTCGCCCAGACCACTCAGCTTTGCCTACCTGGGCCAGGGCATCGCTTTAGGACGACACAACGCCATTGGCTTCAACAATTATCCTGACGATACGCCCAGGCCGCCCTACTTCACCGGGTGGTTGGGATATCAAATTCGCGAGGGATTTGTGCGCTTACTGGCAACCGCGACACAGCATGGCGCGATTGTGTGGTTAGGGAAGCGGCGCTATGAGCGTGCACAACGTCGACAACAAGCGAAAGAAAAGAAAAATTCGATGCAACTCCATTGAGGATGATGAAGGAGCGCGGTGGTCAAGTGAATCAGCATACCCCTGGCTTGGCAACCGCGATCCATACCTGGTGGGACGAAGAGATCGAACCAGGAGTGACGAAGGAGGATGAACATGGTGGAATCATTTGAAACCTACCGGACGTACCTGTTTGCCATCGCCTACCGCATGCTGGGTAGCGCGATGGATGCCGAGGACATGGTGCAGGAAACCTACCTGCGCTATCAGACCACGCCGCCCGAAACGATCACCTCGCTCAAAGCATATCTCACTACCATCATCAGCCGGTTGTGTGTGGATCAACTGCATTTAGCACGGAGGAAGCGTGATGTGTACCTGGGTCCCTGGTTACCAGAGCCGCTCCTTACGCCGGAGGCGCTCGAAGCCGTGAGCCTGGAGGAGCGCGTCGACATGGAGGAGTCGATTTCGTTGGCGTTCTTGCTGCTGCTGGAGCAGCTGCAACCCATCGAGCGGGCGGTCTTCCTGCTGCGCGAAGTCTTCGCGTACGACTATGCCGAGATTGCCACCTTTCTCG
>Ga0207684_10005638_pt1 | contig 11506 bp, 7 predicted proteins | sample KBSK5501metaG_FD_184342 | JGI IMG/M metagenome (GOLD analysis project Ga0207684, IMG submission 184342) | Corn, switchgrass and miscanthus rhizosphere microbial communities from Kellogg Biological Station, Michigan, USA - KBS K5-50-1 metaG... | ecosystem: Host-associated > Plants > Roots >... | reverse complement strand
CGCCCGCTTCGAATGGTCGCCCGTCGCCTCGGCGTCCATCGCGCAGGTGCACGAGGCCGTCACGTCTGAAGGCGAGCGCGTCGCGGTCAAGGTACAGCGTCCTGATCTCGAGGCCGCCTTCGAGGCGGATATGCGCGGCCTCACGCTCGCGGCCCGGACGGTGGATCGACTGGGTCTCATGGGCGAGCTCTCGCTGCGCGAGGCCGTGGAGGAGTTCGCGACGTACACGCGCCGGGAGCTCGACTTCCAGCTCGAGGCGCTTACCGCGAACCGGCTGCGGCGCGAGGCCGCATTCGAGGAGATCGTCCCTCGCATCGTGTGGGGCCTCAGCACGCGGCGCGTGCTGACTATGGAGTACATCGAGGGCGTGAGCGTGGGCCGCGTGATCGAGGCGCTGAGCACCGGCCGGGAGGCGGAGTTGACGGCCGCCGTCCCAGAGTTGGACCTTCGCCTGGCCTCCCACAACCTCGCGCGCGCCTCCCTGCACCAGATGTTCGGGGTCGGCTTCTTCCACGCCGATCCCCATCCTGGCAACCTCCTGCTGTGCCGAGGCAATCGCGTGGCATACCTGGACTTCGGGATCTTCGGGCAGCTCTCGCCTGAGCAGCGCGAGATCATGGCCAGCTACATCGAGCACCTGGTGATCGGCGACGTGGAGGAGGCGTTCCGGCATTACCAGCGCCTGCTCACGCCCACCGCCCACACGGACCTCGCGGCATTCAAGCGCGAATCGCAGGACGTGCAAAGCCGCTGGTACGAGACGTCGCGCCACCCGGCCGGCGCGATCACGCACCGTCTAGTCGCACCGTTCGCCGACGAGATGCTCACCGTGGTCCGCCGCCATCGGATGCGCATGAACATGGACACGCTGCTCTTCTGGCGGGCCATGATCGTGCTCGATGCGACGCTGCTGCAGCTGTGCCGCGATTTCGACCTCCTAGCCGAGGTGGGGGCGTACTTCCGGCTCACGCGGCCGACGCTGGCCGAACGCCTCGTCGACACGCTGCGGGACAGCGACGCGCTGGCGTCACTCGGTCAGTTGGCCTCACGCGGGCCGCGTGTCCTGCGCGACGCCCTCGCCGACGCCGCCGCCGGGCAATTGCAGGTGCATGCCACGCTCCGTCCATCTCTGCACGCACGGCGTGCGGAACGCCGCCGCGTGGAATGCGTGACCCTCGGCCTCCTGGGATTGTCGCTGATCGTGGCGGCCGGCGCGTTCGGCGTCGCCGCGGCAACGGCGCTCTCGTCGGCGGCGGCCGTGCTGTTCTTCGTGTCGCTGTATCGACTCCGACGATAGGGCGTACAATCGATCCGCTTCCCTCGAAAGGAGGACGAAGGCGATGAGTTCCGTTCCGGGCCCTGACACGACCATGGCGGCAGAGAACGCTCGTCTTCGAGCTCGGATCGAGGCCCTCGAGGCCGAACTGGCGGCCACGCGGACGCTCGAGGGGCGTGAACCGCGCAGCGAATACGAACGCCTCCGGCGCGACATCCCGACCCAGGTCGCTGACGAGGGCACCCGCGTCGTGAAGGCGCTCGCCCAGGCGCTCGCTGAGCAGCTGCGGGCCACGGCCGACGTGGTCAGCGCCGTTGCGGACGAGGCATTCCGGCGCCGGGAGGAACGTGCAGCGGACGAGCGCGACACGACGGATCGTCCATCGACGTCTCCGGTCGCGGAGGACCAGCGCGGCACCCGGACCACACGCTCCGGCCGCACGGCCGAAGACCTGTCGGCGGTGATCAACACCGGCATCGAGCGCGCGGTCGAGATCCCGAGACGTGTCATCGAGCGACTGTCGGACGCGTATCGCAAAAGCCGCTGACCCGCGTGCACTCGCCGGCGCCGCGGCCGGCGACTCGCGCAATGGCGACTCGTGATCGGTATCTCGTCGCGTTTCACGCGCGCCTACCGTGATCCGGTCGCGTTCCGGCGCCTGCTCGAACGGCTCGGCCCTACTTTCGTCAAGCTCGGCCAGTTCCTCGCGCTGAGGCCGGACGTCATTCCCCAGGAGTACGCCGACGAGCTTATGCGGCTCCTCGACCGCGTGGAGCCTTTCACCTGGCCGGAGGCCAGGGCGGTTCTCGACGCCGACTTCGGCGACTGGACGCGGCATTTCGAGGACGTCGACCCGCGCCCGGTGGCGGCGGGATCGCTGGCCCAGGTGCATCGCGCCACCGCGCGGGATGGCCGGCGGCTGGCGCTGAAGATCCTTCGCCCGGATATCCGGCGCCGGGTCGACGCCGATCTGCGACGAGCGCGGCGCATTGCGCATGTCATCCGGCTCGCCCAGCCGGATCTCGTCATCGATCCTCACGACGTCGTCGACCAGCTGCGCGGCTGGCTCGCAGAGGAGCTGGACTTCGAAAGCGAGGCGTCCAACATCGAGCGTCTCCGTCAACTGGCAGCCGACGACGTCTCGATCGCGATACCGCGCGTTCATCGCGAGCTCTGCACGCCCTCCGTGCTGACGACCGATTACCTGGCCGGCGTGCCGCTCACCGACATCCTGGAAGCCGGCGATCGCACCCCGCTGGAACGCCTGGGCTTCGACGCCCGCGCGTTCGCCGATCGCCTGGTGCGCTCGACGCTGCGGCAGATCTTCGAGTACCGGTTCTTCCATGCCGACGTGCATCCCGGCAATCTGTTGCTGTTGCCCGGCAACGTGGTCGGCTATGTCGACTTCGGCCTGTGCCAGACGATCGACCAGCGCGTCGCGCGTGAGCAGGCCCGCTATCTGGCCGCCGTCTACAACTACGACGTCCCGCGCCTGTTCCAAGCTCTCGTGGAGCTGCTGGTGCCCGCCGAGCGCGCGGACGTCGAGGGATTGCGCGCCGACTTCGCGCGCGAGAGCGCCCGCTGGCGACATCCCCATGGCGAGCGAGACATCGGCGGCTGGTCGCCGCTCGCCCAATGGCTCATCGGCATTATGCGCGCGGCCCGGCGCAACCGCTTCCAGGTTCCGCCGCGGCTGCTTGCGATGTACCGCACGCTGCTGGTCACTGAGAGCACCGCGCATCGCCTCTGCGCCGAGGTGGACCTTCGCACGGCGGGCCGGGACTTCCTGCTCGACTTTCAGATTCGCAACGCCGTCGGCGACATCACACCCGAACGGGTCGGCGCCCAACTCCTATCCCTGCTCGAGCTGGCCGCTGAGTCGCCGGATCGTCTCAACCAGATGCTCTCCGATCTCTCCGATCACCGGCTGGGCGTTCATCTCGTACCGGTGGAAGATGCGTCCGAGCGGCGGCGGCGCGACGGCTACGCGAGGATGCTGGTCGGTGGCGTCGCCTGCGTCGCCGTCGCCGTCTGGGCCACACAGCACCCCACCACGCTCGGTGGCGTCTTGCCGCTGATCCCCGTGGCGCTCGTGCTCGTCCTGCTCGTAAGAATCCTCCTCGGGTGGAGATCCACCCGATAGCTCACCCGGCGACGGCCTCCTGCTCCGCGAGCCGTTCTCGCCACGACGGGATGTCCAGGTCGAACGGATGTTCGGCCAGCGTCGCCTCGTTCTTGACGGCGCAATCGTGCTGGTCGATCTGGAAGAGGACGTTGAGCACGGACAACCGGTCCTGGAGGATGTAGGAACGCAGACTCTGGACGAAGCGGTAGCCTTCCCAGTCTCGCTTGGCCACCAGCGCGGCCAGGGTCTTCAAGTACACCATCACCTGCAGGGGATATGGCAGCCGGAACTGGTTGGCGCCGCCCTCCACGAAGGTCGCGATAAGCCGCTTTCTTATGTTGGCGTAGTCGAAGAGTCGTCGCATCAGCGCGACGTACCCCGTCTGGAGCTCGATCGGGCGCATGTTCGCGGGGATGAAAACCGTATGCTGCGCGTCGTAGAGCTTCCACTCCCGGCTGAGGATCCGCCCCGCGGCCTCGAACTCCTTCCACTGCTTGTGATTCGGCGTCAGGATGTTGCAGTACGGGTAGACGATGTTGTTCCGGTCGAAGAAGTCGTACGCCGCCTCGAAGGCCTCGGGACCTTCGAGGTCCTGCCCGAAGATGAAGCTTGCGACGACCTCGATCCGGTACTCCCTCAGCGTCCGCACCGCCTGATCGTAGTCGACGGCGACGTTCTGACGCTTGTCGTACGAGCGCAGCACCGCCGGTTGCAGGCTCTCGAACCCGATGAAGACCTGCACGAAACCCGCCTCCCTCAGGAGCTCCAGCGCTTCCCTGTCCTTCGCCACGTTGATCGTCAGCTGGGAGCCGAAGTAGGCCTTGAACTTCGGGTAGCGCGCGTTGAGGGCGATGATGGCGCGGAGGATCTGCTTGAACTCCTTCGGGTCGCCGTAGATGTTGTCGTCCACGAAGAAGATCGGGCGGCCGAGGGTTGCTCCCAGGAGGTCCCTCTGATACAGCTGCTCCAGCTCCGACGTGATAACCTCGGGCGTCTTGTAGCGCATCCGGTTGCCGAGCATCATGATGATCGAGCAGAAGTTGCAGTGGAACGGACAGCCGCGGCTCACCTGAAAAGTCATGTAGAGATAGCGGAGCCAGCGACCGGGACGCGTGACCAGGCGATGACGCGTGGCGCGCATGTCCGTCTGATGGTCTTGCTTGTACACCCGCTTCAGCTGACCGCTTCGCGCGTCCTCCAGGATCTGGGGCCAGATGTCGTCGCCTTCCGAGATACAGATGCTGTCGGCGTGCGCGAGGACCTCCTCCTCCATCTCGAACAGGTTCAGCATGAACGGATGATAGCCGCCCATGACGACCGGGACCCCGCGTCGCCTGAACTCGTCGGCGATCTCGTAGGCGCGGGTCGCGTGCGTCACCATGCACGTGAGCGCGACGAGATCGACCTTCTCGTCGAAGTCGATCTCCTCCAGATGTTGCTCGTTGATCGTGTGCACATCTACTCCAGGCGGGGCGAGCGAGGCGAGCGTATCGAGGACGTTCACGTACAAGCCGCAGCCGTGCGCAGGGAACGGCCAGTAGATCAGCTCCAACAGCTTCTTCCACTCGTACTGTGAGCGCACCTGCGACCGCGGATCCCGCTTCGGATAGATGAGCAAGACCTTCATGCCGTTTTCTGCCTTCCCTTTGCGGAACACGCCTAGCGGTGGGCGCCGCCCTGCGGCGGTTCTGGTCTCTGGCCGGGCGTGGCCGCGAGCCGCGCCTCATTGCCGTCCAGCTTGCGCTGGATCTGCGCCATGAGCCATCGCGCGGCGACGGGCAGGATGGGCGCCAGCCCGAGCGAGCGCGGATAGACGAGCGTCTTGCGACGTCGCTCCAGCGCGCGGACGATCAGGCGCGCGAGGGTCGCGGTGTTGCCGTGAGGACCCCAGGCCATGGCCGCCGCCGCTCCGGGGACGTCCCGCCGCGCGCCGGCCAGCAGCGCCGTCTCGGTCGGGCCGGCGGTGACCTCTAGCACGTGCACGGCCGAGCCGTTCAGCTCGAGCCGCAGCGTTTCCGAGGCAAGCGACAGCGCGGCCTTCGTCGACGAGTAATGGCCAGTGAAGACCCACGGCGCCAGCCCCGCCAGTGAAGTGACGTTCACGACTGCGCCTTCCTTCCGCTGCCGCATGGGCGGCACCAGTGCCTGGATCAGAGCCAGCGGAGACCAGTAGTTGATCTCGAAGAGCTCACGCGCCGCGTCGCCGTCGGCCAGCTTCCACTGCGATCCGACGATGCTCGCGCCCGCGTTGTTGACAAGGATGTCGACCTGACCGAGCTTCGCCAGCGCACGAACCGCGAGGTCCCCCGCCTCACCCCGCCGCGCCAGGTCCACGCCGAGCACGACCGGTCGCTCGTGGCCCGCCCGCGCGATCTCGTCCGCCAGCTCGACGAGCGCCGCCGTCCGACGCGCCGCGACGGCGACCACCACCCCTCGCGCCGCCAGCGATGTCGCGATGGCTCTGCCGATCCCGACGGACGCACCAGTGACCAGTGCGCGCTTGCCTTCGAGGCGCGTTAGCATTACGCGGCTTCCCTCGCGGAGTCGAGGCGCCGCAACCCGCTCACTCGCGTCGATCGACGCGGGCAGGAGCGCAACCGTGTCTGGTCGGACGACGAGCGATGTTCGCACGAGGTAGGCGCGAAGGCATAGACACGACTGGCGTTCAGCTCCGCCATTGCCGGACCGTAACAATCCGGGACCGGGAGCGTCAAGAGAGCCGGCGACGGCGCGGCCGACCGGGGCGATGGTTGTCACACCCGGCTTCCCACGCCGGTCGAAGAACTGTTAGCGAGAGCAAGGGACTGACACGGGCTTCGGCTTCCGGCGACGCGGACTGGCACGCGTCCGCCAGGAGACGTATCTGATTGACATCATCACGAGCCGTCGCTCCACGCGGTAGCAGCTAAGCCTTCGAATCCGGAATTGAAGCCCCACGACCTGCGCCACGGCGTCGCGATGGAAGTCTACGAGGCGCACCATGATCTCGAGCCCGTGCGCGAGCTAATGGGGCACTCGCGGATGGACACCACACAGGTCTACGCGAGCATCCGACCAGCTCAGCTGAAGCGAGTGGTGTCGTTCTACGAAGAACAGGCGACGCGGATGCTCATCGACAACAACGAGACTCGAACCGGTATTTCAGTCGCGAACGGAGGGCGCAACAGCGCTGAATGGATTCCATGTTTGAGGAACATTCGAATGTTCCTAAAACACGGAGCGAAAAAGATCAACGAAATCGAACTGGTGGCCCCAACGGGATTTGGGCATACAGGCGTGTTACCGCGGCGCGTCACCTACTTGCCGTTCGAGGCTGGGCGTCGCCTCGGACAATATAGGGACGGTTGGTATAGGGACGGTTGGTGCGCTGGGCGATCCGCCACGCCTCTCCGTAGTTGTGCAAGTGGCTTGGATCAGCCTGTAGGACTACTTCACATGGGTCGGTCATCACCACACATCCGCGCGCAACAGCATCGAGGGCAGGGTTGTCGATCGTCACGAGGCCATGTCGCCTTCACGCGGCCCGTCGCTCTCGCAAGTCGATTTTCACGGTCCTACCCGTTCTGATGAAGCTCAGCTTGCCCTCGCGCGCGAGCCAGCCGATCGCCATGAGGATCATCTGATCGGAGAGTTTCACTCGTTGCCTGACGCTGCTTAGTGTCGTCTCGCCGTGTTTGTCGAGATACTCCCAGACCGTGCCGGCGGCGTCACCAATTTCAGCTTCCATGGCGCTACTCCTTCATCTCCGCCTCCGCCTTCTGCAGCCAGAACTGCATGCCCATGTCACGGTACATCGTCGTCGCTGTGGCGAGATGTTCCTGCGCATGCTCGTGCCGGCCCGTGCGCCGGGAGAGCTTGCCGAGACCAAGGCGGCAGTGGGCGATAATAGGACGCATCCCGAGATCCTGGGCAAGTGTCAGCGCCTCGCGATACGAGCCGTCGGCGTCGTCCGCACCTGCCGTCGCCGCGATGTCACCCAGTAGGCAGAGGGCGTGGGCCTCGCTGGCCCGAGCTCCGAGCCGGCGGGTGAGCGCTAGTGCCTCCCGAGCGTGGCTGGCGGCCTCGTCAATCCGCCCCGTCGAAAGATAGGTCGTCCCCGCCCACAGAAGAATGAGCGCCGGCCGGCCGTGAAGCTGACGACTGCGGAAGTCCTCTACGGCGCCCGCGACCAGCGAGAGGGCGTCATCAGCACGGCCGGCGAAGGCGTAGGCGACGCCGAGGCTCGCGGCGGCAACCTGTTTCCCGACGACGATCTGCCACGTTCGACAGACGTCGAGGTCCCGCTCGAGCACGCGGGTCGCGCGTGGAAGATCCCCGCGACGGAGGTGGGCGAGGCCGAGATCGAGCAACCCGCTCTGTAGCGTGAAAGGATGATCAGCCGCTTCGGCGATCTGCACGGCGGCTTCCGCGTGCCGGATGGCCTCATCGAACCGGCCGAGCTGGCAGAGCACGTTGGCGAGGTAGGCCTCCGAGATAGCCGACTGGATGCCGGGTGCCCCAAAGCGCTCGCGGCGCAGGCCGCCCTCGAGCGCGACGTTCCGCCCGAGCAAGGCGGCCGCCTCCCCGAATTCGCCCCTGGCGGCGTGCGTCGAGCCCAGAAAGGACGTGGCAACCACCTCGATCGAGCGGTCGCCGAGCGTTTGCGCGATGCTCAGGGCCTCCTGACCGAATCGGACGGCGTCGGCGAAGTCGCCTGTGCTCAGGCACTGGATCACCATGAACGTGGCGATCCGCGCGAGCCGGCGGTGGTCGCCGAGCGTCCTGGCGAGCGCCTCCGCCTGGTGGAGGTGGTCCCCCATGCGCGCCCGGTCGCCGAGCGGGAGGAGCGCGTTCCGGAGGTCGAGGCGGATATCGATGGTCAGCTCGGTCGTCTCCCGGCTCTCGGGCAGACGGCCAAGCGCCGCGAGCGCCTGCTCCAGGTGGGCGACGGCCTCCCGGTATGCAGCGCGCGCGTTGGCCCGTAACCCAGTCTGGCGAAGATAGACGAGGGCCTTCTCCCACAACTCCCCGTGTAGGGCATGGTAGGCCAGCCGTTCGGCCTGCTCGGCGATGCGCTCGGCCGAAAGCCGCTCGATCGCCCCGGCGATGCGAGCGTGCAGCGCGCGCTGCTGTTCGCGAAGCAGCCCCTGGTACGCCACCTCGTGCGTGAGCGCGTGCTTGAACGTGTACTCCAGGTCCGGAAAGAGCCGAGTCTCGTAGAGGAACTCCGCAGCCCGGAGGTGGGCGAGCTCGGCACGCACCGCGTCCTCCGGAGCATCGGCGATGGCCAGGAGCAGCGGCATGGGCACGTCTTTGCCCACGACCGCCGCGGCCTGGAGCAGCCGTTTGGCCCCGGGCGGCAGGCGGTCAATGCGCGCGGCCAGGATCGCCTGAACCGTCGTGGGGATGGTCAGGTGCTCGACGGGCCGGGTGAGCCCGTAGGCGCCGCGCTCGCCCGCCACGGCCCCCGTCTCCACCAGAGCGCGCACACACTCCTCGAGGAAGAGGGGGTTGGCTTCGGTCCGCTCGACGAGGAGCCGCTTGAGCGGGGCGAGGGCTACGTCCGGACCCAGGAGCGCATCGAGCAGCTCGTCGGCGCTCTCCGGCGGCAGGGGATCGATCCGGAGCTGGCGGTAGTAGGTCTTGCTACCCCAAGCGTGTTGATATTCGGGCCGGTAGTTCACGAGGAGCAGGAGGCGCGCGGTCGGCAGGCTCTCGATGAGGCTATCGAAGACGGCCTGGGTCTCGCCGTCGATCCAGTGGAGGTCCTCGAAGATCATGAGCAGAGGTTGCTCGAGCGCTTCCCGCAGGAGCAACTGCCTGACGGCGTCGAGCGTGCGCTGGCGGCGTTGCCCCGGATCGAGGGCCTGCCAGGGGGCGTCGTCCACGGGCACGTCGAGCAAGGCCAGCACCGCCGGTAGCGTCGGCCGCAGGGATTCATCGAGCGTCAGCAGCTTGCCCGTCACCTTCTCCCGGATCCCGCGGAGGTCGTCGCGGCCTTGGATCTTGAAGTAGCCCCTAAGGAGATCGAGCACCGGCAGGTAGCTCGTCGCCTTGCCATAGGAGACCGAGGCGCTCTCGAGGACCAGCCAGCCCTGCAGGCGATGCGAATGGGTGAACTCGTAGACGAGGCGCGACTTGCCCACCCCCGCCTCCCCCACGATGGCCGCGACCTACCCGTGCCCCTCGCCAGCGAGCTGCTGGGCGTGGCGAAGCTGCTCCAGCTCGGCGTCGCGACCGACGAAGCGCGTCAGCCCGCGCCGGGCGGCGGCTTGTAGGCGAGTCCGGACAGCTCCGACGCCGGTCGTCTCGTACACTTCGATTGGTTCGGCCAAGCCCTTAACCGGGATAGGGCCGAGCGGCTTCACCTCAATGAATCCTTCGGCGAGGCGCAGCGTGTCGCTCGTCAGGCGAATCGTGCCTGGTGTGGCAAGCTGCTCCATGCGCGCTGCCAGATGCGTTGTCTGCCCCACCGCGGTGTAGTCCATCTGGAGATCGCTCCCAACCGAGCGCACCACGACGTCGCCGGAATTCATTCCCACCCGAATCTGAATCTCGATGCCGTGCAAGCGTCGAACGCCGTCTCCATAGCGCTTGACGGAATCCTCCATCCGCAACGCGGCGTAGCACGCGCGCACTGCATGATCCTCGTGTGCGATGGGTGCACCGAACAGCGCCATAATTCCGTCGCCCATCACCTGGTTCACCGTGCCCTCGTAGCGGTGGACGGCTTCCATCATCAGTTCCAGCACCGGGTCGAGAATCTTTCGGGCTTCTTCGGGATCACGATCCGCCAACAGCTCCATCGAGCCCTTGAGATCGGCGAATAGCACTGTTACTTGCTTGCGCTCGCCTTCGAGCGCGGCCTTCGACGTCAGGATGCGTTCGGCAAGATGCTTCGGTGTGTATGACTCAGGGGACCGTGAAGGTGATGATGGCGCAGCATTCGGCGCTGTCGCGGCTCCGCAGCCACCGCAGAACTTCTCGTTACCCTCGTTAAGGAAGCCGCAGCCTGGACACTTCAGCGCAAGCGACTGTCCGCACTCGCCGCAGAAGCGGCGGCCATCGAGGTTCTCGGCGTGGCACCGCGGACATTGCATCCCGACCTCCAGTGCTCCCGGCCGGTCTCGAACGTGGGCCGAGGCTAGCCGTCACAGGTGGCCGTGGTCAAGGCGCACCTCTCCAGCGCAACCGCGGTATCCAGCTGCGCTTGGGCATGGCTCAACCGGCAGCCGCAGAAGGCCCCACACCTTCCGCGACGTGCACGAGGCGCGGGACGGTCAACTCGGGCTCGGTGCCGAACCGTACGAGGGCGCCCACGTGCCGGCTCCCGCGCTCACATAAATCCACATCCTGCCGCGACGCAAAAGCCCTGCGACGTGCGGCGCACGGGACAAAACGGACTGCGACGGTCCACGGAAAGAATTGGCCAGCATGCGTATGCCCCGATAGCTGGAGGTTGAAACCTCACTTTCCGCTAACACCACAATCTTCGGATTGTGCGCGAGGGGCGGCAGCACGCGTCGCCGGCGTCGGCAGCGGCGGTCCGGCCAAGCAACGCAGGGTCCGGAGCCCCAAAGACGCTTTTACGTCAGCCTAAGCGCCGGCCTCGTCGCCTCGACCCGCTTTGACAACTCACTTGCGGAGGGTGAGTATGCCGGCGCAGATTTCTACTCCGAGAATCCATCACGATTTTGGGGATAGGAATGAAAGCAGGTAGACTGCGGCGAAACCTTTTGAGCCGTACGAAGGGGATTACTTCTGCTTCTGCGGGCTCTGTAGCCGACTTTGTCCGTTTAGTCTCCCGCATCGAACGCGCGTGGCGCGCCGACGCCCTATGGTTCCGAGGACAAGGCAACAGCGCACACGGCCTCAAGCCGGGAACGTACCGACGACCGGATCGATATCGTGACGAAGCGGAAGACGAACGGTGCTATGAGTTTCGTCGCCGTGCCGTTCAATTTCCTGCGGGACGCCCACCGACATCAGACTGGGAGTGGTATGTCTTGATACAGCACCACGGGTTGCCTACGCGTTTATTGGACTGGTCAGAAGGCGCCCTAATCGGCCTCTATTTCGCGGTTCGCGAGCATGAAGGAAGTCATGATGCCGCAGTCTGGATTCTT
>Ga0207684_10005633_pt1 | contig 11512 bp, 11 predicted proteins | sample KBSK5501metaG_FD_184342 | JGI IMG/M metagenome (GOLD analysis project Ga0207684, IMG submission 184342) | Corn, switchgrass and miscanthus rhizosphere microbial communities from Kellogg Biological Station, Michigan, USA - KBS K5-50-1 metaG... | ecosystem: Host-associated > Plants > Roots >... | reverse complement strand
TCACCTCGGCCGGGGCCAGGTTCTTGCCATAGGCCGGCATGTTCCCGCCCCCCTGGAGCACCTGGCGGATGAGCTGGTCCTGCGTCAGCCGCGTGGCGACGCCGTCAAGGGCGGGACCACGCCGGCCTCCGGCACCCCCGAGGCTATGGCAGTTGCGGCACTGCTTGTTCTGGAGCACCACGGCCCCCTGGAGCTCGAGCGGGCTCCGGCCCCTCACGTACGCGATCGGGGTGGGCAGCCCGCTCCACGCGTCCATGACGGGTGACCACGGAACGATGACGCCGAGGAACGCCAGGGAGACGACCGTCACGAGGATCAGGAGCACCCCCAGCACCGATACCGGCCGGCGCCGCCAGCTCTTCTCCCCGGTGCCGGCGAAGAATGGGACCAGCAGCAGGAACCCGATGGCCAGCGGCGGGCCGACGAGCAGGATTGCGGTCTCCGTCCACGGAGGCAGCAGCGCGAAGAGCGCGAAGAGGGACAGGAAGTAGAAATCCGGCTTCGGCGCGGTGTCGATGATGGTGGGATCCGGTACTCCGCTCGGGCCATGGGGGCCGAAGATCGCGGCGCAGAGCAGCACCAGGAGGACGACCACCCCCATCGCGACCATGTCCTTGCGCGCGGCCACCGGGAAGAAGGGGACGCCGTCCTTCGCGACTTCTTCTTCGTACCGCTGTCGGTACGTCTCGCGATCGACGAGCCGACCCGGCATCGGCCACTCGTTGATGCCGAGCCGGAGGACCAGCCACAGATGCAGTCCCACGAGCCCGATCAGGAGCCCCGGGAGGGCAAAGACGTGAAGGGTGAAGAAGCGCGAGAGCGTCCGGCCGGCCACGATCGGTCCGCCGAGCAGCACGTGAACCAGCGCCGAGCCGGCGTAGGGCACCCGGGCGACGATCGAGCTGCCGATGCCGAGCCCCCAGTAGGCGTCCTGATCCCAGCGCAAGATCTGGCCCGTGAACGCCATCCCCAGCGTGCACAGGAAGAGGAGGACACCGGCGACCCAGGTCAGCTCCCGCGGATACTTGTGGGCGCCCCAAAGAAAGACCTGGATCATGTGGAGCGTCATGACGAGGACCATCGCGTTCGAGCCCCAGAAGTGGATCGCCCGCAGATACCATCCCAGCGCGGCCTGGTAGTTGAGGTACTCGAGGCTCTCGTAGGCCTGGTCCGGCGAGGGGACGTAGACGAGGGCGAGGCAGATGCCGGTGGCGATCTGCAGCACGAAGAGGATCATGGTGGCGCTGCCGAACACGTAGGCCCAGCTCGCGGTCTGCCGCGGGACCCGATGCTCCATCGGCAGCGCGAGGATCCCGCCGATCCCCGTGCGCTCCTCGAACCAGTGACCGATCGCGCGAAACATTACGATCACACCGGTTCGGACAAGGTCGGGATCTGGCCACCCCGCACCCAGAGTTGTCCGTCGCGCACCTCGTACTCGTATTCGAACAATCCCCGAGGCGGCGGACCCGACGCGCGCGAGCCGTCTTCGTAGTAGGCACCGCCGTGGCAAGGACACATGAACAGCCGCGACTGGGCGAACCATCGAACCGGACAGCCGAGATGGGCGCAATTGACCGCGAAGATCTGGAAGCGCTCGCCGCTGATCCGCCGCACCCAGCAGGGAATCGTCGCGGTCGCGCCATCCCACGCCACTCGCAAGGGGTTTTGGTACGTGGCCAGCCGCGTCTGGCCCTCGGGGAAGCTTCCGAGCGGCCCCAACCTGATCCAGGCCTGCGCGGATCGACCGCGGGCGGGCCCCAGGATGTAGCCGATCACGGGAATGCCGACCAGGGCGGCGGCCAGTGCGTTCAGCCCGAGCCCGAGCTTGAACAGGAAACCGCGGCGCGAGGATGTCTCAGTGCACATGGGTTCAGCCCTCCGGCCGGCCGGGGACCGGCTGGCGATGCCCGACGAGCCAGGCCACGAGGTCAGAAATTTGCTGGGGTGTGAGCGGCCGCCCCGGCAGGTCGTCCCTCCAGTCGGGCTTGCCCAGGTCCGGTCGCCCGGCAATCACCGTGGTTCGCAGGGACTGATCGCTCACCAGCGCCAGATACGACGGGTCCACGATCGAGCCCGTCGTCGGGCCTCCCTTGCCCTCCGGTCCATGGCACCGCGCGCAGGCGCTGGCAAAGACGACCGCACCCCGTTCTCTGTCCCCGGCGCCGGGGCCCTTGCCGGGACCCTCGTAGGGCGGCAACGTCGTGCTGGCCACGGCGTCGGCCCGAGCCCAGCGGGTGAGCATCCCCTTGACCAGCGCGTCGACCTGCGCGTCTGTCAGATCACCCCCTGCGCTCTTCCGGAACGCCGGCATCGAGGTGCCCGGCACCCCCTCGCCGATGATCGTGCGCAGTCGGTCCGCCGACACCAGGGCCAGGTAGACGGGATCGTTCAGCGACCGGGCGGCGCCGACGCGGCCGCCGGCACCGTGACAGCCCGCGCAGTTACGTCCGTAGAGCACGTCGAACGCCGTCACCTGCGAAGGCACGACCTCACGGTTCGCTACCGCCGGGCGCCCGGGCAAGGCGTCACAGCCGGAGAAGCCGAGACAGACGACGACCGCGACGGCAGCCGTGAGTAGACGCGGAAAATGGTTCATCGGTCCATCTCGTGGGGGCCAGAGGCCTTGACCCCCGCGCGCGCCGCCAGCGGCCATGACTGCATGGTGGCGACCGGCTGCGCCCGGGACACCACGTATCCGGCCGCCAGCCCGAACGCGATCTGGGAGACCACGAACCAGGTCCAGTCGACGCGGGCGTTCAGGATCGGATTGATGACACCCAGCACCGCCCAGAGCCCTCCAGTCCACAGCAGCGGCGCCACGAGGCCACCCCAGAGCACGTGTCGGCCCGGCAGCGTCGGCAGGATCACGGCATAGAGGAGCCCGGCCAGCACCGAGATCAGGCCGTGCGTGACGATCCCGATGATCAGGGCGCCCATGCTGAAGGCGCGGAGCTCCGCCAGGCTGGCTTGCGCCATCTCGGGCATCGCCACCGCGGACAGCAAGTTCACGGGGTACCACAGGCTGTGCTGGAAGATGGCCCCGTACACGAGGGCCACGAGCGCCATCGCCGCGCCCCCGACAATCCCTCCCCTGACGCCCGCCGAGATCGGCTGAACCTCGACCGGGATCCGCATGCGGTGCCCACCCTGGCCGAGCTCGAGCCTTCCGACCGCGGCGGGAGATGGCATGATCGGTCTCGCCTGCTCGGCGACCGATCGCACCGGCACGTGCTCGTACTTCGGCTCGGGCAACACCTGTCGCCACCAGCCGACACCGGCGGTGAGCGTCAAGATGACTCCCACCGCCGACACGATCTCGTTCGTCACCAGGCCGGCAAGGGTCAGGGTGATTCCCAGGGCGAGGGCCAGTGGCCAGGCGGTCGGCGCCGGCATCTCGATGGTCTGGGACTCGGCCGCGGGCGTCGGGGTCATCGGCCCACCAGGTAGACCACGGTGAAGACGACGATCCACACGCCGTCGACGAAGTGCCAGTACCAGGACGCGATCTCCGCGCGTTCGGGGTGCTTCCGCAAGGTGCCGGAGAACGCAAAGACGCAGAGCAGACTCAAGATGGCAAGCCCGACGATCACATGGCTGGCGTGGAGCCCGACCAGGGAATAGAACGTGGTCCCGAACAGATTGGTCCCGATCGTGAGCCCGTGCCCGACGATCAGCCGGTACCACTCCCTTGCGGTCCCGGCCAGGAACACGGCGCCCAGCACGATCGTCACGAGCAACCAGACGCCGGAGCGCCGGGCGGCGCCGGTACGGAGCGCACGGAGGGCGACCGCGATCGTGATGCTGCTCGAGAGCAGGCACACCGTATTGAAGATCGGGAGCTCCAGCACGTCCTTCGGATACGGCCCATTCAAGCTCTTGCCGATGTAGAAGAGATAGGCGACCACGAAGACCGCGAAGAGCGAGCTCTCGGCGACGATGAGGCAGATCATGCCCACCCGCCCGCGCTCATTCATGGGGACCGTCCGGATCGTCGGGATGCTTCAGATCCCAGAGCGGCCGCCGGCTCGAGACCACCGGGACCACGTCGAAGTTGTAGGCGGGCGGCGGCGAGGTCGTGGCCCACTCGAGCGTCCAGGCGTCCCAAGGGTCGTCGCCCGCCGGTGCCCCTCGGCGCAGCGAGATCACGATGTTGATCACGAAGATCAGGATCCCTACCATCTGCAGTGGGAGGCCGAGCGTCACCACCAGATTCCAGATCTCCCAGCTGCGATCCGCCGGATAGGTGTAAATCCGCCGGGGCATGCCGAGCATCCCAGGGACATGCATGGTCAGGAACGTGATGTTGAACCCGATCACGAACAGCCAGAAATGCCAGCGTCCCAGGCGCTCGCTCAGCATGCGACCCGTGACTTTCGGGAACCAGTAGTAGATTGCCCCGAAGATGGTGAACACCAGCGCGCCGATCAGCACGAAGTGGAAGTGGGCCACCACGAAGTAGGAGTCGGTGAGCTGCCAGTTGAACGGCGCGACGGCCAGCATGATCCCGGTGAGGCCCGCGCACAGGAACTGGAAGAGGAAGGCGCAGCAGAACAGCATCGGCGTGCCGAAGCGAATCTTGCCGCCGTACATCGTGCCGAGCCAGTTGAAGATCTTCACCCCGGTGGGGACCGCCACCAGCATCGTGGAGGCGGCGAAGGCCGCATTGAGCGTGCTGCCCATACCGACCACGAACATGTGATGCGCCCAGGTGCTCATGCCCACGAGGCCGATCCCGGCCGAGGCCGCCACCAGCGTGGCGTAGCCGAAGAGCACCTTACGCGAGAACACCGGGATGATCTCCGAGGCGAAGCCAAAGCCCGGCAGCATCAGGATATAAACCTCCGGGTGACCGAAGAACCAGAAGAAGTGCTGCCACATGACGGCCGAGGCGCCCGCCTGGGTGTCGAAGAAGTGCGCGCCCAGGAAGCGGTCGAGCAACAGCATGATCTGCGCCGCGGTCAGCGGAGGCAGGATGATCAAGGTCAGCCAGGAGATGGTCGCGATCTCCCACACGAACACCGGCATGCGGCCAAGCGTCATGCCCGGGCCGCGCATGGTGAGAATGGTGGTGATCATGTTGACCGCGGTCGCGACCGTCCCCACCCCCGCGACCAGCAGCGCGAGGTTCCAGTAGTCGGTCGCGTTCCCGGGGGTGAAAGCCCGCTCGGTGAGCGGGGCGTACGCGAACCACCCGATGGCCGGCGCGGCGCCTCCGCCGTAGAGTCCCTCCCCGCCGAGGAAGCTGAAGTGCAGGAGCAATCCTCCGAACAAGAAGATCCAGAACCCGAACGCGTTCAGGCGCGGGAAGGCGAGGTCGCGGGCTCCGATCATCAGCGGCACCAGGTAGTTGCCGAATCCGAACACGATGGGGATCCCGACCAGGAACACCATGGTCGTCCCGTGCATGGTGAAGAGCTGGTTGAAGGTCCCGGGCGGCACGATGTGGAGGCCGGACCAGGCGAGCTGGAGACGGATCGCGGATGCCTCGAGCCCGGCGACGACCAGGAACACGAGCCCGCTGACCACGTACATGATCCCGAGTCGCTTGTGGTCGACCGTGACCACCCACTCGTGGAGCACCGCCAGCAATGGGCGGTGCGCTCCCGCGCCGCGCCTCGACGCCATCGTGTCCGAAAGCACGCTCATGGAATCTCTTCCCTCACCGCAGGGCCAGGAGGTAAGCGGTCACTTTGTCCAGGTCGTCGCGGGAGAGCTTCATGGCCGGCATGAGCGCACCCGGCTTCAGCGATGCCGGATCGTCGATCCAGGATCGAATATTCCCCGGCGTGTTCTGGATCATTCCGGCCCCGATGGTCCGCCGGCTCATCAGATGAGTCAGGTCGGGCCCGAACACGCCGTTGGCCTTGGTCCCCCGAACCGCGTGGCAGTTGATGCACGACAGCGACGAGAACAGCTCGCGCCCCGCCTGCACCTCGGCATCGTTCCGGGCCGGCGCTTGCTGCTGGGCCGCCCACTTTGCGAAGTCTTCCTTGGACTGGACGGCCACGATCAGCAGCATCCCCGCGTGCTGGAGGCCACAGTACTCGGCGCACTGGCCGACGTACCCGCCCGGCGTCTGCGGGTCGATCCAGATCCGGTTGGTCTTGTTCGGGATGACGTCCATCTTCCCGGCGAGCTGCGGAATCCAGAAGCTGTGAATGACATCGGCGGACTGCAGCGTGATGAAGGTCGGGGTCGGGTGCGCCGGGTCGCTGACCGGCACGTGGAGCTCGTTGGCGGTGACGATCCGCAGCTTCGGATAGCGGATCTCCCACCACCACTGGTGCCCGACGATCGTGACCTCGAGAGCCTCCGGCGACTGCGGACGCCCCTCGATCGCGAAGATGTACCGGGCCGTCACCAGGAACAGGACGACGACGATCAGGATCGGAACCACCGTCCAGGCCAGCTCGATCTGTGGGCTCCCATATACCTGAGGCGGCTCACGCCCGTCGTCATCCCGGCGGCGTCGAAAGCGCATGAGGGCGTAGACGGTCAGTCCGGCCACGACAAGGAAGATGACGCCGGTTATGCCGAGTACGATCAAGGCCAGCTCGCGGATGGCAAAGGCCGGCGTCGAGGCCGGCGCGAAGATACTTGGCGTCTGGACCGCTCCGTTGTCACCCGCCGTCGCAGGCGAGGTCGTGAATATGGTCACCGTGGTTGCGAGCAGAAGTAGCCGACATGCCAGCCGGAGCATGAGCCGAATCAGCACGGTAGTCGCTCCGCGAATGGCAGAAGGCCCTGCCGCGTCACCGCGTTCCCTTCCCCCCGTCGCCCCCGCAGCTTTTGACAGGCCGCATTGAGGGTGATCCGGTAGAGCCAGGACCGGAACGCAGCAGCAGTCCCTCGGAAGCGGTCAATCTTCCGAGTCGCCGACCAGAGTGCGTCCTGCATGACCTCCTCGGCATCCGAGCTGTTGCCAGTGAGGCGGATCGCCAGCCGATGAACGCGATCCCCGTGAGCGGCCACCAGCGCCGTCACCGCCGACTCCTTCCGGCGGCGCAGCCGCTCCACCAGAGCCGCGTCCGGATCGATCGGCTTCCGATCGCAGACGAGACGCGCCCCGTCAACATCGCGGTTGTGACGGTTCCGCTCCATCACCGGTTCCTTGCGACCCACCACGGCCTCCTTTCTCTCCGCAGGGACTTTTCCGTTCCCGCTCGGCTGATCCAAAGGCAATCGCCATGCCGGGGGATCAGGAGTCGTCTGACGCTTCGCAAATAGCGGTAGTGGAAGACGCCCGGAGGAAGGACAAACCCCAAATCGAGCCACCCACCCACAGTCGAACTGCTAGTCGGCTACCGACTGCCGGCCGGTTGGCACACCCGCGGTGCGCTGATGCCGGGGCGCGGCCCCACTGACGTGGTCACGCGGCGGCTTGGCGAGAGCGTTTCGGAGGATCGACGAGAGACTACCCACAGACCTTGGGCGCGCGACAGAGCCCGCTCGGCATCGCACCGACCTGCCCGCCCGGCTTCTCCGCCCCGAACGGTCAGGCGCTACAGATGAGCAGGCCTAGCCCTGCGTCAACGGGTCGACCGGGTACCCGCGCCGGCACCAGCCGTGCAGGCCACCTGCCAATGGGCGCACGCGGCGGACCCCCGCGCGTCGCAGATGGAGGGCCGCCCGCGCGTACAAAGCCGCCCGCGCCGTTCTCGCCTGCCGGGAGCCGCCGCCGTATACCACCACCTCGGCAGTCCGCGGAATTCCGCGGCAGTGTCGGCTGAGCTCATCCGGTCGGATCCATCGGGCACCGGGCAGCGCATAGGGAGCAGCCTTCACATCCTCACTCGATCTCACGTCGAGGATAGTGATGGGCCGGCTCGCCTCGAGCAGCGCCCGCAGCTCGTCAGGCCTCATTCCCGAGCGCCGAAGGAGGCGCAGAATGCGGTGCCGGCTGGCACGACGCAGAGGCACATACAGGAGGAGCGAGATGAGGACAGCGAGCATGACTCGGAGGCCGAGATGCAACGCGGCCTCGGTGACTGCCTGGCCCACCACGTATCCAAGGCCCACCCACGTCCCGGCCCAGAGCGCCGCGCTGATCGCGCCGTAGACAAGAAAGCGCGGGATACCTTCGCCGGCCGCCCCGGCAAGGCCTGCCGCGATCGGACCCAGTTCGGGCAGGAACCCGGCACCCAACCGAAATGCTCCTTCGTGATCACGGAAGAGAGACTGACCCCGCTGGACGCTCCCCCGGGCCGTCGGCGAGAAGCGCGCGATTAATGCAAGTGTCCTGGTTCCCCGCCATCGCGCGAGGCTGTACCATACAAGGTCTGCGCAGAGCGTTGCCCCGACCGCGACCGCCATCGTCGTCACGACGCTGAGTCGGCCGCTCGCGATCAGCGCGCCGACTCCAAACAAGGCCGGAACCACCGGCACCGGGACCCCCCCTTGATTGGCCAGGATCCACGCAAATAGGACCCACTGCGCGTTCCCAACAATGACGGGCACATGCTGGGTCATCGCTGACGTCGCAAACTCACATTGGCCGGCATGATGCCGTTGATGACTCCCTTCATCTCGTCACCGCTGACATCGAGGGTTCCGGACAGGTAGGGTAATTTCAGGATGACCGAACTCCCGCTGACGGTGCCCTCGAAGTACGTGGGTTCGGCCTGCGTCGGGCCGGTCACCGTGAGATCGCCGGTCGCGTCGGCACCACTCTGCTTGAGATTCATGAAGACGTCTCCGGACCCCATGGTCGGGTTGTGAAAGGACCAGGTCCCGGCCCACTTTCCGCTGACGTCGACACTTGGAGGAACCGTGTTGCCACCAACCGCCGCGCACCCGGACAGCACCAGCACGAGTGCTCCGACGAGACACTTCAGTCCCAGGCTCATATGCTCTCCTCCCCGTCAGTCGAGGAGAGGCAATCCACATGCCGAGTGCTCAGGGACGTGAAGTCGCCCCGCAAGTATGTGAGCTGAAAAGACACGTGGAGTAGGAGAAGCGACAACAAACATCCGTCTGCCAACCCCATGGCGCTCAGCCGCCATCGATTGCCAGCGGATTGGCACTCGCGGTTTGCGAGACTCCGCGTCAACGACGCCGCAGGTCGAGGGCCGACACTCGAACGCGGCTGGGGCGTGAGGTCGACCACGCTCCGAGCGCGCTGAGCGCGGTAGCGGGGATCATCCAGGCCAAAGGTATGGTGACCCCCGGCGGTTATTCCGAGGGTTGAAGCTCGTCGCTAGCGTTTAGCATTGAGGGCGTCGCGCTCGCGGCCTGAGCCCCACGGGTTTCCTAAAGGCAGCTTAATGTCACTCGCCTGCTGACCTGAAGCCTACTCAGCAGGTCAGTTTGTATGGTTGCTGGGGCCCGCAACCACCGAAATCGACTCGCCTAGCCTTCGAGGTAGACGTCGTCTGAATCGCCGCGTCAATCTCATCTTGTCCCAAGAGTCCTTCCACTGACGTCAATGCGTGGGAATTCAATGGGAATCGATGTGGGAATGGAGTGGGAATCTGGGAATTGGACCGGGTTTCCTTGAGGACCATGGCCTCCGGCAGCGGTCGCCCCGTCCGTGGGCCCCATCCGCGCGACATGAGCTGCCAGACTCGGACGCCGGCCGGCCCAGGAGCCGCTGTCACAGCGCTCCCATGCCGCGATTGTACCCGGCGCTACGCCTCCGGCCCGCTCGGGTTCATGGCGGCCAGCGCCGTCAGCACCACCGCGAGATCCTCGTGGCCGTGGCCGCCCGCGGTGGCCGCCGCGTAGAGCCGCTCCGCCACGTCGGTGAGTGGCACCGCCGCACCGGCGCCACGGGCCGCGTCCTGGATCAGGTGCAGGTCCTTCATGAAGAGATCGAGCTTCATCTGGGCGGGATACTCGCCCCGGACCATCAGCGGGCCGCGCACCTCGAGCATGCGGGAGTTGGCCGCGCTCCCGGTCAGCACCTCCAGCGCCTGGACGGGATCGAGCCCGGCCTGGCGGACCAGATGGAGCGCCTCGGCGGCGGCCGCGCTGTTGAGCGCCACCAGCAGGTTTGCCACCAGCTTGAGGACCATCGCCTGACCGGGCCGCCCGATGTAGACCGCGCGGGGCAGCATGGATTCGAGCAGCGGTCGCCACCGCTCGAACAGCGCGCGCTCGCCGCCCACGAACACGATGCCCTCGCCCTGGGCCACCACCGCGCTCGTCCCGCTGATCGGGCAGTCGAGGAAGTCGAGGCCGCGAGCCCGGCTCTCGCTCGCGAGCCTCTCGGTCAGGGCGGGCGAGATCGTGCTCATCTGCATGACGACCTGTCCCGCCTTCGCGGCCGACGCGATGCCTTCGGGGCCGAGGATGGCCGCCTCCACCGTGGGCAGCGACGGCAGCAGGGTGCAGACCGCGTCGCTCTCCAGCGCGACCGCACGCGCGGAGTGGGCCGCCCGGCCTCCCATCTCCTGCAGCGCGCGCCCGCGGGCGGGCGCGGTGTCGAAGCCCACGACGCGATGACCGGCCTTCAGCATGCGCGCGGCCACCGCCGATCCCAGCAATCCGACCCCGACCAGCCCGACGGTAGTCGCCATGGCTGGAGGTCTTAGCACAGGGCAAGGAGATTGGCTATTGACCGCCGCGCGGACCGCCGGGGCTAGGGTCCGCTTTTCATCCCGCGCGGCCGATCTCGGGCATTCAACGGCCAGGCAGTCAACTGCCAGGCTGTCAACCGGAGGACGTCGATGCCGACGACGAAGATGTGGGCCACGAGCGCATGGTGGCCGGCCCTGCTCCTGAGCCTCCTTGTGCTGGCGCCCGCCGGCGCGCCGGCGGAGGAAGCCCGCAACATGCGCCTGGTCGGCACCGATCTGCAGGCGCGCTCGGCCTACCAGCCGATCGTTCATCACCAAGGATAGGTACCATCAACGCCCTCCGGCGGCGGGCACCCCAAGCGTGGCCCCTGTCCCCGTGACATAACCGCCCATTCTCGGTCAGAGCCGACCGTGGCTCAGGCTCTTGCCCTTGGCACAGCGCGGATAACTGCCCCTCTCAGCTCGGCGTAGGTCAGAGCTGTCGCATCGGCTCCTGCGGCGTTCCGCGTCCGAGTCTGGGCGGTTATGTCACGGGGATGCGGGCCGAGAGTGGGGTGCCCGCCGCCCGAGAGCGTTGATCCAATTGACCCGGATGCTGTTGACCGGGTGTGGAGATCGCGGTCATACATCTAGGGTCTGGCACCCAGCGCTGCTGGTATCCAAAGCAAGGGCCAACCTACGGCTTTCGATTTCGGAGCCGCGCAACGGCACAAACTAAGACGCATCACGTTCTGGAACCACACTGAAACCAGCCATTGACCAGATCCACCTAAGCTGACGAAGGTCGCGGGACCTATCCGACCGGCTCCTGGCTCGCTGGGAGGCTCCGGCATGCAGTGTCCTTGGACTTCGGGTACCATCGAGCCAGAATGTCGGACCCGAAATTGCTCGACTCGCTCAACGAGCGCCTCGCCATCGCGGGCGTGCTCAAGTTCGAAGCGGGATCCGGCGGGCTGATTCGTGCTGCCGTCGGAGGACGCTCGGCCGAGGGA
>Ga0207684_10005631_pt1 | contig 11514 bp, 10 predicted proteins | sample KBSK5501metaG_FD_184342 | JGI IMG/M metagenome (GOLD analysis project Ga0207684, IMG submission 184342) | Corn, switchgrass and miscanthus rhizosphere microbial communities from Kellogg Biological Station, Michigan, USA - KBS K5-50-1 metaG... | ecosystem: Host-associated > Plants > Roots >... | reverse complement strand
AGGTCAAGAAAGGCAAGCACAATCTGGTCGTGGTGGGCGCGAAGGTGCGGCCGGGTGAAGAACTATTCTTTGGCCATAGCATCAAAGTGCTTCTCGAACGCACTCCCAGTTCGCTGTTGGTGGTGAGTTCGTAAATTTGTCCTTGTTCCCCACTCCGTTTGGAAGAGGGGCAGGGGAAAAGTTGCGAATCGTGAAGAGAAGGAGAAACGACGGGCCGCGTGCTGTGCTCGTTAGGGACCCAACCTTATGCCCAATGGCGCAAACTGTTAGTTTGCGGCGCGATCTAACAGCTTGCGTTACGCTGGTGATCTTTGTCTTGCTCGCCGGTAGTTGCCTGCCAAAACCTCCGGTTGAAAATGGCGGGGGAATCACCATCACTCTCTACGGCTTTTCGATCATGAAAGAGTCGCTTGAGAAGGCGATTTATCCAGCTTTCTCGGCAAAGTGGAAACAGGAGCATGGGCAGGACGTGCGCTTCACTTCATCGTTCGCCGGATCGGAGACGGTTACCAATCAGATCCTGCAGGGAGTAAAAGCCCAGATCGCGATCCTCTCGATCGAACGCGACGCGCAGCGGCTCAAAGACAAGGGCTTCGTGACCTCAGATTGGCACGCCTTGCCGGAGAAGGGTATCGTCAACAAGACGCCTTTCGTGATTCTGGTGCGCAAGGGAAATCCGAAAGGTATCCATGACTTCCCTGATCTGGCAAAGCCCGGTATCAGGTTAATTCATCCTGATCCCGTCAGCTCCGGCGGCGCACAATGGTCGATCCTGGCTATCTATGGCTCGGAACTCGTGAAGTCAGAAAAGCAATCCGGCGAGGCTGATCACGCGCGTGCGCTGCAGATGCTCCAGGCGATTTGGCGCAACGTGTTTTCCACGCCGGCTTCGGCGCGCGAGGCCCGCACCACATTTGAACTCGGCAATGGCGACGCGCTGGTAACCTATGAACTCGATGCCTTGCTGATGAAACAGGGAAACACCAACGTCGATGCCGATATCGTTATCCCGGAGGCAACTATCTTCAGCGAGCATCCGGCGGTCCTAGTTGACCGAAATGTCTCGCCGTCAGATCGTCCGGTGATCGATGCATTCATGCAGTATCTCTGGAGCGAAGACGCGCAGCGCGCCTTCGTCAAATTCCATTTTCGTTCGTCCACGAATGAAGCACTAAATCAGGAAAACAAGGAACTCGCAACCATCAAATATCCCTTGACAGTGGACTATTTTGGCGGCTGGGACAAAGCCTATCCCGAAGTCATTGAGGGCGTTTTCCGAGACTTGGTGCAGAAGAGAAAGTAGAGAAGCGGCTGTGAAGATTACCGCGATCCGACATGTCCGTGGTTTCGACGTAGCACGACCCGTCAGCATTGGCGTCATGCTCGCCATTATGCTGCCGCTGGTGCTTCTACCTTTGCTTTCGATCTTCATCTACGGAACGGGCAAGGGATTGGGCGTGTTCTGGTCATCGCTGGTCGCGCCGGAAGCAATCTTTGCACTCAAGCTTTCGATGGTCACGAGTTTTTGGGCCACGGTCTTTAATGTCATCTTCGGTCTCTTTGCTGCATACGTGCTTTCGCGCTATGACTTTTGGGGGCGCAACGCGGTCATCGTCACGATATCGCTGCCGACAGCTATCCCTACGGCCGTCGCAGGCTTTGCTTTGCTGCTTCTTTGGGGGCCTTACGGAACGCTTGGGCGTTTGCTGAACCCCCAGGGCGTGCAATTGATGTTCACGCCTTACGCGATCATTCTAGCGAACGTATTCGTTACGTTTCCGCTGGCGTTCGGCGTCATCAAGCCGGTCTTCGACACTATGAGCCGTTCGCTCGAAGAAGCCTCGGCGACCATTGGCGCGACGCGCTGGCAGACGTTCTGGCATGTGACGCTCCCGAGTTTGCGCGGCGCAATCGTCTCGGGCGCACTCTTGACTTTTGCACGCGCGGTCGGCGAATTTGGCTCGACCATTCTCGTGTCTGGAAACCTTGCTTTGCGCACGCAGACCGCGCCCCTATACATCTTTGCCAAGTTCAATGAAGGACAGATCGAAGCCGCCAACGCCATCGCAATTGTGCTGGCCCTTCTTTCCTTCGTTATTTTCAGCGTGCTTTTCTTCGCGCGCGACTGGCTGGAATTTGAAGTCCAAGAAGCATGATTCCCAAAATGGCATTTGCACCCGATAAAGATCGACCGCCTGCGAGTCCGGCGCCCGACCAGGGTCAGCGACCGGGTATCGCGGCCAGCGTGCAAGGCTTGAGTAAGCATTTCAAGAAGGCGCGTGTGCTCGAAGATATCAGTTTCGACGTGGCGGAAGGTGAGTCGTTGGTTCTGCTCGGCGCCTCGGGCAGCGGCAAGACCACCATCCTGCGCATCATTGCTGGATTAGAACAGCCCGACAAAGGGCGCGTGATTCTTCACGGTAAGGACGTTACAGATCTTCCGGCGCGCGAACGAGGCGTCGGCGTGATCTTCCAGGCCTATGCCCTGTTTCCCCGCATGACCGTGGAAAAGAACATCGGCTATGGATTGAGAATTCGCCGGCGCCCGCGCAAAGAAAGAAGGGAAACTGTTAACCGGTTGTTGAAGCTGGTGCAGTTGGAAGAGCATCGCAAAAAATATCCCTGGCAGCTTTCGGGTGGACAACAACAACGCGTGGCCATCGCGCGCACGCTTGCTTACAAACCGCAGGTCCTGCTGTTCGACGAGCCTTTCGGAGCGCTCGACGCGCAAACGCGCGTGCATCTTCGCCGCGAGATCCGGGCGTTATTGAGACAAGTCAAAGTGCCGTCGGTCTTCATCACCCACGATCAGGAGGAAGCACTGGAGCTGGGCGATCGCATCGCCGTGCTGAATGACGGTCATCTGGAACAGGTGGGCACGCCCGACGAAGTTTACAATCACCCGGCCACGGAATACGTCGCTACTTTCCTGGGCGCGGCCAACCTGTTGCTGGGCGTTGTAACCAGCGGCTGCGTCGAAATTGGAACGGCCCGCGTCCCCGCGGCCAAAGAAACAACACGATTTCGTGAAGGCCAGTCTGTTAAGCTGGTCTTTCGTCCGGAAGGCGTTTGCTTGAGTCAGGACGCCAATTTGCCTGAGGGATGTCGCCGGCTCGCTAATGGCGTAATCGAGGAGGTGAATTTTGTCGGCCCTTACGAGCGTTTGAATGTTCGTCTTGATCTGACGCACCGCCGCCAAGCAGAAAACGAACCGCCGCTCTACGATGTCACAATCAACACGCCCGAGAGGATGAGAGGCGTTCCAATCATGGTTACGCGGCCCAAGCCCGATGCGAATGCCACGAAATACAAAGCCGGCGATCGCGTGGCCGTCGGGCTAACCTCTTTCAGCGTTCTGCCCAACTACACTCTCGCGAGACAAAGATGAAACGCCTCAGCTGTTTCCTTCTCGCTGCGACGTTGGCAGACGCGGCCAGTAATACTTATGCCCAGAGCCTGGTTCCTAAATCCGATACCCAGAGTTGGAATGACGTTCAGCTCACGATTCCGCTTGGCAAAAAGGTTGATTTTATTATTCAGGGAACTTTGCGCATTGGCGGCAACCTGACTCGCGCCGTGGATGAGCGCTGGGGTTTCGGCTTCAATTACAAACTCAACAAGTATTTCACTCTCAATGAACTGTATTTTCATCGCGAAGCCCGGCCTCCGAACGGACGGCAGGAGAGGGAAGAGAGGCTGACGCTGGGCGCGACCTTGCGCAAGTCCATTGGCAAATTCACGCTGACCGACCGCAATTTGTTCGAGCGCCGTTGGCGCCAACCGCAAGTGGACGCCTGGCGCTATCGCAACCGGATTCAGCTTGAACATCCATTCAAGATCAATAAAGCGAAGTTCACCTGGTTCGTGTCAGACGAAGTGTTCTACGACTGGAGCCGGCATGATTGGGTGCGAAACAGATTCGCCGTCGGCGCAAACCACGCATTCAATAAGCATTTCACCGGCGAGCTGTATATCATTCGCCAGAACGACGGCCGCACCCGCCCGGGAGACGTCAATATCATTGGCACCGTGATGAGATTTCGACTGTAAAAGCCAAAACATCGAGACGTCAGAAACCGCACATGAGCAGCCGCGTTCAGCGATGGTTCGTTGGCGCGTACCTAAGATGGTCGATCCGGCGATGCATGCATGTCTTTCAGAAATCACGCTAACGTTACTTACATTTTATGAGTTTGGGTTCACTGCCATAAACCAGCGTGAAAATTCCGACCAGCCTTTTTGTGGCGCTGTTTCTAACGCTTAGCTTCATTCTCTTGCCTTTGACTTGACCTACGAACCGGACAGGATAGCTAGGAAGTTGCTCGTTTTGACGGACCGGTCCACCGTGTTCTTCAATCTGCATTCCGGAAACATCGAACCGACCTTGTCGATCGAGAGCGATTCGCCGGTCTATCGTTGCATGAGCGCAGTCGTATTCGACCGTGGTGCGCAGCTCAGTAACCTGCATGCTAATGTGTTCGCCTCCCCATAGACCCACTAGCAATCCCTTTGTTCGGACTTCGGCATTGATCGGTAAACTACCCGCCATCCCACGCTCGCGTCGAGTCCGGATCTTCTCCGGACGATCGTTGTTCCAGGTTACCAGGCCGGCCACGTTGTCGCCCTGGTCGGCGTGGCTGATCAGAGGAAAAGCAGTGCCGACAAAAAACAAGAAAACAATGATCATGCTTTTCCAAAGACGGTTCATAGCGGACCTGATTAATCTTACTTTGTCTCTATACTCTAACGTCCGAACCCCCACAAACAAAGGGGGCCGTTCTAACAGGAACGGCCCTTTTCGAGCTTGCTCGTTTTTTAGCAGGTTATTGACAAGCGGGAAATTTAAAAGAAGCGATGCGCGTGCTCCAGTTGAAGGTGCCACTGCTCTTCAAATACTCGGTCGTGTACCAGAAGGTGCAATCATCAACAGGATCCACGCTAATGCTGCTGTAATCGCCCCAGCGAGCCAGGTTGGGTAGCTGTGAGCCGGAACCGTTCTGAATAATGTTTTCAGTCTGCATCTGGCCCAATGCGTCGGTCGGTACGCGCCCCGTGTAACGAATTGAGGGGAAGAAGCTGGCGCTCGACGCGCTGTAACCTACGGCGATATCGCCGACCTTGTCCATTGCTATGCTGCCCATCCAACGATGAATACCGTCAGCGGTTGAAAGTGTTCCTTGCTGGAAGACAACGGGAGTTCCGCTTGCCATCGTGCCTCCGGTCGGATTGCGCAGTTCATACCAACGGACGGAGGTGATCCGATTGCGCCTCCTTGCGCCAACTGCTACCGAATGGTTTACAACCAGAGACTCATGTCCATCAATGAACTTGCGATAAGCAAGCCGATACATCAACCTATCGCCAAGCGAATCAAGCTGCTGATTCGTGTTAGGTTGTGGAATACACGTTCCTCCCCCGTTACATGCCGTAACGAATCCTGCAACCGGAATGTTGGTCGGCCCGGTCAACGTAGTATTCGCGGGAGTTGTCCAATCGACATGAAACTTCCACAGGTTCAGCGAATTTGCCCCGAAGTTCACGAAGAAATTGGGTGAGCCCGCCGGAGGAGCGATCGAGCCATCGAGATCGGATGGCAGTAAGCCACCAAAGCTACTGCTCAATTGGAAACACTGCTGCGTCGCAGCGAGACCAGCAAGCATTGATGTTCGGTCAAAGGCGCACACCTTAGAGCCTGCGAAGGTGATTCCGTTGTTGAAGATGTTGTAGGAGATGTAATAAGCATCGGGCCAAACGCCCAGCTTCGGGTAATCAGGGAACTGGACGTTCCCATAGTTGAACGCATAGCGATTGTATGTGCCGGTCGCATCGGGAGTGGTCGAAACCGCAACGCACTGAAGAAAGGGCGTCGTGGAAACCGAGAATTGAGTGAACACCCAGCGGTTCGCAGCCTTGTCGTACTGAACAATCGGATCGCCATCGTTGTTCGTTTCACAGCCGCCACCAAAACCGGCCCAGAGCGTGTTTCCGGTCTTGGGAAAACCCGCAGCAATTGCGCCCGTCGTTTTGTCGAAGACGGCAAACGACTCGTTGACCCATTGAGCGACTTGAGTTGCTCCGACAGCGGCGTTTGTGTCTGGCGGCGCGGCGTTGGGTACGAAACCGTAGTCGCCGTTACCAACTCCCGCAATATTTAGACCTGCTGTGGTACTAACAAGTGGCCCCACGGTTCCCTGTACCACAGGATCTTGCAGGTTCTGGGGTACGTGCGGAATTAATCGCAAAGGCTTCTCGCGGTGACCTTCCGCGCCTGGCCTGTTCTGTATCTCTCGGAGTGGCGGGGATACATCATGATGAATCGCCTGCTGAACTTCAGCTTTATCCGACTGTTCTTGAGATCGGCCCTGGCCTCGCACGAGTACAGGCAAGAGCGCTCCCACGCATAGGGAAGTTAACGTTAGCAGCAGAAAAAGTTTCTTCATATTCATTCTCCGGATTATTCGATCGGTTACGGTAGTATGAGACATCACCCTTACTTCCAACTGGGAGAGAGCGCATTACATATTACGTATGGTTTCGCCGTAAGGCAAGGGGCCTTAGAAAGACTAGAACTCTGACCTTTCAAAGGGACTCTCTTGAACGCCGTTCGCGCCAGCGGCGAATCATTTGCGGCAGTAAGAGCGAGCTTTGCAGGATCGAACCCGAAGCAAATCGGCGCGCAAAACCACGAAAAAGCCGCCCCGCGGCCGGGCTGTAATTGAACCACCACAGATCCGGCAGGAAGGCGAACCTGTTCACGTGGATATGCTGCGCGTGTACCAGTTCAAGCAAGCCGGCGCGGCCATGCGTGCGTCCAAGGCCGCTTTGCTTCACCCCACCCCAGGGCGTTTGGGCAATGCCGTGAGTATAAACAACCTCGTTCACCATTACCGTGCCGGCATCAATGCGCTCGGCCAGACGTTTTCCGCGGGTGATGTTCCTGGTCCAGACGCTGGCAGTGAGACCGTACATGCTGTCGTTTGCCAGCCGCACGGCCTCTTCGTCCGTTTTGAACGTCATGATCGGCAATACCGGGCCAAAGGTTTCTTCGCGCATGACGGTCATGTGGTGATTGACATTCGTTAAGACTGTCGGTTCAAAAAATACGCGCGACGAATCTTCCATTCGGCGGCCGCCTGTCCGAACTGTAGCGCCTTTGTCGATAGCCTCATCGACATGTCTTTCCACGACGAGCAACTGTCGCTCGCTGGTCATGGCTCCAACGTCGACACTCTTGTCTGTGCCGACGCCCTGGCGCAGACGTTTGGTTTCAGCGACCACAGCTTTGATGAACTGCGGCGCGATGGTTTCGTGGACATAACAACGTTCGACCGACGCGCACGCCTGACCCGAGTTTGCGAACGCTCCCCACACTGCGCCCAGCGCCGCGTTGTCAATGTCAGCATCCTCCAAAACGATCATTGGATCTTTACCGCCCAGTTCAAGTACCACCGGCGTTAGATATCTCGCCGCCGCTTCAGCCACGCGCTTGCCCGTTGCCACGCTGCCGGTGAACATGATCTTGTTGACGCCAGCGCCCACCAGCGCCGCGCCCGTCGAGCCATCGCCGGTAACGACCCGCAAGAGTCCATCGGCGAGGCCCGCGCGCTTTAAGACGTCTTTGATCTTCAAGCCGGTGAGCGGCGTTAACTCACTTGGCTTCAGCACCACAGCATTACCGGCCATCAACGCCATCACAACTTCCGCGAGCGGCGTGGCCCAGGGGAAGTTCCACGGCGAGATCACGCCAACCACTCCCAAAGGCTTATAAATTTCATAAGACGAGCGGCCCATCAACGCGTACTGACCTACGCTGATGTGCCGCGGCCAAAGCAGGCTGGCGGTGTAGCGCGCGAAGTGCTGCATCAGATCGAGCGAGGGCGTGAGTTCCATAGCGATCGCTTCCGCTACGGGCTTGCCGGTTTCGCGGGAGATAAGCAAAGCGATCTCTTCCAGCTCCTTCAAAATGATCCGGCGCGCTTTCATTACCAGGCGGCCACGTTCTCGAACTGAACGGGCGGCCCACGCACGCTGCGTCTCGCGCGCGCGTCCGACGGCACGCGCGACTTCTTCGGGCGTCGTCAGCGGCGCGCGCCCGATCTCTTCGCCGGTCGCAGGATTGCGAGAAATGAGTTCGGGCCTTTCAGATTTGGCGGGTATAGCCTGAGCCACGGGGCGATTATCGCGCAGAACTAACGGCAACGGAAGCCTAAATTACCTCCGCGTTCCTCTGCGAAAACCTTTGCGCCCTTTGCGTTGAAAAGTTTTTTCGCCGTGGAGGATCGTTAGACGGAAACTTAATCGGAGAGAACACGGAAGGGACCCTTGCTTGCTTAGTCGTTTCCGCCACGCGCTCAGTCTCGGCTACAATACAATTTCCAATTCGAACCTATCGAGGAGAAACGATGCTGAAATCGCAGCTTACCGAATTCATGCGCCGCATGAATCCGAAGTCCGTCGCCATCATCCCCGCCGCGCGCGAGGCCGTGCGCTCGCACGATACAAACTACCGTTATCGGCAGAATTCCGATTTCTTTTACCTGACCGGATTTGAAGAGCCGGACGCGATCGCCGTGATTGCGCCATCGCAGGAGAAGAAGTTCACTTTGTTCGTGCGCCCGCGCGATCCTGAACAAGAAATTTGGAACGGCTATCGCGCCGGAGTCGAAGGCGCAGTGCACGACTACAGTGCGGACGAGGCCTATCCCGTATCAGAATTTGACGAAAAGCTGCCGGAAATTCTCGACGGTCCCTCGATTCTTTACTATGCGTTCGGCAACGGAAGCTCTGAGCTAGATCAAAAGATCATTCGCCAGCTTGCCCTCATGCGCGAGACGAACCGCAAACCGCTCGAGCCCCCGCAAACGATCGTCGATCCTACTTCAATCATTCACGAGATGCGCGTCCTTAAGAGCGACGAAGAGATTGAAATCATGCAGCGGGCGGCCGACATTGCCGCTGAAGCGCACGTCGAAGCGATGAAGACCGTGCGACCGGGCATGAAAGAATATGAGGTCGAAGCGCTGATTGAATCGATCTTTCGCCGCCACGGCGCAGCCGGACCTTCATACAATTCAATCGTCGGAGCGGGTGCGAACGCCACCGTATTGCACTACATCAACAACACGGGCACGCTGCGCGACGGCGATCTGCTTCTGGTCGATGCGGGAGCGGAATACAAGGGTTACGCTTCTGACATCACCCGCACTTTTCCCATCAACGGCCGCTTCACACAAGCTCAGCGGGACATCTATGACCTGGTCCTGGAAACGCAGATGTCATGCATCGACATGGTGCATCCCGGCGTCCGGCTGGAAGATCTCAAAACTCACTCAGTTGAAATGCTGACGGAAGGAATGGTGAAACTTGGTTTGCTGAAAGGCGATCCGGCCAAGCTTATCGAGGAAAAGAAGTACATGCAGTTCTACATGCATAACCTCGGCCATTTCCTTGGCATCGATGTGCATGACGCCGGGCGCTATTACTTCAACAGCGAGTCACGCCCGGCCGAGCCCGGGATGGTGATGACGATCGAGCCGGGCATTTATATCTCGCCTGATACGAGCAATATTCCCGAAGGCTTCAACAAAGATGTTCCCGAAAAGTATCTGGGTATCGGTGTGCGCATCGAAGATGACGTGTTGGTGACTGAAAAAGGCGCGCGTGTGCTGACTAACAAAGTTCCCAAAGACCCGAAAGAGATCGAACCGCTAATGCGACGATAAGGTTGCTAAGTTAGGAAGTCCAGAGGCTTCGCGTGGTCAATCAATTCGTGTTTCCGCGCTAAGTCAAAATAGAGCTCCAGGCCTTTTCTCATGTCCTCTTCGAGACGAAACGCGATGTTGTCGGTTAGATATCTCTTGATTTCATCGCCTGACAGCGCAATCCGAGTTTGGTAATCTGAGACGATTTCATCCAAATGCGCTAGCGCTTCATCTCGCGCGGCCGCGAAATCAATCGTGCTAATTCGTCCAGCATTATTCGCGCGCGCCATCCACATCGCAAACACGAATCCGCAACCGGTGTGCTCGCGCCAAAGCTTGACTACGTCAAAAACGCGCAGCTCCTCGCGCGGAATCATGATCGCGGGATCGCCGATGATCAGAGCCGCGTCATTGTTCTCGAGCATTGTTTTAAGATCAGGTGGGCACGATTGCCATTCAGGCTCAAATCCCAGGAACTCGCGAAAGATAATCTTGACTAACGCTACGGATGTTCGAGATGAATCGTCCAGCGCAACGCGGCGCACGTTCATGAGTTCGTTTTGCTTGCTGGCAATTACCACGCTGCGCACGGCATTCCGGGACCCGACGCAGACATCAGGCACGACGGCTATTTCGGGTATGCGCTGGTACTCAATGACCGGAACCAGCGCCGCGTCGACTTCGTCGGCGGCTAACATCTCCGCGCATCGAGCCGGGGCTTTATCGACGGAGAGTTCGACGGCATTTGCTTTGGAGCCGTGCACAAAACTCCAGATCAAAGGTGCGGTGTTGAGATAGCTTGATGCCACAACTCGTGGCAGGCGATTGGGATTTGGGTTGACGTGATGATTCACTTTGCTTCCGCGCAATGCTAGCGCAAACTCCAGCGGCGCCGAAGGCGCGGGCAGATAGTACGCTCCAGCGTAAGCCGGGAGCACAGCACGCCAACAAAAACCCGTCCGGTCTTTTCCCGTTCCTACTTTGCGTTTATATTTGTGCGTGACCATCAACCGAAACTCGCAATGCGGATTTACGATGTCACAGTCCCAATTCGATCCGGCATGCCCATTTACGAAGGCGATCCGGGCATCGATATTCAACCCTGGTCGTCGCTGGTGAAGGGCGACTCGGCAAATGTTTCCTTTCTGCATTTCGGCGCGCACACCGGCACGCACGTCGACGCGCCGGCGCATTTCATTAAAGGCGCACGCAGGATCGACGCTTTGCCTCTCAATGCGTTGATGGGTGCGGCGCGCGTGATTCGCGTTCCTGACGAACTGGACGAGATCGATTTAGACTTTATCGGTCGATTAGTTTTTCACAGCGCCGAGCGCGTGCTGTTTCATACGCGCAACTCGTCTTTCTGGAATGAAGGCTTTCGAAAAGATTTCACTCATCTTTTGCCAGAGGCCGCCCAAAAGCTCGTCGATCTGGGGGTGAAGCTAGTAGGCATCGATTATCTCTCGATCGAAAAATTTCACTCCGGCCATCATCGAACCCATCTGACGTTACTGTCGAACAATGTGATTATTGTGGAAGGACTGAATCTTAGCGAAGTACCACCGGGCGATTACGAGCTGATATGCCTGCCGCTAAAGATCGCCGATGGTGCGGGGGACGGAGCGCCGGCCCGCGTTGTACTGCGAACCTTGGATTGATGCCCCAAAAATCACCCGCCAAAACAACGCGAGAACAAAAGCCGACAGCTGTCGACGCGACAAATTACCGCGAACGTGTTTATGAAATTGTCCGCCGTATTCCGCGCGGCCGCGTGATGACCTATGGCCAGATTGCGTACATCCTCGGCGAAGGC
>Ga0207684_10005630_pt1 | contig 11515 bp, 13 predicted proteins | sample KBSK5501metaG_FD_184342 | JGI IMG/M metagenome (GOLD analysis project Ga0207684, IMG submission 184342) | Corn, switchgrass and miscanthus rhizosphere microbial communities from Kellogg Biological Station, Michigan, USA - KBS K5-50-1 metaG... | ecosystem: Host-associated > Plants > Roots >... | reverse complement strand
ATCAATTCAAAAATCGATAACGGTGGATAACGCAAAATCAAGGCTCTATTCTTATTTTATTCTTAGTTTGGCCAATTTTGAGGTCGCTGATTGCTCGTGAATCACGTCTGGTGGCTGATTGGAGCGGGTGAAGGGAATCGAACCCTCGTGACCATTTTTTCCTAACATAGTAGTCATTTCTATCTCGCAAGTAGGCACTTACTAACAGTAGTTGACAATTGCATACTGTTCCGACTATAGTTCTGACCTAACACGTTCACGAACTATGGCTAGTCTACATCAGGACTATCGTGGCAAGACGCCTTACTGGATCGCGGCGTATACGGACGAGCTTGGAAGGCGTAGGAAACGCTCGACGAAGAAGACTTCAGAGAAAGAAGCCAAGAAGGTTCTCGACAGTTGGCTCAAGGCAATAGAAGCGGCTAAAGAAGATCGACTAACCGAGGCACGAGCCAGAGAAATTATTGGCGAGATCTACGAGCGCGTTTCAAAGGGTAAGAAGCTCTACACACCAACGGCGGAAGGCTATTTTAGCGACTGGCTCAAATCCGAGAAGCCGAGCGTTTCCGGATCCACCTATCTCAAGAAGAAACAGGCTGAACGGATGTTTCTTGAAAGTCTGGGCGCTCGTAAACTTCTGCCGTTGGAGGCAATCACCAAATCGGATATTGTGAAGTTTCGCGATGAGCTTTTGGCCGCGGGCCGGCGAGCCTCTACTGTCAACGGACTGGTGCGAAAAATCCTCGCGCAACCTTTCTCCGCTGCGAAGAAAGAGGGCCTGATTCAGATTGACCCTGTGGCTGGTCTGAAAGCGATTCGAGGCGATCGAGTCGAAAAGCACACCTTCACGGCCGAGCAGATTCAACGATTGCTTAACGCAGCTGAAGGCGATTGGAAAGGACTGGTAGTGGCTGGATTCTACAGCGGCGCTCGGCTCTCCGACCTCGCCAATTTGACTTGGGGGAACGTCGATCTATTCGAACGCACCATTACTTTCACTCAGAAGAAAACTGGTGCGAAAATCAAGATTCCAATCGCCGAGGATCTGCACGCTTATCTTTTGACCTTGCCGTTGAAGGATAATCCAAAGGAGCCCGTGTTCCCGACGCTGTACGGCAAAACCAGTGCTGGCAAATCGGGCCTGAGCATGGCGTTCGGTCGCCTCATGGAACGCGCTGGAGTTAGTCAGGGCGTGATTCGTGAGCGTGGCGAAGGCGTGAGCCGGAAAGTGTCAGGACTCTCGTTCCACAGCCTACGTCATTCGTTCAATACGGTTCTCGCTAATAGTGGCGTTCCCCAGGAACTCCGAATGAAGTTGACCGGCCATAGTTCCGTTGAAATGAACGCGGTCTATTCGCATCACGAACTAGCCGTGATCCGCGGAGCTCTCGAGCATCTGCCTCGGCTGAACGTAGGGGGCGCGGATGCATAGAAACAAATCCTGCCAGGCCATATGAGGTACGCCCTGCGCAGCGAGTTTAAGGACTACGAGGAGCGGTGGAATATTGCCTACGAGAAGTTATCAGAATACTTCTGGGGCGATCCAACCAGCGAGGATAGGGCGGAGCGTATCAAAGTGATGGCGTCGAAACTGAAGGGATTTGCGTTACCTGATCTGCCTGGCGAATCGTTTCCTTCTTATCGCCAATACGAAGAGCTTGGAAAGCTGGACGAACCTGAAGGCGACGACGATTCCAAATGCTTGTACTATCAAATCCGAAGCGCACTGAAGCACCGGAACTCGGAGTTTTTCAAAGAAATCGCTGATGCGCTCGCGATCCTACGCGAGGCACCACGATCTAGGAAAAATGACGCTGAATTCCCGCACGAAGAGTTGAAGGATAGGCTGGCAAATGTCGCGTTTTGGATGCTTGGCTTCTGGCCGAAATTTCCGACCCGTGATGATATTATTGCGGCAACCAAGGAACGTTTTGCGTCTGCAAAAGTTTGGGCGGAAGACCGCAAAAAGATGACGCCGGCACAGCTCGAGCATACCAGCCGATCGAAAGCGGGGTGTGAGCGCATACGAAGGCAAGTGGACGAGCTCGTTAAGAAAATGAGCGACCGGAAAAATGGCGAGATCAAATGGGGCCAAATGTTCAAAGAACTCAGTATCGACGTTGTGTGGCCTGTGAAGATCGGTCGGCCCAGAAAGCAGCACTGAACGGATAAAAACGAGCGGAATTTTTGTTTTAAATCTCTCGTTTTTTTCTTCTTTTGCGACTGCATATTCGCGCTATATGCAAACGTCCACGAATGTTGGTGCGAACGCGGTCGTCGATCTCGTTCTTCGGGAACGCGCGAGGAGCGGACGACCGCGGTGGATTTCGGTTGAAGAATGTCCGTTTTCCCGGGCCTACGTTTACGATCTCATAAATCGAGGCCTGATAGGAAGCGTCGCGGTCTGTCTTCCCGGCAGCCGCCGGAAAAGGAGACTGATCGACGCGGACTCTCTAGATCGGTTCCTTGAGCGGCTCATGTCGGAGCAGCAGTCCGCCGCCAACGCCGAGGTGTCGGTATGACTCGCGCGGGACCGCCAGTCGAAAAAAGACCCCCGGCCGGCAAGCAGGGGGCCTCAAACAACCAAAAACTCGATGGTTATATACCACGCGAAGCGGCTCCCGTAAAGGGATTCTTCAGCAGCGCGCAGCTCGACGAAGTAACGGAGATTTGCCGAAGCATCAACTCATCACTGAAGGAACAGCAACAAGAACCCTGGCCGTGAGCGTGATGCTGCGGGAAACGCCGCGCGACTCGAAGAGTTTGCCTTTCAGCGAGGACGCGGAGAAAGGTGTTCTCTGTTCGCTGATCAAATCACCTCGCGAAGTCTCGGACCTGTGCGTGTTACGCCTTCGATCGGACGCATTCTACGTCCCGGCACATCAGCTCATTTACAATCTCGTTATCGAGTTCATCGACAAGAGTAATCCGATCGATTTCGTTTCGCTGAAACAAGGGTTCAAGGATCGCGACCAGCTCGAAGAAATCGGCGGTCCCGAGTTCTTGAGTTCTCTTTATTCGTTTGTCCCAACTGCCGCTAACGCCGCTTACTACATCGAAATCGTCCGCGAAAAGCACCTGCTGCGACGGCTGATATCGACTTGCAACAAGCTGGCAAGCCGATGTTACGACCCGCAGGAAGAAATCGAGCCTCTGTTTGATGGTGCTGAAAAGGAGATCTTTTTGATCACCGGCGAACATCAGTGTTCTAGCGGATTCCCCCGCTTTCAAACGTTCGGTGAGCTGTCGGAGGTGAATCTTCCTGAGCCAAAGGTTTTAGTGGATGGAATACTTCACGCCGGCTCTAAGATGGGGTTTGGAGGGTCGAGTAAGTCGTACAAGACGTGGGGACTGGTAGACCTGGCTCTCAGTGTGGCTGCCGGCCGCGATTGGCTTGGACGCGGCACAAATACCGGACGTGTTCTTTACATCAATCTCGAAATCCAAGAGGCCTTCTTCAAGAAACGAATTGAGGCTGTGGCAGCTGCTAAAGGCCTCCCGCTGAGCGGCGATTGGCAAAACAATCTCACTGTGTGGAATCTGCGGGGCTATTGCGCCAGAGCGGAAGCACTTTGCGATGAGATGGCGCGCCGCACTCGGAATGCGGATCCGTTTGCCCTAATAATTTTTGATCCGATTTACAAGATCCTTGGTGGAAAAGAGGAGAACAGCAACGATCAAATCGCGTCTCTTTTGAACCGGCTAGAGCGTGTCGCTCGCGAAACCGGGGCAGCGGTCGCCTACGGTCAGCATTTCTCAAAAGGCAACCAGGCCGCGAAGGACGCTATTGACCGCGTGGCCGGCGCCGGCGTTTTCGCGCGAGACCCTGACACGATCGTAACGCTGACCAAACACGAATCGGATGGTGCCTACACGGTCGAATGTACGCTGCGAAACTTCCCGCCAGTCGACCCGTTCGTCGTGCGCTGGGAATATCCCTTGTTCGTTCCCGATCGATCGCTGGATCCGGAAAAGCTCAAGCAGATTCCGCGGGGGCGCGCGCCAAAGTGGACCGTTTCGCAATTGGTTGATTGCCTTGGTGACCGGGACCTTACCTCAACCGAATTTCAAAAACTCGTACACGGCGAGATAGGGATGCCGAGGACAGTCTTTTTCGAACTCTTACCCAAAGCCAAAAACCAAGGGTTACTGCACAAATGCGTCACCGACGACAAATGGGAAGTCGCCAAAAACAACAGCGCAACCAAAAGGAAATCATGACCCGAGCCAACTCGGTTTTTAGGCGAATGAATTTCCGGACTAACTCACGGTTTTCGGTGTCCGGATTTAGTCGGTTAGTCCGAGTCCGGAAACCTAAAGGTATTTCCGGACTTCCCGGACTAACTAGTCCGATTAATCCGAAAAACACTTTCCGGACTTTCCGGACTTCCCGGACTAAGAAGCCACATCGGACAATCTTGGCATGTTCGTATAGCATGCCGACGACCTACCAGTTACCGGCGTTGCGAGGGTTAGGGGAACTGGCTGGAACTAAGCCGGTGATCCTCATCGATTCGAGGGAACAGCTCTTGATATTTTTTCCTTCTGGGTTCATGCCCTTTAGTTCGGGGCCCTTTGAACGACCTGGACGAAAAGAAAAACGCCCTAGGGCGATCCTAGAGCGTTGTTTTTCTTGAAGGTGAGGGTTTTTTGTTAGCGAACTAGGGGAAGGGCGGATTCGGTGCGATCGAGCGGTCGTTATTGTCGATGACGCCGTTACCGCCGATAACGACCGTTTCGGTTCCACCTGCGACGTTGTTCACGCCGCCGGTGACGCTGGACGTGCCGCCGCTGGCGGTGTTAAGGAAGCCGCCGCTGACGCTGTCGGTACTGTTGCTGGCGGTGTTTTGTTCGCCGCCGGTGACACTGGCCAACGGACCGCTGGCGATGTTGAATACGCCGCCGCTGACGCTGGACGCTGTTCCGCTGGCGGTGTTGTTCGCGCCGCCGCTGACGCTGGAGTTGGTGCCGCTGGCGGTGTTGTTAAAGCCGCCGCTGACGCTGGCGAACTGGCCGCTAGCGGTGTTGTGACCGCCGCCGCAGACGATGGAGTCCACGCCGCTGGCGGTGTTGTTCACGCCGCCGCTGACGCTGGCCCCAAAGCTGCTGGCGTTGTTGCCAATTCCGCCAGTGACGCTGGCCTCAATGCCGCTGGCGGTGTTGTTCGTGCCGCCGCTAACGCTGGCCAGAGTGTTGCTGGCGGTGTTGTTCGCGCCGCCGCTGACGCTGGCACCCTCAGCGCTTACTGTGTTAAGCTCCCCTGCTACGAGGCCACCGAAAGCAAGTGTCGTAAACCTATTGCCGCGCCCGATAATCAAGTTGTGTGACCCGCCTCGGTCGCCGGAAATGAGCGCTGTGCCGCCGATCGCAATAGGAAGTTCGTCATAGCCTATGATCAAATTGCCAAGCCCGGTGACCTTGTCGTCAGTTCTGGTGAAGCCGCTGACAATATGAATATTCGCGCCGGTGAAATAGATATGCGGTCCGTTTACGCCATCTACCAGGCCCGAAACGACGCTGACAAAGGGATCAAGCCCGAGCGCCTTATTGGATTGGACCTTGGTCAACTGGGTTTGCAGAGTACTGACTTGGCCCTGCAGCGTAGTAATCTGCCCCTGCTGCGCGGTGACTTGGCTTTGCAGCGCAGCCACCTGCGCCTGCAAAACCGCAATTGGGTTGTCCGCCCGCGCGGGCATGGGTGCTAAAGCAACAAAGAGACCAGCCGCCATGAAACACCACGAAACGGTTAAACTGACGATGCGCGGACGTTGACTTTCTTTTTCTGTTTGCAAGTCGCGGTTGCTTTCCTCAGCGGTCGCCCGATCGCTTATGACCCTGATATCCGCCACTTTGAAAGTGGCTAGACTGAGTTCTTTTTTCTGCATTTTGTCCTCCGCCTGGCCGGAAAGGGTACGGCCATTTGACCAAACTACGGGTTCAATGAACATGAACCCGCTTTTTCATTGCCTTTAAATCATGGGGCCGCACTGTTCGCGGCCAGCGTCTGAAGAGTCGCTGCGATATAAGCAACAAAGTGCGACTAAGCTAAAATGCGACCGAGAGGGGGCGGTTGATGAATTACCGGCCCATAGATCCTGACAAGATACGTGGTCACACGCAATAGGAAAATCGGACTCCGCTATCGTTATGGGTGCTATCACTTTTACAATCCGATTATCGCTCGGCGTAGGTCGGAGAACTTACCGAGCGGAGTCACTCAATAGTCACCAGTCTCCGAATATCTCTCCGTCGTGACAGGCCCAAGTCGTTTCGTTTGGATCAAAGCCCGGCGGAAATAAAAGCAGCCAATCTTTAATCGCCGCCGTGCGTCGATAGCTTCTGCAACTCAATTGGAGCGTGTTCGAATAGCCAGACTATTATCGCTTTGGTCCTTTGTGAGTTAAACGCTAACACCTCATCTTGTTAACAAATTACTAACAGCGTTGCGAGATGCAACAAACCCCCGCTAGGGTTTTAATACTGTCGCGCAACAATCTCGGCAACTGCCAACATTCCTACTCTCTTTCGAACGCGTTACCTCACCAATCGTTCCTATAAGCAGTTCGTATAATGGCGACCGATTTCAAAATTCCAGCTCTCAAATCGCTCGGTGAACTCAAAGACACCAAGCCGGTAATTGTCATCGATACGCGGGAACAGACGCCGCTGAAATTTGTGCACCTTGAGTCGCGCGTTGAGACGTTGCAAACCGGGGATTACTCAATTGCTGGTTTATCGGAATTGTTTGCCGTCGAGCGTAAAACGGTCTCGGATTTTGTGGCGTGCTGCGTTGGCGAGAATCGCGAACGTTTCGAACGCGAGCTCCACCGGCTGAGGGGGTATCGATTCAAAAGAATTATCGTTATCGGCAGCGAGCTTGAGATTCAGCAGGCTAGGTATCAATCACGGATCACGCCAAAAGCAGTTTTTGGGACGCTGAGCGCGTTTGAGGTTCGCTACGATTGCCCAGTCGTGTTCGCGGCGTCGCCTGAACTCGCGGCGATCCAGATTGAAAGATGGGCCTTCTACTTTGCGCGAGAAGTGGTTTCGGCAGTCAACGAAATGCGGCGATCGGTGGAGTAAGGGGAATCGAACAGGCTTTACCATCTCACGTACGAGTCGGAACAAGAGTCGGAACAATTTTCTGGACTTTTGCAGATCTAAAATGAATAGTGCGCGCTATACGAACACCATGGGCCAACGACCGATACTTAAGCGAAAAGCACTCGCGCTCATCAATCGCCAGAAGGTGATGGTACGAATCGGCGAGGGTAAAACGGTCCTCGCGACCGCATCGGAACTTGGCCTGACCGTTCAAACGGTTAGGCGCCACATGCGATACGCTTTGCGCAGCGAGTCGATATTCCCGAACTCTCTGGACGCGAAGCAAGCCGGAGAACTGCGCCAAATGATTGCCGAGCGGCTTGATGGCTACAACCGGAAACTTGCCACTGCGACGAAGCGCGCTGAGGAATGGCTCGGTGATAAGAATGGCGAGACGTCAATTAACGCCATCTGCGCGATCGCTCGTTGCACGCAAGCTGCAGCTAAGGTTTCAGCCGAGCTCAGCAAGCTTTTCGGTCTCTACGCCCCGGTGAAGGTAGTCGAGGAATCGTTGCGCGTTAACCTCTCGCGCACCGAAAAGAAAGTTACGTTCTCTTTTGATGCGAGTGCGCTTCAGCCGCCAGCTGAGCCAATCCCAGGACTTTCTGTTTGGGCTGGCGGTCAACTTTTAGCGGGGGTCGAGTCGCAATGACGGACGTGACCGAGGTAAGTTTTCAGATTCCAAAGCCGCTTACTTGGCAGGCGCAGCTGTTGTCGATGATAAGCGAGGCGTCGGTGCGCTCAATCGTTGCCGTTGTTGGCCGGCGCGCGGGTAAAACTCACGCAGCGTTGCTGGCTGCTCTTACGAGCCCGAAAGGGTTGTTGGCCGGATACGACGTCGCCTGGCTGGGTCCGAGCGACAAAGTTATTGCCGAAAGCAAGGCGTGGTTCAAGGCCTGGTGCGCGCCCGTGATCGTCGGGGCGTCCCCTGGTGACCTTGGCTATGCGTTGAGCAACGGATCAGCGATCGATTGGTGGCCGGCCGGTCCGAACGCCAAGCAACCAGTCCGCTCGCGTGGTTACGGCATGGTTGTGGTCGACGAGGCGGCTTTCATTCCGAACCTCAAGCTGTTGGTTGACGCCAGTGTTCGTCCAGCGTTGGCAATCGACGAAGGCGTTCTGATGTTGATCGGCACGCCATACGGCAAGGCAGGAAGCGATTTCTACGATTTCTATCTTGAAGCAAAAAACAACGGTGTCGCATTCCACGGGCCGAGCTCGATTAACCCGCACCTGAAGGCGAGCGAGCTCGAGAAGCTGAAGCGAACGACCGATGAGCTGACATTTCGGCAAGAGTACGGTGCTGAGTTTTTGGATCGAGCCGGTAGCCTGCTAAAAGCGAACCAGATCCGCAAAGGTACACCGCCAGCGCTCGAGTTGTTCAAAACGATTGCATTCGGGCTAGACATCGCTCTCAGCAGCAAGCAACGAGCGGACTATACGGCATTGGTGGTGAGCGGCGTAGACGATCAGGACCGACACTGGATCCTGGCCGCGTTCAGATGGCGCGCGGACTGGCCAACAACGTTTGAACGCGTGTTGAGATTCAACGAGCAATGGCATCCGCACGTGATTCAGACCGAGCAAGTGGCGTTCCAAGAGTTGGCGATTCGCGAAATGATCGATGTTGGACTTCCAGTCACGGCGATTAAACCGAGTACAGACAAGGAGACGAGGTTTGCGCCGATTCATTTACGCTACAGCCTTGGCCAGGTCTGGCACGCCGAAAATCTGGATCCAGAATTTGAACGAGAGTTACTTTCGTTCCCGCAATCCCAATATGATGATCAATGCGATGCCGCGGTTTTCGCTGTGACCGCACTCGATCGTCGGATGCGAACGGCGTGCGCGACTGAAATCAACACTGGCGAATGCTGGGGCGGCCGGCTGCCGCACGAGAAGAAAAGGAAAGTGCGGATGTATTTTGGGTTCGGCGGCAGCCAGTACGAAGATGTCGAGGTTAGTGATGATGGCGTCGCCAGCAGTGCTCCGAGGCTGGTTATGCCGGCGTTCACTGAGCAATTTGTTGGTGACACGCTGATTGTCACCGCGGCGGATGGACGTGACCTAATGCGGATCGAAAGAGGAAAAAGCCATTTGTATTTTCAGCACAAGATGGCTGGCAAGCTTCCCTGGCAAGTGCAGCAACCTAACAATGGATAACCAACGCATAGCTGAGGCATTCCAAACGCTGAAAGATTTGCTGGTGCGGCCCGGTAGCGGCCGCCAATGGGTGAGCGGTACTCGGGGCGATCGGGCACAAGAGAGGGCAGTGGTGCCGGATCATGGTTGGGTGTTGGAAGCTGGCATCAGTGAGGAGGAGATCGTTGCGGTGGCCGAGGAAACGCGCTTGTACGCGCTGGGTTTATCGCATCATCCGCGTTTGACTCGGAAGCATCAGTTTAGTGTTTCGGCGCAGCCGGTAACGGCACCGCACCGGTTTGGCCAACTGGTTTGTGACGGTAGACAATTTTATGTCGATCAGATTTTGAAAACGTCTGGGTTCGGGTGGCTCATTGGTCAGCGAGCACTGCTAAAGAGCGGAGGCGAACACACTGGGCGCTCGGTCAAGGTGTGGTACAAAGTGGGCGACGGACTTAACTACCAGATTGCCCGCGAAGATAGTCGCAAGTACACGATCCTTCGCCATACCGCGACGTTCATCGAATTGGATCAGGCGCCAGAGCCATACGAAGTCGGGTATCTTGTTTTGGAGTTCTCGTAATGAAGAAGAACCGATTTTGACTGACAACTTGTTCCAAGTGGAACTAACCAACCAAAAACCAACTAAAACAAAATAGAAAGAACAATTACCTATGAGTTTCATTAGTCCTGGCGGCGGAACGGCCCCTTATGAAAACCCCGGAGGCGAGATACGTTTAGGCGGTGTGAGCTATACCGATCTTGCGTGGCAGAATCGAGCGCGGCTGCAGACGCCTGCACAACATGTCGAAATGTTTCTGGCGCCGAACGAAGGCTGTGTGATCTGCCTTGATGGTGTGGAATACGTCAGCCGGCGTGATGCTCAACTTGGGTTCATCTGGGATGGGTTACCCTGCCGCGCCGTCAATGAGTTCATCCAATTACAAAAAGTTAAGCTGGGTGAGAAAGGCGACAATTGGATTCAACTAACCTTGAGGGTAGTCCGGTATCCTCAACCAACTAGCTAACGAGATAGACGTTGCTAACTTTGTCGATTTGCAGTAAATGTTAACTGGAACAAAATGGGGGTGCCCGCGGGGTTTCTTTATTGTCTTATTTGTTTACCCGTGGGCGCTCTTTTGTAGAAAGTTAATCGAAAGGTAATTTAATTATGTCTAAAAGCTTGGTGTGGGAAAAGGCGGATCCGGTCAGCCTGGAAGAACGGCCGCGTGCGGGTGAGTCACAGGCTACAGAGCGCCCGGGCGCAGAACTCTCCCGGGAGGCCGTCAGGTATGCGGCAGCGTTGGAGGAGCGGACAGAACGCTCGGAGGCGCTCTGCAAGGCTGCCGAAATAATTAGGCGGTATATATCCGAAAATAATTTTTCGAGCGACCCAGCGGAGGGCGAGTTGGCCGATCTCGACAGTCTGCATAGAATTCGACGAACGCTAGCCAAAGCGGCTGCGGGTCAGCTTAGGGGCGGCCGGGGAATCCTGAAACTCTCTGGAAAAGTGTACGGGACGTTCCAGGGGGCAAGCGGAGAATGGCACACACAACGCCAGATAAACGATCCGCAATCTGAAGCCGAGAACGGTGTGGATTTTGAGAGTGAGACCGATGATGTCGACGTGGACGATTTTCTCAAAATGATCGATTCCGCGGATCCCGATAACGATGACGAGACGAGCCAGCATCTCCACCGGGTAGGTCTGCACCTCTGTAAGGCTAAGTTGGCGCACCTCGCGGGCGATCACGAACAATGTACGCGGTCGATTAACGCCGCAATGTCGAGCTACGGGAAGGTGCACCAAGCGCTAAAGGCCGCGACGGAGGGAGATTAAGCAATATGCAAAGCGCAGGACCAGTTGGCGTCTATCAGGCCAAGCAAGGCACTCTCACGACCCCTGGAACGGGTCTTCAACTATCCGGTGTCCGCGGACTGAATTCCGTTGCCTACGTTTTCAGCGCCTCGGGTGCGACGAGTTGCACTCTGAATGTCGATACACTGCTCAGTGACGGCGTTACTTGGGTTTCAACGCTGACGACCCCGGTCACCGCGGCCTCTGGAACGGGATGTGGCGCAATTCCGGGGGTGCATCAGTCGGTGCGAATAAACATCGGCGGTATAGCGGCCGGCTCGATCCTAGTGCACTGTATCATTTAATTCCAAAGCAGTCTTGATATGATTGGAGGCGTCTTTGTAAGACCATTTAATGGGTGTTGCTTTGCGATTGTAGGAACGGATGTAGCGCATAATTTTGCGATCGAGA
>Ga0207684_10005629_pt1 | contig 11515 bp, 9 predicted proteins | sample KBSK5501metaG_FD_184342 | JGI IMG/M metagenome (GOLD analysis project Ga0207684, IMG submission 184342) | Corn, switchgrass and miscanthus rhizosphere microbial communities from Kellogg Biological Station, Michigan, USA - KBS K5-50-1 metaG... | ecosystem: Host-associated > Plants > Roots >... | reverse complement strand
ATATGCAAAGCCATTTGGCGACGATGGAATTCCGAACAGAATGGAATTCTTCCGTCACTGTCGGATTCGTTCCTTGGGACACATTTATCCAGCGTTCAAACGCCGCGCTTTTTGGCCCGCAGCACAGCTTATTATTGTCATGTCGAGCCCGGCAGCTGCCGGAAGCAATCTCTTGCCGTTGTCGGAAAAACAATAAGAGATGTCTCCACCCATTCGACTTCGCTCAGGGCAAGACTTTCGGTCGACATGACAATAGTTGGGCGGCGCTTAATACGTACACTTGGCGCGCTGGCGCGAATACCACGAGGAGTATCTATATTCATAAGTGTAGGGATGCCGCGCGGCGGCGTCCGGACAGAGGCGGAACGCCCGCGGCAAGCTTGTCATCCCGAACGACGGGATCGCGACTGGGCGGAGCGCTGATCTCGCAAAGGGTGATAGATCACGCTTCGGACTCAGGCTCGTGCCCGCTTCGTTGGTGAGATCCTTCTCCCACAACTGCGGGATCAGGATGACAGCAATGGGTGGGCGAATCAGCGTCGCCGCAGCAATCGCGCCGCGGAATTCTTCAAGAGCCCAGTCGGTGCTGCAGCTCTAAACCAGGACACCCTTTAATATCAGCTGGATTTCCGACCGCTTCCCGTGACCAACTTATTCAACCTCGCCTTGCGACGATTAGCGGCGTTGCGATGAATGATACCGCGCTTAGCCGCCTTGTCGATTGAGGAGATAAGTAGACGAATCTGGCTCGGATCGGGCTTCTCCGAAGAGCCTGCGCGCTTATGTAGCGTGCGTAGATGTGTGACAACGCTGCGATTGCGAAGTGATCGCCGCACTGTCTGCCGGGCGCGTTTGGCCGCTGATTTTGTGTTAGCCATTTTTTCTCAAGCAACGGGGCGTGCAGGCTCGCGGACTGACGACACTTTGTCAAGCAGGCACGGCGGGGATGCTGGCCAGGTAACGCTCCAAGTTCTAACATCCAGTTATTCCAAAGCTCCAAACTCCAAGTTCCAACATCCAGAGAAGCCCCAAACATCAATTTTCAACAGCGTGATTCACGCGCGGCAGTTTTGGAGTTTTAAAGATTTGAAGTTTCTCTGGAGCTTGAATGTTGCAATTTGGAACTTTGAAGTGTGCACCTGGAGTGTACACTTTGCTGCGCACCGCGCCGTCCCCCCGACCAACCGACCCAAAACGCGTTTTAAGCGCCGCGGCCGGATGCCACTACCAGCGGTGCCGAGGCACTCTTGGTTGGCGGCGCGGCCGGAGCGGTAATGACTGGCGCCGGGTTTTTCGGCGCCTTCGGCACGCGAGGAAGTTTGTTCGGAACAATTTGAACCAACGCGCCCAGCGGAAGCTGCTCGTAAAGCGACGCGACGTCAGAAGATTTCATCCGGATGCAGCCATAGCTTGCTGGTCGACCGATCAATTTTTCCTCCGGTGTGCCGTGGATATAAATGCACCGGCTGAAAGCATGTGCGTTTTGTAACTCGAGGCCACGCAACCAAATGATTCGCGTTATTACGGGGTCGCGGCCCGGCGCATTCGGAAGAAGAATCTCTCCGGTGAAACGTCGATTGTGAAAAACTGCGCCGGTTGGTGCATGGTCGCCGATTTTCTGCGCGACGGCCAGATAACCAAGCGGCGTAGTCATTCGTCCCCAAGCGTCGCCCAAACCAAATTTCGAAGTCGACACGGGATAAGTCGCCACTTTGGCGCCATCCTGCAAAAGGATCAGCTTTTGCTCGCGCACACTAATGATGACCTGATTATTGGGGACGGCAACGCCAGTCATGGCCCGCACCGACGGAACCAGTGAAATAAGAGCCAGGAGGGGGAAAACGGGACGAAACATTCGCGAATTTTTACTCAAAACGTTGGGTTTGTCACGCTGGAATTGCAGCCGGAGCGCGGGTTCCGCCGAAGCTAATTCGCGGCCACCAGGGGGCAAGGGAGGAGAGAGAGACATAAAGGAAGCCACCTTGAAACATGAGCAAAAACGGTACCGAGATGAATTGCCGATGGGCAATCGCGAAGCAAACGAAGTAGGTGAAATAGATCGCAAACGCCATCTCCGCGATTGGCAGAAGCGACTTGAGCGGCATGTATTTGCAAGAGCGCCATGGCTGAGATTTGCGTTCAATTCCATACTTTGGCGTGCGTGCAAAATCGGACTTATGATTAAAGACCGCCTCGAGCACCGCTCGGGCGTTATTGAGCGAAAGACCAACGCCCAGTGCGAGCAGGCATGGCAGGAAAAGGATTTCTTTCATCCAGCTGTGGGGGTGCAGCTCGCGTTGTGCGCAGATATAAAATGCCGCCACCGAGACCGAGGCAGTCAAAAAAATGGGAATGTCGAGGAGCAGGGTGCGCGCCCAACCTTGGGGTCCGCCGGTGGAAGGATGCAGCAGCACGCACAAGGAAGCGAGAAGAAGGTAAGCAAAATTCGACGTTAGATGCCCGGTCGCTTCAAGTTTGATCGGAAATGGCAGGTTGCTCCGCCAGATCGTGGGCAGGAGTTTCTTGCACGTCTGAATGGAACCTTTTGTCCAACGATGCTGCTGGGATTTGAAACCATTCATATCCACAGGCAGTTCGGCTGGTGTCACGACATCGGGTAAAAAAATAAATTTCCACCCGGCGAGCTGGGCCCGGTAGCTAAGATCCAGATCCTCGGTCAGCGTGTCGTGCTGCCATCCACCCGCCTCCTTAATGCACGACCGACGCCAAAGACCAGCCGTGCCGTTAAAATTAAAGAATCGGCCGCTGCGACTTCGCGCCGTTTGCTCCAAAAGCAAATGGCCGTCAAGAAACATGGCCTGTACCCGCGTGAGAAGCGAGTATCCGCGATTTAAATGGCCCCATCGCGTTTGAATCATGCCGACTTTAGGGTCGGCGAAAAATTGGATGGTGCGCTTCAACAAATCCGGCCGCGGAACAAAGTCGGCGTCCAAAATACAAACGAACTCGCCTTCGGCCGCCTCCAGCCCGGCGGCCAACGCACCGGCCTTGAAACCGGTCCGCTTGAACCGATGGATTAAATCAACGTTAAAACCCTGCTGGCGCAATTCTTCCGCGCAAGAAGAAGTGATTTCACGGGTGTTATCGGTTGAATCGTCGAGCACCTGGATCTGGAGAAGATTCCTCGGATAGTCGAGCTCGCTAACTGAGCGAAGGAGACGCTCCACGACGTAAATCTCGTTGAAAATCGGCAACTGCACGGTCACTTTCGGGAGCTGTTCGAAATGACCGAGCGGAACCGGCTCCCGCTTCCGGTGCTTGAGAAAAAGATAAATGATGAAGTAGCGGTGAACGCCATAGGCCGAGAGGCCGATGAGCACGCTCAGATAGCAGATCGTCCAAATGGCGTAACCGACGCTTCCGTGCATAGGGCTTTTAGAAAATGCCGCCGCTGGTTAAGGCAGCACGGGCGCATGATGGCGCTTCCGCGGCGTGCGTCAAATCAAAAATTGCCGGTTTTGCCTCTGAGAAACTGTGCTCCGGCGGTACAAAATCGGTTTGGGGGGCAAACGCAACGAGCAAGACCATGGCGCCTTTTGAATATCGAATCCCGCGGGCAAGAAGCGCTCGAAGAATTCCTTGTCACTTGCGGCAGCTGCTTACGCGCGCTTTTCTTTTCCCGCTGAGATGACCGCACCCGCAGGGGGAAACTTCGATGGAACCTTTCCCTTCCAAAAGATAAATGGGCCTGTGACGTCCGATCCATAAACGTCTTACAGGGACGAGGGGGAGCTTCCTCCCACCCTTGGTCGGGGCTAAAAACCGTCGCTCCCCGGGACTTTGATGCGTGCTCGCCTTTGAGGCAAGCGACAGTAAAGCGGCCACCGGCTTCAGAATTGCTGATTGGATAACCCTCGACACTGCCCCGTCGAGACGTTGGCCTTAACAGCGACTGGAAAAGCTATTTGTGGTATAATTGTTGTTCCGCAAGTGACGGTGATGGACGTGCGAAAACCACTCAAAAAGCGAGAGCGGAACCGTTTCGAGCGGTTTAACATCGTATTTCCGATCCTTTTGGCCGGATGGGTGCCGTCGATTCTGACCCTGGTGGTCTCCTATACCATCTTGAGCGACACCTTGGAATCCAAGATCCTGCGCGATCGGCAGACTTTTGTGCAGTTGATGGGTCATTTGGTCGGCGACGATCTGAGCCGCACCAGTGGGATCATTGAGTACTACCAAACACTGCCAGAGATGTCGAAGATCTTGGCCGCCCCGACTGCGCAAATGGCCGCCCAGCAGTGGCTGGTGTCCGCCTTTTATGCGCACCCACGCATCGACGGAATGTTCGTCACCACGGCCGATGGTGGACTGGTCGCATCGGTTCCACCAGACCCGGCCATGCTGGGAAAAGATTACGGATCGGCCTTCTGGCGAGAACGCACAAGTAGCTTGAGCCAGGCTTATGTCTCAGCGGTTCATCCGCGACCTTCCGACAAGCGAATGGCCACAGATATCGTCGGGGCGGTGCGCGCTCCCAATGGTACGGTCGCCGGTTACCTCGGCGTTTCCGTCTTGGTTGAAAGAATTGGCCGCCGTTTGTCGACCATTGAATTTGCCGATCAGTCACTTTGCCAGGTTTTGGATCAAAACGGCGTCCCGCTTTTCACGAGCGACTTTAAAGCCAATTCCGGTGCGCTCTCACCCGTAGGTCAAACTCTGATCAAAGAGATCGGCCGAAATCGCAACGGCCATATCGAGCGGAACGGAAATCTTTACTCCTTTAGCCCGATCGAATCGACCGGCTGGATGGCGATTGTTGAGCAACCAAGAGCTGTTGCCTACAAACCCGTTCATGATCTGCTCGGGCGCATGACTGTGTTGGCCGCATGGCTGATCGCACTGACAGCTGTCTTCGCCTGGCTGGGCGGGAAATTTTACCGTCGCCAAACCGAGTCCGCCCGGCGCCTTGAGCGGGAGGTGATTTTCAACGAGAAAATTCTGGCGAACATGCCGACTGGAATCGCGTTCGTCGATCCAGCCTCGCGCCGTTTTCTCCAAGCCAACGAAGCGTTCACACAAATGGCGCATCGTTTTGGCGGATTGCCGGCGCGAGGGGACATTACGCAGGCTACCTACGACGACGTCAAAATTGCTCCGACCGGTGCGATCGAGCGCGTCCTCTCTTTTGGAACACCCTTTCAATTAATCGAACAGCCGTTCAAAGATGAAGGCGGAATGACGCATTTCGTGAATGTGAACCTCCTTCGGTTGCAAGGTTCGCAACAAACCATTCAAGGCATTCTTTATTTGGTGGAAGACAGAACGCGCGACGTCACGTTGCGCCAGGAATTAATCGGGGCCAATGCGGCCAAAGACCAGTTTCTGGCATTACTGTCTCACGAATTGCGTAACCCGCTCTCGCCCGTGATCGCGATGGTTGGGGAACTAGAAGCGAGCACCCCGGATTCGCCGGAAGTTCGCCACGCCTTGGCCGTGATTCGTCGCAACGTCGAATTGGAGGCTCGGTTAATCGACGATTTGCTCGACGTGACGCGGATCGCGAAGGGCAAATTGCAGCTAACCTTCGAGACCGTTTCGGTGAACGAGACAGTTCAGCGCGCCTACGAGATTTGTCGCGAAGAGGCTGGCGGCAAACATATTCAAGTGGAATTTCAGCTGGACGCCGTTCACGCGCATGTGGATGGGGATCCGGCGCGCCTACAGCAGGTCTTCTGGAACCTCATTAAGAACAGTGTCAAGTTTACCCCGACGGGCGGGCGAATCACTATCGAAACACTCAACCCTACACCGGAGGAGATTGAGGTTCGGATTATTGACAGCGGTATCGGGATTGAGTCGGAAAAGATCGACAAAATTTTTAACGCATTCGAACAGGGGCAAAGCTCGATCACGCGGCGATTTGGTGGGCTGGGTCTTGGTTTGGCCATTTCTAAGGCGATGGTGGACGCGCATGGGGGCAAGATTCGAGTCGAGAGCGCGGGCCGTGATAAGGGCGCCACCTTCGCCATTACGCTCAAAACGGTAGCTACTCCAGTTATAGTCGGCGACGGAGAGGTCAAACCCGCACCGGATATGCCTAAGAAGCGTTTCGATACAAGGCCGCGCCGACTCCTCATAGTCGACGATCACCATGATACCTGCACTGGCATGAGATTGATGCTGGAGCGCCGCGGTTACGATATCACGGTCGCACATTCCGCCGATCAGGCGGTGGAGAAGGCGCGCCTGCAGGATTTCGATCTCATCATCAGCGATATCGGACTGCCCGACCGCAGTGGCTATGAATTAATGCGTGAACTGCAAGCCATCAGAAGCTTACGCGGCATCGCCCTAAGCGGCTTCGGGATGGAACATGACATCACCAAAGCGCGGGCGGCAGGGTTTTCAGAGCACTTGACCAAGCCGATCAATTTTGAACGGCTGGAAGAAGCTATCCAAAACTTGCTCGATCTTGAGCCAGCCTCACAAACCTAAGTGCAATCGTCGACGCGCCGGAAGAGGTTACTTCTGGTTTGGCTCCTGTCCGTTTGGTCCCTTGCGCTCGGAAGCTTCCTTCAATTCACGCGAAAGCTTTTCGACCCGCTGACGCATGACTTTCCCCGCCTTGAACTTGACAGTCGCCCGCGGGGGAATCACAAAACTGCTGCCTGGCTGATTTGGATTCCGGCCCACTCTCGGTTTCGTCAGCCGGGGCTGGAAAACGCCAAAATTGCGCAGCTCCACGGCGACATTTCTGGCCAAACTATCAGTGATCTGGTCAAGCGTTCGCTGGACTACATCGAAAACCTCGTGCTGAACCATCCCTGTCTGATTACTGATGGCGACCACGATATCGCGTTTGGTTAACTTTGCCATACTACCTAGTAATCGGTTCATCGACCCCAAATGGGTGGATACTTTCAACAAAAAACCTGCCAAAAAGAACTCTCGCCAAAAAGCGGTAAGTTCCTCAACTCAGAGAACTAAGCACGATTACGCCGCTTTGCGACCCCAAATTAGTGAGCCGGTACGGCCGAACGCCGGAAGGCCCGGGTCAAATAATACTTAAATGCTGTTTGCGAGGCTAGCTCCTTCCGGCGTGCCTTCAATTGTCCCTGAACAACCCCCAGTTTCGTAAAAACCACGTTCCATTCCATCTCCAGTCGGCGAATCTCGTCATTTGTTAAATCCCGGACCCCGCGCACCGATGATGCGCGCTGCAATACATTCATGGCCTTTCCCGAGAGTTCGCCCACCATGTTAAGCTGCGTAAAGACGTACTCAGTCTCTTGCAGCAAGTGCCCACGAGTGTCGGTAAACTGGCGCTCCTGCTCGGCCGAGATGATTGGCTTTGCCTTATCCAATCCGTAGGTGATCAAATCATGCAGCTTTTTCCAGCTATCCAACTGGATATTGAGCAGCCGGAGCTTGGTTTCCAGCTCTTTACTCCTCATGGCCCAACTACACGCTCCACGAGCTCCAGTGTCTCGTCCAGCTTTTGCAAATTATCGATCAAGAGATGGGCCCAGGGCCGATCTACGGTTTGCACTTGGCTGATGATGCCTTCCTCAAAATAAAAACGACCCTGCCGCCATCGGAAAATCTCTGCCACCGCGCCTTCTCCCTCCACCGAACCGAAGACAGCGTGGCGCACCGAGCCATGCTGCAGGTAAATCTCACTGTTGCCGCGGCCCGACTTAAACGTGAAACGGCCGCTGCGCTGACTCAAACAGCTCATTTGCAAGATCTCGGCAGCTGAAAACTGATTGAGGTTGCCGATCAGAGAATGGCAAGGATCGACTCCTTCGGCGGCTGTGCCGGCCGTGCGGTCTAATGAATTAACAAAGTTGCGTATGTTGCGCTCAAGCCGGCGCTTGTTTTGGGTCACGAAAATAAGTGTGATGTTCTGCACCTGCGCGATCTCCTCTGCCTCGGCCGGATTCTGGCGTGGCGACAGACAGACTATATTAAGAGAGGGGAAATGTTGGCGGGCATTGGTGCATTGCTCCAGCGCCAGGGCCGCTTCGCCTTCAACGATGAATGCATCGAAATTTTCTGCCAGCAGAATTGCCACGGCTTCCGGAAGGGTGCGGGCAATGCGGCTTTCGACCCCGTCCAGCATATTGAAAAGGCCTAGCGCTTCGTCCCGGAAGACCGGGTCTGCGTTGAGAATAAGGAGACGGGTTTCCACAATGGCACAAGAGATCGGAAACCTGTAAGAGCAGGAACCTTGCCGGACCTTGTCGGGGTATCTGTTTAGCGTTGTGCCGAGCGCGCGAACAGCGCCGCAGCCGGGGCATGTTTATAGAAAGCGGAGCACAAAGCCTTTAGCCGCGTAGCGGCGACACGTTTTTTCTCGTGCCAAGACAATCCCGCCATCGCGGGACTCTTGCGGCACTTGGGCCTCCTGATTCGTCACGTTCGCTTCGATTGTGAGATCAGCGCTCCGCCCAGTCGCGATCCCGAGGCGGGGTGACATTCAAAGCGTGATTGGATCCCTAAGGGCATAGTCCAACACCAAGTATGGGTTACGGTGTCATCCTGAGCGGAGTGCAGGATCTCTCACAAGCCGGAGTGATCACCCTGTTTACGCCAGAGTAACGTTCGCTTCGATTGTGAGATCAGCGCTCCGCCCAGTCGCGATCCCGGCGGGATGACAATTCAGAGAGTGATTGGATGCCTGAGGATACATCTAACAGTACAGGGACGAGACGCAGCTCGTACCTTGCCTTAATCGGCGGTCGGAAAACCGACGCTCCATGGCGTCCAATCGCCAGCTCAAACACCGGCGCGTCGCATAACCATATCTTGTCCGGCAAGAGACGGCACCAGCTTACTTTCTCCACGCCCGCCGGGCCGGTGGCGCCGCGTATTCCCCGGGGGAGATTTCATGAGCCGTCCGAAAATGAACTTTTGCCACCTCACGAAGAGTGTGCGGCCCTTTTGTTTCGACCAGCTTTTTGGCTACCTCTTTTACATTGGCCGACACCCCGCGCTCCAGACGCAATCCGAGATTTTTGCTCTGACGCTCGAGCCAATCAATAAACGCTTCACGGGCCAGGATGGATGCGGCTGCGACGGCGATATCCGATTCGGCTTTCGTGCGTTGTTCAAGATTGATCTGCTTGCCGTGCCGCAACAATGACTGCTGGATCACCCGGGCATCGGCAAACTGATCCGAGAGAGCACGCGGACAATTCGGTTTTTTCGTCAAAAGGTTTTCAATCACGCGCGCGTGTCCCCAAGCCAGCAGACTGTTCAGGTTACTGAATTTTTCGTAAAGCTCATTGTACTTCTCCGGACCAATTAGCACCGTGTCGTTCAAGCCGCCGGTAGTTTTACGAATCGATTCTGCCAGTGCGCGAATCCGCGCGTCGGAGCCGATCCGCTTACTGTCCTGCACGCCAGCATCGAGAAGCTTGCGCGCAATGCCCGCATCGACATACACGCCCGAGATCACGAGCGGCCCAAAAAAATCGCCCTTCCCGCTTTCGTCGACGCCGAAGTGCGGCTCGAACATTTCCGGCGAATGAACTTCTTCGTATCCCAACTTCGCTTCACCCAGAATTTTGGGCTCCAGTTCGAATTGGACAAATTCCTCCACCCCTTTGCCCTGAATCAGGACTTTCGGCCCCTTTTCGTAGACGGCGACGCTCAGCTTATTTTTTTGCGCGAAAAAAAGTGTGTACTCCTTAGGGGCGAACTGAAAACCGAGCTCGTCGAGCAAAGCGCGAAGCTTTGTGGCCTGTTCATTGGTGAGAGCGTGGGTATAGGAATTCATTTTTGTCTCGCGCCAACGTTCAACGCTCAACGCTCAACGCTCAACGCTCAATTTCTTGCATTGGATGCCTGCTCGCGAAACCATTCGGAGTTGGACGTTGAGCGTTGGGCCCATTCGGCTTGCGCTCAGGGCAGGCTGTTGGACGTTTGCTTGCTTTGAATGCACTTCAACACAAGCAGCGCTTTCGTTCGGCCCTGCTTGGCTGGTACCACCGCCATGGCCGCGATTTGCCCTGGCGTCACACGCGGGACCCGTATGCAATTCTCGTTTCCGAATTCATGCTTCAACAAACTCAGGTTGCCAGCGTTCTGCCCTATTACGATAGATGGCTCCGGCGCTTTCCTGATTTTCACGCGCTGGCTCGCGCTTCGCAGAGCGATGTTCTGCACGCCTGGCAGGGGCTTGGTTACTACGGACGCGCGCGCAATCTGCACGCCGCGGCCAAGACCATTTTGACAAAATACCGGGGACGATGCCCGCGAGACGTGGCCCCACTTCAATCTCTTCCCGGGATTGGTCGCTACACGGCGAATGCCATCGCGAGTTTCGCGTTCGATCAGCCGGTTGCCGTCGTCGATGCGAATATTGCCCGCCTGACGGCGCGACTTTTCAATATTCAAATTCCTAGTGATTCGTCCGCAGGACGAAACATGATATGGGATTTGGCTTCACGGTTGGTCGGCCATAAACACACCCGCGTTCTCAATTCCGCACTCATGGATCTTGGGGCCATGATCTGCATCCCGCATGCTCCCAAATGCGGCGTTTGTCCGGTGCAGAAATTTTGCCGCGCGCAACATCCCGGGTTGCTTCCAATCAGAAAGGCGCGTCCACGCCTGAAACGACTGTTGGAAACTCACTCGTTTGCCGTCAGGCGAAACAAAATCCTGCTTGAACAATCAACGGGGCGCTGGCGGGGGATGTGGATATTGCCTCCACTGAGCCGACCTAAATCGCGTCAACCAATCCACCAAGCGGTATTCCCGTTTACCCACCACCGCATAAACCTGGCGGTTTTCCGGCAAAAACCTGCTGGCCGATGTAAACATCGCCGATGGTTCTCGCTCCGCGATATTGATTCCATTCCCCTTCCTTCCCCGCACCGCCGCGCCGTTCTGGCTCTGATCGCAAATACGCACTCTTTTCATTGAGCGTTGGACGTTGAGCGTTGGATGTTGGACGTTCAGTTTTCGCCTTCGCCGATGTATTCTTTTGACACGGTCCCCGACGCCCGCGGCCACTTTGGTCCCTACGGCGGGATGTTCGTTCCGGAAACGCTGATGTCGGCTCTCAACGAGCTGACGCGGGAATATGAACGCGCTAAGACAGATCAGGCATTTCAAGACGAATTGTCGGCTTTGCTGCGCGATTTTGCCGGTCGACCCACCCCCCTTTATTTTGCCGAACGCCTAACAAGCGACCTCGGCGGCGCGAAAATTTATCTCAAGCGCGAGGACCTTCTGCACACGGGCGCCCATAAGATCAACAATACGCTCGGCCAAATTCTCCTGGCGCGACGGATGGGCAAGCAACGCATTATCGCTGAAACCGGCGCCGGCCAACACGGCGTGGCCACGGCCACAGTGGCTGCGCGCTTCGGCTGCGAGTGCGTCGTTTATATGGGCAGCGTCGATATGGAACGTCAGGCGCTTAATGTCGCTCGGATGAAACTGCTCGGCGCGCAGGTTGTGCCGGTGACGGCTGGCCAGGCTACCCTAAAGGAGGCGATTAATGAAGCGATGCGCGATTGGGTCACAAATGTGCGCACCA
>Ga0207684_10005624_pt1 | contig 11522 bp, 12 predicted proteins | sample KBSK5501metaG_FD_184342 | JGI IMG/M metagenome (GOLD analysis project Ga0207684, IMG submission 184342) | Corn, switchgrass and miscanthus rhizosphere microbial communities from Kellogg Biological Station, Michigan, USA - KBS K5-50-1 metaG... | ecosystem: Host-associated > Plants > Roots >... | reverse complement strand
GCCGAGGTAGGCGTCGCGGATACGCGGGTCCTGCAGCAGCGCGTCGGCCTCGCCGCTCAGCACGATGCGGCCGGTCTGCAGCACGTAGCCGCGGTGCGCGATCTGCAGCGCGAGGCTCGCGTTCTGCTCGACGATGAAGACGGCCACGCCGCGTGCATTGACCTTGGCGATCAGCTCGAGAACGCGGTCGACGTAGAGCGGCGAAAGGCCCATCGTCGGCTCGTCCATGCAGATCAATCGTGGCCGGCCCATCAGCGCGCGTGCCATCGCAACCATCTGCTGCTCGCCACCGGAGAGCGTGCCGGCGAGGGCGCCGATGCGCTCCTTCGCGCGCGGAAAAAGTTCGAGCATCGCTTCGTAGTCTTGCGCGATGGCATCGCTGTCGCCTCGGGTGTATGCGCCCATCAGCAGGTTCTCGCGTACCGTCATCGCGGGGAACAGGCGGCGCGCCTCCGGCACCGAAGCGACGCCGCGGCGGATCATCTGCGGTGTCGTGAGCGCCAGCGTGCTTTGCCCGTCGAGCAGCACGTCGCCGGAGCGCGGCTTCAGGAGGCCGAGCAGGATCTTCATCGTCGTCGACTTGCCGCTCGCGTTGCCGCCGAGCAGGCTGACGATCTCGCCCGCGCGCACTTCGAGCGACAGGTCGAAGTGCACCTGCACCGGGCCGTAGAAGGTCTCGATGTGGCGCAGCTCGATCAGCGGCGGGCGGACGATGTTCGAAAGACTCGTCATGGCGGCACGCTCGCTCACGCAGCCAGCGCGACTGGCGCGCCGACATTCGTCCTGCCGACGCCGCTGTGCCCGAGGTAGGCCTCGATCACGGCCGGGTCGTTGCGCACGCTTTCCGGCCGGCCCTCGGCGATGCGGCGGCCGTTGTCCATCACCAGCACCCGGTCCGACAACTGCATCACGAGCTCGAGCTTGTGCTCGATCAGCAGGATGGTCTGGCCGCGCTCCTTCAGCGTGCGGATGATCGCGAGCATCTCGGTGGTCTCGCTCTCGTTCATGCCGGCGGTCGGTTCGTCGAGCAGCAACAGTTGGGGCTTGAGAGCGAGCGCGCGAGCAATCTCGACGCGGCGCCGGTTCGCATACGACAGGCTGTGGGCCGGGTGCTCCAGGCGCGGGGTCAGCCGATCCCCGAACATCGCGACGATGGCGAGTGCGTCATCGCGCAAGGTCGCTTCTTCATGCCGTACCGTGGCGGGCCGCCACAGCGCGAGCGCCAGTTCGGCAAGTGCCGACAGCAGGGCCGGAGCGCGCGGGCGCACCGCACGCAGCCGCGAGTGCGCGCCGACGAGCACGTTGTCGAGCACGCTCAGGTTCGCAAACACGCGGCCGTGCTGGAACGTGCGCGCGAGGCCCAGGGCGGCGACCGTTTCGGCGCCCGCATCGGTGACGTCACGGCCAGCGAATTGCACCTGTCCAGCGTCGGCCGCATCGAGGCCGCTGATCAGGTTGAAGAGCGTCGTCTTGCCGGCGCCGTTCGGGCCGATGACGCTGACCAGTTCGCCGGGTGCGACCTGCAGGTCGATGGCATCCACCGCCGTCAGGCCGCCGAAGCGGCGGCTGAGTTGTCGGACGCTCAACAACGGTTCGGGCGATGCGGGTACGTTCGCAGGCACATTCGTAGGCATGGTCGGGGCTATGGGCTTGATCAGTGGGTTCCGAGCAGGCCCTGTGGCCTGAAGCGCACGAGCAGAAGCAGCGCCGCACCGTAGATCAGCATGCGGTATTCGGCGGTGATGCGAAACAGCTCGGGCAGGCCGATCAGCGCGACGGCGCCGATCACCGCGCCCGCAACGTTGCCCATGCCGCCGAGGATCACGATCGTGAGCGCCAGGATCGAGATCTGCGAGGTGAAGGTCTCGTGGTTGATGTATGAGTACAGGTGCGCGGTCAGCGCGCCGGCGATGCCCACCGCGAAGCCGCCGAAGCCGAACGCGAGCGCCTTGTAGCGATTCGGGCTGAGGCCGTGGGCACGCGCGGCGACATCGTCGTCGCGCACTGCGCGAAAGCTGCGCCCCAGGTGGGTGCCGAGCAGGCGGTTCTGAAGCAGCGCCAGCGCGACCACCGCGGCGAGCGTGAGCCAGTAGAAGCCCGGCCCGGCATCGATCAGGCGGTTCGAGAACTGCACCGGTGGAATGCCGGCGATGCCGATCGGGCCGTGCGTGAGGCTCTCCCAGTTGAGGATCGCCAGCGCGACGATCTCGCCGATCGACAGCGTGGCGATCGACACGTAGTGCCCGCGCAGGCGGAACGCCGGGTAGACGAGCAGGGTGCCGAGCCCGGCCGTCACAAGCCCGGCCAGCACGATGGCTAGCGGCACCGGCAAGTGCCCGTCGAGCGCCAGCAGCGCGGACGCATACGCGCCGATCGCCAGCAGCCCGGCATGGCCGAGCGAGATCTGCCCGACCGTGCCTGCGACCAGCGTCAGGCTCAGCGCGAGCAGCGCGTAGAGCCAGGCATTGGTCAACGTCTGCAGCAGGTAGGGTGCGTGCACCACCAGGGGCAGCACGATCAGCACGCCGACCAGCGCTGCCCACGCCCAAGTCGGCAGTCGAATGGGACGGCTCGGCGCGATGAAGGTGCCCGTCAACGGCTCGGGCGGCAGCTTCTTTGTTCCCCCGAACAGCCCGTTCGGCCGCCACACGAGGATTGCGATCAGCAGCAGGAACGCAAACAGGTTGCGGTAGGGCGTTCCAAAGAGTGCGACGCCATAACTCTCCGTCAGCCCGAGCAGCAGGCTGCCGGCGATCGCGCCCGGCACGTTGCCGACGCCGCCGATCACGACCGCGACCACGCCCTTGAGCGTGGCCTGGAAGCTCATCGCCGGGCTGATGTTGTTGTAGTACATGCCCACCAGAAGCCCCGACAAGCCGCCGAGCGCCGATGCGATCGCAAACACCGACTGGTTGACGGCATGGATGTTCACGCCCATCTGCTGCGCGGCATCCCGGTCTTGCGCGGTTGCACGCACGGCCCAGCCGAGCCGCGTGAAGCGCAGGAAGCCATACAGCACCGCAGCGCTCACGACTCCGATCCCGGCGATCAGCAGGTCGAGGGCACCGATCGTGCCGCCGCCGAGCTGCAGCCGCCAATTCGGCAGCGGGCCGGGCAGGGCACGCGGGTCGGGACCGACGATCAACTGGACCACCTGGTCGAGCACGAAACTGATCCCGATCGTCGCGAGCAGCGGTGCGATGCGGGCCTTGCCGGCGAGCGGGCGCAGCCCGATGCGCTCGATCGCCATCCCGAGCAGCGCGCAGCCGGCAATGACCAGCAGGATCGTCAGCCACAGCGGCGCCTGCAGCCGCGTGATCGCGTACCAGCCGATGAACGCACCGACGGTGTAGACCGATCCGTGCGCGAAATTGATCAGGTTCGAGACGCCGAAGATCAGCGCCAGCCCCACCGCGAGCAGCGCATAGATGTTGCCGACGATCAGGCCGTTGACCGTGTGGTCGACGAAGGAGTTCATTCGGTCGCGAGCGCGTTGGCTACTTCGCTGCGACCGCTGCCGCCTTGGCGCTCTTCTCGTCCCGGACGGCCCAAGCGCCGTCCTTGACGATCAGGTCGACGCTGCGCACGCCGTTCACGCGGCGTGTCGTCGGGTCGAAGGTTGCCTTGCCGAAAACGACGCTGGGCACGTCCTTGATCTTGTAGAGCGCGTCGCGCACGGCGCGGCGGTCGCGGGTCGTGTTCGCTGTCCGGATCGCTTGCGCTGCGATGTTCACAGCGTCGAAGGCGTAGGCGTTGAATGCGTCTGGCTCGCGGTTGTACTTGGCGCGAAAGCGTTTGACGAAATTCTGCACTTCGGCGCGCGGCTCGTCGGGAAAGAAGGTCGTGTTGGTCGCGATGCCGTTGACCGCGGCACCCCCGAGCTCGATGAACTTGGGCGAGTAGACCGAGCCGACGGCGACGACCGGCAGATGGATGCCGGTGCTGCGGATCTGGCTCGCGATCAGCGCGCCATCGGCGTAGTAGGAGATCAGCACCAGGCCGTCGGGCTTCGCGTCGCGTACCCGCACGAGCGTCGAGCGGAAGTCCTTCTCGTCGGCCTGGTAGCCCTCGCTGGCAACCACCTGCGCGCCGCGTTCCTGCGCCGCCTTGACGAACACGTCCTTGCTGGTGCGGCCCCAGTCGGTGTTCAGGTGCAGGACGGCGATGCGTTTGAGCCCCACGCTCTTGACCGCGAGATCCGCCAGCAGCGGCTGCGAATCGGCTTGACTGATCGAGGGGCTCCAGACGAAGTCGCCGCCCTTCGTGTAGTCGGGATGCGAGTTCGTGAATCCGAGCTGCACGAGGCCGGCGCGCTGGTAGATCGGCGACGCCGCCATCGAGGCCGTGCTCGAGAAGTCACCGAGCTCGATCAGGATGCGCGGGTCGGCGACGAACTTCTGCGCGATCGCAACGGACTGGCGCGGATCGCTTTGGCTGTCTTCAAACAGGTAGGCGAGCGGCCGGCCATTGATGCCGCCGTTCGCGTTGATGTCTTCGAGCGCGAGATCGAATCCGGCTTTCCACTGCGCGCCGTACTGCGCGTTCTGTCCGGTCAACGGCCCGCTGACGCCGAAGTACAGCGGCTCGCCGGCGGCAGGCGCGGCGCCGGCGGACCCGAACGCGGTGGCAACCAGCCAGCCAAGCAGCGCACGTCGCGTCGCGACCAGGGACTCGAAGTGGAACATCAGGCTCTCCCATTTTGGCAATCGAACTGGGGATGATTGCCTGCACGGCTCGCGCCGCGAACCACAACTTTTGCATGTCGATTCCAACGAATGAATAGATGCATGCGGCCTGATATCGATATGCATCGATCTTGGTTCACGGCGCGAAGCCTCGTCACTACGCTGCCGGCACTCGTCATAACAGGTTGCCGGTTGAATGAAGTCGAACACTGCCGCGCTGATCGCGCTGCCAAGTGCCCCGCTGCACGCCCGGATCAAGGATGCGCTGCGTAGTTGCATCCTCGAAGGCAGCTATGCGCCGCTGTCGCAGCTGCCTTCCGAGAGCGAGCTCGGCGCCAGCTTCGGCGTCAGCCGCATCACCGTGCGCCACCGGCACGATCAACGCGCCCGGTTCCAGCGTGAACAGTCCACCTGGAACGTTTTGGAGCTATCAGTCCTATGTGGGTCTGCGTTCAAGACTTGGGTCAGTGAGTGTGGGGAGACAGTTCTCCGCCGCCTTGTACCCGCAGGTAACGGCCGACCTATGGGGTTGGGACAACACGACCAATTCGCTCACGATCAACACCGGGCTGATCGCGAACATCTGGTACAACGATGCGGTCACTTATGCCTATTCTGAAGGTGGCTTCTCTGCCTCGGCACAGGTGGCACAAAAGCAGAGCAACCCCGGCTGGGCTGGCGTCGCAAACAGATCGCCCTATTCGATGGCCATCGGTTATGCCGCTGGCCCCTGGTCTTTGAGGGGCGGCTATGAGCGACCGGCCGACGGGACCTCCTGGTGGTCTGCGCTGTCCGGTACATACGACTTCAAGGTCGTTGAACTGCGCGGGTTCTTGGGCGATGGAAAGGACTATCAATCAAAGCCAGTGCGCAGTTGGCAAGTTTCAGCGGTCGTACCCGTCGGCCTTGGGCAGATCCGTGCCAGCTACGGACAGTACAAGCACGACGATACGGTAGGGCAGGCAAAACGTTCTGTCGGCTACTACTACTACCTGTCCAAGCGCACCGCGGTCTATTCAAACTTTGCGCACGACAACAAAGCCCAATCACATCCTTCAGGGTACGAGCTCGGTCTCCAGCACGTTTTTTAAAGGATGATCCACGTGGGCAATTTCTACTTTCTCTCCAAGCGCACGAGCATCTATGCAGATGTGACCCACGACGCCGAGGTGGCAAGTGCTCGAACCTGGATCGATGCCGGCATCCAGCGTCGCTTCTGAGCATCTGTTTCGTCGGCGCGAGACCGTCGTCCCTTGGGATGTTCGGTCCTCCGCGCCGCTTCGACCCGGACGGCGTCATTCGCTGAACGGGCCAGAAACGTGGCGGCCTCTGCGCCTGGACCGTGGAGACGGACATGCGCCGGGAAGCACTGACATCGTATTGAATGTTGTAACTAGGGTAGTGGACACAGCTACTACGGTGACCTAATATAGCTCTGTGGATCGGAAACGGCTCGACGGACCGTTGGATTTCAGAACCACCGACCCGCCTGCTGGAGCAACTCGACGAGGAGAGTCGCATGTCGCTGTCTACGTCCCAAGCTGGTGCCGGGGTTCGTCTGTTTGCTCTCCAGCAAGTGCAATCCCTCTTCGCGCGCAGTTGCGCCTATCGCATCCGATTCCAGTCCGTGCAGGACGAGCGGGTGAGCTTGGAGTTTCCGTGCGACGCTGAGGGGCACGTTGAACTTGACGCGCTCGACGAGCATGCCCGAGCGGACTACTTGTTCGCTCGAGCAGTGGTCGGCGGCGAGTTTAGGCGACCGGCCGTCGTTGCCATCGCAGTTGACGCTCGATAGATCCGGAGTATGTCTCGCCCACATTCCGAGGATGCCAACAGTCAGTTGGCCCCTAGGAGATGTCGTGCAACAGTTCTTTGCTGAACGCGACTTCGGTCTGGACTACTACACCCTTCTTGGGATACCCAAGGACGCAACGTGCCTTCAAATCGACGCGGCGTTTCATGTCGAGATTGACCGGAAGCCAACCGGCCGGTGGCAACGTCTCTGGTTCTCACTCGCCGGCCGAACTCCCGAGCGTGTGAGCGAGGCGCACGTGATCCTGTCTTGTCCCGCCTCTCGTGCTGAGTACGACAGGTACTTGGCCGAGGCGAAGCATTTGCCTCGCATTCCGCTCTAGGAGTGAGGGTGCATCGCCAAGCACGTGCGGTGATCAGCGCCGACGTCGCTGCTCTGATGCGACTGGGCGGCCGATTGTGACGGATCAGCCGGAGTCAGCCTGGCACGGGCGGCGTTTCAGTTTCGCCCAAAGCGGATGATCAGCCCTTGCCGATCTTCAACGCTGCCTGATAGGCTCGTTTTGCCCAAGCGTGCAGCTTGTCCTTGCTCTCCACGACGTCGGCCGGAACCTCCCAGTACGATTTCAGCGCATGCTCCTCGCCTTCGCTGACATAGCCGAGGGCACGGGAGCCCGCGGCTTCGTACTCCGCCCGGGATTCGTCGTCGACCTTGAAGTAGAGCGCGCCATGCCAAATCATGGCGAAGACTTGGTCGCTCCGATAGAGCGCTACTGCACCGAACAACGGCCGCGTGGTGATCTTTCCCCATCCAGAGAGTTGGTCAACGTAGTGATCGGCCAGGTGCTTGGTTTGCTGCGACTGCTTGGACATCTTTTGCTCCTTGTGCGACGGACGGTGTGGTCCTCCACTCATTCGAGAACGACCACGTGCTTTCCGATGGTGGTCCGAGACTCGAGATGGGCGTGTGCTTCGGGGACTTGCTCGAGACCGTGGTACACCTGGGCCACAGGGGCCTTCAGCCGGCGATCCGCGATCGCCTGAAGCAGTTAGTTGAATGCGTCCGCCGGCAAATCGGTGCCTCGCCGCGGTGGGCGGTCAACCTGAGGGCCGAACAAGCCCTTGCGGCTCGTAACCTCTGACTCATTGACCCCGATTGCCCGATTGCCTTCACCCGGATGCGAACCGCACCCGGCCGAACTTGTGGCCATGGCACACGCCTCACGACAAGCGTGTCGACGCCGCCGGGTTCTGAGAGCACGATGGCTCGCATGGTCTTGGTCATAGGGCTCTCGGGGGCTCTAGCCAATCACGTCAGTGCCCAATGACGCCCGCGCAGATCGCAGCGCCTGTCATCTACACCACCCGGGTTGCAGAACGTCCTCGAGCGCGCGAGCGATGTTCAACAGCTTCGCGTCTTCACCGTTGCGGCAAGCGATCATGAGCCCAACCGGCGCATCTCCAACGTTGTGGCACGGGACGGAGATGGCGCAACCGTCGAGGGCGTTGACAATGGTCGGATTGCGAAGCATCAGAAGATTGGTCTGCCCGTAGACAGCGTCGTCTTCCAGTTCCTGCAGCCGTGGGGCGATGATCGGCACAGTGGGCATGAGAATCGCATCGAAGGTGCTAGTCTCCGAGCACCACCAGGCAATCAGGGCGCGGCGAAGCTTCTGGATGCCGACGTAGTCGGCTGGAGCCAACAAGGCACCGCGTCTGATGCGCACTGCAACGCGTGGGTCGTAGTTGTCCCCCTGCGACTCCAATAGCTGTCGATGCCACTCGTACGCCTCAGCCGCGACCAGGCCACCATTGGCGAACAACGCAGGCAGTTCGTCGAGCGTGGCAAGAGAGACATCGCACAGAGTTGCTCCGGCCCTCGATAGTCTGGTCAGCGCGGACTGATATGCCTTTTCAACGGCGCAGTCCATCTGTTCCAGCACGTAGTTGCGAGCGACCCCAAGCCGGAGTTGATGCGTCTGCGCAGGATTCAATGCCGGGCGGGTGTTGCTCAGCACTGCATAGACGCGCGCGCACATCTCAACGGTTCTAGCAAGCGGACCGATGGAGTCGTAGCTCGAGGAAAGGGGTAGGGCGCCGGCAGTCGGCACCGACTGCGCGCTCGGCTTCAATCCGACAATGCCGTTTAGCGCTGCAGGGATTCGGCACGATCCGCCGGTGTCCGTGCCGACGGCGGCGTCCGCCATGCCATCGGTAATCGAAATGGCCGCGCCAGACGAGGATCCGCCCGGGATGCGTCCGGCGGCGCGGTCCCACACGTTCAGCGGCGTGCCGTAATGAGGATTCAGACCCAGGCCGCTGAAAGCGAACTCGGTCATGTTCGTCTTGCCGACAAGTGCCGCTCCTGCGGCGCGTAGTCGCCGCACCGCTTCGGCATCGGCCTTGGCGGCAGGCGCTTGCTTCAGGACAACCGATCCCGCAGTGGTCGGCTCTCCCATGACGTCGAACAGGTCCTTGATCGACACGGGCACACCTGCCAGTGCGGGAAGCTCCAAGCCCAAGCGATCCATTGCATCAGCCGTATCCGCTGCGAGTCGGGCCGCGTCCGGATAAACGCGCGTGAAGACCAAGTGACCTTGACCAGTCGGCGAAGCGATGCGCTCCAAGGCGGCGTCGACGGCGGCGCGTTTGCTCATCGGGTCACCAGCCATGGAGCCAGGCGTTGTCGACCGGTGGGATGCCTCCTTCGAACGGAGCCAACTGCCGATACCTGCCGGAGAAGAAGACAAGGGAAGCGCGGTGTCCCGGCGTCACGTGGAAGTTCGTTACCCTGCAGACGAAGATCTCATGATCTCCGCCGTCGCAAATGCTGTACGGCTCGCATTCGAAGTATGCGATCGCGCCTGGCACCTTTGGAGCTCCGTTGTCGCATCGCTCGTCCGGAAGTCCGCTCCACTTGTCGGTGCCGGCCTTTGCGAACGTATTGGACAGGTCGCGCTGCGTCTCACCCAGGATCGCGATGCAGAAAGCCTCTGCCTTCTTCCACTGCGCGAATCCCAAGGCGTTCTTCAGCAGGCTGAAAAGGACCAGCGGAGGGTCAAGCGATACGGAGTTGAAGGAACTGATGGTCGAGCCAAGACGAACGCCATCCACGGATGCCGTGACGATCGCGACGCCTGTGGCGAACTGGCCCAGTGCGTTTCGAAACACGCGCTGATCTGTGATCATGGCGTCTCCTCCCAGGCTTCAGGCAGCCCAAAGTGGTGCGAACTGAGTCGCAACAACGTCGGCGTACTGTGGGTCTCCACGAAGCAAGCCGAGCTCCCGCGTGAAGGCATTCATGCCTCGCACGGACTCCTCGGAGATCGTGGCGTCGTAGTAGGGCAGGTCGCGGCGGATCAGTTCGGCGATCAGCGGCGCTTCGCTAGGCGGGAACAGCTTCTCGCCGACGCTCGTAGCCAGCGTGTAGTCCTGCTTGAGAGCCTTGTGCGTCTTGACCAATGCGCGCACAAACCCGGCAGCTGCATCCGGCGAGCGTTCGATCAGCGCTTCGGTGGCAGCAACGGCGGCCAGCGTGTAGTGAAAGGCCTTCGGGGGACCGTCGCCGCGACGGACGTCCAGAACGACAGTCCCGACGCCGCGTCGGACGGCCACTTCCGTGCCCATTCCGTTGGCCCAGAAACCATCGATCCTGCCTTCTTCCAGAGCCTTCGCCGCTGTGACGCCGAAGTTGATCCCGGTGGTCGCGGACGGCGCCACTGGCGCGATCTTGACGTTGTCCCGCTCGAGGTCGATGCCGCCTTCGTGGAGGAGGCGTCTTAGCCCCATCTCGACCCAAGGGGCGGCGGCGATCCGGCGACCCTTGACCACGGTGAGGGCGTTGCGCTTTGCGCCGAGGTCAGACCGCATCACCAGGAACCAGTACATGCCTTGGGCCTGAGCGCACAGAAGCTTGACGCCGCGCCACTCGGGAAATGCAGACAGCGCCGAGTGCGCCGAGCCGGCGACGATGTCGACCTGGCCTTCGCGCATCGCCTCGTACGCCTTGCTGACAGGAAAGACCAGCTCCAACGACGCGTCGAGTCCTTCAGCCCGCAGGAAGCCAAGCTCGACGGCAGCCTCGACCGGGAAGTAGGAGTTCGAGATGAGATCAGGGACTGCGATCTTTAGCTTCAAGGCGTCACCTTACTTCTTGCTCTCGTCGTAGTAGTGGATCTCGAAGAGCATGCAGCCGCCCTCGGACTTGAACGGCCCGTGATAGGCGCCGGGCGGGCGGCAGGCGTAGGTGTTCGACGGGAAGCGCTCACCGCCCTTGCCGTTCTCGTCGTTGCCGACGGTCAGGTCGCCAGAGATCAGGTAGACCTCTTCCCAGTGATCGTGGACGAAGGGCTTGGTCGTGAAGGCACCAGGCTGGAAGCGCAGCAGCCGGCTGCGGCTTCCCATCTTTGCGGTCTCGTTGATGTCGCTCGCAAGAATCTTCTGCTGGATACCGGACGGATAGTTCCCCGGTGGCGTTTCCCAGCCTTCGTCCATGTTGAGCGTATGGAACTCCAGATGTGGCTTGTTCATGGGCATGTTGCTTCCTTCAGCCCGCAATGGGCAACTCGGTGGGTCGGTAGCTGTGGCTGATACGGCGATTTAGGACAGGATCCTCGATCTCCATCTCGAATCGCTCGGCGGGCGCGATCTGGCCATGCACCGCCAACGTTCCGCAGAACATGACTGTTCCCAGTGCGATCACATGGTTGTCGCCCCCGTAAAGGCGCATCAGGTCCAAGGGGTGGCGCATCTTGGCAAGCGCGCCCTCCTGGTACAGGGTGCGCTCGCCGGATCGGGTCACCCACGATCTGACGACCAGCTTGTCCCAGTGGTCTGAAACGCTCTCGAAGCGCCACAAGTCGTTCGCCACGGGTTTGGCGCACAGCTGCTTCGAGATCGCGATGCCGACGGTCTCGACTTCGCGGTCGGTGTGATCCGAGCCGACCCCCAGCCAGAGACCGTCCCGCGTCGACACGATCACGGGCTCAACCTCGCCGCTCGAGTTGGCTCCGACGACCTGAATCTCTTCGTCCTGGGTCACGAGGCTGGCTGCCCCGCGGTAGAAGATCGGCGTGGACTTGGGCC
>Ga0207684_10005621_pt1 | contig 11528 bp, 8 predicted proteins | sample KBSK5501metaG_FD_184342 | JGI IMG/M metagenome (GOLD analysis project Ga0207684, IMG submission 184342) | Corn, switchgrass and miscanthus rhizosphere microbial communities from Kellogg Biological Station, Michigan, USA - KBS K5-50-1 metaG... | ecosystem: Host-associated > Plants > Roots >... | reverse complement strand
GTGCAGCAGCGTTACGCGGAGCGAAATCCCCGTGGTTTCCGGGGATACTCCCGCGACGTCTGGGGAATTACCGCGAGCGACGGGCCGGGGCCGGCGGTCCGCCGGATCGGCGGCCGCCGGCGGCGATTCCACGACTACTGCGCGCGCGGCGTTCCGTACGGGCCCGACGACGGCACGCTCTCCCCCTGGGCCGTCATCGCGTCGCTGCCGTTCGCGCCCGAGATCGTGCTCCCGACTTTCGCGAGCCTGCTCCGGAAGTATCCGGACGTGAGGACCCACTATGGATTCCTGTGCAGCCTGAACCCGACGTTCGGAGCCGACGGTCGCGGCCGAGGCGACTGGGTCGCGAAGGGCTACTACGGCCTGGACCAGGGCCCGGTCGTTCTCATGATCGAGAACTTCGCGAGCGGCATGATCTGGAGTCTCATGCGGCGCTCTCGACCGCTGGTGGACGGGCTGCGGAGGGCCGGGTTCACGGGAGGCTGGCTGGAGAGCGTGCAAACTCCAGAGTAGTCATCCTTTGCCGGATCGGCAGCGGAATTGCTCCACTCTCTGATTGAGAAAGGAGAAGCCCATGAACTGCCAGCATCGCGGCTGTCCATGCCGGAACGCGTCGATCGAGCGCGACGGAAAGAAGTTCTGCAGCGAGAAATGCGCCGAGATGGAGACGACCGGCCGCCACGCTTCGCACTGCGCCTGCGGCCATTCCTCCTGCGCGGCGGCGTAAAACCCGGCCGTCAGACCGGGCGGCGCTTTTGGCGCCGTCTCGACCGCAGAGGTCACGGGATCCTGGCCCGACGCGGCGCTACGGCCCGCGGCGGACGAGTCCCAGGATGAGGACGATGACGGCGACCACCAGAATGAGGTGAATCAACCCGCTCGTCACTTTGAAAGCAAAAAAGCCGAGCAGCCAGAGCACCAGAAGAATCACAAAAATCGTCCAGACCACGGCTCCTCCTTTTCGATCCGGCAGGGTCCCGGCGCCGGCGCTTTGCGATCGAGTCTACTCCGCAGACCAGCAAGGAGAGGCTCGCGCGCACGCGGGCGAGGGCGAGGAGCAACAACGGTACCCCGCCAACTTTCTTTCTGGTGTCATCACCGAAGGTTCGGGGGATCCCTCGCTTCGATCGGGAAGAGAGGCCAGGTTCACCGCCCTCGTTCGCGCGCGCGATGCCACGCGTCCTTCACCATTTCGCGAGCTTCTTCCCACTCCCGGGCGTTTTCACCGTGCAGCGCGTCCCACGACCGCTCGAGCTCGCTCTCGGAGTCCTCGAAATCCCGCCCGGCGAATTGTTCGCCGATCGCGCTCTGCCAGCCGTAGCGAAAGCCCGGCTCGTAATGTTCGTAGGGCGTGCCCGGCTCGTAGTAGGGGCGCCGGCGGAAGTTCTGCCGCCAGTAGTCCCCCTCTGCGACCTCGTCCAGGTCCTCTCCCGCCGCGAGGCCCCCGGTGCCCGCCGCCTCTCCTCGATCGATCCCCCAGCCGGTGGCGGTTCCGGCCGCGATCTCCTGGAATGCGTTCTCGCTGTCGCCCGTCGAGGCCATCGTTTCTGCCTCGTCCGCGGCCGCCGCTTCGGAGCTCATTCCGCGACGGCTGACCTCTTCGCTGTCGTGCTGCCGCCCTCCGTGTCGGTGCACCGTTCCTTCGTACCCCCTCTCTTTTTCCATGAACGACCTCCGGGAAGGAGTAGAGCAAGGGACGTACCGGAAGGCCGCTCAGAAAATGGCCGACGACTTAGACTTCGGTCCCGTCAAGAACGGCCGTGGGGCACCGTCCCATGGCGAACGCAGTCGTGCCGGCTCCGATAGTCCAGCCCGTTACATTCGCGACCGACTGCGCGCTCGGTCTCGCGGCGATTGCTGCAGCGTTCCTCCTCGCGCGGGGGCGCCGCGGCTTGCCGGTTCACTTGTGGGCGGCCGGGTTTTTCGCGCTCGGCGCCGCGGCGTTTCTCGGCGGAACGTGGCACGGCTTTTCGGTGCACCTGTCCGCGCCTTCCGCGAACCTGCTCTGGAAAGCGACGCTCGCGGGAACAGGAGGCGCGAGCTTCTTCCTCGTGGCCGGAGCCGCTTTCGGATCGCTCGAGCGGCGGGCGGCGATCGGGATCACTGCGCTGGCGGCGGCAAAGCTCGCCGTTTTTCTTTTCTGGGCCGCGTCTCACGACGAGTTCGATGGAGTGATCCTCGACTCGGCCGGGGCGATGGCGGCGATCCTCGTCCTGCAGGGCATCGCCTGGGTGCGGCGGCGGGCGCAGAGCGCCCCGTGGATAACGGCCGGGATCCTGCTCTCGTTCGCGGCGGCCGCCGTCGAGGCGCTCGGCTTCTCTCCCGGCAAGCAGTTCTCGCACGACGACCTGTACCACGTGGTCCTGATCGGGGCTCTCTACCTGCTCTATCGGGGCGGCCGCCTTCTCGAGACCCGACCGGCCTGACGCTTCCGGTGGTGCATTTTTTGCATCAAAAGCGCCGATTGACCTGAACCCATACGAATGAAACCCGGACCTGCTGACGCCTCATAAGGCCGCGATCACTCGCGAGTTCTCGAGGTTCGTTCGCCGCACTCGAAAGGAAATGGCATGAAGACCAATTCGGTCGCGGGTGGCGCTGCCTCCCGCGACAACGGGGGCTCCGTTCGCCGGCAGCCGCTGAAGAAGGTCAAGCCGACGGAAGTCGGCGACGACGACTCCCTCGACCGCCGGCAGCTCCTCGCGGCGCTCCAGGACTTGAAGGACGGCTCCTTCGACGTGCGGCTCCCGAAGGACTGGATCGGGCTCGACGGCAAGATCGCCGACACGTTCAACGACGTCGTCGCCCGCAATCAGCGGATGAGCCATGAGTTAGAAAGGCTCCGGCGCGTGGTCGGCCAGGAAGGCCGGATCGCCGAGCGCGCGGACATCGGGGACGTGGGGGGTTCCTGGGCGGCCTCCGTCCACTGCGTCAATGCGCTCATCGGCGACCTCGTCCATCCCACGAGCGAGACGGCCCGCGTCATCGGCGCCGTCGCGAAGGGCGATCTGTCTCAGACCATGGCGCTCGAGGTCAAAGGTCGGGCTCTCGAGGGGGAGTTCCTGCGCACCGCGAAGACCGTCAACACGATGGTCAACCAGCTCTCCTCCTTCGCCTCGGAAGTCACGCGCGTCGCCCGCGAGGTCGGCACGGAAGGAAAGCTCGGCGGCCAGGCCAAGGTCAAAGGCGTGGCCGGGACCTGGAAAGACCTGACCGAGAACGTGAACCTGATGGCGGGCAACCTGACCGCGCAGGTCCGCAACATCGCGGCGGTCACGACCGCCGTCGCGAACGGCGACCTGGCGAAGAAGATCACGGTCGACGTCAAGGGTGAATTCCTGGAGCTCAAGGCGACGATCAACACGATGGTCGACCAGCTCCGATCCTTCGCTGCGGAGGTCACGCGCGTCGCGCGCGAGGTCGGCACCGAAGGCAAGCTCGGCGGACAGGCGAAGGTCGAAGGAGTCGCTGGAACCTGGAAGGACCTGACCGACAACGTCAACTTCATGGCGAGCAACCTGACCGCCCAGGTCCGCAATATCGCCGACGTCACGAAAGCCGTCGCCAAGGGGGACCTCTCGACGAAGGTCACGGTCGACGTGCGCGGCGAAATCCTCGAGCTGAAGGACACGGTCAACACGATGGTCGACCAGCTCTCCTCCTTCGCGGCGGAGGTCACACGCGTCGGCCGCGAAGTCGGCACGGAAGGCAAGCTCGGCGGCCAGGCCGAGGTCGAAGGCGTGTCGGGGACGTGGAAGGACCTGACCGACAACGTCAACCTGATGGCAGGCAACTTGACCGCTCAGGTGCGAAACATCGCCGCGGTGACGACGGCGGTCGCCACGGGAGACCTGTCGAAGAAGATCACGGTCGACGTCAAGGGCGAGATCCTGGAGCTGAAGGACACGATCAACACGATGGTCGACCAGCTCCGGTCCTTCGCGTCGGAAGTCACGCGCGTCGCCCGCGAAGTCGGCACGGAAGGCAAGCTCGGCGGCCAGGCTCGCGTCGAAGGAGCTTCAGGGACGTGGAAGGACCTGACCGACAACGTCAACTTCATGGCGGGCAACCTCACGTCTCAGGTGAGAAACATCGCCGACGTCACCAAGGCGGTCGCCAATGGCGACCTCTCGCGGAAGATCACGGTCGACGTCAAGGGCGAGATCCTGGAGCTGAAGAACACGGTCAACACGATGGTCGACCAGCTTTCCTCGTTCGCGGCCGAGGTCACGCGGGTCGCGCGCGAGGTCGGCACCCAAGGAAAGCTCGGCGGCCAGGCCAAGGTCAAAGGTGTTGGCGGGACCTGGAAAGACCTGACCGACAACGTGAACTCGATGGCCGGCAATCTGACGAGCCAGGTGCGCGGAATCGCGAAGGTCGTCACCGCGGTCGCCAACGGCGACCTGAAGCGCAAGCTGACCCTCGAGGCCAAGGGCGAGATTGCGGCCCTCGCCGACACGATCAACGGAATGATCGACACGCTCGCGACCTTCGCGGACCAGGTCACGACGGTGGCGCGCGAGGTTGGCGTCGAAGGAAAGCTGGGCGGCCAGGCGAGCGTGCCCGGCGCGGCCGGAACGTGGAAAGACCTGACCGACAACGTCAACCAGCTCGCCGCGAACCTGACCACCCAGGTCCGCGCGATCGCCGAGGTCGCGACCGCGGTCACGAAGGGAGACCTCACCCGCTCGATCAAGGTCGAGGCGTCGGGAGAGGTCGCATCTCTGAAAGACAACATCAACGAAATGATCCGGAACCTCAAAGACACGACCTTGAAGAACAGCGAGCAGGACTGGCTGAAGACGAACCTCGCCAAGTTCAGTCGCATGTTGCAGGGTCAGAGGGACCTGGTCACCGTCGGACGGCTCGTCCTTTCCGAGCTCGCTCCGGTCGTCGCGGCCCAGCAGGGCGTCCTCTACACGTTCGACGGATCGCGCCAGGACCCGCAGCTCACTCTCCTCGCGAGCTACGCGTGTCGGGAGAGATCGCTCGCGCGCACCATTCGGCCCGGGGAGGGACTCGTCGGCGAGTGCGCGCGCGAGAAGAACAAGATCCTGCTGCGCAACGTGCCCGCCGGTTACATGGGAATCTCTTCCGGGCTCGGCGCGGGCAGTCCGTCGAACATTATCGTGCTGCCCGTACTCTTCGAGGGCAAGGTCAAGGGGGTCCTCGAGCTCGCGTCGTTCGAGCGGTTCTCGACCGCACACCAGGCGCTTCTGGAGCAGCTCGCCGAGACGATCGGAATCGTGCTCAACACGATCGAGGCGAACACGCGCACGGAAGACCTCCTCAAGCAGTCCCAGTCTCTGGCCGGAGAGCTCCAGAGCCAGCAGGAAGAGCTCCGCAAGACTAACCAGCAGCTCGAGGAGAAAGCGGCCCTCCTCGCCGAGCGCAACGTCGAGGTCGAGCGCAAGAACCAGGAGGTCGAGCAGGCGAGGGTCGCACTCGAGGAGAAGGCGAAACAGCTGGCGCTCACGTCGAAGTACAAGTCTGAGTTCCTGGCCAACATGTCGCACGAGCTGCGGACGCCGCTGAATAGCCTCCTGATCCTCTCCGACCAGCTGTCACGCAATCCCGACGGCAACCTGACCGGCAAGCAGACCGAGTTCGCCAAGACGATCCATGCCTCCGGCAAGGACCTCCTCAACCTGATCAACGACATCCTCGATCTGTCGAAGATCGAGTCGGGCACGGTCGTCGTCGACGTCGGCGAGCTCCGTTTTCCCGACCTGGTCGACTACGTGGAGCGCACCTTCCGCCACGTCGCCGAGATCAAAGCCTTCGACTTCGAGATCGAGATCGGCCCCGGAATCCCGCGGTCGATCTTCACCGATTCGAAGAGACTCCAGCAGGTCATCAAGAACCTCCTCTCGAATGCGTTCAAGTTCACGGAGAGAGGCCGCGTCTCGCTCCGCGTCGACGTGGCTGCCGCCGGCTGGGGTCCGGAGACCGAGACCCTGAACCGCGCCCGATCCGTGATCGCGTTCTCGGTGACAGACACCGGCATCGGCATCCCCGCCGAGAAGCAGCAGATCATTTTCGAGGCGTTTCAGCAGGCGGACGGTTCGACGAGCCGCAAGTACGGCGGGACGGGGCTCGGTCTCGCGATCAGCCGCGAGATCGCCCGGATCCTGGGCGGCGAGATCCGTCTGACGAGCGCGCCCGGCGAGGGGAGCACGTTCACGCTCTATCTCCCGCAGGTCTACGCCGCACCGAAAGGCGCCCGCCCCGCCATGGAGACGGGGGAGATCGTCTCGGTCATGACGGATGTCGATGCGGCGCGCCCGGCCGTCGAGCCGATCGTCGAATCGGGCGAGGTTGCGGACGACCGTTTGGAGATCGGAGGGGAGGACCAGGTCGTCCTCCTGATCGACAATGACGAGAGCTTCGCCCGATTCCTTCTTGACGTCGCGCACGAGCATGGCTTCAAAGGCCTGATCGCCTCGACCGGCGCGGAAGGCATCGCCCTCGCGCACCAGTTCAAAGTCGACGCGATCACTCTCGACATCCAGCTTCCCGTCATCGACGGATGGCGGGTGCTCGAGCGGCTGAAGGGCGACTTCGCGACCCGGCATATTCCCGTCTTCGTCATCACGACGGAGGAGGAGACGTCGCGCGGGTTCCTGCTCGGGGCGATGGGCGCGCTGAACAAGCCGATCAAGACGAAGGAGACGCTCGACGAGGTGTTCGCGGGTCTGCGCGGTTTCCTCGACCGCCGCCCGCGCGAGCTTCTCGTTGTGGTGCGGGAAGGTTCCGAGACCTCCGCGATCGCCGAGGTCGCCGGCGATGGGTCCGTTCGAAAACTGGTCGCCCCGAGCGGCCTGGAGGCCCTGGGCGCGCTCGACGAGCGGACGTTCGACTGCGTCGTCATCGAGCCGCTTCCCGGCGATCTGGAGAGCTTCGAGACGACCGCCGAGATCCTCCGGCAATGCTCGGCTCGCCGGATCCCGGCGATTCTCTACACGCCGTGGCCGCTCTCCGAAGAGACGGAGCTCGAGCTGCAGAGGATCTCGCACGGCGCGATCGTCAAGACCGTACGCTCGCCCGCGCGTCTCCTCGATCAGATCTCGCTCTTCCTTCACTCGCCGATCGCGGACCTCCCGCTCGAGAAGCGCAAGACGCTCGAGACGCTCTACTCCACCGACGCCGTCCTGGCGGGCAAAAAGGTCCTCCTGGTCGACGACGACATCCGGAACATCTTCGCGATGACGAGCGTGCTCGAGAGACAGAACATGCAGGTGTTCTCGGCTGAGACCGGCAAGGAAGCCATCCAGAAGCTCGAAAGCACCGTCGGTATTGACATCGTCCTGATGGATCTGATGATGCCGGAAATGGACGGCTACGACACGATGCGGGAGATCCGGAAGAAGGAGTGCTTCCGCTCGCTGCCGATCATCGCCGTCACCGCGAAGGCGATGAAGGGGGACCGGGAGAAAACACTCCAGGCCGGAGCGTGGGATTATCTCGCGAAGCCCGTCGACACCGATCAGATGCTCTCTGTGCTCCGGGCGTGGCTCTATCGGTGATGACCGCTCCAGACGACCCGGTCAACATCCTGGCGGTGGACGACAGCGCCGACAAGTTGCTGGCGCTATCGGCCCTCCTGTCCGAGCTGGGCCAGAACGTGATCACTGCCAAGTCCGGCCGGGAAGCGCTGCGCCACCTCCTCCGCCAAGAGTTCGCCGTCGTTCTCCTCGACGTCAACATGCCCGGAATGGACGGCTTCGAAACCGCCGCGCTGATGCGGCAGAGGCAGAAGTCCGAGCACACTCCGATCATCTTCATCACCGCGTACGGCGACGAGACCCACGCGACGCGCGGTTATTCGCTCGGGGCGGTGGACTACATCCTGGCCCCGGTCGAGCCGGAGGTGCTCCGCACGAAGGTCGGCGTCTTCGTGGAGCTCTTCCGGAAGACGGCGCAGATCCGGCGCCAGGCCGAGTCGCTCGAGCAGAGGGCGCGGCAGCTCCAGCGGTTGACTGAGGCCTCGCTCGTGATCAACTCCGCTCTGTCCCCCGACCGGATGCTGCAGGTCGTCGCCGACCTGGCCCGGGACATTCTCGGCGCCCACCAGGCGGTCGCGCTGGCCGCTGCGGAACAGAAGTGGTCGGAGGTCAAGAGCGCGGTGTCTCTGTCGGCGTCCTACGCCTCGGATGGAGAGCGGCACGTGCTGCGCGATCGGGACGCGCTCGTTTCTCTCCTCTCGTGGCTGCGGCGCGCGGTCCGACTCCCCCGCCGGCAGATCGAGCGGTCGTCGGAGTGGTCCCAGTTCTTCAACGGTGGTCTGCCGTTGGAAGTCGGCTGGCTCGCCTCACCGCTGACGAGCCGGGACGGCCGGAACATGGGCCTGCTGCACCTCCTCGAAAAGGTAGACGGCGATTTCACCGAGGAAGACGAGGCCGTCGTGACGCAGCTCGCGCAGATGAGCTCGATCGCGATCGAGAACACGCTGAACGCCGAGGCTCGAGAGGCCAACCGGATCAAGGACGAGTTTCTGACGACGCTCTCCCACGAGCTGCGGACCCCGTTGACGGCGATCCTCGGCTGGGCCCGCGCCCTACGGTCCGGAGTCTCCGACGGCCCGCGGACGGCGCGGGGCCTCGAGGTCATCGAGCGCAACGTGCTCGCGCAGGCGAAACTGATCGACGATCTCCTGGACGTTTCCCGGATCATCACTGGAAAGCTCCGACTCGCGCTCCGCGCGACCAACCTCGCCTCCGTGATTGAAGCCGCACTCGACTCCATGCGGCCGGCCGCCGAGGCCAAGGGAATCGAGATCCTGTTTCAACGGGACGTGGCGCCCGGCGACGACGAGCTGATCGCGGACCCCGACCGGCTCCAGCAGGTCGTCTGGAACCTCATTTCCAACGCGATCAAGTTCACCCCGACGCGGGGAAGGGTCGAAGTGAACCTGACCCGGCGCGATTCGCAGTTCGAGATCCGGGTGACGGATACCGGGAAAGGGATCCCCGCCGAGTTTCTGCCATCCGTCTTCGACCGATTTCAACAGGCCGACAGCTCGACGACCCGCGCGCACGGCGGCCTCGGGATCGGCCTCGCCATCGTGCGGCATCTGGTCGAGCTTCACGGCGGTTCCGCCGTGGCTTCGAGCGACGGGGACGGGCGGGGAGCCTCCTTCTGCGTCCGGCTGCCCACCGTCGCGCTCGGCGTCACGGCCCTCGACAGAGAGCGCGCTTCGTCCGGAGCGAGACCGCCGCCTCCCGTTCCCGCCGACCGGGACCTCACCGGCGTGCGCGTCCTCCTGGTCGAAGACGAGCCGGACGGGAGGGAGCTGCTCGCGGAAATCCTGAGAGACGCGGGGGGAGAAATCCGCGCCGTGGGCTCTGCGGACGAAGCGTACGAGGCCGTCCGGAGCTTTCGGCCGCACGTCCTGGTGAGCGACATCGCGATGGCGCAGGAAGACGGCTACTCGCTCATCCGCCGCCTGCGGCGGCTTCCACCCGAAGACGGCGGCCGCACTCCCGCCGTCGCGCTGTCCGCCTACGCGCGCGAGGAAGACCGCATCCGCTCGCTCGCGGCCGGATTCCAGCAGCACATCGCGAAGCCGCTCGATCCGGAAGAGCTCGTCGGCGCCGTGAACCGGCTCGCCTCGAGGGAAGGGCGTGAGACCGCCTCTCCGCCGGCCCCGGCGTCCCGGGTCCTCGTCGTGGAAGACGACGGCGACTCGCGCGAGGGGCTGCGGCACCTGCTCGAGATCTGGGGACACGAAGTCGAAGTCGCGGAGGACGGCAACGCCGGCGTCGAGAAGGCGATCGAGCGGCGCCCGGACATCGCCCTGATCGACGTGGGGCTCCCCGGGATGGACGGTTACGCGGTCGCGTCGCGGCTCCGCGAGGCTCTCGGGGACGACGGGATCTTCCTGATCGCCCTGACAGGTTACGCCGGACCGGAAGACCGGCGCCGGGCTTTCGATTCCGGCTTCCACGCACACCTGGCGAAGCCGATCAACTATTCACGGCTCTCGACTCTTCTCTCCGAGGGACAGGGGCGCCGCGCGGCCGCGGCCGGCCACGCCGCTCAGCCAAACAACGCGGGATGAGCTAGGGGATGACGGCCGGGGTCACCGCGGGCGTCCGGCTCCCCGGATGCGTTTTCTCGTGCAATTGGAGCCGTGCGAGCAGCCAGTCTCGAAGAGGCTCCCGATGGCCTTCACGCGTGCGAACTTCATAAAGCTTGCCGCTCTCTTCCGACTTGGAGGCCACTCCCAGAACGAAATCCATCGCGGTCTGGACCCGCTTGCCGGCAAAGCGCAGCTTCAGGGAGAGATGCGAGGCGGCGCGTTTTCCCGAGTACTCCGAGCCATTCCGGATGAAGACGTCGTTGGACTTCTTCACCTCTCCGATCAGGAAATCGATCTTTGTTTGCTCCTCGAGCGGACGGACGGCAGCGGCAAACGCCGGATGCGCAAGCGCGAGAGCGAGGAGCGCCGCGGCAGCCGGTTTACGACCCACAGTAATCTCTGACCAGCTCGAGGAGAGCGTCCGGGCGGATCGGTTTCTTCAGGTAGTCGGCATGGAGAGTCCGGGCCTTCTCGACCGCCCGGCCGTCCGCGGTCATGATCACGACCGGGATCGAGGAAAGCTCCGGGTCGCGAAGCTGCTCGGTTCGGAACTCCCACCCGTTCATGATCGGCATCATGAGATCGAGGAGGATCACGCAGGGCCTCTCGGTGCGGGCTCGCTGGAGCGCGACCTCCCCGTTCTCCGCCGGCCAGGACGTAAATCCGGCTTCCGTGAGGACTGCGCAGATGCTCTCTCGCAGATTCATATCGTCTTCGACCACAAGGACTCGGGGATTCGTTCCCATCCGGAAAGCCGCCGTTTTTGCAAGAACTGTGCAAACCCGTGGCCGGGACGCACGAAGACGACGTCAACCGGTCGCTGAGGTCGCCTCCCGGGGATCGAGATGTTCCGGATCGGAGCAGTAATGGGCGACGGTCTCCAGAAGCTGGTGGAGCTTCACCGGCTTGCGGAGATAGGAGGCGAGGCCGAGACGCCGGGCTTCGCGCTCACCTTCCGGGAGACCGGTGAAACCCACTACGGGAATATCCACGAGCCGCGGATCGGTCAACTGGAGCCGCCGGAACTCCGCCCCGTCCATCCCCGGCATCTTCAGGTCGAGAATGATGAGACAGGGACTCTCGCCGGCTCGAAGGAGCTCGAAGGCGTGTTCCCCGTTCCGCGCGGTCAACGCACGATAGCCCTCTTCCTCGATCACCTCGCGGAGAACCGCGAGGAGCTCGCCGTCGTCGTCCACGACGAGAACCGTCTTCCTCGACTCGATCGTCGCGCAGGACATCGGCGGAATCGTAACCCTGAGAATGTCACGGGGACAGGTCCTGCGGACCTGCACCCGTCACCGAATTACGCGGGGACAGGTCCTACGGGCCTGCACCTGCCACCGAAATGGATTGGTGAGCCGCGAAGGACTCGAACCTTCAACCTAGAGATTAAGAGTCTCTTGCTCTACCAATTGAGCTAGCGGCCCACCGGGAAGGCGGAGGATAG
>Ga0207684_10005620_pt1 | contig 11531 bp, 8 predicted proteins | sample KBSK5501metaG_FD_184342 | JGI IMG/M metagenome (GOLD analysis project Ga0207684, IMG submission 184342) | Corn, switchgrass and miscanthus rhizosphere microbial communities from Kellogg Biological Station, Michigan, USA - KBS K5-50-1 metaG... | ecosystem: Host-associated > Plants > Roots >... | reverse complement strand
TTTGTTGGCGCGCGTGAAAGTCCACCCCGATATATACTGTCATGGGCGTCTCCTTCTGCTAACGCAGCTCTTCAACCGTGAGTCTAACAACTCACGGCAGGAGATGCCCGCTTCATACCATCAGGCGTCCCGCCCGCAATGAGCGCGAAGCGCGAAAATGTTTGTCAACCACTTTCACTTGCGTGTACGCGGCGCATGGCGGGCGGGACGCCCGCGGTCCCAGCAGATCACTTGATCGTTCCCACCTTATTTAGTCGATATCACCACGCGCTGAATCGAAGGCGGCAACGCGTGCATCTCACTACCGGAAAAGCCCGCGTTAGCAAACATTTTTTCCAGCTCAGCAAAGGTATAGGCATCGCCACCTTCCGTTCCACCGAGCATCTGGACGCTGAAGGAGGCTTCCGGTGGCGAAATGCGATCATCGTTTGGAATAAACTCCAGTGTTACCGCGCGTCCACCTGGAGCCAGTGCTACATGAACCTTCCGTAGCAGCGTCTCATTCGTCGGCGGATCAAAGTGATGAAGGAAGTTTGTTAGCAGGATCAGGTCATAGTTCTCACCGTAATCGACGTCGAACGCGCTGCCCTCAATAGTTGAATAGCGATCGATAACGCCGGCCGCAGCGGCATTCTCCTTCGCAACCTCCAACACATTCGGCCAGTCGAGCGCCACGACGCTCGCTTGCGGGTTATTCTTCGCAAACGCGAGACCGTAAAGCCCGTGACCGGCGGCGATGTCGAGAATCTTCAGTTTGCGATCTGCTGTCGGGTCGACGAGCTTCATCATCAACTGAGCCGGCAGCGCCATCATCGGCGCCATCGCGCGCGCAAACTTCACCCAGATGGGGTTATCGTGGGAGACCGTGCCTCCCTCAGGCATCGTGGTGCCACCTTTGCGCACCGCCTCGGCGAAATTCTTGAACGGATCGGTAAGCATCGGGGACAACATGAATTCTGTAACGCCGCCAAGATAAGCAGGCGAATGCTTGTCGAGAAACATCGCTGAGTCGGCGGTCAGCCTGTAGTTGTTTCCGTCTTTATTGAGAAAGCCGATGATGCATAGGAAGTCGCAGAGGATGCGCATGCCCCGTTCTGAAGTTCCGCACCGCTTCGCGATCTCTGGCGCGGTTGTGTTGCCCTCGCCGATAGCTGTAAAGGTCTCAAGCTCGATTGCCGCTTTTAGCCCTTCTGTTTGCTGGTAGGCATTAATGGTTTGGAAGAATAGTTGTGGTGTTGGTTGTTTGGCCGGACTGGACATGATTAGTGCTCCTTGAATAATTTGAAGTGCAAAACTTCACGCGCTGCTCACGGAGTAAACGCGCGATAGAAATCAACTCCCGCGATGTTCGCATGGATCGCGCGGCCCTCAATGATGGTATCAAACGTCACTCGGTCAACGCCCGCGTCATCTTCAAAACGAAAAACCCCAGGGCTCACTTCAACTAGAGGCTGGTCGCCGCCGATCAGCAATTGACCTTTGCGAACGACGATGCGCGTGCTGCCATACCAGGGACTATCCGAATGAAAATGACCCGTAAACGCGTCCCATCCCTTTGGATATTCAAACTTTTTTGACCCGGAATAGCGTTCGTTCGTCCACCAATTGGAACCATGGAAGGCTTCCGTGACCACCTCTTTTTCGCGCCCGAACCTCAGCGTGAACAAGTCGAAATCCGGATGCTTGACGAGAAAGGTGTCGCGGCCCGCCGTCTCCAGCGCGATGCGTGATCCTGCATGTTGCAAAATGAGCTGGTCGCCTTCGCCGATCAGCACGAGCTTCTTGTCGTCTGATGACAGGGATGGCGCAGATGACGATTGCAGGGTAAACGTGCCTGCGTAATCCACAGCATTCTTAACTAAGGTCGGTAAGGGCGGCGGCGGCGGTGCGGTCGGCAATTCCTGACCGCCTGAGGCGGCGCTGAGCAACGCCAGGGCATACCGGACCACCGGGATTGGTCGATATCCGCCCGGCAGCCGCGCGACGTTCACCGATGCGAAAGCCGCGAGCCCCTCGGTTGTGTCCGCGTACATCACGGAGCTGAACGCAACCATGCCGCCGGTGTGACGCAAGAGCTTATGACCGTTGGTTGAGCTAACCCAAAGCCCGTAGGCGTAGCTTGCTTCCTCACCGCGGAACGGCGATTTGAACACCGGTTTGGTAAACAACTCAAACGATTTTTCCGAAAGCACCCGGCCCTTGGCGCCCGCGCCACTGTTTAGGAGCATCTGCAAATAGTTGCCCATGTCGTGGGCAGTCGCGGCTATGCTGCCTGCGGCCTCCGGTACTTCAATCCAGGGCGCCTCGCCAAGTTTACCTCTGATTGGGAAAGGACGATCCGAATGCAACGGCGCATAACCCACCGCGAGGCGTTCGCGAATCTCGTCGGAGATAACCGGCGAGCTTGAACTCATTCCCAGCGGATTCAAAACGCGCAGCCGCATCGCATCAGCAAAGGGCTTCTTGTCAACTGCCTCAATCAGGAATCCGAGTAAGTCATAACCGACGTTTGAATAAACCCAACTCGTCCCCGGCTCAGAACTGACTCCCAAAGTTGTTCCCGCCGCGCGCAACAACAGCGGCATACCAGAAAGGCCGGAAGTGTGACTAAGAAGGTGGTGAGTAGTAAATGGCGAAAACTTCGATTCAACCTTGAGCCATGGCAGATAACTCGTCACCGGCTTGTGTAGATCGAGCTTACCCTCTTCAGCGAGTTGCAGTACTACTATCGCCACAAACGATTTCGATATGGAACCAATCTCAAAAAGCGTTTGCGGAGCGACTTTGATGCCGGCCTTCACGTCAGCAAGGCCGTATTCTGAGGCACGCAACAGGCCGTTGCGATCTGCCAATGCGAGCGTCATCCCCGGTGCACCCACTTCAGCCATATGGCGTGCTACGTATTCATCGAGACGCTCGTACGCTGCGGCGAAACGCGTGTCTCGTTGGAATTCTGTCGCGGCAAACACCGGCCGGGCAATTCCATCCAATTGGTTCAAAACAACCAATCCGGCGCATGCTATCAAGCCACCGCGGATTAACTGACGTCTGCTGATCGTCATCGTCATTTAGGTAGCCCTCGCCGCGCGATTGTTTCCATTAGTTCACAAAATCTGTCCAGCTCGCCAAGCGTCGTGTAGACGTTAGGCGTGATGCGAATTCCCTGAAATTCCTCATGAACTATCGGCGTTGTGAAGATCTTGTGCTGATCGAACAGATAACTTCCAACTGCTCTGGGATCAGATCCCTCGATCTGCACGTTGGCGATGGCACACGATTGCGCCGGATCAAATGAAGTATTGAAGCGAACTTTCGGCACGTCCTTCAACCGGTTCATCCAATAACGAGACAAGTATCTGAGCCTGGCCTCTTTCCGTTTTCCGCCAATCCCATTGTGGAACAGCAGCGCTTCGCCGATGGCGAGTTTAGGCGCCGCGGAGTGAGTGCCGATCTCTTCAAACTTGCGTATGTCACCCGCCTGTTTCGACTCAGCAGCCATCAGGGGCCAAATCTTCTCGATCTTGTCGCGTTTGATATAGAGCAAGCCGGTGCCCTTAGGAGCGTAGAGCCACTTGTGCAGGCTGGTGCCGAAGTAGTCGCAACTAAGATCCTTTTGTTTGAAGTCAAACTGGGCGAACGAATGCGCGCCGTCAACGATTGTTTCAATTCCCCTGGCGCGCGCCATTTCGCAAACAGCTTTCACCGGTGTGATCTGCCCGGTGATGTTTACCTGATGGGCCATCAGGATTAGCCGCGTGCGGTCGGTGATTGCCCTTTCGAAGGCCGAGGTAATCTCATTCAGATCTTTCGGCGGAATGGGAATCTTAATTAACTTCAGCACCAGGCCTTCGCGCTGCTCGCGCTGGCGCAAGGTCGTTATCATGCGCCCGTAGTCCTGGGTAGTCGTAAGAATCTCATCGCCGGATTTAAAGTTCATCCCCATCAGGAGAATTTCCAGCGACTCGGAAGCGTTGCGCGTGATAGCAATTTCCTCGCGATCACAACCAAACACTTCGGCCAGGCCAGTGCGAATCGTTTCCGACTGCGGCTCGAGTATTTGCCACATCGTATAGGCGGTAGCGTCTTCCTGCTGCCAGATGTAACGAATGAGCGCTTCGGTAACGATGCGCGGACTGGGTGAAACGCCACCATTGTTCAGGTTGATGATGCCGCGCGTGACGGAAAACGCGTTTTGGATCGTGAACCAGAAATCTTCGTCCATCGCGGCCTGGGCGGGCGTCAGGTGCGCGATGCTCTTTGACGCAGCCTGAATCTCTTGCAGTAACAAGGCGATGGTTGCAGACGAAAGCGCCGCCAGGCCGAGACCCTTGCCAGCAAGCGAAAGAAAATCGCGACGTTCAAAATTGGGGTTGGTCACGGAACACTTTCTCCCTTTCCTTCTAACCTCGTTCAGCAGGCAGTAGAGACTCAACCAGCCTGCGGAGCAGGCGACAGCATAAAGCCTGGGGTGAAGCGAAAGCGTAACCCCAGGATCATCAACCAAAAACTTTGGTGAGTCCGCGAAGCGGCCGATAGCGGTTCGATTACAAAACGTCGATCCTGTTGATTCGGCTGTCGGCCGCTCCGCGGGCTTTGATGAGCTGGGTCCTATTTCGCCTCGTAAACAATCTCGCCGCCAATCACCGTCATCACGCAACGCGTTTTTAGTATTTCCATCTCCGGAATTTTCATAATGTCTGCCGAGAAAATCGTAAAGTCTGCCAGCTTGCCGTTCTCAATCGAACCCCGCAGCGTTTCTTCAAAAGCAGCGTAGGCCGGCCAAATGGTAAACATCTTGAGCGCTTGCTCGCGTGTGACAGCTTCTTCCGGGTGCCAGCCTTCGCCTGAAAAACCTTTTAAGTCCTTACGCGCCACGGCCGCGTAAAACTCAATCATCGGCTCACCACGCTCAACCGGCGCATCTGAACCTCCGGGAATAATCGATCCGGATTTGATAAAACTTTGCCAGGCATACGCTCCCGCAAGCCGCTCTATTCCCAGACGCTTCGGCGCGAAGTGTAAATCGCCAATCGCGTGCGATGCCTGCATCGACGGAATGATGCCAAGCTTTTTGAAACGCGGAATATCTGCCGGATTTACTATCTGTGAATGCTCCACGCGCCACCGCGGCTCCTTAATTTTCCATTCTGCTTTCGGCACAGCGTTCATCGCCTTCTCGTATTGATCGAGTATGAAACGATTGCCGCGGTCGCCGATCGCGTGAGTCTCGATTTGAATTCCTTTTCTCAATGCCTCCTGCAACAAGGGCTGGAGTTGTTCTTCCTTAATTGTCAGGAAGCCTGACGTGTCTGGCTTGTCAGAGTAAGGCTGTAGCAACGCCGCGCTCCGCGAACCAAGTGAACCATCGGCGTAGAGTTTCAGCGCACGAACAGTAAAGTGGTTGCCATACTCGCCAATCTTTGGTCCGTCGTGAAAAAGTCTGTCCGCTTCCGGTCCTGGCGCTGAGAGTGCCTTGTAAATGCGAAGTTTGATCTTGCCTTCACGGTAAAGCCTGGAGTCGATATCGACCTCAGCATAACTGCCGCCCGGATCCTGCACCTGCGTCCAACCAAGTTCAATGTCGCGCTTCACCCCCAGGATGATGGCACGTTCGGCGTCGGCCGCGGTTGTCCCCGGAATGTGACGTTGAATTAGATCCTGCGCCGCGTCGAGAAACATTCCGTTTGGTTCGCCGCTCTGTTTGTCTTTGGAAACTTCGCCGCCGAAAGGGCTGGGTGTGTTCTTGTCGACTCCGGCAATTCTTATGGCCGCAGTGTTTGCTACCGCCCCGTGCCCGTCAGCGCGATCGAGAAATACCGGGTTGTTAGGCGCGATCTTGTCGAGGTCCCAGCGCGTCGGAAATACCGGCGGAGTCCAGAAAGTTTCAATCCAACCGCGACCAGTCACCCATTCGCCCGGTTGTTTCTGATCGACACGCTCTTTGACTTTCCCTAGAAACGCTTCGAGACTGGTGATGCCTTCAAGGTTGAGCGTAATCTCCCGAAAACCCACGCCGGAAAGATGATGGTGCGCGTCGGTCATTCCCGGAACCATCGTTTTGCCGCCGAGATCAATAACGCGCGTATTCTTACCCACGTAGTTTTGCGCCGCACGATTTGAGCCGACAAAAATAATGCGATCGCCCCTGACGGCGACAGCTTCCGCCATCGGTTGCCTGGCGTTAACGGTGTAGATGTTGCCGTTTTTGAAAACCAAATCCGCTGGCGGTACTTTCGCCGAGGCCGGTGAAAACTCAAAAGCGGAGACGATGGCAACGATGAGGGCAGCGAAAGCTTTCATATTATTTCTGACTGACAGGCGCGGAAGATGTTTTGCAGAGCGTTCAGTTTTATATCACTTGCTCCGAGAAACTGTAAGGGCGCGAGCTCCTTGGAGTGCGGTGACCTGTCACCGCTATGGTCGGTCGCGACCTGTCGCGACCACGATTAGCAGGAGTCTATTCCCGGATCTCGGCGACAAGCCGTCGAGGACCAAAGCGGTGACAGGTCACCGCACTCCAAAAAGTTGGTCTATAATCATCTTACCCAGATATGACTTCTACTTGAGGAGCCGCCATGAAAATCGAAACGCTCAACTTGAACCCAGCCAATGGCGCCACGACCGCATACGTTGCTCGTCCGGACGGCGATGCCACGGCAGTTGTCATACTCATTCAGGAATGGTGGGGCATCAACGACCACATTCGCGACATCGCCGGACGCTATGCAAATGAGGGCTACATCTGTGTTGCGCCGGATCTCTATCGCGGAAAGCTAGCCAAAGACTCTACCGAAGCTGCCAAACTTATGCAGGGCCTGGCGATCGACGACGGCTTAGAAACAATTCGAGCAGCAATCACGGGAACAAGGCGTGTTCATAACGTGCAGAAGATCGGCATCACCGGTTACTGCATGGGCGGGACGTTTGCACTGCGCGCGGCCTGTGAGATAAGTGAACTTGCCGCTGCTGCGCCCTTCTATGGCGACATTCCCGTTGAGGATGTTTTGAAAAGGTTAAAGGTACCGACGCTCTTCATCGCCGGTAAGCGGGACGCCTGGATCAATCCCGAGAAAGTAAACGGACTAATTGAATCGGCGCGGAAGTATGACTTGCCGGTCGAAGTCGTCACCTACGACGCCGATCACGCCTTCTTCAATAATACGCGGCCTGAGGTTTACGATGCCGAAGCGGCGAGCGACGCGTGGCGTCGCGTGCTCGATCTATTTCGCAAAAACCTGGCAGCGGCTGTCCCTGCGGGTGCATAACTCAAGGGAACTTCTGGGACCGCGGGCACCCCCGCCCGCAAATGAGCGCGAAGCGCGAAAACAGATTTATCCGCTGGCACTTTGGTGAAACTTCGACGGGACGTTCTCACGTCCCCACTTCAAAGTACGGCTCATCCAGACAAGTTCATCAAGAAAATCCTGGGCGCGTTTCTCGAACGCCGGATCGAGGAGTTTTCCTTCGGCATCAAAGGTCTTTTGCACCTTCGGGAAGTTCAGATCTGAAAATGTAGCCGCCAGGCCCAGCTCGCGAACCATCGGCACCATTGCCTCGATCACGCGCGTCCCACCCCATGGCCCTGCAGAAACGCCGACAAACGCCACCGCCTTGTGTATGTATTCCCGCAGCAGTAAATCGAGAACCGCCTTCAGTATGCCCGGATAACCGTGATTGTATTCCGGCGTGACGATAACGAGTCCATCTGCCTTAATGATCGTGTCGCGCCATTCCGGGAAAAGATCCTTGAGGCCCTGGCCGTAATCATTCTGCGGCAGCGCGAACTCGCTCACGTCAAACAACCGCGTTTCAATTTCCGGCCGCTTCTGCATCTCGCCAACCAACCATTTGGCCGGGTGTACGCTGTTTCGATCTTTACGATTCGTTCCCAATAGAACTGGCAGAAGTAGCTTATCCACTGGAAGTCTCCTTAATTGCGTCAAACATCAGCTGCCACCTGACAGGATTGACAAGATTAACAAGATAAGAACCAGGAAGTAGTTACTACTCTTTTTCCTGTTCTTCGCAATCCTGTTAATCCTGTAAATCCTGTCCATGCTCTGGTCTTCATCTGAAAAATCGGCTCTAGTTGGAGGCGAGAAACTCGAGCAACGCATTTCTATCTGGCAGCGCGGTGCGCGCTCCAAGGTCCCGACATTTCAACGCCGCTACGGCGTTCGCGAACTGCAGGCTGGTCTCAAGATCTTCGCCGCTCAACAATCCAAAAAGAAATCCGCCGTGAAAGGCATCACCGGAGCCGGTAGTATCGCGGCAGCCGCCTGGGACCGCGAACGCCGGCGATTCGATAAACTGTCCCTCGCAATAAATGATCGCACCCTCTCGCCCTTTCGTCAGACCTACGATTCCACACCCGTACCGGGCTTTCAGTTCGACTAACGAGGCGCGCTGGTCGGCGATGCCTGTCAGGCGATTGGGAAACTCTCGCGAGCCTATCAGAACATCGATTAGCGGCAGCAGATCAGGCAGCCCTTCATAAATATTGTCGATGTCTGCGGTCACAATCGTGCTTTCGGTGTGCGCCGCTCGTGCCATGTGCGCGCCAGCCGGCGGATCGTGCGCATCAAGATGCAAGATTCGTCCGCGCGAAGCTAAAGCGATTGGCGCTTCCTCGGCGCGATAAGACAATCGCTCGTCTCTGTCCCAGATGATCGTGCGCTCGCCGCTGCGCCCATCGACGATGATGAAAGCGAGTTGGTTGCGCGCCCCGGCGACGACTTCCGCGAATTCGTGGTCGACACCTTCTGATTTCAGAGACTCGAAACCAAACTGCCCTTCTGCGTCCGAGCCGAATCTACCTGCATAAGCCGTGTTCAAACCCAAACGTTGCAACGCGACCATCGTTGTGGCCGCTTGCCCGCCGGTGGTTTGTTTGTGCTCCAGCAGACGCATCTTGGTGTCGAAGGCCGGATACTCGGGAACGACGATGAGATGATCGACGGCATTCAGCCCGAAGCCGACGGCGTCGAACTGGCGCTTGGCGGGAAGCTTGAAAGGAAAGTTCATGTTCCACTCAGATCAGAATTGGACGCAGGTATGATATCGATTTGCCAATCACTCAGCCATCGTCACACAAAATCGGAACTGGGAGCGATAGCGACCAGCCAAATGCTCAACCGGTGAGTTTCCACCATCCGAGAGCCTCCAGTGCACACTTTTCGCAAGTTGAGCACTCGGCTGGTCGCTATCGCTCCCAGTTCCGATTTTGTGTTTCGACGTTGAACCTTTGATCGCTTGCCACCGTGATCTATCAGTTCAAGGCGGGTCAAGAAGCGATCGCAACGCATTACGCTAGCATCCGCTCGCTACCGCTCGCGGTTCTGCAAAACCTATGACGCTCGTTAGTCGTCCAATAATTATGTCAGTTAGAATAGATGACAGGATAGGTTCATCTCAGAGCATCTGAAAACAGTGACATTAGCCGAAAAGCTCAAGGAAATTCCAGTTTCTGCCGGCGTATATCTCTACAAGGATCGCGCCGGCAAAATAATCTATATCGGCAAGGCGAAGCGCCTGCGCAGCCGGGTGCAATCATATTTCCGCGAGGCGCGCCCTTTCGATCGCAAGACCGACGCGCTGGTCAGACAGATTGCAGACGTCGAGGTCATTGTTACTGACAACGAAGTCGAAGCCTTGATCCTTGAAGCAACGCTTACCAAGAAACATAAGCCTCGTTACAACGTCAATCTAAAAGACGACAAGTCATATCCCCACCTGAAACTAACGATCAACGAGCCCTTTCCCAAAGCGGTCATCACCCGGCGCATTCAAAAAGACGGCGCGCTTTACTTCGGACCATTTTTGCCGGCCAGCATGGCGCGCCGGACGATTGACGTCATCAACAGAACTTTTCAACTGCGCACTTGCGACATCGAAATCAACGGCAAGGCGCCGCGCCCTTGTCTGGAGTATCACATCAAGCGCTGCCTCGGGCCGTGCGTCAAGGGACTGTGCACCCCGGAACAATATCAGGAAGCCGTGCGCGACGTGCGCTTGCTGTTAGAAGGGCGAAACACGGAACTTGCTGATACGCTCGAGGAGCGGATGGATCAGGCGTCGGGAGAGCTGCGTTATGAGATGGCGGCCAAGTATCGCGATCTGCGCAAGACTGTAGTCAAACTTTCAGAACAGCAGAAGATGGCCACTGCGGCCGATCGCGACGTTGACATCTTCGCTTACTACCGCGAGGGACCGCGACTGGCCCTGCAACTTTTCACCATGCGCGAGGGAAACATAGTCGGCCGTCGCGAATTCTTTTGGGAGGATTTATCTGAAGACGACTTCGATCCGGCGTCGTTTCTGGGTGAAGTCTTGGCGCAATACTACGCCACCGACTACGTGCCCAGGGAGATTCATGTCCCGGTAGATTTCGAGGATCGCGAACTGCTGGAGAAGGCATTGACGGTGCGCAAAGGTCGGCGCGTGCGTGTTCATCACAGCCAGCGCGGTGAGAAACGCGACATGATCGACCTGGGTGAGAAGAATGCGAAGCTGGCATTCGAACAGCGCTTCCGGATCCTGCAGCCCGATATGAAACTCGTGCTGGAAGAATTGCAGGAGACGCTTGAGCTGCCGCGCTTTCCGGCGCGTGTCGAGTCGTTTGATATTTCGCATATTCAGGGCGCGGAAAATGTCGCGGGGATGGTGGTCTGCGACAACGGCAAGATGAACCGTGCCGAGTATCGCAAGTTTCGCATCAAGACCGTTGAAGGCGCGAATGATGTCGCGTCAATGCGCGAAGCTGTCGTGCGTCGTTATCGCCGGCTGCTGGATGAGGGAAAACCTTTGCCGGATTTGATAATGATTGACGGCGGCAAGGCCCAACTCAACGCTGCCGGAGACGCGATGCGGGAGCTTGATCTCGAAGCTGTGCCGATGGTTGGCGTGGTAAAGCCTCCCTTCAAACACAATCAGGTTTCCTACCTGCTCGTGAAAGGACGCGAACATTCACCCATCTACCTCGATCCGCATTCGCTGATTCTTCGCCTGCTGCAAATGATCCGCGATGAAACGCATCGCTATGCGTTGACCTACCATCGCAAACGCCGCGAACTACGCGACTTCACTTCTGAACTCTCGGCGATTCCGGGCGTCGGCGAAAAACGCAAGGCACGTTTGCTGAGACACTTTGGTTCGATTCATCGCATCGCGTCCGCGGCGGTTTCCGAGTTGACGCCATTTGTAGGGAAAAAGACCGCGCAGGAAATAGTGGATCATTTTGAGCGGCAGCGCGCTTTGGCGGAAGAGGCTACCGGAGACGCTGACGAAGCGGTCAAGTGATTGCTGGGACCGCGGGCGTCCCGCCCGCAAATGAGCGCGAAGCGCGAAAATGAATTGGGAGCTTCCTCTGAAAGACTGCGCGCCTTCAGCGCGTTTGCGGGCGGGGCGCCTGATGGTATGAAGCGGGCATCTCCTGCCGTGAGTTGTTAGACTCACGGTTGAAGAGCTGCGTTAGCAGAAGGAGACGCCCATGACAGTATATATCGGGGTGGACTTTCACGCGCGCCAACAAA
>Ga0207684_10005618_pt1 | contig 11533 bp, 10 predicted proteins | sample KBSK5501metaG_FD_184342 | JGI IMG/M metagenome (GOLD analysis project Ga0207684, IMG submission 184342) | Corn, switchgrass and miscanthus rhizosphere microbial communities from Kellogg Biological Station, Michigan, USA - KBS K5-50-1 metaG... | ecosystem: Host-associated > Plants > Roots >... | reverse complement strand
CAGCTCCGCGGCCGACACGTCCTCGATGTGGGTCGACACGTGCCACTCGTGGCCGAACGGGTCCTCGAAGGCGCCGTTGCGATCGCCGTAGAACCGGTCTTCGACCGGACGGACGACCTTGGCGCCGGCGGCAATCGCCTGACGCGCCACCGCGACGACGTCCTTGACATACACGTGCAGGCGCACCGGTGAGCCGCCGAACGCCCTCGGGCTCCGCGCGCCGACCTCGGGATGCTCGTCCGCGAGCATGACGATGGAATCGCCGATCCGGATCTCCGCGTGCCCAATCCGACCGTCCGGGCCCGCGTGGCGCATCAGCTCCTTCGCCCCGAGCGCCTTGCGATAGAACGCCAGCGCCCGATCCGCCCCGTCGACGATGAGGTACGGCGAGACGGCCGGGTGGCCCTCGGGGATCGGTCGCACCGGGCGGCGCCCGGCCACCGCCTTCTTGGCCACCGTGTTCTTGCCGGCAGGCTTCTTGGCCTTGGTCTTCATGCCACCTCTCCGTTCCGCTCGAGGAACCGCAGCGCCACGGCCGCGTGCATCGCCACGCCAGCCGCCAGCGCCGACTCGTTCAGCAGCATCCGGTTCGAGTGATTCGGGTAGACGGGGCCGCTGTCGGGGCGCGTGCCGAGATTCGCCATCGCGCCGCGGACACGCTGGAGCACGTAAGAAAAGTCCTCGGCGCCCATCATGGGATTCTGGGCGGGCTGAGCGCCCTCGGGGCCAAGGAGATCCCGGGCGGTGTCGAGCACGAACCGCACGAAGCCCTCGTGGTTGACGGTGACGGGATACCCGCGCGTGATCTCCACGGTCACCTCGGCTCCGTGCGCGGACGCGACGCCCTCGGCCACTCGGCGCGCGCCCTCGATCACCAGCTCGCGGGTGGCCTCGGACACGCTGCGCATCGTGCCGAGCAGGCTCGCCGTCTCGGGAATGACGTTGCGGGTGGTGCCCGCTTCGATCTTGGCGATGGTGATGACGGCGGGGTCGAAGACGGGCACCCGGCGCGTGACCATCGTCTGCAGGGCCTGCACGATCTCGCAGGCGATCGGAACCGGGTCGAGGCAGTCGTGCGGCGCGGACGCGTGCCCGCCCTTGCCGCGCACGACGATGTGCAGCGAGTCGGCGGCGGCCGCGGTCGGTCCCGGCCGCGCGCTGATGACCCCGGCCGGACGCCGATGGGTGATGTGCATGGCGAACGCCCCGGTCGGCGCCGCCGGGCCGTCGAGGAGCCCTTCCTCGATCATGACGCGCGCGCCATGAAAGCCCTCCTCTCCGGGCTGGAACATGAACAGGACCGAGCCCGCGAGCGCGTCGCGCCGGCGGGCCAGCAGCCGCGCCGCGCCGGCGAGCATCGCCGTGTGCGCGTCGTGACCGCACGCGTGCATGGCATTGTCGACCTCCGAGGCGAACGGCAGGCCGGTGTCCTCGGGCATCGGCAGGGCGTCCATGTCGCCGCGCAGGAGAATCGTCGGCCCGGGGGCCGCGCCGCGCAGCCGCGCCACGACGGAAGTCGTGCGCTGCCCGGTCGTCACCTCGAGCCCGAGGCCATCGAGAGCTTCCAGCACCGCGGCCTGCGTGCGGGGCAGCGTGAGCCCGAGCTCGGGATGCCGGTGGATCCGGCGTCGCAGCTGGATCGTCTCGTCGAGGGTCGCCTTCGCTTCGGCCAGGATCTCGGGGAGGTTCATGTCACCTTCGCTTTTTCGTCTCGCGCAGGTCGACCGCGCCCGGACGCTGCCGGGGGTCCTCGCCGCGCGGGAAGATCTGGGTTTTCTGCACCTTCTGGGTCCCGGTGGTGGGCAGGGTGTCGACGAAGAGCACCCAGCCCGGCGCCTTGAAATAAGCCAGGCGCGCGAGACACCACGCCTGGAGGTCGACGGCCAGCGCGCGATCGCCCTTCGTCCCGGTCATCGGGACGATGCACGCCATCACCTCTTCCTCGCGAACCGCGTCGGGAACGGCGAGCACGGCCACCTGCCCGACGGCCTCGTGGGCCTGCAGGCACGCCTCGACCTCGGCCGCGGCGATGTTCTCGCCGGAGCGGCGGATGATGTTCTTCTTGCGATCCACGAAGTAGAGCACGCCATCGTCGTCCTGGCGCACGACGTCGCCCGTGTGGAACCAGCCGCCCCGCCACGCCTCCTCCGTCGCCTCGGCATTCTTGAGATAGCCGGAGAAGAAGCCGTGGCGCGGACCCTCCAGGCCGCCCCAGCGGACGAGCAGCTCGCCCTCGATCCCCTGAGCGACGTCTCGGTCCTTGTCGTCCACGACCCGGGCCTCGAAGCGATCGCGGGGACGGCCGAAGGCGCGGGTGGCGATCCGGCGCGGCTCGTCGGTGTCGCCGTAGATGCGCCCGGTCTCGGTCATCCCCCACACCTCGATCAGCGGGAACCCGAAGCGGCGCTCGAACGCGCCGTGGAGCTCCGGCTCCACGCCGGCGCCGAGCCCGAAGCGCACGGTATGCCGATGCTCCTCGGAGCGCTCGGGCTGGTTCAGCAGGAGCGGCGGCATCACCCCGAGATAGTGGATCGCCGTCGCCTTCGAGGCGACGACGTCGTTCCACCAGCGCCCCGGGCTGAAGCGCTCGGGTTGGGCCAGGCAGTTCGCGCTGAGGATGGCGGCGGTGGCGGTGACGGCCTGAGCGTTCATGTGGAAGAGGGGGAGCGGGTTCAGGATGCGCTCGCGACCGTGCTCGAGGCCGACGAGATCGCGATACCAGGCGCCGGCGTTCAGATAGTAGAAGTTCGTGAGGATGCAGCCCTTGGGCCGCCCCGTCGTGCCCGATGTGTAGAGCAGGCTCGTCTCCGTGTCGAGCCCCGGCTCGCCGGACCGGGGGGCGGGCCCCGGCGTGGGCAGCGCCGCGGGCCATCGCTCGGCGCTCACCACCGGCAAGGGCTTGGCGCGCTCGCGCGCCACCGCCTCCAGGTCCCGTACGCGGCTCGCGATGACGACGGCGAGATCCGCCTCCGAGTGCGCCATCTGATAGAGCATCTCGTCGTGCCGGTAATCGGGATTGATGGGCACGATCCCGACGCCGAGCGCGTTGAGCGCCAGGTAGTGGAAGAAGAACTCCGGGCGATTCTCGAGGAGGAGCGCCACGCGGTGCCCGTGACCGTAACCGGCCGCGGCGTAGGCCTCACGCATCCCGCGCACGGCCTCCCGCGTCTCGCCGTACGTGAGCTCGACGCCGTCGGGATGGTACGCGCGCCCCGCGGCGGGCGGTGCGCAGAGAAAGACATTGTCGGGCGCGGCTGCCGCTGTCGTCATGAACGCCTCGAAGACCGTCTGCGCCATGTCGCGGCCGACGCTACTCGGGGCCGTCCCACGCTGTCAAGCCGGCGCGTGATACGATTCCACGGACGATGACGGACGCTGTGCGAGTTGAGCCGCGCCTCGCGGCGAGACGAGCGGTGAAATGATCGATCATGGCGTGACCGCTGCCTCCCTCGCCGACGCGCTGCTGGAAGCGCGGAGCGTCGAGATGCAGCTCCTCGACGGGCTCACCGACGAGCAGATGCTCGGGGCCCCCGCGCACTTCGTGGAGCCGCCGATCTGGGAGATGGGCCACGTCGGCTGGTTCCAGGAATACTGGATCCTGCGACACCTGGGCGGTGAGCCGACGCTGCTGCCCGGCTCCGACGGCATCTACGATTCGTTCAACGTGCGGTACACCCAGCGGTGGGATCACCGCTATCCCTCCCGGCGCGAGACGCTCGACTACATCTGCGACGTCGTCCGGCGCAGCACGGGGCGGCTCGAGTCGCGGCGGCCCACGGCGGACGAAGCATACTTCTACACGTTGGCGGCGCTGCACGAGGACATGCACGCCGAGAACCTCGCGCTGATCTTGCAAACCCACGGCTATGCGCGCCCGCGTCTCGACAACTACGTGGCGGCCTGGGCCTCACCGGCCGTGGATGCCGACTATCGCCCCCACGACGTCGCCATGCCCGGCGGGGTGTTTCCCCTCGGCGCCCACAACGACGAGCCGTTCGTGTTCGACAACGAGAAGTGGGCGCATCCCGTCGAGGTCGCGCCCTTCCGGATCGCCTCGACGCCGGTCACGAACGCGGAGTTCGTGGCGTTCGTCGACGACGCGGGGTATCGCCGACGCGAGCTCTGGCACCGCCGGGGGTGGGACTGGCGCCGCCGCGAGGGAGCGGAGCATCCCATGTTCTGGACCCGAGGCGACGACGGGCGGTGGGCCGAGCGCCGCTTCGATCGCGTGATGCCCCTCGCCCCGTGGCATCCGGTCGTCCACGTCAACTGGTACGAGGCGGACGCCTATTGCCGCTGGGCGGGCCGTCGCCTGCCGACCGAGGCCGAATGGGAGATGGCGGCCACCTTCGAGCCGACGACCGGTCGCAAGCGCCGCTTTCCCTGGGGCGACGACCCGCCGACGCCGGAGCGCGCGAGTCTCGACTTCCGCGCGGGCGGCACGATCGACGTGCGCGCCCTGGCCGACGGCGACAGCCCCGCCGGCTGCCGCCAGATGATCGGCAACGTCTGGGAATGGGTCGATGACACGTTCGAGCCCTACCCGGGATTCGTCTGCGATCCGTATCGCGAATACTCGCAGCCGTACTTCGGCCAGAAGAAGGTCCTCCGAGGCGGTTGCTGGACGACGCGATCGCGGCTGATCCGCGCCACGTGGCGGAACTTCTACATGCGTCACCGGCGCAACATCTTCGCCGGCTTCCGGACGGTCGCCCTGACGAGAGCGTGACCGCCGCGACACCGGCGCCGCGCACGCTCTACGTCCACGACGATCTCTCGGACGCCCTGCGCGCGCTCGGCGAGGAGTCGCGGGCGTGGCGACTCGGTCAGAAGCTGCTCGCGATGCTACGCCGTGACACCGGCCGCGTGGTCATCCTCACCCTGGCCCAGCAGCTCGACGCGCTGATCGCCCGCGGCGACCACGCCCCTTTTGCGCGCGCCATCGGCATCGGGCGCGCGGGCGCGCGCGTCGCCGCCGAGGTCCACACGCGGACGGGCTGGTTTCCGTCGATCCATCGCGTCGACCTCTGGCGCGAGGAGGACGGTCAGAGCGGGTACGTGATCGCCGGAGCCGCGCCCCTCGCCTCCCAGCTGGGCCCGGCGATCGAGGCCCCGTCGATCGCGATCGTCGACGACACGATCTTCTCGGGCCTGACCATGCGCACGGTGGCAGCCGCATGGCCTGCCGATCCTCGGCGTCGCATGCACGCCTTTTGTCTGCGCGCCGTCGGCGAGAGCCTCGAGGCCGTCGCCGGTCTGATCCCCGTGACGGCCGGCTTCGCGGCCGCCGGTCGCATCCTGGACGACGTCAGCTTCATCAACGCCAGCGGTCTCGTGGAGCGCACGGCGATCCGGCGCGCGGGCCAGCCGTCCCTCGCCTTCTTCGAGCGTCCGGAATGGATGGCCGCGTGGTTTCCCGGATATCACGAGGACGTCATCGCGACGTGCCGCGAGCTGAGTCAGGAGCTCGACGTCCCTCCGACAGCGTAGGGTTACACGTGACGGCCGCGGAGCGGGAGCGGGACGATCAGCCGCTCGATGCCCTCGAAGACCGCGTGGATGACCAGGGCCATGACGGCCGCGGGGATCGCGCCGGCGAGGATCGTCGCGACGTCGTTGAGGGCGAGGCCGGTCACGATCAGCGTGCCGTAGCCGCCGCCGCCGATGAACGCGGCCAGCGTCGCCGTGCCTACCGTGAGCACCGCGGCCGTCTTGATCCCCGCCATGATCGTGACCGATGCCAGCGGCAGCTCGATCCAGGCGAGCCGTTGCCAGCCGCGCAGACGCATCACCGCGGCCATGTCGACGAGCCGCGGATCGATCGTCGACACGCCGGTGTACGTGTTCCGGACGATGGGCAGGAGCGCATAGAGCGAGAGCGCGACGAGGGCGGGAACCTTTCCAATACCGAAGAGCGGGATCATGAACGCGAGCAGGGCCAGCGCGGGCACGGTTTGCAGCACCCCGACGCTGGCGAGCTCGAGTTGACCGAGGAGACGGCGACGCGCTGCGAGTAGCCCCAGGGGCACGCCGACGGCCACGGCCACCATGAGCGACACGGCGACCAGCACCACGTGCTCGAGCGTGTGCCTGGCCAGCTCACGAGCGAGATGACGGTGAGAGCGCCCGACGTCGTCCACCGTGGAGGCGCCCAGGAACGACGCGGCGGCCTCCGCGAACGTCCGGCCATCGAGATCGACCCGGGCGTTCAGGCGGGCCATGGTCGCGCCGTCGATCTTGCCGACGAGCCGCCGCTCGAGCGCCGCCCACGTCTGCGGCAGACGCTCCGGCAGCGACGCGCGCGCGAGCAACACCGCGGCGTAGTCGGGGAAGAAGTGGCGATCGTCGGCGAGGACGACCAGGTCGAACCGGGCGAGCTGACCGTCGGTGGAGAAGACGTCGATGACATCGACGCCACCGCTGCTCAGCGCCCGGTACATGAGCGCGTGCTCCATGCTGCGCACGTCGGCCAGCCCGAGGTCATAGTGGCGGCGCAGGCCCGGCCAGCCGTCGTCGCGCCGGAGGAATCCGGGGTCGAAGGAGGCTCTCAGCTCGGGATGACGGCGAAGATCGCTGATCGCGCGCAACCCCAGCCGGCTGGCCGTCTCGCGGCGCACCGCCAGCGCATACGTGTTGTCGAAGCCGAGCGGGTCGCTGATGGTGAGGCCGAGCGGCAGCAATCGCCGGCGCAGCTCCGCGACGCCGGTGACCGTGGGATCTTTCAGGATGGCGCGGCCGATGGTTCCGGTGTACTCGGGATAGACGTCCAGATCCCCGTTGACCAACGCCCCGTAGACCATCCCCGTGCCGCCGAGGCCGAGCTTCCGCTCGACCGGCGCCTGCCCGGACTGCTCGACGACCTGAGCCACGAGCTCCGCGACCAGATAGCTCTCCGTGAACGACTTCGATCCCACGCGGACCGGTGGGGCGGCCGACGCCGCCACCGGTGCGCCGACCACCGCGCAGAGCGCGGCGAGCGCCGCCCAGCGTCGACCGCGCGCGGTCATAGACTCATCCTCATTTCCGGCGGCGGGGTCTGGGCGCTCAGGAACTCGGTGACGAAGGGCGCGGCGGGCCGACGCGCGAGGTCGGCGAACGTTCCGCGCTGGACGATGCGACCGGCATTGAGCAGCGTGATCGTCGTGCCGAGGACGAAGGCCTCACGCACGTCGTGCGTGACGAGGATCACCGTCTTCCGCAGCTCGCTGAAGATCCGCGCGAGCTGCGTCTGCAGCTCCGACCGCGAGATCGGATCCAGCGCGCCGAGTGGCTCGTCGAGGATCAGCGCCGGCGGGTCGAGCATCAGCGCGCGCATCATTCCGACGCGCTGCCGCTGGCCGCCGCTGAGCTGCGCGGGATAGAGACCGAGCAGGCCCGGCTCGAGGCCAACCACTTCGGCGAGCAGGCCGAGCCGTTCCGCGGTGCGGGTCGGCGTCCACCCGTCCGCGCGCGCCGGCAGGGTCGCGTTGGCCGCCGCCGTCAGATGGGGATAGAGCGCTCCTTCCTGCACCACGTAGCCGATGCGCCGGAGGACGTCGTCGCGGGTCGTGGCGGTGACGGGCACACCGTCGACCGTGATCTCCCCGCTGTCGGGGACGAGCAGACCGAGGATGAGGCGCAGGACGGTCGATTTTCCGCAGCCCGTCGACCCCAGCAGGATCTCCGTCGTCCCCGGCGCGACGACCAGCGACACGTGGTCGACGACCACGCGGCTGCCGAACGTCTTGGTGACGTCGTGAAGGGTGATCATCGGCCGGGCGCGCCCACCCACGCACGCCCCGGGGCGATGATACCGGAGGCCGGGTCAGCGCGTCGCCGCTTCGGTGTGCTGCGGCCGGCCGGTCCGTTCCAGGTCGGACCGGCGGAGGACGCCCAGGAGCCGGCCCGACGATGTCGTGATCAGCACGCTGGAATTCGCGTCGCGCCGCCTGAACCGCTCGATGGCATCGTCGACGGGAACGTGTGGCCGCAGGGTCCTGGGCCTCTCACGCATCGCCTGCCCGACGAGCGCGTCGCCGCCCACGGCCGCGGCTTCGAGCACTCCCAGCACCACCCGCTCCGCGTCGACCACGACGTACAGGTTCCACCCGGCCGCCCGCATGCGGGGGATGATGTCGCCCGGTCTTTGGGCAGGCGGCCGGTCTCCTTGACCAACCGGTCGAGGGGAATGCCGCGTGACATGCATCTCACGCGAGTCCTCGCTGGGAGGAACCGTGCAGTCGCGCGCCGATGTCTTCGGCCGATGCCTGGCAGGAACTATGCAACTTCGCGGGAAAGGAGATTGAACAAGGGGGTTCGCATGAAATATCTACTCGCCGCGCTCACGCTCGCGTCGGTGGCGTCGTTCGGCGTGCCCGCGTGGGCCCACGTCGTCCAGGCCACGACGTCGGTGTCCCTCGCCGACGTCGACGTGAATGACAAGCCCGAGCTCGAAAAGGTGCTCAAGTCCGCCGTGAACGACGTGATTAGAGAGGCGATCGCCTTCAAACCGACGCTCGTGGCGCTGACCGATGCGCAGGTGATCGGCGGCCGGCTCTACGTGCGCGTGCTGATCGCCGACGAAGCCGGCGAGCGAACCCTCCAGGAGCTGACCGAAGGCGACGACACCGCCACCGTCTCGCGCGTCAGGATCTGAGCTTCAGGCCGCTCGAGAACCTAGCCGACATGGGGGGCCTCGAACGGGCCCCCCAAGCCCCCCGGGGTGGCTCGGGACGCCCCGGCGAAGCCGCGGCGCCCCTCGAATTACTCGGACAGACTCCTAGTCTAGCCGACGGCGATATCGAGCCAGCCGAGCGGCGTGACGACGGCGCGGTCGTTCGGGCGCAGCAGCGCCGTGGTCGTCGGCGCCTCGAGGACCGCGGGGCCGTCGATCACCTGCCCCGGCGCCAGCGCATCGAGATCGAAAACGTCGACATCCCGCCACGCGTCGACATACACGCGGCGCCGCGTACGCGGTCGCCCTTCCGGTCGGGCGTCGAGCCGCGGCTCCTCGGGGGGCGCCGGAAGCACGCCGATGGCGGCCACGCGAGCATTGACCAGCACGACGTCCTGGTCCCGCAAGCTGTACGTATAGAGCTCCTCGTGACGGTGGTGGAAGCGCTCCACGATCTCCTTCATCGGGTCGGGGGCGCCGAGATCGACGCCGTCGAGCGGGACGGTGATCTCGAAGACCTGCTCACCGTAGCGCATGTCCATCGCCCGCCGTAGTCGCACCTCGCCGTCGACCGCTCCCAGCCGCTGCCGGGCCTGGGCGTCCATCCGCGCGAACAGGCGCCGGAGCGTGGCCGGGCGGATGCCGCGCAGATCACCCACGTGGCTGCGCACCAGCTCGTAGCGCAGATCCGTCGCGAGCATGCCCCAGGCGGACAGCACGGAGGCCGCCCGTGGCAACACGACGCGCCCGATCTCGAGACGCCGCGCCACCTCTGTGGCATGCAGGCCCGCGGCGCCGCCGAACGCGAGCAGCGCGAACCGCCGCGGGTCGACGCCGCGGCGCACGGAGACGAGCCGCACGCCCTCGGCCATGCGCGTGTTGACGACCTCGTGGATGCCCCAGGCCGCGCGCACACGATCAAGACCGACCGCGCGGGCCAGCGCGTCGAGGGCGCGTTCGGCCGCGCCGACGTCGAGGCGTGACTCGCCGCCGAGAAACCGCGTGGGATCGAGATACCCGAGGACCAGGTTCGCATCCGTCACCGTCGCCGCCGTTCCGCCGCGGGCGTAGCAGGCGGGGCCGGGATCCGCGCCGGCGGACTGGGGGCCGACCTGCAGGATGCCACCGGAATCGACCCAGCCGATCGAGCCGCCGCCGGCCCCGAGCGAGACGATGTCGAGGCTCGGCAGCGCCACCCGATGCTCGCCCACGGCCCGGTCCACCGCGAGCGCGGCCTCGGCGGCCTCGACCAGCGAGATATCGGTGCTCGTTCCGCCCATATCGAACGTGATCAGATCGTGGACGTCCGTGAGCCGTGCGCAGTGACGGCTGGCCGCGACCCCTCCCGCCGGCCCCGACAGCACGGCCCCGGCGGCCAGCCGCCCGGCCTCCGCGATCGGCGCGACGCCGCCGTGCGATTGCATGACGAGCACCGGGCCTCGGTAACCGGCCTCGACCAGGCGCCGCCCGAGGCGCGCCAGATACTCGGACAGGATCGGTCCCACGTACGCGTTGACCACAGTCGTGCAAACGCGTTCGTACTCCTTGATCTGCGGCAGGACTTCAGACGACAGCGATACATACACGCCGGGCAGCGCCTCGGCGAGGGCCGCGCGGGTGAGCTGCTCGTGCCGCCCGTCGCGATAGGCGTGCAGGTAGCATACGGCGACGGCCTCGACGCCGGCCCGGCGAAGCTCGGCGACGGCGCGCGCCAGCGAGCGGCGCTCGAGTGGCGTCTCGACGCGGCCGTCGGCGCGCAGCCGCTCGCGCACTCCGAGTCGGAGCGCCCGCGGCACCAGCGGCCGCGGCGGTGGCATGCGGAGGTTGTAGCGGTCGTCCTTGAGCCCCTCGCGCATCTCGAGGACGTCACGGTGGCCCTCGGTGGTGAGCAGGCCGACCTTCGCCCCCTTCCGCTCGAGCAGCGCATTGGTCGCGACCGTGGTGCCGTGGACGATGCGCTCCGTCCGCGCGAGCAGGCCGCCGCGCTCGACGCCGAGCGCGCGGGCCAGGCGCGCGAGACCGTCGAGCACGCCGAGGGAGGGATCACGCGGGGTGGAGGGCGCCTTGGCGAACGTCACCCGCCCCGCCTCGTCCACGGCGACGAGATCGGTGAACGTGCCACCGACGTCGATCCCGACGCGCAGGCTCAGGCGCCGCTCTCCCCGGTGAAGGCCACGCCGTCCCAGCGCTCGCGATGCGCGAACTCGGGCACGGCTTTGCGTCGGAGCTTGGTGAGCTGCTTCACGGGACGCCCCAACGGCATGACCGCGCACACGGCGACGTGCTCGGGGACGCCGAGCCGCGCCTTGATCTTCGGCTCCTCGGCCACGGCGAGCGTGGTGATGGTCCCGCCGAAGCCGCGAGCGCGCGCCGCGAGCAGGATGTTCCAGGCGAACGGATAGATGGACGCGCCGCCGATGAGGCCGATGCGACGGAGCGCCTGATCGGTGCACGCCACCACCTTCAGATCGACGCAGAGGACAAGCACGACGGGCGCCTTGAGCACCGGCTCGATCAAGCGCGGCGCCGCCGGCGTGCGCTCGATGGTGGCGGCGTCGACCGCGGTCGGGTCGACGGGGTTCCACGGGTTCTCGCCGGCCTGGCTCTGCGCGATGTACCGCTTGGCCGCCGGTACCGTGAGCTCGGCCAGCGCCTCGCGCGTGGCGCGATCGCGAACGACGATGACGTGCCAGCCTTGACGGTTGCCGCCGCTCGGCGCGAAGCGCGCACGGTCGAGGATCTCGAACAGCGTCCGGTCGGGCAGCGGCTCGTCGGTGAATTCCCGGGCCGCGAAGGTCGTCCGCATCGCCTCGTACACGTCCATCACGCCCTCCGCAGATCCGTCAGCGCCGGCGCCCGTTGCGGGTGACGAAGCCGTCG
>Ga0207684_10005617_pt1 | contig 11534 bp, 8 predicted proteins | sample KBSK5501metaG_FD_184342 | JGI IMG/M metagenome (GOLD analysis project Ga0207684, IMG submission 184342) | Corn, switchgrass and miscanthus rhizosphere microbial communities from Kellogg Biological Station, Michigan, USA - KBS K5-50-1 metaG... | ecosystem: Host-associated > Plants > Roots >... | reverse complement strand
ATCGGCGCCTCCGCCGGGGAAGCACCGGCGCGACGGGCCCGAGGACGGGTCCGCCGGCCTGAAGGTGCCGGCTTGACGCCCGAGCGGTGGAAGCGCGTCAACGAGCTGTTCGAATCGGCGCTGGCGCGTGAGCCGGCGGAGCGCCCGGCCTTCCTCGCCGCGGCCTGCGGCGACGAGGCCGCGCTGCGAGAGGAGGTGGACTCGCTGCTCGCGGCCCACGACCAGGCGGGCAGCTTCATGGAGGCACCGGCTCGGGCGGACGGGCCGGAGTCCGGCATGCCCATGCTCGAACCGGGCACGCGGCTCGGACCCTACAGCGTCGTGGCCCTCATCGGCTCCGGCGGGATGGGCCAGGTCTACCGCGCCCGCGATCCGCGCCTGGGACGCGAGGTCGCCATCAAGGTGCTCTCGCCGCGCGCCGGCACCGGGGATCCCACGGCGCGTCTCGAGCGGGAGGCCCGCGCCGTGGCCGCCCTCAGTCATCCGAGCATCCTGGCCGTCTACGACGTCGGCGTGGCGGGCCATGTCCCCTACGTCGTCTCGGAGCTGCTCGAAGGAGCGACGCTCCGGGCCCGGCTGGGCGGAGGTCCGCTCGCCTGGCCCGCCGGCCTCGATCTCGCCCGGCAGGCAGCGTCGGGCCTCGCCGCCGCGCACGACAAGGGCATCGTGCATCGGGACCTCAAGCCCGAGAACCTGTTCCTGACGCGAGACGGGCGCCTGAAGATCCTGGACTTCGGCCTCGCGCGCCAGCTCGTGGCGCCAGCGGAGCCGTCGGACACACCGACGGCACCCTTGCTCACGCAGCCCGGCACCGTGCTGGGCACGGTGGGCTACATGGCCCCCGAGCAGGTGCGCGGCCGAGCCGCGGACGCGAGGTCGGACGTCTTCTCGTTCGGCGCCGTCCTCCACGAGATGCTGAGCGGCCGGCGGGCCTTCGCCGGCGACTCCGCCGTCGAGACGATGAACGCGATCCTCACGGCAGAGCCGATCTCACTCGCCGGCGCCGATGTGCCCGCGGGCCTGGAGCGCATCGTTCTTCGATGCCTCCGCAAGGAGCCCGACGAGCGCTTCCCCTCGGCCCGGGGCATCGCCGCCGCCCTCGAGGCTTTCGCGGATGCGGGAACCACGCGGGAAACCGCGCCCGCCGCGCCGCCGTCTCCGACGGGGCCCGAGCGCTCCATCGCCGTCCTCCCCTTCCTCAACATGACCGGCGACGGCGAGCAGGAGTATTTCTGCGAGGGGATGGCCGAGGAGCTGATCAACGCGCTCGCGAAGATCGAGGGCCTGCGCGTCGCCGCGCGCACGTCCGCCTTCCGCTTCAAGGCCCGGGGGGACAGCGTGGAGCGGATCGGCCGCGAGCTGCGCGTGGAGAAGATCCTGGAAGGCAGCGTCCGGAGAGCCGGGAACCGGCTACGGATCGCCGTCCAGCTCGTCAACGCCGCCGACGGCTATCACGTGTGGTCGGAGCGGTATGACCGGGACGTTCAGGACGTCTTCGCCCTCCAGGACGAGCTCGCTTCCCAGGTGGTCGAGGCGCTGAGGGTCAGGCTGGATCCGAATCAGGCGCGCGCCCGGCGCTACACCGACGACCTCGAGGCCTATCACCTGTACCTGAAGGGCGTCTACTTCTGGAACAAGCGGCACAAGGGCGGCCTGCTGCAGGGCGTCAAGGCCTTCGAGGCGGCCATAGCGAGAGACCCGCTGTACGCGCCCGCCTATTCCGGCCTGGCCGACAGCTACGCCATCCTCGGGCTGTCGCTCTACGACGTGATGCCGGCGGCGGAGGCGATGCCCCGCGCCAAGGCGGCCGCCACGAAGGCCCTCGAGATCGACCCCGGTCTCGCCGCCCCGCACGCCGCGCTGGGCTGGGTGCGTCTCCACCACGATTGGGACTGGGCGGCCGCCGAGGCGGACTTCCACCGATCTCTCGCGCTGGATCCGGCCCGCGCCACGACGCGCCACTGGCATTCCTTCTACCTGTCGGCCATGGGACGCGTCGACGAGGCGGTGGCCCAGGCGAGGCACGCCTGGGAGCGGGACCCGCTGTCGCTCATCGTCAATGCGAACCTGTTCCAGCCGCACTACTACGCGCGCCGTTTCGACGAGGCGGCCGAAGGCGCCCGCAAGGTCGTCGAGATGGACCCGGCCTTCCCCATCGGCCATTACAATCTGGGAGTGGCCGAGGCCGGACGCGGCCGGTACGCGGAGGCGATGGCCGCCTACGAGGTTTTCGCGGCCCGGGGCGGCGGGACCAGCCGGGCCCTGGCTCTCGTGGGCAACGCGCGCGCGCGGGCCGGCGATCGCGCGGGTGCCGCACGCACCCTGGAGGAGCTGACGGCGCTCTCCGCCCGCCGCCACGTCACCGCCTACCACTTCGCGCTCGTCCATGTCGGCCTGGGCCAGCGTGACGAGGCGATGGCCGCGCTGGAGCGGGCCTATGAGGAGCGCTCCGACCAGCTCGCCTACCTGGCGGTGGAGCCGCTGCTCGATCCTCTCCGCGGCGACCCGCGCTTCGAAGCGCTGCGGCGGCGGCTCGGCCTTCCGGTCGTCGTCGACACGGTCGCGCCGACGGTGGTGTCGAGCGCGAAAACGGCAGGGCGTCGATCCGTGGCCGTCCTCCCCTTCCGCGACCTCGCCGGCGACCCGGAGAGCGCTCACCTGGGCCTGAGCCTGGCCGACGCGACGATCACAGAGCTGGCGCGCCTGCATTCGCTTCTCGTCCGTCCGACCTCGGCGATCCTCCGCTACGAGGGCGCGGCGATCGAGCCCCGGCAGGCCGCCCGCGACCTCGCGGTGGACGCGGTGGTGGACGCGCGCTTCCAGCGCGTGGGCGCCCGACTGCGCGTCACCGTCCAGCTCGTGGATGCCGCGGACGGCCGGCCCCTGTGGGCGGGCAAGATCGACACTTCACTCGACGACGTCTTCGAGATGCAGGACGAGGTCGCCCGCAACATCGCGCGGGCGCTCGAGGTCGAGCTGACACCCACCGATGAGCGGCGCCTCGCGGAGGGCGCACGCGCGCCCGGCCCCGCCGCCGCGACGTACGAGCTGTACATGCGGGGCAAGCGCTATCTCTTCGGGGAGTCGCTCTCCGATTACGTGACCGCGATCGATTGGTTCGAGAAGGCGCGGGAAGCCGATCCCGGCTTCGTGCTGGCGTGGGTGGGGCTGGCCGACGTCTACGAGCGCCTGGCCTTCCAGTACCAGCCCGAAGGCGACTGGTACGCCCGGGCCAAGGCCATGTGCGACAAGGCCCTGGCGCTGGATCCGCGGCTGCCCGAAGCGCGCTACGTTCGCGCGAAGCTCCACTGGACCCCGCAAGCCCGCTTCGACCATGCCGCCGCCATGCGCGACCTGGTGCCCGCCCTGCGCGCGCGGCCCAACCTGGAGGAGGCCTACGTGCTGCTCGGCAACGTCATGCACCACGTGGGCCGCACGGAGGAGGCGCGGACCCTCTTCGAACGCGCGGACACGGTGAGCCCCGGCCACCCGCGGGCGCGCTCGCACATCGTCATGTGCCTGGTCGCTCTCGGCCGCTACCAGGAGAGCCTCGACCTCTCGCTGCTGCCCCGCCACACCTACTCGTTCCTCGAATACCTCCTGGCCCTGTGCCAGATCCACCTGGGGCGGCTGGACGAGGCGGAGGGAACGATCGTCGAGATGCCGAGGCGGTTCGCGGGCGACCTCCTCGTTGTTTCCTTGCGCGGCCTCGTCGCGGCGCGCAAGGGCGACGCCGGCGAGGCGGACCGGCAGGTCCAGATCACGGAGCGCGACGGGACGCGCTACGGGCACTACCATCATCTTCAATACGACGTGGCCTGCATCCATTCCCTGCTCGGAAGGAAGGAGCAGGCCCTTGGGTGGCTGACCCAAGCGGCTCGAAACGGATATCCATGCTCCTCGCACTTCGAGCACGACGAGTTCCTCGACCCCCTCCGCGGAACGGAGGGCTTCGAGCGGCTGCTCGGCGAGCTGCGCGCGGAGTCACGCGGCTACGCCCGCCTCTACGCCGAGCTGCAGGAGCGTCGCGAAGACGGTGACCTTCCCGCCGAGAACCGATCGGAATAGAGTCGAAACCTACTGGCTGACCCGCTTCGTATTCCTGCGGATGCTGGGGCTGCTCTATTGCATCGCGTTCCTCATCGTGGTGCGGCAGTTCATACCGCTGGCGGGTGAGAATGGCCTCCTGCCCGCTCACCGTTTCCTGGCGGAGGTCTCGTCCTCCTCCGGCCCGGGCTGGGCCTCCTACCTGAGCCTTCCGACGCTCTTCTGGATCGACGTCTCGGATGCCACGCTGCGCGCCGGCGCCTGGCTCGGCCTCGCGCTCGCGCTGTTCGTCGCGCTCGGAGGCGCCAACGTCCCGGTCCTGGCCGCGCTCTGGCTCCTCTACATGTCGTACGTCCACATCGGGCAGCTCTTCTACGGCTACGGTTGGGAGCTGCTGCTGCTCGAGACCGGCTTCCTCGCCGTATTCCTCTGTCCGCTCTTCCGCACCGGCCCGTTTCCGTCTTCGACGCCCACACCGCGGCCGGTGATCTGGCTGCTGCGCTGGCTGCTCTTCCGGCTCATGCTCGGAGCGGGACTCATCAAGCTGCGCGGCGACTCTTGCTGGCGTGACCTGACGTGCCTCATCTACCACTATGAGACGCAGCCCCTCCCGAATCCCCTGAGCTGGTACCTTCACCAGCTCCCGGTCTGGTTCCACCGGAGCGAGGTGATCTCCAACCACCTCGTCGAGCTGGTGGTTCCGTGGACCCTGGCCGCTCCCCGCCGCCTGCGGCACGCGGGCGGCATCCTGCTCGTGCTCTTCCAGGTGCTGTTGATCTTGAGCGGCAACCTCTCTTTTCTCAACTGGCTCACGATCGCGATCTGCATCGCCTCCTTCGACGACCGCGTGCTGGCCCGGTTGCTGCCTGCTTCGGTGGCCGCACGCGTGACGGCCGACCCCGACACCAGCATGACGAAGGCCCGCGCCTTGACCGTCTACGCGCTGGTCGTCCTCGTGGCGCTCCTCAGCATCAACCCCGTCGCCAACATGATCTCCCCCGGGCAGGCGATGAACGCGTCCTTCGAGCCCTTCGAGCTCGTCAACACCTACGGCGCCTTCGGCAGCGTCTCTCGCGAGCGCTACGAGATCGTCCTCCAGGGAACCGACGATCAGACGCCGGGCCCTGACGCCCGTTGGCTCGATTACGAGTTCAATTGCAAGCCTGGAGACGTGCGGCGGCGTCCCTGTGTGGTGTCCCCGTACCATTACCGGATCGATTGGCAGATGTGGTTCGCCGCGATGTCCGACTACACCCGAGAGCCCTGGCTCTTGCACCTCGTGTACAAGCTCCTGCGGGACGACCCGGGGGCTCGGGGCCTCCTGGCGGAGGCGCCCTTTCGCGACCACCCGCCTCGCTACATCCGCGCCGTCCTCTATCACTACGAGTTCACACGGCTCGGCGAGAAGACGGAGGCGTGGTGGCGTCGGACCCGCGTCGCGGAATATCTTCCGCCGCTTTCCCTCGACGACCCGGAATGAGCGCCTACGACGCGGTCGTCGTTGGTTCCGGGCCGAACGGCCTGGCCGCCGCCGTCACGCTGGCCCGGGCCGGGCGCTCCGTGCTCGTCCTCGAAGCCGACCCACGGATCGGCGGGGGAACGCGCTCGGCGGAGCTGACGCTCCCCGGGTTCGTCCACGACGTCTGCTCCGCCATCCACCCGCTGGGCATCGGCTCACCGTTCCTGCGCACGCTGCCGCTCGCCGAACACGGCCTCGAATGGGTCGTTCCTCCGGCCGCGCTCGCGCATCCCTTCGACGACGGTACCGCGGTCGTGCTCGAGCGTTCGATCGATTCCACCGCCGAGACGATGGGCGACGATGCCCGTGCCTACCGCCGCGCGATCGCGCCCCTCGCCGCGGTCGTGGAGGGCCTGCTCCCCGATCTGCTCGCGCCCCTCTGGCCTCCGCCCCGGCACCCGTTGCTCATGGCGCGCTTCGGCCTGCGGGCCGTGCGCTCGGCGCACGGCGCCGCGCGAAGCCTCTTTCGCGGCGAACGCGCCCGCGGCTTCTTCGCGGGCCTGGCGGCCCACGCGATCCTGCCGCTCGAATCGCCGTTCACCGCGAGCTTCGGCTATCTCTTCGCGCTCCTCGGCCACGCGTTCGGCTGGCCGCTGGCCCGCGGCGGCTCGCAGCGGATCGCGGACGCCCTCACCTCCTACTTGCGCGCGCTGGGCGGCGAGGTCGAGACGGGAAGGAGCGTGACTTCAATGACCGAGCTGCCCGAGGCCCGCGTGGCCCTCTTCGACGTGACTCCGCGTCAGCTCCTCCGCATCGCGGGTCCGCGCTTCACCGGCCGCTACCGCCGCGCCCTCGAGCGCTACCGTTATGGGGCCGCCGCCTTCAAGCTCGACCTGGCCCTGTCGGGTCCGATTCCGTGGAAGGCGAAGGGATGCGCGCGGGCCGCAACCGTCCACCTGGGCGCGACCCTCGACGAGATCTGCCTTTCGGAGCGGGCGATGTCTCGCGGGGAGCCCGCGGAGAGGCCCTACGTGATCGTGGCGCAGCAGAGCCTCTTCGACTCGAGCCGCGCGCCGGCGGGAAGGCACACGGCCTGGGCGTACTGCCACGTGCCCCACGCCTCGACCGTCGACATGACGGAGAGGATCGAGGCGCAGATCGAGCGCTTCGCTCCGGGCTTCCGCGACCTGATCATGGCCCGGAGCGTGATGAGCCCGTCCCGCCTCGAGGCCTACGACGAGAACTACGTCGGGGGCGACATCGCGGGCGGCTCGGCCGCATTTCCGCAGCTCTTCTTCCGTCCCGCCCCTCGCCTCGTGCCGTACGCCACGGCCGATCCGGCCATCTACATCTGCTCTTCCTCCACGCCGCCGGGCGCCGGCGTCCACGGCATGTGCGGCCACCTGGCCGCCCGCGCCGCGCTGCGTCGGGCGTTCTAGCTGCCGAGAGGCTCGGAGTACGCCTTCGTTTCGACTTTCACGATCCGCTGCCCGGGCTGTGCGGTGACGGCGCCGTTGTGGCCGCACTTCGGGCAGGCGAACGGCGCGAGGTTCGTTGGCGTGACGTCTAGGACGTGCTCGACTGTGATGACGAGGGTGTACTTCGCGTGACACCGCTCGCACACCCCTGATCTGGCCCCGTGGGTGGTCGCCGGCATGGGATCCTCCTGCGGCCCTAGATTGTATACCCGAGACGTCAACTAGTCCTGGTAGTAGTTCCGGCCGCCTAATAGGCTCGCCGGCATGGCACCGACGGGATGCGCGCTGCTCCTCCTTCTCGCGACCCCCGCGCCCCAGGACCCGGGCCAGAGCCCTTCTCCTTCACCATCTCCCAACGCGGCGTCGCGCGCCGAGTACGTCGAGGTCACCGCGAAGGGCCTGCATGAAGAGGTCGACACCGTCCCGGCCATGGTCACGGTGATCACCGGCGAACAGCTCAGGGCACGGGCGGCGACGGATCTGCGCGATGCGCTGACCTCCGTGGGCGGGGTCGACGTGGCGCCGGGAGGGGACGCCGGCCCGGCCAGCTCCGTCCCCGAGTTCTGGGGCCTCAAGGAGCTCGACGCGTTCCTTCTCGTGTCCGACGACGTGCCCCTGGGAGGCGCCTTCAACCCGGCGCTGACCGCCATCAGCCTCGACGACGTGGACCACGTGGAGGTGCTGCGCGGCCCGGCGCCCGTGATGTACGGCGCGACTTCTTTTGTCGGCGTGCTGCACGTCGTGCACCGCCCGCCGGCGGACGGGACCCGCGAGGCGAGCGCGACGCTCGGCAGCTACGCCAGCGGGAGAGGGCTCCTGGGTCTCGCGCTGCCGCGCTGGGGCGGCTTCGATTCGCGCCTCACCGCCGGCTTCGAGCGCCGTGGCTTCCGGGACGATCGCACCGGGTTCGATCGCTTCCACGGCTCGTGGCGGAACGCGCGGACGCTGGGACGTCAGCGGCCCCCACTTCGGCGGCTGGGAGATCTACCACCTCAAGGGATCGCCTGCGGATCCGGATCGGCTGTATGCCTCGCAATCGAGCGGCTGGTTCGGGCAGGTGATCCAGCGCTCCCGCGACGGCGGCCAGACGTGGGAGGCGGTCGGCAACAAGTTCGCGTACGACGGTCCCACGGGCACGCACCTCTGGTACGACGGCACGCCGCGGCCCTGGGAGTTCACGCGGGTGTGGCATCTCGAGCCGTCGCCGACCGATCCAGACACGGTCTACGCGGGGATCCAGGACGCCGCGTTGTTCCGCTCGGGCGACGGCGGCCAGACGTGGCAGGAGCTGACCGGACTGCGTACCCACGAGTCGGCGTCCCTGTGGCAGCCCGGCGCCGGGGGGATGTGCCTGCACACGATCCTGCTCGACCCGGGCCATCCCGAACGTATCTGCATCGCCATCTCGGCCGCGGGCGCATTCCGCAGCGACGACGCGGGCAAGACGTGGCGGCCGATCAACCGCGGGCTCAGGTCCGAGCAGATCCCGAACCCGACGGCCGAGGTCGGCCACTGCGTCCACCGTCTCGCGATGCATCCTTCGCGCCCGAGCGTGCTGTTCATGCAGAAGCACTGGGACGTCATGCGCAGCGATGACGCCGGCGAGTCGTGGCGCGAGGTCAGCGGCAACCTGCCGACGGATTTCGGGTTCCCCATCGACGTGCACGCGCACGAGCCCGAGACGATCTACGTGGTGCCGATCAAGAGCGACTCCGAGCACTATCCGCCGGACGGCAAGCTCCGCGTGTACCGCAGCCGCACGGGCGGGCACGAATGGGAAGCGCTCACGAAAGGCCTGCCGCAGAGCCACTGCTACGTCAACGTGCTCCGGGACGCGATGGCCGTGGACTCGCTCGATCCGTGTGGCGTGTATTTCGGCACCACCGGGGGGCAGGTATACGCCTCGGCCGATGCCGGCGACAGCTGGGCACCCATCGTCCGCGATCTTCCGTCCGTGGTCTCCGTCGAGGTGCAGACGCTGCCATGATCCGCGTCGTGTTGCCGGCCCATCTGCGGACGCTGACCCACGTCGACGGCGAAGTGAAGCTCGACGTCGAGGCGCCGGCCACCCTGCGCTCGGTCCTCGACGCGCTCGAGGCCGCGTATCCCGTGCTGCGCGGGACGATCCGTGATCACGTCACGCAACAGCGGCGAGCGTTCCTCAGATTTTTCGCCTGCGAGCAGGATCTGTCCCACGAATCTCCCGAAGCCCCGTTGCCCGACGCGGTCGAGACGGGCGCCGAGCCGCTTCTCATCGTCGGCGCCATGGCCGGCGGCTAGCCGGCGCGGAGGGAGAGGGCTCGTGACCTATGCGCTGTGGATCGTTCAAGGGTTGCTCGCCGCCCTCTTCTTGTTCGCCGGCGGCATGAAGCTGGTCCTGCCGCTCGAGAAGCTGACCGGCCCAGTGCCACTGCCGGGCCTCTTCTTGCGGTTCATCGGCGTGGCCGAGGTGCTCGGCGCACTCGGCCTGATCCTGCCCGGTCTCTTGCGCATCCGGCCGAGTCTCACGCCGCTCGCCGCGGCCGGGCTGGTGATCATCATGATCGGCGCGATCGCAGTCACGCTACGCGGCGGTGACCTCGTGGCCGCGGTGATCTCGCTCGTGGTGGGGGTGCTCGCGGCGTTTGTCGCTAACGGCCGCTGGCGGCTGGCGCCGCATCGCCGCTCCTGAGCGGGTCTCCGCCCACGCCCGTCCGGCAGCGCGCGAGTGTCCTAGTATGCTGCCGTGACCAGGAACGATCCGTTGCCGGTCGGTCTCCACGTGCTCACCGGTGTCACAGGGCTGGTCGATGCGGTCAGCTTCTTCGGACTCGGCCACGTGTTCACCGCCAACATGACGGGCAACGTCGTCTTCCTCGCCTTCGCGGTCGCCGGTGCGCCCGAAGTGTCGGTGGCCCGCACCTTGACGTCACTGGGAGCATTTCTGATCGGCGCGGCGGCCGGTGGACGCCTCGGTCTGTCCATGGCCGCGGCCGGCCGCCGTCGTTGGCTCCTCACCGTCGCCGTGTCCGAGTCCGGGCTGCTGTTCGCGGCGGCAGTGGTCTCGATCGGCGTCGACGTCGGATCGGTGCCGCCGAGCCGTCTCTACGTGGTCATCGTCCTGACCGCCCTGGCGATGGGATTGCGCAACGCGACCGTGCGCCAGCTCGCCGTTCCCGACCTGACCACGACGGTGCTCACGCTCACGCTGACCGCCCTGGCCTCCGAGTCGTCACTGGCGGGCGGCACGAATCCTCGGATCCAGCGCCGTGTGGTGTCGGTCGCGTTGATGTTCCTCGGGGCCGCCATCGGCACCGTGCTCATGCGGCTCGGGCCCGCAGTGCCGCTGGCGCTGAGTGGGGTCTGCGTGCTCGCGACCACGGTCGCTTACGCCGACGCCTCCGCACCGTCGCCCGCGGTATAGAATCGGCGCCCAGACCTTAGGAATCTGTCGGAGTATTTCGAGGGGCGCCACGGCTTCGCCGGGGCGCCCCGAGCCGGCAGGGGGGCTTGGGGGGCCCGCTCGGGGCCCCCCATTTCGGGAGGATCCGATGCGACTGGCCGGAAAGATCGGGATCGTGACCGCGGCCGCCTCGGGCATGGGCCGGGCGGGGGCGCTGCGCTTCGCCCGCGAGGGCGCGCAGGTCGCCGTGGTGGACGTCGACGCCGTCGGCGTGCACCGCGTGGTGAACGAGATCACCACGGCGGGCGGGACCGCCCACGGCATCATCGCCGACCTGACGAAAGACGACGACTCGCGGCGCGTCGTGTGGGACACGGTCGGCCGGTTCAAGGGCCTGGACTTCGTCTGGAATCACGTCGGGCATCCGGGACCGGCCGCGGTCGAGGGCATCGACATGAATGCCTTCGACCTGGCCATCGACCTGAACCTGCGCACGGTGCTGATCACGACGGAGGCGGCCATCCCGGAGATCCGCGCCCGTGGCGGCGGCAGCCTCCTCTTCACGGCCTCGACGTCTGGGCTGCAGGGCTCTGCGTACAGCCCCGTCTACTCGATGTGCAAGTTCGGCGTGGTGGGCTTCGTCAAGAGCCTGGCCGTGCGGCTGGCGCCCGAGAAGATTCGCGTCAACGCCGTGTGTCCGGGCCCCATCGACACGCCGATGCTGCGCGTCTTCGTGGCCCGGCCCGATCAGAAGTCGACCGCCGGGATGGACCCCGAGGAGCTGGTACGGCGACGTGGCGCCGGCGCGGTGCCGCTGGGCCGCACCGGCCGGCCGGAGGAGATCGCCAATGCGGCGCTCTTCCTTCTGTCCGACGAGGCGTCGTTCGTCACCGGCGTCGCGCTGCCCGTCGACGGTGGGGTGACGGCGGCCTGAGGCCGCCTGACGTCGCTCAGCCCATCGTCGCCAGTGGCGCCACACCGAGCTCGCTCGTGCACTCGGTGAACCACTGGAGCACTTCCTTGTGGAGCGGGATCCCCTTGGCTCGACGGATCTGCATCTCTTCGTGCTCGGAGAGTCCGGGATAGAGGACGCGCTCCTCGCCCGGCGCCGGGCTTGCCGTCCGTAGCGTTTTCAGCATCTCGTCCATCGTGTCCTTGAACTGCTCGA
>Ga0207684_10005615_pt1 | contig 11535 bp, 7 predicted proteins | sample KBSK5501metaG_FD_184342 | JGI IMG/M metagenome (GOLD analysis project Ga0207684, IMG submission 184342) | Corn, switchgrass and miscanthus rhizosphere microbial communities from Kellogg Biological Station, Michigan, USA - KBS K5-50-1 metaG... | ecosystem: Host-associated > Plants > Roots >... | reverse complement strand
AACGAGGAGCTTCTCGGGGCCTGTCCGGACCTTCGCGTCGTCAGCAACGTGGCAGTGGGCTACAACAACGTGGATGTGGCGGCCGCCACCAAGCGGGGGGTGGTCATCACCAATACGCCCGACGTCCTCACCGATACGACGGCCGACTTCGCTTGGACTCTTCTCATGGCCGCGGCGCGCCGGCTCGCCGAAGCCGACCGCTTCGTGCGCGAAGGCAAGTGGAAGCAGTGGGAGATGATGCTGCTCATGGGCGGCGATATCCACGGCAAGACCCTGGGCATCGTCGGCTTCGGCCGTATCGGCCGCGCCATGGCGCGCCGCGCGCTCGGCTTCAACATGCGGGTGCTCTACCAGGACGCCGTCGCGGCCGACGCCGCCGCCGAGCGCGAGCTGCGCGCAACCCGAGTGGACCTGCCGACCCTGCTGCGGGAATCCGACTTCGTGACACTCCACACGCCGCTCATCGCGGAGACCAAGCACCTCATCAATGCCCAGTCGCTCAAGACCATGAAGAAGACGGCCTATCTGATCAATGCCTCGCGGGGGCCGGTGGTGGACGAAGCGGCGCTCGCCCAGGCGCTCAAGGAAGGCTGGATAGCGGGGGCGGGACTCGACGTCTTCGAGGAAGAACCCAGGGTCAACCCCGCCTTGCTCGGGCTCGCCAATGTCACGCTGGCGCCTCACATCGCCAGCGCGTCACGCGACACGCGGTTCAAGATGGCCACCCTGGCCGTGGAGAACTGCCTCGCGGTGCTCGAGGGCAAAACCCCCCCGACGCCGGTCAACCCGGAAGTCCTCGGCCGGCGTTAGCGCGCGGGCGCGCCGTATGGCGAGCCGCAGGACGTCGCGGGGCTGGGGCCCCGCCGTCCGAGGCGAGCGGATCTGAGAAGAGTCGACGCGTCAGCCGCTCGAGCCGGTACTCGAAGGCTTCCACCACTCGCGTGGAGGCCTGGTGTCGTCGCGCCAGCGCCAGCGCCTCCTCGGCCACCGCGCGCGCGGCCGGGAAATCCCGCCGGCGGTGCTCGTAGACCTTGGCAATTTCCTCCCACGGCCGCGGGTCGAAGCCGTGCCGCGCGCGCGCCGCCTCCTCCCATAGCAGCCGGGCTTCGTCCCACCGCGCGAGGCGCTTTTCCCGCCCGGCCAGACGCAGCAGCAGGCGCTCGCGTCCCGGGCTCTCGATGCCGAGATCGAGCGCCATGCGATAGCAGGCCAGGCCGCGCTCGAGGTCGCCGGACTCGAGCAGCCGGCCCATGCCGGCCAGCTCTTCGGGATGCAGGTCGGGCACCGGCGCGCGCGCGATCGCGTCGGCCACCCAGCCCGCCAGCACCGCGAGCGACAGGATGTCGTCACGATTGTGGTCGAACACCCGGATCAGCTCGCCCGGCAATTTCCGCCGGAGATACTCGAAGTAGACGGACGGGATCAGGTGGCCCGGGACGTCGTCCACCCTGACGAAGCCCAGCACGTGCTGCTCCACCGTCCCCAGCCGGCAGTCCGCCAGCCGGGCGCTCCAGAGGCGCCGGGCGGGGCCGAGCAGGTCCATGTGGAAGACTTCGCCGCGCCAGCGGCGGCGACCGAGGACGAAGCGCGTCTCGAGCAGCGGAAGATCGAAGCCGGCGCCATTGTAAGTGACGAGCCCGTCGAAGCGCCGCCACAGGCCGTCCAGCGCCGCGAGGAGCGCGGGCTCTTCGTCCAGGTCGCGCATGAAATACTGTCGGACCTCGAACTCCTCGCCGTCGAAGAATCCGGCGCCAACCAGGAAGGCATAGGTGCCCGTGCCGCCAGCGAGCCCGGTGGTCTCGGTGTCGAGAAAGAGGAGCCGGTGGCTCTCGGGCGCCACCGCGGCGCGGCCGAGCAGCGCCATGGGCTCGACGGCCATCCGGCGGGCGAGCGCGAGCGGCTGGGCGCCGTGCAGGTGCGCGGCGTCGAAGCGGCGGCGGACGACGAGGATGGGGCCGCGCTCGGTCTCTTCCACCGTCCCGCCGAGGGCCTCCTCGATCGACAGCGCGCGGTGGGCGGGCGGGCGGACGCGGCTGCGGGCCTCGATCCGGCGAATGACCTGACCGAGATCCAATGCCGAGTCGTTCAAACCCGACGCGTCGGGGGAAACCACGGGTGGCGGTTCAGCGGCGAGGCACGAGGCGCTGGAGCAAGGCCAGGGCGACGGGCTTGGCCTGGCGGCCGACCTCGTTCACGGGGCCCACGCAGGAGGGGCACCCGATCCGGCAGCCGCAGGCCTCGAGCACCTCGAGCCCCCGGGCCAGCAGGTCCGGCAGCACTTCGAAGATGCGTTCGGCGAGGCCGATGCCGCCCGGCTGATTGTCGTAGAGGTAAATGGTGGGCGTGAAGGTCTCCCCCTGCAGCAGCTGCGACCGCATGGTCTCCCGCGTGACCACCTGCCCCTGCTGGGCCGGCGAGCCGTCGCCCAGCCAGGATCCGACGTCGCGGATGTCGCAGAGCAGGAAGATCGGCGCGAGGTGGTGGATCAGATGGGTGAGCGCGCGCAGCCCGTCCACCAAGTCGTCGCGCCGGGTCGAAACCTGGGAGAGGAGCGCCGGATCGAGAGTGAGCCAGACGCTCGTGGTCTGCATTTCCTGCTGGGGCAGCTCGACTTCGCCCGAGCCCACGTTCTCCAACGTGCCCATCTTGATCTTCTTGAAGCCGACGACTTTTTCCGCGACGAGCACCTCGCCGCTCTCGGCCAGGAGGCCCGGCGTCTCCTGCCGGCCAAAGCGCTGGAGGATCCACACGCCCTTGGCGCTGATGGCGTCGGTGAAGTAGTCCACGGCCACGCGCTTGACGTAGGCCACCTTTTCCTCGTCCTCGCGGTAGCGGAGCTCCTGCACCTCGAAGGGGTCGCCCTCGACCATGTAGATGGCCTTGGGGTAGACCATCGCGAAGGCGCTCTTCCAGTCCACCTCGGCGATGATCTGCCGCCGCTTGGCCTGCTGCACGTCCCGCGCGGTGGTGTCGATCACGAGGAAGTTGTCGGAGGTCACCGTGCGGAGGGAGATGTGATCGGCGGGGTAGGTCTCGGACGTCCAGTGGTAGTGGTCGCCGGCGCGGTGGAGCAGTCCCTCCCGCTCGAGCGCTTCCAGGTGCGCCGTGATCTCGCGACCGAAGGCCTCGCCGGACGTGAACGGCAGCTCGAAGGCGCCGCACTTGAGGTGGTTGACCAGGATGAACGGGTTCTCCGGATTGATCCGCGCGTGCTCGGGCGACGCGCCGAAGAGGTAATCGGGATGCGCCGCCAGGTACTGGTCCATCGGCGAGCTGGTCGCGACCATGACGGCGGCCGACTGCCCCGTCCGCCGTCCCGCCCGTCCCGCCTGCTGCCACATGGAGGCGATGGTGCCCGGATAGCCCGCCAGCACCGCCACGTCCAGATGGCCGATGTCGATGCCGAGCTCGAGCGCGCTGGTGGCGACGACACCCCGCACCTCGCCCGATCTCAGTCCCTGCTCCACCTCGCGCCGCCGCAGCGGCAGATACCCGCCGCGATAGCCGCGCACCATTCCGGAGTCGCCCGTCCTGTCTTCCACACCCTTCTTGATGCTGGCCAGCAGGACCTCGGTCGCCAGCCGGCTCTGAGCGAACACGATCGTCGCGACCTTCTTCTTGAGGAATCGGATCGCGAGCTTGGCGGCCTCGCCGAGGTAGGGCGCGCGGATCCCCAGCTCGGGATTGACCACGGGCGGGTTGTAGACGATGAAGATCTTCTCTCCCGTCGGCGCCCCGCTCTCGCTGACCTCGGAGACGGCTTCGCCCGTGAGCCGCTCGGCCAGCTCCTTCGGATTGGCGATGGTGGCCGAGGCCATGATGAACTGCGGCGTCGAGCCGTAGTGGCGGCAGATGCGCTTGAGCCGCCTCAGCACGTTGGCGAGATGACTCCCGAACACGCCCCGGTAGGCGTGGAGCTCGTCGATGACGACGTAGCGGAGGCTCTGGAACAGATTCACCCACTTCGTGTGGTGGGGAAGGATCCCGGAGTGCAGCATGTCGGGATTCGTGAGCACCAGATTCGCTCGCGCCCTCACCGAGCGCCGCGCGTCCTGGGGCGTGTCGCCGTCGTAGGTGAACATCCTCATGTCCGGCAAGGTCTTTGCTAACTCGGTGAGCTCGGCCAGCTGGTCCTGAGCCAGAGCCTTGGTGGGGAAGAGATACAAAACGCGAGCTTCGGGCTGCTGCACCAGCGCCTGAAGCACCGGCAGGTTGTAGCAGAGTGTCTTTCCTGACGCCGTCGGCGTCACGACGACGAGGTTCTCGCCCTTGGCGACGATCTCGACGGCCCTGGCCTGATGCGAGTAGAGCTGCTGCACGCCGCGGCTCTTGAGGGATTCGACGATGCGCGGATCGAGGGAGGATGGAAACGGTGCGAAGACGGGCGGCCGGGCGTCGACGTGTCGGGTGGCGGTGATGCGGGGGCCGGTTTCGAGCGACGTCAAGAGCTCATCGAGGAGCTCCCGGAGTGGCATGGCTCATCCTATGTCGCTTCCCTGTCATTCCGCAAGGTTTCGATCCCACCATCGGGGCCGGTGGCATAGTCGTGTGACATAGGCGGGACCGCGGGGTCCCCGAGGTATCTGGCGAGCCCCAGCCGCGCTTGGTCCCTGGCCTCGTGTAGTTCCTGTGGGATCAAGTGTTCGTACCGCTCGAGGCTTTGGGGGTGCCGGTGGTTGAGCAGCCGAGACCGTACGAAGGGGTCGAGGCCTGCCGCCCGGGCGATCACGTTCGCGGTATGCCGCAGCACGTGCGGCCTGACGGGTAGCCGCGTGATCCCCGCCTTCTCGCCCAGGCGCCGCATCATCTCGGTGACGCCTGGCCGGGTCCACCGCGCCCCCAGGCTGTTCACAAGGAGCGGCTCCCCCTGGTCCGGCATGTTGCGGTGGAGCAGCCAGTCTTTGAGCAGGCCGACGGTCTCCGCCGAGACCGGCACGTGGACGCGCTCCTCGCGCCTCCCGCGGCCCTTGACCGTCACCGACAACGAGACCCGGGCGCCGGGCCCCTCGACCAGATCCCCGACATTGGCGCGGATCAGCTCGGAGACCCGGAGCCCCGTCTCGACGAAGAGGGCCCGGGCGACGCCCTCGTGAAGCGGCACGGCCAGGCCAAGGAAGGCCCGCAGCTCCTCGCGGTAGAGGAAGCGCGTTTCCGGGCGCTGATGTTGCGGCCAGTCAAAGGACTGCGCCGGGTTGTGGTCGAGTCGCGGCTTTCCGCGCGGATCCCGGCGGCGCATGGCGAACTTGGCGAGCGTGCTCAGGCCCGTCAGCCGATGCCGCACGGTATTCGTGCTCACCTTGTGTTCGGCCAGCCATTCGGCGAAGCCCATGACGGTCTCGTCGTTGAAGTGCCAGAGGTCGTCGGTGAGCCCGCGCCCCACCAGGAACGCCCCGAACTGCCTGTACGTGGTCTCGTACTGGCCGATCGTGTTGGGCGAGTAGCCGCTGTAGCCGGCCAGGTGCCTCAGGCACTCCGCGGCCAAGACCGAGAATTGCACGGCGTCCTCCCTACGTAGGGCGGGAACTACAACCCTGCCGGGCATTCTGCCGATTTCGGTCGGGAGCGCAAGTGGCATTCGCGGCCCCTCAGCGCCGTCTGCAGATCTGTAGGCGTGCGTGGTCACGGTGTGCCCTTGCTTTCGTCGGCCTGGCCTTTTTGGGCCCAACGGCTGAACATCCCACCCGCCTCGTCGTGGTCTGGCGCCACAGCCGTGGCGATGTCGACCGCCTCGATGCAGACCGCGCAGCGCCAGCCGGCCTCGATGGTGGTGCCGCATGAGACACACCGGCCGGCCTTCGGCGCCGGGCTCTCGGGCAGCACCAGCACCGGCACGCCAGGCCGGTTCGATGCCGTCCACTCGACGATCTGGCGCCTGAACGCCTGCGCTCGGCGGAAGACGTCGGTGGGGCAGTGGCCGTAAGCGATCACCAGGGCGCGCAGCGCGGGGCGGTGCTCAGCGACCATGGCGCGCAGGTTGGGCGGAAACAGCACCTTGGGGTGCTCGGGGTCGGGCACGACCTTGCCCCCGGCCTCGAGTACCGTCACCAGCACGTCCAGCGCGGTCATAGGTTCCCCGACTCCAGCTCGCCTTCACTGTCAGTCACCCAGGAGGGGACGCCATCCTCTAAGAGTGGTTTTTCTGCGCCCCCTGCGCCCCCTGCGCCCCTTTCGTTTTCTTCCGCCGAGTTACACGGGGGCGCTTCTGGAGCAGGAGCGCCCCCTGCGCCCCCAAGAGCGCCCCCAGGAGCAGGAGCGCCCCCAGGAGCGCCCCCACCTAACTCCGCGTTTTCTTGATTGGTGGGGCGCTCGGGGCGCTCGGGGCGCTTTTTTCCATCGCTTAGCGTATAGAGACTCAGAAGGCGCTTCTTATGGGAGCGGCCCGGGAGAACAACCTCGACGCCGACGGCGCGAAGGTTGGGCGCGAGCGCGCGCAGCTTGCCAGTGAGCGCGTAAGGCGCCTTCGGCCAGCCGTCCGACTTCCTGATCTGGTCAGTCGTGGTGGCCAGCGCGTTCAGCGCCTCCAGCAGCGCGGTAGCGGTGCCATCCCATTTCTCCCCGGGTTGCTTCGCAAGGAACTCGCGGACGGCGGCGGCCAGCGGCGAGGCGTCCAGGGCTAGCTCGTGGGCCTCCGAGCGGTTTCCGGCGTAGGCGGCCACGAAGGCGCCGGCCTCCCACCCGAGCGCAGGCTCGGCGGCAGTGACCCAGAGGGCGAAGTCCGCCATGCGCGGCAGGCGGTCAAGGTGGATATCACCCAACCTCTTGAGGGCCATGCTCACCGCGTCCAGCAGGGCGCCGAGAATCCGCGGGTGGGCAGCGTCGAAGGCCGCCCAGAACTCGCGCTCCGGGATGCGCTTCTCCTCCGGGATCGTCGGCAAGGTCGCCAGGATCGAGCGGTCCAGTAGGTCGGGCCGGGTCACGATCTCCTCGATCCCGTTCAAGATCACCGGCCGCTTCACGTTCAGGATGGTCTCGCCGTCGTCCGTGTACAGCTCGCGCTTGGAGAGGCCCCCGCCGGTCGAGATCCGGCAGATCGAGTCGGAGAGCCACGACTGAAGGCATGCCGTATTATCGAGGTTGACGATCCAACTGTTGTTGGCCGCAATGATCAGGTTCTCCGTGTTCCGCGGCTCCGCGCGCAGGAGCGACGCGTTAGGATCAGCGGTCTTCCGGAGCACGGCGCTGGCGGTGCTCTTGCCCGAGCCGTGCTCGCCGCCCAGCACCAGCACCGGGTAGGAGCCGACCGAGTTGAGGGTCCCGACGAGCCAGCCCACCAGGAGCTTCCGGGTGGCTTTGTCTTCGACGTTGATAAAAGAGAACAGCTCCTCCAATGAGCTGCCGGAGACCGGAGTGGGGAGCGGCAGCATCGCCTTGGGGCGCCGGAATCGGACCGGGCACTGATCCACGACCTGCCAGCCTTCGGCCGTGATCTTGACGACCTGCCACTGGTCGTTCGCGAGATCAACATAGAGGTCGCCGCCGTGCTCGGCTAGGCGGGTATAAACAGGCCGGCGCGGGGCCCCGCCGTAGTAGGCGGTCGCCTCGATCACGCCGAGGGCTTCCTGCATCGCCTGGCTCGTGGGCGGCTTCCCTTCTTGCTCGTGGAAACAGCGGGCCAGGTAGCGCCGGAAGCCGGTCGACTTCGCGGCCCATGTCTCCTGGTGGCCATTGACGGTCACGGTCGCGTAGGCGGTCTCTCCGTCCGGGGAGCAGAAGAGATCGGCCGAGCTGGCGAGATCGACAAGCACCTTTGACTGCGATGGCGGCTTCGGCGTGGCCGGCCCGGGCGCCACCGGGCCCTGCCTTGTCGTCGCGGAAGCCGGCGCGAGCGCGCGCAGCTCCTCGGCGGAGTGTGTGGCCAGGTAGTCGTCCAGGCCCACCTTGGCCCCGCCTTCACCAGGCGGCAGATATACGATGGTGACGACCTTGGCGCCCCGGCTCTCGAGGAAGGCCGTGAAGCGGCTCAGCGCCTTCGCCACCTCGGGCTTCGTCGTTACGTCGGAGTCGAAGACGACGCGCACATGGCGCCCGTTGAGCGCGATGGACTCCCAGCACGCCAGCGCCATCTTCCCGCCGTTGCCGTTCGACCCGCGCCAGGCCCAGACGCCCATGAGCGCGATACAGGGCAGCCCATGGGAGACGGCCGAGTCGGCCTTTCTCGCGCCCTCGGTGATCCAGAGGTCGATCTTTGGATCGCCCAGAGCAGCGAGAACCGCCGGGGGTACATCTAGTACAAGGTGGGAGCCGGGGGGCGTCTCATACTTGGTCGGCTTCCCGATCTTGCCGAGGCGCGGCGCGTCGGGGCGGTACTGATGGGTCACGAGCTTGCCGTTGACGTCGTAGATCGGGACGAGGAGCCCTGGCACGAGCCGCTGGTGCTTATTGAAGCCGATCTCCGCGAGCTCGGCCTTCGAGGTGACGGAACGATAGCCGCGAGCAGCCGCGGCCTCCGGCGAGATCCCGGACGCCTCGATGAGCTCCTGGTGCTGCGGCAGCAGCCCGGGCACCTCACCCGTCCGCGTCTCAACGTCCTGGCTCAATGTCTTCATCCTGTTCGCATTCGTGCCGTCACTTTTCCTCCCTTATGATGCAGCCGAAACAGTCATATTTTTCACTCGCATAGGAGAATAGTGTCAGTACAGAAATGTCTCAATCAAGAGGCCGTAACCGTGACACACTGATCTACGGGGTGGCCGGATGAGTGCCGACATAAGGCCCGGGCCCGGCGAGATGTCCGCAAGCGAGGCGTGGGAGTACGCCCACGACATTGAGAGAGACAGCTCAAAGGACGAACGACGGATCACGACATGGCTAATCGATCTAGAAGGGCCACGTGGTCAGGGGGCTGATGACGAGCGGGAGGCGCGGCGACGCCGCGAAGTGAAGCTAGCCCAGGAGCGAGTTGGCCGATCGGACGAGGATCGCATGCGGTGGCTTCTTCGTTTCCGTTCTCGCGACCTCGCTGATCTGTCGGCGCGAGACTGGTTGGATCTTCTCTTTGAGATTCTCGCCTTCGCAGCTCCGCCCTTGGCCCGCTTCGTTCCCTGCGAAATATATCTAGTGGAAGGTGAAATCAAACTCGATCTTCTCGAGCTTCGGAACCTTCATGCTTGGGTTCATTCCGGGCTCAGGGGACTGAGAGAAAGCCCATATGTGGTAGAGGACGAAAATGGCGTCGCATCGGATGCTCCCCGGGAATGGCTGGTCGACGGCAATGTAGAGCACCGCTTCACCTGGGTAAACGACCGGCTTGTCGACCAACCTTCGGGCGACAGCGGGTCAGTGCATAATCGGTTCAAGGCACAAGTCGCCGGTGTAGTTTCCAGGCAGGCGGATCGGATCCGACTTTGTCAGGATCGGAACTGCGCGAAGCTGTTCCTGGCACACAAGCGTCAAACGTATTGCAATGCGAAGTGCTCGCAGAAGAATCGCACACGAAAGTACCGGGCGAGATACCCTGAGCGGATTTCCGACCAGCGACATAACGCCTATGTACGAGAAAAGCGCCAGGACGCTCCCAATGTGAAGGTTGCTCGACACCCAAGAAAAAAAGCAAAGCCGTGACCTGCTCTGCCGCGACGCAACCAAGCGCGCGCCGTCCAAGGCGGGCGAGCCGCCCGATGAACGCGTGAACTCGTTGGAGGGCCGGGAACGGGCCGGCTGAAGGGCTCCCAGGTGGTGGAGGAAGCCGGCCGCGTCCGGGCGACCACTGGAGCTCGACTCCAGCCACGCGGCGGCTGCAGAGCGCGCTGGCCGCCCCGGAGCAGGGATGCGATAGAATGGGTGAAATGGTGTTCTCCATTCCGCCCCCTCTTCCGAGAGTCAGCGATGCTGACCGCACCGCTATCGGGAAGTTTCTCGTCGCCGGCGCCCTGTACCAGAAGCTGACCGTCCCAGGTCTTCGGTTCGATGGGGATAGTCTGACCGCGATCCTTCCGCGCGAAATCCAACGGGCCTGCGAAACCGCCAAGTGTGGCAGCTTTGAGAGCGGGTGGCTTCTCCACAAGCTGAGCGAAGACGCGACTCCAGAGACCGCGGTGGCCACCTACTGTTGCCGAAACTGCGGAGCCTCCTTCGAGGTCTGCCTTCGATGGGGCTACAGCCACTCGGAGAAAGCTCGGCGTGCGAGAGAGGAAGCGCGGGCTAAGGATCGCATTCTAAGGGCCGCGGGCGGAGTAGGACTCGGAGACCCCGAGCCTGCGCAGGCTGAGTTCTCCTTCCAGAAGGTCGGACAGTATCCGGCGCCCACTGTTACCCTTCCGCCGGACTTCGCGAAGGCTTTGGGCACACATCAGGATCTTTACCGCAAGGGGCTGGTCTCCCGAAATCAAGGTTACGGCATCGGTGCCCTCGCGTATTTCCGGCGCATCGTGGAAGACACTATGAACAACATGCTGGGCCTCCTTGCTGAGGCTCTGCGCGAACACAATGCCGATCCCGACGTGGTCCAGCGCGTCGAGGCGGCCAACGGCGAGAAGGTCTTCGAGAAGAAGGCGAAGATCGCTGCCGATGCTCTCCCAGCCGACCTTCAGCCAGGCGGGTTCAACCCCTTCCGTTCTCTGCACGAGCAATACAGCGAGAGCCTCCACGAGCACACCGATGATGCGTGCGTTGCCATCGTCGACCGGATGCGCGAAGACATGGCCATCATCTTCAAGATCCTAAAAACGCACATCGACGACCGCCGACAGTACAAGGAGGCCGCCCGGAGGCTCCAGCAGAAGCGGTCCCGGCCGAAGTAGAGGCCCTTCCACATCGAGGTCCTTCGCCTCGCGACCGAGGTCGGTCGCCCCGGGGCCAGCCTCTTCTTCCCCCTTCTGCTGGACCACTCCGCGATTGAACTCCGCAGTGAAGATCCGTCGGCCGTCGGGTTTCCTCGGAGAGTCGCCCAAGTACGCGGGCGTGAGGGGAGAATAGACGCAGATCTCCTCACAAGGTTGTTCGCAACCGGACGGTTACGGACAGCTCGCTGGGCTCCTGAAGGGGACCTGCACGCAAGTGGGCCACTGCTTGGCCGTCGACGTCCGCGGTATCACCCTCCGCCGCTGGAGTCGGCCCCTTGGTCGCTGGTTTGTTTCGCGGGCCCGCATTCACCGAAATCGAACACCCTCGCCTTCACGGTTGACTTGGTCTAGAGGTTAGCGCGGGCCCGCATTCACCGAAATCCCACAAACGCAGCAACGCCTCTCGGACATGGGCCCATAGCACAAATCGCGGTTAAGACCGGCCGGCGCCGTGCACATCGAGCGGTCCCGCATCGGCCGGGCCGCCCCAGGCCGTCGTCCGCCAGTTCTCAGCACCCCCAGCGTCAACGCTCCATGCGGGGAGCGGCATCAGCAGGCGCTCGGCGAGGGCCTCCACATACGGCTCGTACATGGAGCGGAGCTGCCCGAGCTTCTGGTCAACCGTCCCTTCATCAGGGAGAGGAAGCCCGTACGTGGCCAGGGTCTTTCGGAGAAGCTGAAGCGCGGGCGTGGGCAAGCGGTCCGGGCTCGGCGTCCGAGGTGGCGTCCCCAATACCTGAGCAAGATCGGCCAC
>Ga0207684_10005614_pt1 | contig 11540 bp, 9 predicted proteins | sample KBSK5501metaG_FD_184342 | JGI IMG/M metagenome (GOLD analysis project Ga0207684, IMG submission 184342) | Corn, switchgrass and miscanthus rhizosphere microbial communities from Kellogg Biological Station, Michigan, USA - KBS K5-50-1 metaG... | ecosystem: Host-associated > Plants > Roots >... | reverse complement strand
GTACGGACCCCCGCAGAGGTCGTTCGCGGTCCATAAGAGTCAGCGGCCTCGCACCACTCCATCGGTGAGTTTGGTGATGCGACGTAACATCAGACCGATCGGCATTCATGACCCAAATGTTGGACATAGTCGTATCGCGGACGTCCCTTCCAGGGCACGGTTTGACGAAAAAGCAATCTTGCATCCGTCGGGCGAGCATACGGCTCGAACGAGAGAACGCTGAAGCGCTAATGTTGGTTAGCAGCGTTGCGCCGGAGCCGTTGATGCCCGATCCAAAGCCACCCATCTTCAAGCTCCTGAAATGTAAACGCCAGCCTGCACATGTGGCAAATTGTTCCTCTGGACGGGCATTCGACCTTGCTCGTTTTGTCAGGGTTTGAAGCTACGCCCAATGTCAAGACCATTAGTCAATGGCACAAGTGTGTCATTGACCGTCGGAATTACACCGAAATACGGTATAGGTTATGGTGAAGAGCTTCTCTCCAGTGGAGTTAGATCAACTCCTTCACACAGCTTCACAGCGGAAAAGACCGGATTACGAAACGCAGAACGCTTCTTCAAGAATGCGGTGGTACTTCGTTTTCTTTGTCGTCTCAGGCTTCTGCAGTTTGGTGTACGAGGTTGTTTGGCTCCGGCTCGCGATGGCCAGCTTCGGTGTTACGACAGCCATGGCTTCAATTGTCGTGTCTATGTTCATGGCCGGGCTGGGCTTGGGTTCGTGGGGTACCGGTGTTCTTGTGCGACGAGTCGCTGCTGCTCCACGTATGTTGCGCTTCTATGCCCTGGCTGAATTCCTGGTCGGGATTTCGGCCCTCTTCGTTCCATACGAGCTGAAATTGGGACGTGCCTTGTTAGAAGTCATGAGTACTTCCGCCGCGTGGCAGTCGTCGCGGTACTACTTCTTGTCGAGCCTGTGGGTAGCCGTCACAATGGTCCCTTGGTGTACCTGCATGGGTTCTACGTTTCCTCTCCTGATGGCAGTGATCCGACAAATGCCCGATGCTGAATCAGATCGCTCGTTCAGTTATCTTTACGTTGCCAACGTTTTCGGTGCACTTCTCGGTACCGCCGCTTCCGCATTCTTTCTGATCGAACTGATGGGCTTTCGAGGAACCCTGCACGTTGCAGCTGGCCTGAATTTCGCCCTTGCCATCTCGGCATTTAGTATCAGTCTCGCGGCGCTTCCCTCACGTCCAGCTACAAGTGCACCTCCAGGACTTGTTATCGGCAAGCCGTTATACGGGCTTCCGCGAGGAAGCGTTCTTTGGATATTGTTCACGACCGGCCTGGTCAGCATGGGGATGGAGGTCGTCTGGATACGGCAGTTCACCCCTTACATGGGAAACGTGGTTTACACCTTCGCAGGCATCCTAATGGCATACCTGCTGGCCACGTTCTGGGGTTCTCAGGATTACCGATCGTGGGCACGGTTTCACAGTCTGGAAGAGAGCGCCCCGTCATGGACACTATTGGCGTTATTTTCACTAATTCCGATGGCTACTTCCGATCCATTGCTACCTCTGCGAATAGGCCCAGTTGAGTTAGGTGGTGTGCGCATGTCAGGTATCGTGCTCTTTTGCGCTCTGGCTGGGTTTCTCACTCCGATGCTCGTGGATTCGTGGTCATGCGGAGACCCGGATCGAGCTGGGAAGGCGTACGCAGTTAATGTGCTGGGATCAATTATCGGGCCGCTGGTGACGGGATTTTGGTTGCTGCCTCGGCTTGGTGAACGTTGGGCATCAGTCGCTCTATCACTCCCGTTGTTTGCTGTGGGCGCGCTGACCGCGCTACGAAAGGAATCTGTAGAACTTCCTGTATCTCGGTGGGAGCTAAATCCGAAGCTGCGGTATGGGCTCGTCGCAGTGGCGGCAATTTTGCTAGTCAATATGAGCCACGATTACGAGAGAAAGTTTCCAGAGCGCGAGGTACGGCGAGATTACACGGCTACGGTGATCGCGACAGGAAGGGGATTCGATAGGCAGCTCCTGGTCAATGGCATTGGGATGACAACCCTGAGTACAATCACGAAGTACATCGCCCATTTGCCTCTAGCATTTATGAGTCGGCCTCCCCAGAATGGACTGGTAATTTGTTTCGGAATGGGAACTACCTTCCGGTCAATGCTTTCGTGGGGAATACCCACCACTAGTGTAGATCTGGTCCCCAGTGTTCCCGCGCTATTCGGATATTTTCATTCGGATGCGCAGCAACTGCTGAGCTCCCCGTTGGCGCGGATCGCAGTGGATGATGGCCGGCGCTTCCTCGATGGCTCGAAAGAGTCTTATGACGTCATCGTAGTGGATCCGCCACCACCCCCAGAGGCCACAGGTTCAAGCCTCCTGTATTCACGAGAGTTCTATGGAGTTGTCAAAAAGCATTTGCGCTCGGATGGTGTTTTGCAGATCTGGTTCCCCGAACAGCTTGGGGGAGACGCAGGCACTACTGCCTCGATAGCCAAAGCGCTTAAGCAATCTTTTCCTTATGTGCGTGCCTTTCAGTCGTTCGATAACTTTGGCATTCATTTCGTGGCGAGCATGCAGCCATTACATGGCGCCTCAGCTTCGGTTCTTGCGGCTCGGTTACCGCCCGCGGCTGCTGCGGATTTTCGCGAGTGGGCACCTGACTTAACGGCCGAGCAACTTTTCAGCCGAGTTCTCTCTCAGGAACGATCTGTAGAGAAGATGATCGCTGCAGATCCCAGGGTTCCAGAACTCGAAGATGATCAGCCGATAAACGAGTACTACAAATTACGCAGCTGGTTCCATTATTATCGCTGAATCGGGCGTCGCAGTGGCCGAGCGACACGACCCAAGGGCGATGAAAACTTCACTGGGGCAGCTGAGCCGAAGCGGGGGAGAACTGCAGGGTAATGTCGTGACGACGAGTTCTGATGACGATTTCTGAAATCACCGCCGCTCTTAGTGTCTGGGCACCGTGAGCGATACTACAACTACTACATTCCAGCAGATCACCCCAATGTAAAACAGGTTCACCACCCACAACCGCTTTCGGATTCCCAACATCAGGAGCACAGCAATCGCCTTGCTGAGTACAACACCGCCCACTCGGCCGAAGAGAATAGTTAGATTCGCGACGAGTGGATTTACTTCAAACCCTCCCACGCGAAATGCCGCCAGCGTCGTGAGGAGGTCCAGGACTTGAAGCAGAATGAAGCTGGATCTTGTGTTCAGCGTTCTCAAGAATAATTTCCTAACGCATGTCTTGGGGAATTCATGATCGAGACGGGAATAGTTTCTTGATAGGCGGAATAGGTCGAAAGTTGTAGCAACACTCCTGAGTTGACTTACTGCGCCGCGAGAGTAATTCCCAGCAGAGTCTTCAGTGCCACTGGTTTGCCGCCGAATTGTGCAGGGCGGAAGATCCATCTTCTTAATGCGTGCAGAACCGGCGCGTTCAGCTCCACGGTTGGGCTTTCCTTCACGGTCAATTGCTCGAACCTGCCTTCGGTGTCGATGAGGGCGTAAACCACTATCTGCCGACCGTCATATCTCTGCAACAGCTCATCGGAGAGTTTCGGCATTTCCTTGTGGGAGGGGAAGGGCGGCGTTACGCCTTCGATGGGAGCTGCGTCGTTGGGCTCACGCACTGGAGCGTATTGCAGCGTCCAAGCAGGAGCGGGATCTTCGAGCGTCTGCCGCATATCCAAATAAACGGTGTAGACCTTTTCATCCGAGAACACGCCGTAATCGGCAAGCCCACCGCCGTTATTTCCCAGCGAGCTGATGGTCATGCCGTACGAGATCTGCGGAGGAGCGGGCGTTCCACCCTGGATTTTTGACGAGACAATTCCTGTGCCGTAGTGACCGCTGCCGCCTTGAATGGTAATGCCAGCGAAACCGCCGGAACCGCGTCCACTGCCCGAGCCCGTGCCGCTGCTCACGCTAATGCCGGAGCCGGTGCCCAGGCCGGTTCCCGTTCCGGAGCCGTGGCCCACTTCCGTGCCGGTGCCGCCTTTGCCAGAGCCGGTTTCGGCACCAAGGCCTGTGCCCTCGCCACCCCCGCCGGCGGGTGCGGTCCCGCCGCTGCCGTTGCCAGCGCCAACTACGATTTCATCAACTTTGTTGCCGGTCGCGGCAGTGGCTTGGCTGCCGATTGCTGCGGGGCCGGTGGTTGCGCCCCGCTGCTTCGAGCCAGGGGCGGTTTGAGCCGACGCCGCATTCGCTGCGGGAGAAACTCCGAAGCGCGCCCGTGCTTCCGCGGCGGGAATGCTGGGCGGCGGTCCCGGAGGAGCAGGCGTAGGGCTCAGCGCGATGAGCGTTTGGAGATCCTTGCCGCGGCTTGCGGCCGACGCTACCTGTTCGGCCTTCGGTGGCTGCGCTGGTTTTTCCGCCTTCTTCGCGACCTGCTCTTTTTGCACTTTCAGCGGTGTGGGCTCTTCGGGAGCATTCACCGGCATCGCGAGTTTCGGCGCCTCGCGCGAATCAGTTTCAGCAGGCCGGAATTCCGGTAAATCAGGCTGGCTCGGGACGATTTTCAACTTTGCGACAGGAAGTTTCAGTTTGGGAGGCTCGATCAGCTTGGGCTCGTGAGTAACGGACGACTTGTTCTTTCGTATATCGAGCGGAGCAGGTGCCGCGTTAGCCATCTGCACAATGTTGGGCAGCGGCACAAAATCCCGTAACACCGGCGGAATTTTCAGCCGCGGTTGAAGAAGCGTCTGCTGAGTATTGTCGGGCCTGGGTGGCTCGGAAAGAATCGGCTGCGGCCCAGGATAAGTGAAACCCTTGCTGGCTCGGGCCGGAGCCGGCGCGGACTTCGGCTCGACGTCGCCCGAGAGGCCACCCTCATGCCCGTTCCCTTCCGACCCGCCGCCGAGCACTGGAAGATAAATGACGTGATCCGTGGGATTCAGCTTAAGGCTCTCAGCCTGTTTAATAGGATGGAAGGGGCTTGCGACAATAGAAAGAAGAACAACAGCAATGATCGCGAGTTCATGCAGGATGAATGAGTAGGCCAGCGGCCACCCCGGAAGATGGCCAGCTTTCACCTCCTCAAACGAGAAGCGGAAGAAAACAGGCCGCGACGGGTCCAGAATGTGGGCGATTTCGGAACGAACTTCATCTTCGAGCGAGAGCAGAGGCATTATTTAATCCCTTGACCCTTTCGTACGAACTTGTTGTTCCATTACATCGCAAGACATTCTCTCGTCGAAACTCCTCATTGCGCCTGGCCACCTTAGCAGCCCGTCTCGGTGTCCCCCAGCGTGCACGTGGGCAGAAGCGTCGCCTTCAATATGCTGAATGCGACGTTTGGGTTGAGATCCATAGTAATGCCAGATGTGCCGCCCAATGTCAGATTGTCGACAACAATGTCTCCGAGCACGTAGGTGCCTGATCCTGAATTTCCCGATAAGCTGAAAATGTCATTGTAGTAATCATTCGCAGCTCCGCAACCAACACCAGTTCCGGTCGAGTTACAGGAGTGGAAGTACATCGTTCCTGCTAGCAGAAATTGGCCACCACCGCCCCAGCTGGGGTTAACATTTTTCGCGGATCGGTCTTGAAAAAACAGGAACTCATGCTGCAGGCCGATCGGATCGCTCGTGCCCAGGGGATCGCCATAGTAGCCAGTACAAACACCCAGCAGTATGTTGCCGTTGACGTTAATTCCAGGCGCGGGCGTTCCCGACCCTTGAAGATTTGTGGGTACGGTGGAACCGGCGGCACACTTCACACCGTTCTGGAATGTTGAGTTCTTGACTGTAGCGTTACTTGGATATTGGTTTCCACTACTGTCGACTGGACCCTTCAATGTGTTGAAATTATCAAGACCACTTGTTTTTCCAGAATTTGAGTCCACGGTAACCGTGGTGGAGCCCGAAAAATAGAAGATCGTACCGCCACCATTGGTTGCGTCATCATCGCCCGTGCCAGGCCTCACTATAGAACCTGGACCCAGCGTGAGGCCACCATCGAGATAATAAAGCCCGGGATCGAAGACGGCGGTTACGTTCTTGATCGTAACGTTCGCAGTGTAGTGTCCGGGAGTATAGAGTACGCACTTTCCATTAGCAATCGTGGCACTCGGATCCGGACAGCCGTGATCCTTCCATGCGACATTACATGGAATACTCGCGCAGCTTTTCGGTGTGGCAACCTCATCTGCAGGAACCGTCGGGGCCGCAGGAATAGCTGGAGGTGCATTACTGTTGATCGAAGGACAGCCGGTTTGCCCAGGTGCACATACCTGCGCAAACGGGTCGCTAACAGGAGATGCCGGGGCCACCCAATGCCCGGTCGTTCCAGGCAGAAATCCGCCGGGTGCGGTCGTCGGCGCGCCATATAGACCTATGTCAGCACCAGTGCCAGCAGGACCTGCTTTGCTGAGATCTACTGTTGCACTGCCCCAGGGTAAGTTGACTGAGCAATTACTTTGGCCGCACGACGACGCTGCCAAGGCAGAATTCACCTGGATACTCTTGGTTGGCCCCCCAACAATGGAGATAGCTCCGTTGCCTTGGATGTTGAGTGCACTCTGCGCTGGCGTGGCAACTGGACTCTTTGGATCAAGAACGAGAATTGGGATTGGGGACGTCGCGAGCACAACACCACACATCGCTTTCGCGCGGACTTGCTGAGTGGCTTGTCCGCTAAGCAACCCGAAGAAGAAAGTTTGCACGTTGTCAATCACGTCCACCCGCATAAAGGCACTGGGAACCATGCTAGTTGGGGGTAGGGAGGAGCTTGGCAACCCCGGCACCGAGCCCGAGCCCGGAAAGCTTACAGTCACCAAGTTGCCCGAGGTTGCGCTTCCCGAACTGTCATAACCGTTAAATGCAGCGTAGTGGCAGGGAGAAGCCGCAGAACCGCTAGAACAATTGAATTGAGTACCGATGGTAAATCCTTGATGACCAGTTGCGCCACCTTGCGCGTCCACTAGCATGTCCATGGAACCCGCAATGCATGCAGCATCGGCGGCGTTCTGCGCTGCTTGCCGATGGAACCAGGCATTGCTGATATCCACAGTCAATGCAACCGCACCCATTAGAAAAATGCCCAGCGCGAGCAAAAGGAGTAGGAGCGCCTGACCGCACTCGCCCGACCTGCGACTCGTCTTTTGAGAGACAATTTTTTTCATGGTTTCATCCTTTGCTGACATGCCTCAAAACATGATTCGCCCCTCGGCGGCTGCGTTCACGGTCACTGAGGGCCAGCCTAGTCCAAAGAATGGCTGGTAAAGGTAACTCACAGTTACCCGAACTCGATTTGGAGGAGCACTGGAACTATCAACGTAGTTCACATTAACGGACATCGAGGCAGTGCTGTGCATCGAATATAGCGCGTACGATGTAACAGCAGTTTGCACCTTTGTGCCTGTAGTATCGGGACAAGTGATGGGTGGAATAGTGACTGCTGTCCCGGGGCCGCTGCAGTTAGAGCTTCCAGTGCCGTGCACGATGGCGTAGCGCACCCCTTCTTTCGCAGAATCCGCGAGCACATTGTAGGTATACACAAACACAATCAGCTCGAGGAATGTCACAATCAGCACCATGAGAAAGACCGCCATCAGGGTGAATTCAACTGCGGCCTGTCCGCTCTCAAGCTTTCGATACGATCTGTGTCGCAGCATCGCCATCGCCACCTTCAATTCATTGCCCGCATTTCGGAATAGCGGTGAAAATAACAGCTCAGATTACCGCCGGAACTAGTGCAGTTTGGGGATAATAGCAGCGCGACATTGAATGCCGTTGCCGGAATCAGCGGCGTGAACGTATAAGCTACGTCCATCCGGTTAAGGACGAATGCAGGGGCAGTACTGCCGCTGTTCTTCTCCGGATCTGTATCGGGAGTCGGCCAAGTGTAACCCGTGGGCGCAGTCCCGAAGGTATCACAGTCAGCCCTTTCCGTTAGCGTCCCGGGGTTGACCAAGCCTTTGGAGGGCGAACAGACCTGGAGCGCACCTTTGGTCGTAGGATCGTAGACAGCTCCGGTTAAATCCTGGTACGTGATGTAGCTGACAGACAGAATGCTGTTGCTCGGACCAGTCGTTGGCAACGATGTTGCCGAGGGAGTTGCCGAGCCCATAATCGAGTACTCGGCTCCCGTACGCTGCGATGCTGTCAAGTTTATGAGCATCAAGAAGTAGTAGCCAAAATTGACAGCGTTGAGCAGAAGAAACAACAAGAACGGCATCATGAGAAGCGTTTCGATGATGCTCTGTCCTGTCTCTGGCTCTCGTGGCACTCCGTTCCGCTTCAACATGAGTATTGTCCTCACACTGCCCGCGCGCCCATGTGCAGTTCTTCGCTTCCCGCACGGACCCCTGATGGACGGCGCGACTCGTTCTCCTCAGAATCGTCCTCTGGCTTGACCCCTGGGATATCGAGTTGGTTCAACAAGCGATGCAGATAGCACCGGCTGATGCCCAACTCTTTCGCTGCTCTCAGCTTGTTACCAGAATGCATGCGCAGGGCCGAACGCACCAACTCGCGCTTGAAAGTCCGCACGGCTTCATGAAAAGTCCCGCCAGGAACTTCTTCGGGGATGGTGTAGCCACGAAGTTCCTGCGGCAGATCTTTAACGCCCAAGTGATCATTGCCATTGGCCAGTACCAGGCTGCGCTCGATGACGTTTTGCAACTCCCGCACATTGCCCGGCCAGCCATGCCGCGCCAGGGCGCTGAGAAATCCCGGAGTCAGTCCGCGCAACTGTTTGTTGTGCGCCTTGGCAAATACTTTCAGGAAGTACTCGGCTAACAGCGGAATGTCCTCAGCTCTCTCGCGCAGCGGCGGCATGTGGATTCGCACCACGGAGACCCGGAAATACAGGTCCTCGCGGAAGGTGCCCTTCTGCACCATCTCTTCGAGATTCCGGCTGGTGGCGCAAATCACTCGGACATCAATGGGATGGGAGACATTCGAGCCTAGCCGCTCCACGCTCCGTTCCTGCAGCACACGCAAGAGTTTGGCTTGCAGCGGCAAGGGCAGATCGCCGATTTCATCCAGGAAAACCGTGCCTCCCTTGGCTTCTTCGAAGCGGCCGCGCCGCATCTGGCTGGCGCCGGTGAATGCGCCTTTTTCGTGCCCGAAGAGTTCATCTTCGATCAGAGATTCCGGAAAGGCGCAGGCGGAGAACGCGACAAATGGCTTGTCTGCGCGTTGGCTGAGGTTGTGGATCGCGCGCGCGACCACTCCCTTGCCCGTTCCGCTTTCTCCGGTGATCAGCACGCTGGTGTGGACGCCGGCAACCTTGCCAATCACTTCATTCACCTGCTCCATGGGTTCGCTGTTGCCGAGCAGCCCTTCCACATGCATGGAAGAGAGAAATTTCTGCGCTGCGGCGAGATCGCGCGCCAAGCCCGCACGGCGGAAGGCGCCATCAAGAGCAAATCTCAACGCTTGCACGTCCAAAGGCTGATCGAGGAAATCGACCGCGCCGTCCTGTAATGCCTCGAGGGCCTTCTTACGTCCGCTGTCCCAGCCGAAGGCAATGACGGGCGGAGCCGATTCACGCTCGGATAATGCTTTCAATAACGTACACGGATCAGCGCTGCCATTATGCAAGTCCAGATTCAGCAAGATCACATCGGTGCTCTTATCGACGAGCAGGGCAACCGCGCGACTTGTATCGGGTGCGCGATCCAGCACGTAGTTCCCCCCTAAAACCTGCTGCAGAACCTGGCTGAATGCCTCGTCCGGATCAACGAGGAGAATGCGTTTTTGAGCGTGGTTTAGGTTTGGCAGAAGTATCCTCCACAAGCTTTCGTTGAAGCCCATTTCGCTGCAAGACGGCGAAACTCAGGCAGGTCAACTGCTGGGACGCAATCCGCGAGCGAATACAACCGGACTTTTATGTGTTTTTCGATGGAGCTACGTCACTGGGAGCCAGAAAGACCCTGTTTCGTGCCCATCTTAGGAGGAGGTTTGAAAGAAGAAAAGGACAAACCCGCTTCGGGTCGCCCCTTCCGCAGTGTGCACAGTTTGCACCCCAGACTCCAAAAAGTCAACAGCTAATTTATTGGTAATCTTGAACGGAATCAGGCGTGTTCGGGCGTCAAACCTGAAAAACAATGCACCCAGTGGGTAAAGTGGGTGATAAATGCAGGGCGAAGTGCCTTGGCGCTGGCGAAATCCCGTACCCAAAGCTTGATTGGAACCGGTGTATACGATCCGAAATGCTGGTAACAGTTGTTAACAGGCTGGTTTTCCCAGCAGTTTTATTCGATTCAGACCTTTTTGGGAATCGGGGGCGAAGCCTACGCAAAACTACGCAGGCAGTTTTGGGACTGCTGCAAATTCCCGCAGCGACGGGCACCGAGCCAGTTATTGGCACCAGGATTGCACTAGTGTTAATGATAAGCATTATTTCGCAGTGGAATTCACCCATCAATTCGGTGTTCGAACAGTTCAATACAGCGCAACCGTGGAGACGGAGCAGGTTCCCGATCGCCGATTAGCTGCTTCGCCGACGCAAGAAAAACCCACACCCTCCGTAACCCGAGTATCTGGGCAACTACGCCGCGCATTTTCTTTCTTAACCATGCTGGCGTTTTTGCTGGTGACGCTCGAGTTCATCATGACTCGAGGCAGCGTGCTCGATCCTGACATTTGGTGGCATTTGCGCAATGCGGAATACCTATTTCAGCATCATCAATTGCCGCGCGCCGATATGTACTCCTTCACGGTCACCGGCCGTCCCTGGATAAATCACGAGTGGCTGTCGGAAATTCCTTACTACTTGGCGTGGCGGGCCGGCGGGCTGAGCGGAGTCAATGCCGTGATGTTTGCCACGATCTCGCTTATTTTTCTGGGCCTACTTTATCTGTCATACATGGAGACCCGGCACTTCAAGGCTGCGATTGTGGCGTGTTGTTTCCTCACCTTTATCGCCTCGGTTTCGTTTGGACCCCGTACCATCCTGTTTGGGTATATCTACCTAGTTCTGCTGCTAATTATTCTCCAGCGCTTCCGGCAAAAAGGAAACGCGCCGCTCTGGCTGATACCTCCGCTGTTTTGCCTGTGGGCCAATACTCACGGGTCTTGGTCCCTCGGATTGATTATCTTCTCGATCATTACTGCTGCAGGCTTTGTGCAAGGCAGCTGGGGTCGTGTGGATGCGGAGCGGTGGACGCCATCGCAAATGGGAAAGCTGGTGGTCACGGGTCTTGCCAGCGTGGCAGCTTTGTTTGTGAATCCGTTTGGATCACGCCTCGTCTTTTATCCTCTCGACATGGCGTTCCGCCAGAAATTAAATATTTCGCACATAGCCGAATGGGTTTCAGTTGATTTTCACGACCTGCGGGGCAAGTTCGTGCTCGCGCTTCTGCTCACGTTGCTGGCCACGGCTTTGCTGCGGCGAACCCGCTGGCAGCTCGCGGAAGTAGGTGTAGTGCTGTTTGCCCTGTACAGCGGCCTGACCTACATCCGCTTCCTTTTTCTGTTGGCCATCGTAATCGCACCCGTGCTAACGAGGATCTTAGATTTCGTGCCCCGATACCGGCCGCAAGCAGATACGCCCATGATCAATGCCTTGGTAATTTGTGTGATGGCGGGCAGCGTCGTCCATTATTGGCCAAGTTCT
>Ga0207684_10005610_pt1 | contig 11546 bp, 9 predicted proteins | sample KBSK5501metaG_FD_184342 | JGI IMG/M metagenome (GOLD analysis project Ga0207684, IMG submission 184342) | Corn, switchgrass and miscanthus rhizosphere microbial communities from Kellogg Biological Station, Michigan, USA - KBS K5-50-1 metaG... | ecosystem: Host-associated > Plants > Roots >... | reverse complement strand
CGTGCAACATTTTGTCTGACGCTGCTGGAGCCGTAGTGGACTAGTGCCACGACGAGACAGCCAATGACAAGACAGAGTCGGGAGGTGGCACTTTCGGCGAGGTTCAGCAGCCACAAGGTCATCGCCACGAAGACGATATCGACAAAGATAATCCGCTTGACGTTCGGAGCGCGACGATTGGACCAGCGCCGCAAAAGGTCCCAGAAGAGGAACAGCCCGGCGATCAGACACACGAGGCCCAACGAGTTCTTACCGCCCGTAACTCCGACGAAGTGTTGTCTCCCGGTCCAGGCGTCGTACATCACGCCGCTCGGGAAATACTTAATGAACACCACGGAAAGGGAGATCAAAAAATAAGACAGCCGCCGGAGCATGGCCTCGACTGCCTTCAGCGGATCAGGCTCCGACAGAACGACCAGAACCATCACATAATTGCCCGCTTCTCGGATCCAGCGCCTGAACGCAACTGTTGGGAAATCGGCCCACATAACGCTCAGAAGGGAGAAGAGAACGAGCAATGCCAGAGTGCTGTTGAATGCGGTGACGTTCCGCCAGTTGAGGTGTCGCGCGGATAGTATCGCGAGCGCCAGAACAGTCAGCGTCAGATAGACGACGTGGTCGATGGAATTTCCCTCTTCGAGAGTGGTAGTGTCACCGAGCCATTGGGAAGCCGAGCGAGATCCTAGGAGGATCATCCAGATCAACGGAACCCAGAGCGCTTTGGCGAACCTTCGGTCCTTCGCGGGATCATACCGGAAAAGGCATACTATTAGGATCAGCCAGAGGAAGAGCGCGAGGTACGGAAGCATAATGTCTCTTTCTAGGGTCTTGAATTCAGGACAGTCCCCTGAAGAGGAGCCGCTCGATGGCCTCGATGGTCACAACGGCGTTGATTTCGCATATGTAATTCTTTCGACCCGTGATGTGCTCCTTCGCGAGCTTATCGATGAATTCGCGGTTCCAGAGCGGGTTCTGAGAGATCGCCGCCTCCGGCAAGTGTCTGGGTGTCGCCGGCTGAATATTCCCGCTATCCCTGGCATTGTTAGCTCCGCGCACGTGCTCAAGTTACAAGGCGGGGCTTGTGGTAGGCGGAGCGGGTCGTCATAAAGGGCTGTCCCGGGGTAGCAGGGGACTTGAACAACCGGCGGATGGTCGTTCTCATGGTGCTACTAGCCCACGCTGAGTACCGGCAACAATGTTCAACCAGCGACTTCGCAGACCCTTCAATCGGTTCCTAACTCCATCAGGAAGCAGATCTTTCCATCCATGATGCAATCCGGCATGGAGTACGAAGCGTCCGCGCGGCGTCAGGGGTACGTAATAGCGCGGCAATCGAGTCTCCTCGAAGCCGTTATGACGTTTGAAATCCATAAGCGACCCATCGCCCCAGTACGCGTACGCTAGGTATGGCAGGCGCCTCCTGTCGCATATCTCAACGGCTTTTGCGATCAGCGCGTTGTTGGGCGATTTATCGCGGTGCTGGACCTTTGAGATGATTTGCCCGATGACACCGTAGCGCCCCGCATCGCCCAACATAACGAAACCGATCAACTCGTCCTGATAATAGGCGCCGAGCAGATCCTCTCGGAAAAGATAGCGCGAGAACTGTTGCTTAACCGTTGCGAAGTCTTTGCCGTAGTGCCAGAATCGCCGCCCCTGCCGAACTGGAACCTCATTGAAGATCTCCGTCATGCCCTTGACGAAATTGTCGTCGTACTGCGCTTGGCGTACATCGACGCCTTTCTTCTCGGCCTTTCTGACGAGATTTCTGGTCACGGCCTTAATCTGTTTATTCCACCAATGATCGAAGGTCGTGACAGGGAGGGCGGCTATACTTTCCCACTCTTTGTGGAAATTAAACTCGGCTGTCGTGTGCGGAAGGCGCTGCCAGAACGTGAAAATGTCCGCGCCCGCCGGACCGCCCTTCAACGCGGCAATGACGGACATCGGATCACCGACGTCCTCGAACCACTCGTCTTCGAGATGAACCGTCGTCGCGACGCCTCGCGATAGCTCGTAGGTCTGCCCATCGATCTCGAGGCATTCCAGTCGAGTGGGCTTGCCGTTGACTAACGCCTCGCGAATGAAGGTATTCATGACCTGGTCGATCGCAGCCACTGCTCGAAGAGCGCCAGGCTGAAGAGGACCTTGTGATTGTCCTGGCTCTTGGACCGATGCGCTTCGAGGAGCCGACGTACCGGTTCTGGACGCAGGAGACTAAACATCAACGAGCCGGGGTCCAAGACTAGGTCCTCGATCTTCCCGGTGACGGAAGACTGGAACCAGCCGTCGACGACATTGGCCGCAAAGCCGCGCTTCCTGCGTTTCAAAATAGTCGCCGGAAGGAACGTCCGGGCGACCCGCCGATGGAGCCACTTCCGAATGCCGCGACGAACCTTGAAGTCGGCACCGAGGCGCTGAACATGCTCGACGACCTCACGGTCAAGATAGGGAACTCGCACTTCGAGAGCGTGCGCCATGGAAAGCTTGTCGGCGTACATCAGCAGTTCATCGGGCAGAGAGGAGCGAACCTCGAGGAACTGCAGCCCACCGAGCTCGTCGGTGTACTGCATCGCGGGCAACAGGTCGCTCCAGCACGCAAGGATCCTGTCTCCCGAATCTCGCGGAAGCACTCCATCCTGGAAGAGACTGTCGACGGCCTCTGGGGGCGCCAGCGAGAAGACCTGCTGGTAGCGCTTGAGGCGGTCAGGTTCTGCCAAGGACATGACGCCGCGCTTCAGCATTTCGTTGCGAGGCAGCTGCGTGATGGCCGAGCCGAGCAACGACCTGATTGGGTAGGGCAACCGTCGCCAGTAATCACCGTACTGCACTCCGAGATGACGCTTGTAACCGCCAAACAGCTCATCTGGCCCCTGGCCGATCAATGCTACCTTGACGTCTCGCCGCGCTCGCTGGGAGACGAAGTACATCGGAACGATCGAAGAAGTCGCGATTGGTTCCTCGAGCGCCTGGACGATGCGCGGCAGTGAACGCTCGAACTCCGCACGGTCCAGTCGCACCGCGATGTGTTTAGCGCCGAGCTGCAGGGCAGTCTCCGCGGCGTCCGTCAACTCATCATCGTCGAAGCTCTCCCCGTAACCGACGGTGTAGGCCGGCCATGGACCACCATGCTCGTTCATGAGTGCCAGCAGAAGCGCGGAATCCATGCCACCACTGAGCAGGAGGCCGACGGGGACGTCGCTGATGAGGTGACGCCGCATCGCGTCGCGGTAAAGCTGCATCAGCTCGTCGCAGGCTTCGTTCTCCGTCTTCGGGGTCGGGAAGGGCGTCGGGGCGTAGCGATACCAGCGTTCCCGTCTCGCCGAACCATTCTCGACGACGAGCATCGTCCCAGGCGCGAGCTTCTCGATGCCCGTGAAGATCGTGAGCGGTGAGGGCGTGTACCGGTAGCGCAGGAACAGGTTCAGTGCGACGGGAGCGACTTCTGGGCGTTGCCCAAGCGCCGCGAGGACCGGGCGCATTTCGGAGCCAAACCAGAGCGATCCGTCGCGAATGGCATAGTAGACAAGCTTGATGCCCATAGCGTCTCGGGCAAGAACCAAGCGCCGTCTCGGGACGTCCCAGATCGCAACGCCGAACATGCCGTTGAGACGGTCGAAAACGTCCGTGCCCCATTCCTTGTAGCCGTGAACGATCGCCTCGGTGTCCGAGCTGGTCCTGAAGCGATGGCCGCGACTCTCGAGCTCCGCCCGCAGCTCGCGGAAGTTGTAGATCTCTCCGTTGAAGATGACCCAGACGGTCTTCTCAACATCGGACATTGGCTGGTGGCCGCCCGCCAGGTCGATGATCGACAGCCGACGAAAACCGAGACCTAGCGGCCCCTCAACTAGATAGCCCTCGTCGTCCGGGCCCCGATGAGCGATGGTCTGGGTCATCGCCTTCACGTCCCGAAGCATCACCGGGGCGCGATCACCGAAGTTGTACTGGCCGCAGATTCCGCACATGGTGGTCAGTCGCGAGCGTTTTTCGCTGCTTGAAGCACGGGCTCGGGCGCCCACGCCACTGCTCTACGCTTTGCCTCGGTGAGATAGAACGCCAAGCTTCGGAACATCTGTGATTGCCCCCAGCGATGCATCGGAACGTTGTCCCAGCCGAGGAGCAGTCGGCGCGAGCGGAACGAGCCATCCGGCTTGACCCAGTGGCTCAGGATTTCCTCGACGACCGTCTCGAGGGTGGCGCTCAGCATCGGGAAGCGATCTTGGAGTAATAGACAAAGGTTGATGCACTCGGCGCAGTCGTAGAGCTCGCGCTGGTAGATCGTCAGACGAGGCGCCTTGGCAAAGGGCTTGGGCAGGCCGTCCGTATCGAACAAATGTGAGAGGTAATAGTCGATACCGTGGGACAGTGCCTTCCAACACCCCTCGTGCCCAGTCAGGGTGTGAATCTTCGCGAGCGCCTTCATGACGAAGCACGTGTGGAAATGATCGACGAAATCCCGCACGCCGTCGATCGCATATGGCCACGAGCCGTCGGGGTTCTGCGCTTCGAGAACGAACTCGATATTCCGTTCCGCAATCTTCCAGTACTCGTCGTGGCCGGATAGTCTGGATGCGCTCGTCAGCAGGAAGGCGCGGTACGCCGCCGCATTGACGACGCCGCCACCATCGAATGGTGTATAGGAGCAACTGCTAGCAGCCGCCGACGTCCTAAAATCCTTGATGTCGGTGGACGCGTGACGCGCGATCGAATCGAGAATGTCCCTCCACTGGCGTCGCTGGTCTGGCCCAATCGGCGGCCAAGATGTCTCAGTAAGTCGAACGGCCTGAAGGAACGCCTCGTAGACGTAAGGCGTAGTCGTGATCAGAGGTGTCTGTCCCTTGATCACCCCGTTGCGCGTGACCCAATCGAACGGGTAACCCCAGCAGTACTCTTCGAAGCCGCTACAGCGTGTCTCCTTGAGCGTGTTCAGGAAGTGGATCGTCCTGGTGAGATCCGTCGTGCTTCTGCTGGCCTCGTAGAGGAAGGCGTAGCCCATTGCGAAATGGGCATCGGCAATGGGAAACCGCGGGGGCCGGTAGCAGAGCCGGCGTGCCGTCGGAGCGAATGCCTCACAGAACACCATAGGCGCTACCGCTATCGTGCCGAGGAGTGGTGAACGATAGTAAAGGGCCTTCGCTCGCCCGCCGATGGAGCCTGCGTAGAAACTCTGATGATCGGGCGAAGTCTCGCCGAAGGTATCGAGCCACGCTGTGAATCTGCTAAGCGTAGTGCGGGCGCGTTCAACCAGCTCCGGATTCACGCTTTTTCTCCGTAGATCATCCGATGCCAGCCCCAACGTCGCCCAATCCACTTGGCAATCGCGTGAGGAAGGAGCCTTCGAACAAAGGGCCAGTGATCGACGTTGAATTCCCATATCTCCTGGCGCACGTCCTTGAAGGCATGGAACAGAGAGGCTGCGTCTCGACGACCATACACTCGAGACAGAGGGCAGAATGGCCCATCGGTGTTCATGCTGATCCAGCGCTCCTTTGAGGTGGATCCACTCTGCATCAGCGCGTCGCGGTGACCTTCGAGCTTCCACCGATCGAAGCCGGTGACTGCAGCAAGGAGCCGGGGCATGAACTTCGGCAACAGACACCATCGAAAGATGCGTCTCAGGAACATGATTTCGACGTAGTAATTGATGGAGCTGCGGTTGTAGAGCATGACCGTGAAGGTGCCTCTCGGTCGAAGCACCCGCCGTATCTCGGCAACGATCCTCTGCGGCTGCGGCGAATGATGGATGACGCCGAAGCTATACACGTGGTCGAAGCTGGCATCCGGAAACGGCAGTCGTTCTTCAGCATTCGCGAGCTCGAATCGTCCCGGGACACCAAAGAGTTGGAAGCGCTCGCTCGCGAGCTCGATGGCGGCGGGGGTGAGGTCTACCCCAACATATCGGGCTCCATGCTTCGCGAATTCCAGCCCGTCCGTAGCGATGCCACAGCCAATCTCGAGTACGTCCTTGCCCCGGAAACCCGTGAAGTTCGCGACCTCAGGCACGTGCCACTCGCGCTTCCCGAAGCGTTTACGCGAGATCTCGTCGAAGTAGCGACGTCGATCCTGCTGAGTGGACAGGTCAGCTTGGCAGGGACTCTCGTTCCAGAAACCCTGGACTTCAGCGATTTTCACATCCATGTGTCAGCTCCGCAGCGTGACCCGGCGAGTCCGGGCGAGGTCTGCAAAGAGCTTCCGCAGCCGGGCCAGCTGCTCTTGGCGGTGAAAGCGCAGAAGCTCCGGTGTGACGGGCCGCTGCATCCTCGTTACAAGGGCATAGAGATATCCAGCCAGCAGGGCGAGCCCGCCGATCACGTACGGCCACTTGAAGAGTTGGTAGGTCACCCTCAGGACTTGCCACACGGGGTGATTGCCCAGGAAGTAGTCTTTGCGGCCGTAGTTGAATCTAGCCTTAAGAATGCCGCCTTCGGCTGTTCCCATTGGCCGGTAGTGATAGAAGAGCTTCTCTGGAAAAGCGCGCGTCTCCCACCCCTTGAGTCGCGCCATCCGGACCGCAATCCAGTCAATGCCACCGAGCTTGTTAGGGGTATACCCGCCGATATCTTTGAAGCAGGCGAGCCGGAAAAGCTGACAGTTACCCGCCACGTCCTGTTCGTGATAGAAGCTGTCCGTCAACGCTACGAAATGGCTCTCGCGCATGGCCGTTCCGGCCACGCCAAGCCGCGGCCGTTCACGAAATTTCCTAAGCAGGAACTCGAAATGATCTGGCTCGAATGAGACATCCGCATCGATATTGCCGACGATGTCGAAGTCAATAAACTTCAGACGTTCGAAACCAGCGTGAAACGCGAGAGCTTTGCCGGCAAAGTGTCGCTCGGCCCGTTGCGGCCGGCGGACCAGCTCGATCCATGGGAACCGCTCCGCGTAATCCGAGACGATGTCCGCTGTCCGGTCGGTCGAGCCATCGTCGACGACAACCCATCGCTCGGGCAAAACGGTCTGAGAACACACTGAGCTAAGGGTCTTCTCGATGAAGGCCTCTTCGTTCCGCGCCGGCGTGATCAGCACGTACTTCATACTTTCGCCAGCTCCATCCAGTAGCCAACCATCTTCTCCAGGGGGTCGCTGGTCTGCTCCGCGATCCAGGGCAGCACGCCCTCCGCTCGAGTAAGGAATTGGAATTTGCCTCGGAGATCGTCCGGCATCGGCACGGTACGGATCGGATCAGCGTGAAGCGGCACGCTCAGCTCGTGCGCCGTTCGCACAGCCGCCTCGGCGATCTCGCGGTGTGAAATGGCGACGCCGCTGCCGAGGTTGTATACACCCGACGGTGGACCCGACTCCCAGGCCTGAATCAAGACGCGCGAGACATCGTCCGCGTGAATGTAGTCGCGGCGGATATCGCCTTCGAAGAGGTCGATCAGCCCTCGCTCTCTGAGGAACTGGAAGAAGCGCGTCGGGATGCTCGCGTTGCGTGACTTGTGGCTCTCGCCGGGGCCGAAGATATTGAAGAATCGAAAGCCCACGACCGGCGACTTCCAGTGATCGAGGTGAGCGCACACCCAGCGATCGAGAAGGAGCTTCGCATGGCCATACGGGTTCAGCGGTTGCTCGCACGAGGCGTCGCCGGTACGGCACATCCGGCTGTTGCCATAGAGGGCGGACGTCGACGCGTAGAGCACTGGGATGCCGCGGAGCTGGCCGAGCTCGAGCCATTTACGGGAGTGCTCGAAGTTGTACCGCAGCATGCTCGTGACATCCGTCTCGAGGACATCCGTCCAGGCGCCGACGTGGAAGATGACGTCCAACGACGGAAGCCGGCGATCGAGATCTTCCACGCTGAGCCCGTCGAGCGTGAAATAGTCGATGAAATCTGCGACGCGTAGCTGCGATAGCGTGGCGAGTTTCTCTGGACGGCGAGCGAAGGAGTCGACGAGGACGACGTTGTCGCGCCCGCTCGCGTTAAGCGCGCGGATCAAGCGCGAGCCGACAAAGCCCGCGCCGCCGGTCACCAGGCACCAGCGGCCGTTCACGTGCCCGCCGCCAAGGTCTCTAGCTGCCATCGAAGAAGCGCCGAATTTGGTTGCTGACATGGTGAAGCATGTCCGCCGGCATTTCGGGATACATGGGCAATGACAGGATGCGGGACTGGTTCCGGTACGCCACGGGGAAGTCCTCCGGCTTGTGACCGAGATAGGCGTACGCCGGATAGAAGGGCAACGCTTTCGGATAATTCAAGACCGTCGCCACGCCCGCCGCACCGAGATGCGCCTTGAGAGCGTCCCGTCGAGCTGTCCGAATCACATAGAGGTGATAGACGTGCTCACGCCAGGCGCCGACCTGAGGCGTCTCGACGTCCCCGGTGCCCTTCAAGAGGGAGTCGTACTCCCATGCGAGGCGGCGCCGAGCCTTGGTCCAGGCGGGCAGGTGAGGCAGCTTGGCCTGAAGGATCGCCGCCTGGAGCCCGTCCATCCGACTGTTGATGGCTTCCATCACATGCTCGTTCTTACCGCCGTGGCGGGCGAACGCGGCCATCCAATCGGCGAGCTGCTCGTCGTTGGTCACGATGCAACCGGCGTCGCCGTAGGCGCCCAGGTTCTTGCTCGGATAGAACGAGAAGGTCGCCGCCGTCCCGAAGGTGCCCACGACGCGGCCCTTGTAGCGAGCCAGGTGAGCCTGCGCGCAGTCTTCAACCACCCAGAGGCCGTGTCGCTCGGCGATGGCGATGATCGGGTCCATGTCGGCTGCCTGGCCATAGAGATGGACGGGGATGATGCCCACGGTCCTGGACGTGATCTTCGACTCGAGCTGGGCCGGGTCGATCGTAAAGGTGACCGGGTCGACGTCGCAAAAGACAACGCGCCCGCCCGCCTGAGTGATCATGGCCGACGTGGAGATCCACGAGTTCGCGGCCGTGATGACCTCGTCGCCCGGCTTCACGCCGAGACCCTTCATGGCGATGAGCAGAGCGTCAGTGCCGTTGGCGCAGGAGACACAGTGCTTGACTCCGACGGTGTCGGCCCACGCTCGTTCGAAGCCCTCGACGTGTGGCCCCCGGATGTAGGCGGATTCCGCGATCACGGTGCTGATCGCCGCGTCGATGTCCTCGCTAATCGTTTGGTACTGAGCGTTGAGGTCGACAAACGGTACATTCACGATCGTCTCCGCTTTGTTGTCTGGGCTGAGGCGGCGCAGCAGCCTCGCCGGGTTGCCCGCATAGATGCCGGGCTCGGTCACATCCTTCGTCACCACCGCGCCCGCGCCGATCACGACGTGGTCACAGATCGAGACTGGAAGGATCGTCGCGTTCGTGCCGACGCTGACGTGATTGCCAACGCGCGTAGGGCGCCAGAGCCGTCGGTCTCCGTGGGCCGGGCCACCGGCCGCGAACGGGTCGTTGATGAACTTGGCCCCGTGCGAGATCACACAGTCGTCGCCGATGGTCACCAGCTCGCAGACGAACGCGTGAGACTGGATCTTGCAGCGCTTGCCAATGACGACGTTGCGCTGAATCTCGACGAAGGGGCCGACGAAGGAATCGTCGCCGATCGTGCATTCGTAGATGTTCACGGGCTGCACGACGCGGACGTTCTGACCGAAGCGGGCGTCGCGAATCCCGGCCGAAAGAATGCGGGGCTCGAACATAGGGTCGCTCATGGATAGGAGACCGCCATGCGTGCATCGGCCGAATCGGCGACCGGCGCGTCGGTATACTCCGTACGACGAACCGCCCGCAGTGGTCGGTCGAAAGCGCTAGGTTTGTGCGTACGAACCATCAAGCCAGGGAGGCCGTCGCTGTAGGCGGATGTTCGGACGCGTACCGAACCGCTGTCGCGGTGCGTGAGCTCGAACCTGGCCGCGCGGCGTCGGCGAAACCAGGCGACCGATTGGGCGGCCGTCGGAAACCACGCGTCTCGTCGCTTGAGATCGTCGAGCAGGTCGAGGTAGAAACCATCCCAGAGCCGCTCCGGAGCGATGCTTCGGTCGTGCCAGTTGATGGTCAGAGCGCCGCCGTGCTGCTCGGCCTCGTCGACCAGCGGAAGCACCATCTTCGTCGCCGCGTGTGCCGTGAGGTTGAGATGGGACGGATAGAAGAGCGCCGTGTCCATCACGTGGAGCGGCAGCTCGAGGAGCTGCTTCGCGGCGAGCGGCCTGAACGCCTGAAGCGTTCCGGCGCGGAATCCGACAGTTTCGTTGTAACCGAACGTGGAATCGTAGGCGAACCCGGCCTGCTCGAGCCGCGCGGGCGACTGATCATCGAAGTACAGCCAGTGCATGCGAACACCCACCGTGGCCCCCCCTGCGACGCGAGAGACCGCCTCGCGCTCGTCCGAACCTCGCCCGCTGTCGAGCCAGGCATCGATCCCGTGGACTCCTACTTCGCTGCCCGCGCTCACGAGAGACCTGATGCGATCGGCGATGTCGGAGACGGCGTACGCTGACGCCCGGAGGTGTGAGGCCGGCCCATCGAGGGTGCGGCCTGGATCTCCCTTGATCGGGATGACGAAGAACGTTGACGCGAGCCCCTTCTCGATCTGAAGGTAGCGATCGAACTCGAACCAGAAATCCTTTGCCCATCCTAGATGGACGAACGGCAACGTGACCGCCGCCGAGACGTTGCGCCGTAGCGCGGACAACGACAGGCGCCCACGGCAGACTTTGACAACAGAACCGATCACCGCTCGATAGAGGAACCCGAACGTCGTGTGGTCGAGGCGATGAAAGCGAAGCGAAGGGTGATCGAGATCGTGAGTCAGGCACACGATGAAGCGATGGCCGGCCGGCACGGGAGGGATCTCGAGGACGGGGATCCCGGCGCCTACGATCCAGCTGCGCAGGAGCGCGATGTGCCGCTCGAGGGTTGGAATGCCCGCGTGAGCCGGCGGCTGGCCCGTGGTCAAGAGGTACCGGACCTCGCGGAACAAGTCGTAGCCGACGCGTATGAAGGTCTGGCCCCCGACGCGCCTGACCCAGGCGACGGGCTCAGCCGTGTCTGTCAGGACCACCTCGCGTGTACCGTCCTCGGCGGAGAAGCCAACGGCGTTCCCATAGACGGGGATGCACTCACCGTCCCAGGAGAGGGTCGTGTTCCGACGTGGCCCGCCGGGGAGGCGGTTGCACGTTTGATCGAAGGCGGTGGACTCGCTTCCGTAGACTAGCACCAGTTCGGCCGAGCGGTCGATGGGGGTGCCGTCGGCGACGAGCAGCACTCGGTAGCGTCGGTCGCGACGGCAGAATTCCCACGGCGTCTTGAAGAGCTCAAAGAACTCGCGGACGACATCGTAGTCTTCGGGCCTTGCCCGCACCCCGATCATCGAAGTGTCCGAATGGATGAGGCTCATGATGCGAGGGCCCGAGCGGTCGGCCGCTGCGCATTCACCAGATCCGCATAGAAGGACAGAAACTTGACTCTCTCCGCCTGCCAGGAGAGTCGCGGTACCAGCTGTCTCGCCTGGGTCAACCGCCGCACGACTTCGCCGGGATGGTTCCACATGAATCGAAGACTGTCCGCCAGCGCGGCGTCGTTCCCGGCCTCGAAATAGAAGACGATGTCATCCGAAAGGTATTTGTTGATCGTGTACGTCCGC
>Ga0207684_10005607_pt1 | contig 11548 bp, 14 predicted proteins | sample KBSK5501metaG_FD_184342 | JGI IMG/M metagenome (GOLD analysis project Ga0207684, IMG submission 184342) | Corn, switchgrass and miscanthus rhizosphere microbial communities from Kellogg Biological Station, Michigan, USA - KBS K5-50-1 metaG... | ecosystem: Host-associated > Plants > Roots >... | reverse complement strand
CCAGCGTGGTGAACGCGGCGCCACCCCAGGACTGAGTGGCCGCCGAGGGGTCGATGTCGTGGGCGGCGATCTGGGCGGGGGTGGGATTGGTCATCGGTTCCTCCTGGAGAAGGTCGGCCAGGTGCCACGATGCCGTACTGGCCTCGTGGGCGCTGTCGTAGCTGGCGCTGAAATGCGCGTGCTCAGTGTGCGGGCTGTCCCCGGTATACGTTTCCTGTTCCCAGTTGTTCGATGCCCGCCAGATCCGCCGGTTGTAGATGATGTAGCGCAACCGCTTCTCGGTGCCGGCTCGGCAGCGCATCACCAGGTGCTGCACCACGCTCTCCATGGACAGGCCGGGCACCGCAAGATTCACATCCGTGTCGATGGCGTGCACCTCGTTGGTGCGGTCGGCATCCCGGATCGGCACCGCTCCCGTCTCGTCCGGGTTGTGATCGCTCACCCGCTTGCGGTGCGCTTCGTCGCCGATGCTGCCGTCGCTGCTGCGGTCCCGCATGGGCGCGATGGCGTCGAACTCCCGGCGCAGTTGCACCAGGCAGGGAATCAGCACCCAGTCAGCCATCGGTGCGCTCCGGCCAGTGCCAGGTGTTGCCGCGGTGGTCATCCTCCGATTGCCACACCTCTCGGTTGAACGAGGCTCCCCACGGGTGCAGGATGGCCAAACACACCACGTGCCCATCGCTGTTGTCCATCTGTTCCACCGTCTCCGGTACCTCCGTGACAATGGCCGCTCGGCACGTACTGGGATATCCGTCCCCTGCCGCGATGTTCACGTAGTGCACGACGCGCCCCACACTCGGCTTCACGATTCCCCCTAACTGGGTCGAATGAACTGCACAGTGAACAGACAGGATGAACTACCGCCCGTGCTGGGAGTGTTCCGGCTGGCCGACGCCGTGTTGTCCTGGTTGCCCACCGCTTCCAGGTAATCGGTGCTGCCGTTCAACAGGATCGCATCGCAGGTCACCTGAATGCTGCGGCTGCTGCTGGTGGCGTTCGGCCCCTGCCGTGAGATGGACGGCAGGATGGTGGCCCCGTTCTTGCGGATGTACACCTGAAGATTCACGTAGTCCGCAGCCGCCGGCACCACCAGCAACCCGGTGGCCAGATAGTAGCCCGCCACGGTGGGGGTGATCCGGGTGTTGTTGGTGACTTCGTCATGCCACCCCGCCGTGTCCACGTCGTCCGAGCCTGCTCCGAAGGTCAACGCGGTGTCGGTGTTGTCGGTGAGGGACTGGGCTGCCTGCTGCACCAGCCGGGTGAGCCCCTTGTTCACGGTGTAGTCGGCCAGCGTCTGGAGCAGAGTGGCGGTCACCCGTTGCCCAACCGCATAGGTGATCGTCATCTATTCCATCCCCAGGTAGAAGGGCTGCGCCAGGCGCACCGGACTCAGTGCGTCGTGCTCCTTCACCACCCCGTTGGTACTGCGGGTGACGGTGAAGGTCTGCTCGTTGAAGCCGCCGCTTGCACTGGCGGTCCCGATATCGGTGACGGTCATCCACTCCCCACCGATATTGATCACCGGATCGTCGCCCACGGCCGCCGCCCCCACCTCGTCCGGGAAGTTGGTGGAATCCACCCACTTGGTCACCCGGCGCGTACTGGCCGCGTCCGTCTTCACCACGAAACTGGTGGCCGTGGTGGTGACGCTCGACTTCAGCAGCGAATGCGTGTCGTCGTCCGCGTCCATCCTCGGCTCCCTGCCGGAGTAGTCCCCCAGGACGGGCACCTGGAACGGGCCGGCCGGCACAGTGTTCAGGGCTGTGGACCACAGTTTGTTGCTGATGGTCTCGGTGTATCCCAGCGCCACCATGAGCAGATCGTCCGGGGGCAGCGGGGAGGTGCTCAGCCCGGTGAGGTTCACCGGGTCCCCCAGTTCCAGCGCGATCACGTCCCGCATCAGCGTGCCCTGCAGCGCGGCCGTCCCGCTGATCTCGGTACGGTGCAGCCCGACGGTGAGACTGGGAATCCTGCGCTCGGGCCACGTGCCGGCGAAGGTCTCCCTGCCGGCCAGCAGGATGGCCTGACTGTCCGCGTACGCGGCGTACGAGTCGGACCGTACCCACCGACCCGATCCGTCCGGCGGGTCGTTCACGCTCTTGCGTCCTTCGGTCACCTCATGCCGCGCGGAGGATCCCCCCTCACGGCTGGCGGTGAAGTCGTTCACCAGGTACCGCAGGTCGTTCACCGGACGTCCCACGTCGGTCAGGTGACTGTCGGAGTACGACAGCTCCAGTCCTCGCCGGTTACCCAGGTACTGCTGAGTGATCAACTCGATCCCCAGGTCATCGCGGATGTCGGTGATGATCCCGCCGGCCACCTTCTGACCGGCGGTGAGGATGTCGTACAGCTTGGCGATCGCCTGCGGCCCCAGTTGCTGCGTGGCGGTGATGTCCCCCCGCCACTGGAACACCACCCCCTCCTGGGCGCACAGGCGCTGAGCGCGCTCCCCGAACGTCTCCCCGTCGAACGCCTTGCTCACGTCGGCGAACGTGATGCTGTTGATGGCGGTGAGCGCGTGCGTGATGATCACGTGCCCTACCCGGGCACCTGCCAGGTTGGCATTCGGCACGCTGTAGTTCACCTGGACGAACTGCCCGCAGGTGCCCGCGAAGGTGGCCCCGCCGCCGGTGGTGGTGTAGAAGGTGGACGATCCCACCGCGTGCCACACGTTCTGCCAGCGGACATTGCCCCCCTCCTGACTCAGTTGCAGGCACATGGCCACCGTCTGCCCGTTGGGGTTGGCTCCCGCCCCGAAGGTGCTGTTGGCCGTGGCCACCGTCGCCCCGGTGACATCCACCAGCGTGTGCGTGAAGGTGGTGGCCCCGATGGAGAATCGCCACATCCGTACCGTGCCCGCGTGCACGTAGGCCGTGGCGAACACCACGTCACTGGCCGGCAGCCCGCTGGTGTTGAAGTAGAAGATCACCGTGGTAGCGCCGGTGGCGCTGGGGAAAGTCCCCACCGCGAACCGGGCGAAACTGCTGCTTGCGGTGTTGAAGGTGAGCATCCCCGCACTGCCGGGGAAGTCCGCCTGCGCTCCGAAGGAGCAGTCGAAGATCTGTGCGGCCTTGCCGCCGGTGGCCAGCGCGCTGGCCGCCTGAGTGGCCCCGTTCTCGTCCTCGCAGGGCCAGTAGTCGGTGATGTCGGTGTTCAGCCGGTAGTGCTGGCGCACGCAGCTCATCAGCGGGCGGCCGGTGTTGTTCAACTGTGCCAGCAACCCCGATGCGGTCACTGTGCTGAACACGTTGTTGCCGGTCGAGTCCCAGTCCAGCGGTATCGCGCCCAGCATGCCGGTGAATCGCACCCGGTCGCTGCCCAGGCGCACGTCACTGCCGTTGATGTGCCAGGTGTTCGGGGAGGCGCACCCGTCATCCCAGACGATGGTCTCCATGGTGGGCTGATCGGCGGGCTTGAAGTCGGCCACCAGAGTGCCCGCGATGCCGTCGTACACCTCCACCCCGTGGATCTTTCCGGCGAACACGTCGCTGCTGCTCACCCCCCGCCCGCCGTCGCTGGACGCACCGATCCCCAGGTTGGCCCCGCCCGCGTGGATGCTGGTGGTGCCGGCCACCACGTTGGTCTCCAGCACGGTCCACGGGCCATCGATACTGGTGGCGGTGTACCAGGTGTAGGTGCGCCCGGCCGCACCGTTGTTCACGTCCAGGGTGAGCCGCACCGCGCTACGGACGGTGTTCTCGGCGATGGTGGCCGTGGTGGTGTTGGAGAGCACCCCGGCGAAGGTGCCGTCCGTGGAGTGGTAGAACTTGAACCCCCCGCCCGGGGTGGTGTGCAGCAGCCAGGAGCGATCGGTGCCGCTGGCCAGGTACTTGGTGGCCAGGATGAGTTCCCGCCCGCGAGCCCGCTGCGGGGAGAACTCCACCCGGATGTCGATGTCCCCGGTGATGTCCAGCGAGGCCTTGTCCGCGGTGTACGCGTACTGGGCGGGCTCGCTGCCCGTGGGATATTCGGGGATACGCAAGTAGGCGTCCCAGCTCCCGCCCGTCTGCACCCCGAACCGGATGCGGGTGTTCAGGGGGATGAGGTGGTACAGCGGGGACGCCGGGTTGTCGTCGTTGAAGAACCCGTCGTTGTTCTCCAAGGTGAACACGGAACTTTGCGCGCTGATCCCGCTCTGCTGGTCGGCCACTCCGCGGGTGATGGAGACGGATCCTTCACCGTTGCCACCGCGCACCCGGGAGGCGATGTCGACGCCACTCACCGCGCTTTCCCACGTGCCGTCGATCAGCAGTTCCGCCGCGATGTCGGTGGGGGAGTGGGCGCTCATCCGCGCCCCAGTGCCAGTTGTACGTCCCCGCCGTAGTTGTTGCCGATCTCGGCCCGGAACATCTTGAACAGTTCAGCCACTACCCCGCGCTCCGCGGTGCGGTCCACGGCCAGCCGTAGGGTGCCGCTGAGATTCTGGGAGCCTCCCTGGCCGCCGTGACCGCTCATCATCCGGGCGGAGTCCGGATTGCTGTACACCCGGGAGCCGGGGGCGAGGTTGCGCAGTTCCGGCCCGTGCTCGCCGGTCCAGGTGAGACCGTCCGCTCCCACCACTCCACCGGACGCCTTCCCCCTCTTCACCGCGCCGATGTCCACCAGTTGCTTGGCCACCGCCTGGATCGTCTGACCCACCACTTCGAACACCTGCCGGAAACGGATGGTGACCGCCCTGTCCTTGATCTGGCTCAACGTCTTGTTCGTGTCGTTCTTGAATTGGGTCAGCCTGGCCTTCGCGCCGTCCAGCTTGCTGTGCAGACCTGGAATGATCTTACCCAGGGTGGAGTCCAGCACGTCCACGAACGCGATCATGCCGTTGACGAGATTGAGCAGGAACAGATTCCACATCTTGCGCAGGGCGAGTACCACCAGTTCGAAGAAGGTCTTCACCCTGTTCCACTCACGGATGATCACGAATGCGGCCTGTACGGTGAACGAGGTGAAGTCCACGAAGGCGGGGATGGCCTCGGAGACGAGCCAGTAGATGAACGCCCCGAATGCGTCGGCGATGCGCTTGATGGCCGCCCGGTTCTCCGGATCCTGAAGGAACTTCTTCACCGTCTCCAACTGCTTGGCGATGCTGTCGAATACGCTGTTGGCGGTCTTCTCACTACTGGGGAAAATGATCGAGATGAATTCCCCCATCACCCCGAACGCCTGCTTCCCCACGTTGAAGATCTTGTCCAGGGTGGTGGCCGCGCTCTTCATGAAACGGTCCAGCGCCCCACTCTTCTGCGCACTGGAAAGCCACTTGTCGAACCATTCGAAAATCCCGCGCAGTGCTTTGCCGATCACTTCCAGTACCGGGCCGGAGGATGCCGCCAGCCGCATGAAGCCGTTCACCAGCGCGGGAATTCCCCCTCCCACCCGGCTGATGAACTCACCACCCACGTCGGACGCCCGCTTGAAGTTCTTGATGAACTCCCCCGACCCCAGGGTCTTGGCAAGGTCACGCCCCAGGAAGTTCAGCCGGTCGGCCATCTTCCCCAGGCTGGATTCCAGCACCGGAATCCACTTGGTGGCCAACCCGCGAATGGTGTCCGAGGCGCCTTCCAGGAAACGGTCCTGTACCCGCTTGCGGACATCGTCCCAGCGCTTGCCGAGATCGATGAGAGTGCGTACCAGTTCTCGTGCGTTCGGGGACAGCTTCTTCATCGCCTCGTTGAAGGCGTTCACCCCGCCACTGGCGCCCCCGCTTGCGGTAGCCACCTTGCGCTGCGCCTCAGCCAGCGCCTCCTGTGCGCGGATCACCTGCTCATGCGTGCGCGCCTGGCGTTCCAGCGCCGCTCGTACCTGATCGGAGCCGTCCACCCCGACCTTGTCCGCCTTCTTGCGTTCCTCGGCCAACCCCTTGTTGCGGCGTACCGTCTCGTCGTACTCCAGTTGCGCCCGCTCCAGACGGTTGCGCATCCTGGCCTTGTCCTCTTCGGAGGCCCCCGCGTCCATGTTCTGGACGGCGAGTCCGGCCTCCCGAAGTTCCAGCGCGGCCTCTTTCTCGCTGATCGCCCCGCCCTTGATCTGGGCGTCCAGGTCCTTGAGGCGCTCGATCTCCGACTGCCGAGCACGGTTCACGTCGGCGATCGCCTCACGCTCGGCGCGTTTGGCGTCCACCAGCGCCCGAGTGGCGTTGCGGATCCGCATGGCCGCCTGATGCTCCTGCTCGGCGGTGTTGGTGGCCGCCTTGCCGGCCCCTCCCATGCTCTTGCCGTGGGCGGCCAGGGCGTCCCCGATCCCCCCGATTCCGATCTTGATGGCGCCGAACGCCCCACCCAGTCCCACCAGCGCGCCGGCGGCAGCGGCGGCGGCACCCCCCACGGCCAACAGTGCGGGGGCCAGCGCCACGAAGGCGCCACCCGCGGCTGCGGCTGCGGCAGTTGCCATCAGCAGCGCCTGTACGATCACCCCGATCGCCGAGCCCACCGGTCCGCCGGCTGAGGAGATCTGCCCGAGGCCCTGCACCACGTTCTGACCGAAGCGCATGGCCGCCGCACCCGCGTTGCTCAGGGCGTCCATCAGGGTGTTGCCGATGGTGCTCGCCAGCTTGCCCGCCACCGCCGTGGCACCACCGAGCCCCCCACCACGGCTGTCGTCACGGAAGATGCGTCCCATGCCGTCAGCGGCATCCTTCGCCCGCTCCTTGACGCGCCGTAGCGACTGCTCCAGACCGCCGAATCCGGAACGGTCCGCATCCACCTTGACGTTGATGGCCACGTCATTGCTCATGGTCCACCTCCCCCCTCTCCTCGTCCGCCCGGCCGCCGAGCCGCTCTATCTCCAGCAGCCGCAGCAGGTCGCAGTCCTCGGCGCGCACCTGACTGGGCAGGCAACTGAACTCTCGGCAGATGCCGAGGATCAGTTGGGCGTATTCAAGTTCGCGTGGCTTGCCGACGGGATCTCCATCGGCATCAACCCCTCCGGGGACGGCTCGCCATCGGGCGAGCCTTGCGGCAAAGGGGCGTTCACCTGGTTCACCGCCTCCTGCCACGCCTGAAGGATGGCGGTCACCAGTTCCACCCCCTCCGCGGCCACGTCCGCGCAGGGAACAGGAACCCCGTCATCGGTGAGGTTCCAGCTCACGATCCCTTCCTGGACGATGCCGGCCAGGGAGGGGAGCATGGTGAGGTTGTCCTGTTCCTCCTTGGCGTACAGCCGCCCGATCTCTTCCAGGGTGCCGATGCTCATGGGGCGCATGCGCACTTCCAGGCCTGCCCAGAAGCTGCCTTCCGGCCAGGTGAGCCGGTAGATCCGGCGTTCGAATCCCATGCCTCAGCTCCAGGTGGGTACGGCGCCGTTGGCCAGCGACAGCGGCGCCGTGAAAGTGAGTTCACCGGACGCCGCTCGGGTGAGGTTGTAGTCGGTGGCCACGCACTCCACCGCCAGCGTCTGGCCGGAGATGTTCAGGCTCACCGTGCGCTGCACGTCCGTGGACGACACCGTCTTGAACACCGCATGCGCCTGGCTCGCCGCGTCGTTGAACACCCCGTTGAGGGTGATGGAGAAGTCGGCCAGCAGGGTGAGGCGCTCGATGGCGCTCTTGTCCACACCGGTCACGTCCTGTACCGCGCGAGGGGTGGAGAACTGGAAATTCGTGATGTCGTTGCGGATGTCCTTGGCGCTGCCCGCGCTGTCGTCCACGCTGAGCGTGGTGATGGCGAGACCGGATTCCTTGGCCATTGATGATCACCTATCCTTTGTTCTGTGCGTCGATGATGGCCTGCTGGTTCTCGCCCAGTCGTTCCACCCATTCCTCGCCGCGAATGGCGCGCGCTCCCCGTACGTAGATGGCCCCGTCGTGCAGGGTTACGTGGTCCCCCCACTTCGGGGCGAACCCCAGGCCGCTCTTGAGGGTGAACACCGGTGGCCGGTCCAGTGGTACGCGGTGATCGGCGAAGCACTGCTGGCCGGCCGGGAAGGTGAAGGTCACCAGGTGTCCATTCTGTTCGGCCGTCCAGCGTCGCTTCCCGTCGTTCTTCACCACCAGCCGGGCCAGCTCGCGTTGCTGCGGGATGGAGGTGTCCAGTGGGGTCTTCCAGCCGTGGGCGTACGCCTGACAGTTCACTTCCTCGCACCGCGCCGCGCGGGTGTGGGTGGTCTTCGGCAGCACGATGCCGTACGTGTCGAACGCTCGTTCAGGAAGTTGGGGGCGCATCAGAACACGATTCCGGCAGTCTCGTTGCGGCACATGGCCACCGCGAACAGTGCTTCGGTGAAGGTGCCCGTGGTCACCACCCGCACGTACCGGCGGATGGTGGCGTTGTTCGCCGTGGCCAGGCGCTGCCAGGTGGGGGCTGCCGCGCTGGTGACCGCCGTGAAGGTCATCCCGCTCACGGTGGCGAAGCTGACGTTGTCCGCGCTGTCCTCGATGGCCACCGTCACGCTGGTGCCGGTCACGCTCTCCACGTTCAGGTAGAACTGGGCGCCGAATGCGCTGCTGGCGCCACCGTCCAGCGCGGTTCCGTTGGTGGCTGTGGTGTCCGCCCGCTGGCCGGCCGTCAGTTGCTGGCACCACTCGATGCCGTACGCGTTGCCCTGTGCGGCCACTGCGAACGTGAGCGATCCGTCGTTGCCTCGGGTGGGGTCGTAACCGATCTGCTTGGCCACCAGGCACGCGGCCGGGTTGCCGAGCGTGATCCCGTGCAGATAGGTGACCAGCGCGTCCGTGGTGGGCAGCGGGGACAGTGTGACGTGTGCGGCACCTGCCACGTCGTTGAAGTACGCCACGAAGTTGATCAGTCCGTCGCGGTTCAGGTACTGCCGCTCGATGGCGCTCTTGTTGATCCCCGTGTTCTCCCACACCCCGCGAGGGCAGGCGATCGAGCCGACGGAGTTGATGTCACCGGACACCGGGCGCCCACTGATGATCAGGTGATCCCCGAGACCACTGGATTTCGCCATCTACGGTGCCTCCACATAAAGATCGTTGATCACGAGTGGGAGATTGATGGTCATCACCCGGTAGGTACGCCCCGACTCGCCCTGCCTCGCACCGATGGTGAGATAGCCTGCCTGCACTCCCAGGGGCGCGCCGTTGGCACCTCGGATGTCCACCATGCGCAGGGCGCCGCTCAGGGTGAAGTTGCCGATGTAGGCGGCCAGGAGGGTGTCCACCGCATCGACGGCCGTGGGGTCGATGATGTCCGGGGTCTCGCTGAACGCGTTGTGGTACACCCGCACGAACAGCTCTGCCCGCATGCTGGTGCTCGCCAGCCCGGAGGCCACCGGTCGCAGATCGTTCACCCACACCGCGCAGGAGAGCCCGTTGCCGGGCGCGCCGGTGAACTCCCCGCCCTGCACCTGATCGAAGTGTCCGGTGGCCGCCGCATGGGACACCACGGCGTTGATGAGCGTGGCCATCGTGCTCATCCGTTCAACTCCCGCACCATCCGGAACACTTCACCCTGCACGATGCGGGTGGAATCGCGGTCCAGCCGCTGTGCCATCCGCCGGAAGGTGGCGTACCCCTTGAACCGGGTGGTGCGGTTGCGCTCGCTGGTGCCCTCCAGCCACGGTCCGTACACCACGCCACCATCGGTGATCACGTGCCGGCCGTACATCTCCCGCGTGGTGATCTGGGTGCGGTAGTACGGGGTCTCCCGACGCAGCACCTGCATGAGCTCGGTGCGCACCATGTCCGCGCCCTCTTCGGCCAGGTGCTCCTCCATGTCACGGGCGCTGCGCACCACGATGGACGGACCCTGCCCGTTGAACAGGGGGCCGCCGGTCTCCACAGAGGTGCGGATCATGACGCACGTTCCACGTACGCCCGTTTGCCCTCACGAAAACGCAACTGAATCCGGGACTTCCCGGCAAAGTCGTACTCCGCCCATCCGTCGGACTCCCCGCCAACCTGACCGATGTCATGGGAGGTCTTGACGCTTTCCAGGTCATCCGAATCAAACACAAGCACGTGGCCGTGAAAGGGAATGCGGATCTCGCTCATATCGCGGCCATCCTCACTGGGCGCCCGAAGGCTTCCTCCACGCGCGCTTCCAGGTTGCGGATGCCCCCGCGGCCGGCCGCACGCTGATTGTCCTCGGTGCCGATGGTGCGTGCATACGCCGCACGTTCCTGCTCTCGGGTGTCCAGGCCGTAGGCGATGGTGAGGCGCTCCGCCAGGGCGGGGGGCTGCCAGATGTTCACCACGTCCCCGCTGGTGTGTGCCGCTGCCGTACTGCCCAGCGCGCCGCGCTCCACCGTGCAGGCGCGCGCGTACATGATGGTGGCGCCGCTGTGGGCGGCCAGGGTGGTGCCGTCCACCGCCCGCTTCACCGTCAGCGTGTTGCCGCTGATGTCCTGTACCAGCACCCGTTCGCTCTCGATGAGCAGGGTTTCTCCGCGGAAGAACGCGCTGCCGGTGGTCACCGCCAGACTCTGCGCACTCACGGACGAGGTGAGGGTGCCGGTCTGGGTGGAGGTGACCCAGTCCCGCTCGGTGACGATCATCCGTTCGGTGCCTACCCGCACCAGGGATCCCACTCCCACCGGGGCATTGATCGTCACTGATGTGGTGCTGGTGTTGGGAGAACTCCCCAGCGTCCAGGTGCTCAGGGTGCGCTCGATGTCGGTATGCCCCCACAGCCCGGTGACCGACAGTGATTGCTGTCCGATCCCGTCACCGATGGTGAGCACCGCATCGGTGCTGCGATCGATGTCGATGGCGTGGTACGGGGGACCGCTCTCCGGTGGCCACAGCAGCACGCTGCTGGTGATGGTCACCCCACCTGAGACGATGGCGGTCTTGCTGATCAGTTTGTGCGGACCCAACCAGAACCGGAAGTTGCCGTCGTTGTTCGGCGCCGGCCAGTCGAACAGCCGAGTTCCCTGCCAGGGGGCCAGGCCGGGGCGGGTGGCGTCACCGCGCCGGATGAGCCGGTCCACGTCCCGCGAGGAAGCTTCGACGATCGCGTCCGCCTCATCGCTGGCGTAGGCGACGCCCTTGATGTCGGCAGCGCGCATGAAGCGCTCACGCGTGGTGTACCACGCTCCCATGACCATCCTGCTTTCGGGACGGGGAGTAGCTGATCAGCAGAGTAGCAGTGAAACGATCTAAAGCTGGTGGTCGTACAGCGACTTCCCTGCGTAGTCGTACAGTTCGCCGCCGAATACGCAGTGCAGCACCCCGCGCACGTCTTCCAGGATGTGGCCGTCCACCGGGCAGGTGGACGGCCGTTGCGCACGTTCCTGGGCGAGAAGCTCCTCGTTGACGCGCAAGATCGCGCCATACGTCTCCCACCCGGTGCTGGTCATACGATCCGGTTGTTCCGGCGGGCACCGCGCGGTTTGGACTCCGGCTTCGACTTCGGCTCGTTGTTCTCGTGCGCATCCCACGACTGAACGTCGATCATGGCGTTCATCTCATCCCGGGCGCCCTGCCGCTCGTAGTGCTTCACCAGGCGCCGATCGTCGTCCGGGTCCGGCGAAGTGCCGTCCGCCAGGCGGGCGACGCGCTCCTCGTAATCCTTCTGCGTCAGTTTCATGCGATCACCCTCCGCTGTACTCCGTGGTGTTCCACGAACCAGTACCCGCGGCCTCGCCGATTGCCGTC
>Ga0207684_10005605_pt1 | contig 11549 bp, 9 predicted proteins | sample KBSK5501metaG_FD_184342 | JGI IMG/M metagenome (GOLD analysis project Ga0207684, IMG submission 184342) | Corn, switchgrass and miscanthus rhizosphere microbial communities from Kellogg Biological Station, Michigan, USA - KBS K5-50-1 metaG... | ecosystem: Host-associated > Plants > Roots >... | reverse complement strand
TCGGGCACGAGGTTCAAGGTGTTTGCGCAGCCGGGGGCTGCCCGCACCATCGAAGAGAAGCTTGCCGACGCGGGGATGGTCAACCGGCTGACCGGTATCTGTCCGAGCGTCGCCATACACATCCCGTGGGACCGGGTCGACGACTGGAACGCACTTCGACAGTTCGCGGCCGCTCAGGGGGTGGGGATCGGAGCGATCAACCCGAACCTGTTCCAGGACGACGGCTACATGCTCGGGAGCCTTGGGCACCCTTTGGCTACAACGCGCCGCCAGGCCGTTAACCACGTGCTGGAATGCATCGAGATCGCGGCCAAGGTAGGTTCGTCGATTGTCAGCCTGTGGCTGGCGGACGGGACCAACTATCCAGGACAGGATGACCTTCGGGCTCGCCGGCGACGACTTCTCGAATGCCTGAAAGAGATCTACGCCGCCATGCCGTCGGGCATCCGGCTCCTCGTTGAGTACAAATTCTTCGAACCCGGGTTTTACAGCACCGACCTGCCCGATTGGGGTACCGCCTACTCCCTATGCATCGAGCTAGGTTCGCAGGCCGAGGTGCTTGTCGATACCGGCCACCACGCTCAGGGAGTAAACGTCGAGCAGATCGTGGCCCAGCTCCTTGATGTTGGACGGCTCGGCGGATTTCATTTCAACGCACGGAAATATGCTGACGACGATCTCATCGTCGGATCGACGAATCCGTTCGAGCTGTTCTTGATCTTCAACGAGCTCGTTGCTGCTGAGGACGAAGGCGACGACACAGTCGCGCACTGCGCCCGCAGCGTCGCCTACATGGTCGATCAGTCTCACAACATCGAACCGAAGATCGAGGCGATGGTCCAATCGGTGATCAACATCCAGACCGCGCACGCCAAAGCCCTGCTCGTTGACCGAAGCAGGCTCAGGGACGCGCAACTAAAGGGAGACGTGCTCGGCGCCCATCGCGTGCTGCTTGAGGCGTACGAGACCGACGTAAGGCCGCTGCTGCAAGAGGCACGCAGGCGGCTGAGCATTGACGTCGATCCAGTCGCTGCCTTTCGCGCAAGCGGCTATTCGGAGCGGGTGGCACGCGAACGCGGAAAGGCCGCTGCCGCGAGCGGGTATCCGGGAGCTTAGGCGTGCCCGAGAAGATGCGCCTGCTCGCCATCGATCTTGGCGCTGAGACCGGGCGTGCTGTCGCCGGCACCTTTGACGGCGAGCAAATCGTGCTCGAGGAAGTTTGCCGCTTCCCGAATCGACCAGTCGAAACCGCAGGCACGCTGCACTGGGACGCGCTGCGGCTCTACGCCGACCTGGTGGATGGAATCCGGGCAGCGGGACGAATCGCATCAGTCGGCATCGACACGTGGGGCGTCGACTTCGGGTTGCTGGATCGAGCGGGTCACCTGCTGGGCAACCCGGTTCACTATCGCGACCACCGCACTGAGGGAATGCTCGAGGAAGCCTTCCGTCGTGTACCGCGCCAGGAAATCTACGCCCGGACCGGAATCCAGTTCATGCCGATCAATACTCTGTATCAGCTCCTAGCCCTGGTCAGGTCAGGCGATCCTCAGCTCGAAGCGGCACATCGCCTGCTGATGATGCCCGCGCTCATCGCCTACTGGCTGTGCGGCACTCAAGCCGATGAATTCACCGCCGCGACGACGACGCAGTGCTACGACCCGCAAACCGGTGCCTGGGCGACTGACCTACTAGACAGGCTGGACATCCCGAGCCGGATCTTCGGGGAGGTCGTGCAGCCAGGCACTGAGCTGGGGCCGCTCCGCTTGGAGCTCGACCTCGGACCGGTGAAGGTGATCGCCCCCGGCACGCACGACACAGCCTCCGCGGTCGCCGCCGTACCCTTTGACACACAACGGCGTCCCGCCTACATCAGCTCGGGGACATGGTCCCTTGTCGGCCTCGAGATGCCCCATCCGGTGATCAGTTCCGCGGCGCTCGACTCAAACCTCACCAACGAGGGTGGGGTGGCCGGAACATTCCGACTCTTGAAGAACGTGATGGGTCTGTGGCTTCTACAAGAGTGCAGGCGGGCGTGGGCGGCGGGCACAATAGCCGAACTCCCGTATGACGATTTGCTTCGGCTCGCTGAACAGGCGCCGGCCTTTGGGGCGGTCATCGACCCGGATGACGAGCGGCTGCTCCGCCCGGGCGACATGCCTGCCATGCTGTCGACGCTTGCGGCCGAGAACGGGTCGTCGCTCCCGCCCGACCCGGGCAGCGTGACGCGCTGCATCTTTGAGAGCCTCGCGGTGAAATACCGCTGGACGATCGAGCAGCTCGAGCAAGTCACCGCGTCTCACATCGAAGCCATTCACGTCGTCGGCGGTGGTGCAAACAATCGGCTGCTCTGCCAGATGACGGCCGACGCATGCGGGCGGCCGGTCTTCGCCGGCCCTGTCGAGGCAACCGCAATGGGGAACCTCGTGCTCCAAGCGATGACGCTGGGCCTTGTGGCCTCGCTAGATCAGGCCCGTGAGCTGATTCGGCGGTCAGTGTCGGTCGAAACCTTCGAGCCGATGCCCAGTCGTGGCTGGGAGGATGCCTGGCATCGGTCTCACCGAGGTCGGCATGCAGGAGCAGAGAGGAGGTTGGCATGACCGAAGGCGAGCTTCGGGAGCAGCTGGTGCGTTACGCCCGCCAGATGATGACCACGGGCCTGGTCAGAGGAACGTCCGGCAACCTGAGCACCCGACAGCCGGGCGCCGATACCTGTCTCATCACGCCTTCGGGCGTGGACTACGAGACGATGAAGCCGGAGGACGCGGTCCTGGTCGACCTGTCCGGACAGCCTGTTTCTCCAGGCCTCGAGCCCTCCGTCGACACGCCGATCCACGTCGCGATCTATCGCGTCAGACCTGACGTCGGAGGGTGCATTCACACGCACTCGCTTTATGCGGCGGCGTTCTCGACGGTCGGCCGAGAGGTTCCACCCCTCATCACGGAATCGGCCGGTTACCTGGGGGGCGCGGTGCGGGTGCTCGACTACATTCCTCCGGCGAAAACCGACACAGGCGATCTCGTCGCTGCCGGACTCGGAAGGGACCGCGCGGTGCTCCTACCCAATCACGGCGTGTTCGCGGTGGGAGAAACGTTGAAGAAGGCATTTGGCGCGGCCATGGCAGTTGAGGAGAGCGCCAATGTCGCCTTCATCGCCCTTCAGCTGGGCAAACCGGCGCTGGTGCCCGATGCAGAGGTTTCGCGTATGCACGAGTTCATTCACTTCCATTACGGGCAGCGATGATGGCCGGGTCAAACCACTGGCACGAGCTGTCTTTCAACGGACGAACAGCCGTCGTCACCGGCGCCGCTCGCGGAATCGGCCGGGCGGCGGCGCACCGCCTAGCGGGGCTGGGAGCCAGAACAGTTATTTGGGACCTCGATGGTGAGGTCGCGGAGCAAACTGCATCGCAGCTGCGCGACCAGCTGAGCTCGCAGGGCCGGCCGAACAAGGTGGACTGGGCGCAGGTGGATATTTCGGACGCGGACCGTGTCGAGCGCGCGATGAAAGAAGCCGCGTGGGGTGACGGCCTCGACGTGCTCATCAACAACGCGGGCACGACCACAGTCCAACCGACCGAGACCATGCCGCTCGAGGTCTGGGAAAGGACGCTCTTGATCAATCTCAGCGGCACCTTCTACTGCTGCCGAGCGGCGATTCCGTATCTGAAGCGCCGGCCTGGAGCCGCGATCGTGAACATCTCCTCGAGCTCGGCGCTGGTTGGAGGCGGCGGGGGCGGACACTACGCGGCGTCCAAGGCCGGGATCGACGGGCTGACTCGGCACCTGGCGCGCGAGCTGGCGCCGCATGTGAGGGTCAACTCCATCCAGCCTCGCACGATCGAGACCGACCTCTTCCAGGCGCGTTATGCCCATGCACCGCTCGAGCAGGAGAAGCTACTCAGCAAGATCCCCCTCCGACGCCTGGGGCGCCCGGAGGACGTCGCAGACGCGATCGCGTTTTTGGCGTCTGACTGGGCCGGTTACATCACCGGGCAAATCTTACTAATAGACGGCGGCCGCACTTACCAGTGAGCGCAGCCCGCGCTTTGCTGCCGGATCCCTGCTAGCCGACGGCCCCGCGACTCATCCAAGAGTACCGGCAACGCCCGCAGGCGCAGCCGGCGCGCGACCGTTCAGCTTATCCGGGGTATCGAAGCGGCCATATTCCTCACGCTGGCCTCTAGCTCATGGCGCTCACGGTTTGGTGGGTCCGACGGGCAAGCTGAGGGGGGGCTCGCCTCGGGCTTCACGCATCCCTTGAAACTGGGTTCGCAGGAAAGCGGACCACGTCTGCCTTGATCTTAGTGGCGCCGGCCCCAGACCCGATGACCAGGCTTGAGCAATTCGCCGCGAACGCGGACACCTTTGTAAACATGCCTCCCACCAGAGTCTGGGTTTACGCTCTCGCCTTACTCGCGCTGCGCCGGCGAACGATTTCCTGCTCGTAATCCGCATCGAGTCCGAGCGCTGCGTAGGCTGCGCGATAGCCCGCAAGCGCATCAGCGCGCGAGCGAGCGCCGTTCAGCTCATCGCGGTCGATCTGCACCGCCTTGTCCCACACGAATTCCCATTGAATGACACTCCTCCGGACAGCGGCAATCTGATCTTCGGTGTACGGATATAGATCGAAGCCCAGGAGCTCACCGCGCCGACCATAACCGACATCCTGCAGGACCACGGCGAGTTCCAGCGTCTGCATAAAGAAGTTCGTTCCCACGACGTTGTCGTCGTCGAAGCTGCCCCAACCGTCATTGGCGTGTTGGTGACCAAGTTTGCCGTTGGCCGCCAGGAGGTCGGCATACTCGCCGAGCGACTCTCCATTCATTAGGAGATGCTGCCAGTCCATGTTCACTTGCACGTGATCTGTAGGAACGCCCTTCTCCTTGACCTGCTGAATCACGAACAGCGTCATGCCGATGTTGCGCATCAAGATCTTCATGGCCGGCTCGCTGTTCTTGTGCTCGAGAAGAATCTTCACTCCCCGATCGTGTGCATGCTGGGCGATCTCGGCGATCCCATCGATGAACCTGGCCCACGTCTCCGCATATTGGCGCTGAAATGGGTAGTTGTAGCCCTCCGCACCGGGCCAGATGATGAAGCTGGCTCCAATCGAGCTCGCGAGATCGACTCCGCGTTTGTTGGTTTCGATCGCCTCCCGACGAAGATTCTGATCAGGATTGATCAGAGATCCGAGTCGATACCGCGGATTCGGATGGAGTCCTGAAGCCAATACCGGCAGGTTCATGCCGTAGCTGCCGAGGGTCGCGGTTATCGGAGCGAGGTTGTCTTCGTTGATCTCTCCCGGGTAGTGGTACTCCAGGCCATCGACAAGCTCGTGCAGCCCATCCGCCACGCGGCGCGTGCGCGCGACCATGTCCTCGTTCCCGACTTCCGGGTGGTAGCCCGGTGGCACGAAGCGAGTCACGTTGGGCCCGAACGCCCAGATCCCGACTGAATTCCTGAGCACCATCGCGCGATTCGACCTCCAGTTCAAAGAGACGGCATGCGAATCGTGGCACCTAGCGGCCGTCTGGGAGCAAGCCAAATCCGGTCTTGACGGCATGACAACGTATGCGCACAATCGTTGCCATGTTTGCGGCCCGAGGGGGAAAGCCGCTCATCCGCTGCTGGTCTGACCGAGTCGCCTGATGGACGCGCTCCAGATCGACCCCGTCGGTGCGCCTCCCGGTGGACGTCGCTCAGCGATTCGTCTTGGACCTATTGGTGGGATGCCGGATGTCGCCCGAGGATGCCGCGCGGGCCACCGAAGCGATTCTGGCCGCCGACCTGCGCGGCGCTTACACGCACGGTCTCGGGCACGTTGCCTGGTACGTCGGGATGCTCATGACCGGCGGCGTGAATCCTGCCGGCAAACCACGTGTCCTGAAAGCAGGAGGATCGGCGATCGTCGTCGATGGCGACAACTCGCTGGGCCATCTGGCGGTCAGTTACGGGCTCGACTGCGCACTCGCCCAGGCCGCGGTCACAGGCGTCGCCGCCGTCGCTGTCGGCGGATCGAACCACTGTGGAGCGCTCGGTTATTACGCCGCTAGAGCGGCATCGCAGGACATGATTGCGCTCGTCGCCACCAACGCGATGCCGACCATGGCGCCGTGGGGCGGACTCGATCGAATTGTCGGGATCAATCCGATCGCGATCGGGATACCCGCCAGGAAATTGCCACCCATCGTCATCGACACGTCCTTCGGCGCTGTCGCGCGCGCGAAGATCGTTGCCTACGCCAACGAAGGACAGCTGCTCCCCGAAGGCTGGGCCTTCGACGCTTCAGGCAACCCGACCACGGATCCCCGCACCGCTCTCGAAGGCTTGATCGCTCCGATCGGCGACTTCAAAGGAGTCGGGTTGGCGATTGCGTTCGGGATACTCAGCACCCTCCTGTCTGGTGGCGCCTACGGTAGTCAGCTCGGCGACCTAGCCTCTGGCGCAAAACCTGGGCGCGACGGCCAATTCGTGCTGGCCCTCAACATTGCGTTTTTCGAGGACCTTGACAAATTCAAGTCGCGGGTTGATGAGATCGTCGACGAGATTCATCACAGCCGACCCGCGGACAGCGTGAGCCACCTCTTCGTGCCTGGTGAGCAGGCTCACGAGAGGGAACTGCGATACCGGAGGGAAGGCATCCCGGTCTCTGACTCAACATGGCGCAGCCTGCTCGACGCGGCTAAACGTGTCGGGATTGAAACCGAGTCGCTCGAGCGGGCCGCGGTGAGGTCCGAGGGCACGTGAACGAGCCAGAAGTCAACGCACCTCTCACCGCGTCTACGGACCATTCAGTGCCTGCGTCAATCAGAAGGTCGACACTTTCGGACCTCGCCAAGCGCGTGGCGCTCCGGAGCGAGATAGGCGTCTTCACCGCGCTGGTAGTCCTGGTCTCGATCATAGGAGCCTTCAACCCAAACTTCGTCAGCGTCTCTTCGACCAGCAACATCGGCGAACAGGCCGCCCTCTATGGCATGAGCGCGCTAGGAATGGTCTTCCTCCTATCCATGCGCGAGATCGACCTTTCGGTCGGCGCGATCTACGGCCTGACTATCACCGCAGCTGCCTTGCTAATGCGAGCGGGAATTGATCCATGGCTGGCGGCGGTAGCCGGACTTCTGGTCGGCGTGGCGCTTGGGGCCATGAACGGCCTGGCTGCCAATTTTCTGCGGATCCCGACGATCATCGTGACGCTCGGGACACTCTCCATGTTCCGCGGTCTCGACCTAGTGGTCACGCACGGTCAGGCGGTGTCCGGACTGCCGATCAACCATCCCTTCTTCACCGAGCTCGGCGGGACGCCGCTCGGTGTGACCGTCTCGGTCTGGATTTTCGTCATCACCGCTCTCGTGCTGACCGTGGTCTACGGGTCGACCCGCTACGGCTACCTGGTTCGGGCCATCGGTTCGAACGAGGAAGCGGCCCGTTGGTCTGGCATCCCCATCGGTCGAATTCGATTGGTCACGCTCATGCTCGTTGGTGGCCTCAGTGCGCTGTCGGGCATGGCCACCCTTGCCTATTTCCAATCTTCAGACCCACTGCTCGGCAGCGGCTACGAGCTTCAAGCGATCGCGGCTGCCGTCATTGGTGGCACCGGGCTTGGTGGCGGGCGCGGATCCATCATCGGTGCACTGCTGGGCGCTCTCTTGATCGGAGTCATCAGCAGCGGACTCATCCAGTTTGGCGTGAGTGGTGACTGGAGCACATTCCTCACCGGCGCCGTGATCATCCTGGCCGTTGCGCTTGACGGCCTGATAAGGAGGCGGCAATCGAGAGAAATCTGATTCGTCTATTTGTCGGCAGCAATCAACTTGGACAGCACCAGTGGAGGTAATGAATGAAGCGTTCGAACGTTTTTCCGCTCGCCAGGTTGGCTGTTGTCGCCGCCGTACTTCTCAGCGCATGCGGCGGCGGCTCGTCGAACTCTGGCGGGGCTCTGTCGTGCAGTGGGCTCAAGGTCGGCGCAGTGGTCCATTTCCGTGGCCCGTACACCGAGGAGATTCTTGCAGGCACCAAGGCTGCGGCCGACGAGTGCAAGGCCGGCTATCAGGATGCCGGACCTTCTGCAATTGACCCGCCGACCGAGATCAAGGAATTCCAGGACCTCATGCAGACCGGAGTCAAGGCGATCACCACTGTTGCCTACCCTTCCGACATCTGGGTCAAGCCGATCGACAACGCGAACAACGCGGGCGTGCCCGTCGGTACCTACGACGTCGCATCCCCCGCGTCGCTTGAGACGGTTCACGTCGGTCCACGCAACCTCGACATCGGCAAGGCGATGGCGGACGCTTACACCAACACACTCGGCTCGAATGCGAGCACTGCAACCGGTAGCGTGGTGCTCGGCATCTGCTTTCCTGGCCTGGATGTTCTCGAGGCAAGGGTGACTGGCTTCAAGAATGAAATGCAGAAAGTGGCGCCGAAGATGACCATCCTCGGTGCGTTCGACACGACATTCGACCCGGCCAAGAACTACGCAGCGTGGCAGCAGCTCGTTTCAGCGCATCGCGATGCAAAGGCATTCGCTGGAGTCTGCGAGAACGACCTAAACGCGCTCGAGAAGATCAAGGCAAAGGATGCGAGCGCCAAATATTTCATCGAGTCGGTCGGGATCAACGCTGAAGCGCTCCAGGGCATCAAGTCGGGGGTAGGCGGGGCGGCGATCGGCCAGCAGCCATTCCTCCAGGGCTACGTGGCGATGAAGATGCTCTTGCTGAAGGTCGAGGGAAAGGCCAATATCAAGCGTGGCTGGGTCAATACAGGCGTCGAAGTCGTGACCTCCGAGAATGCAGACCAGGTTCTGGCCCGTGAGAACTCGCTGTCGAGTGGACCTTCACAGTCACTTGCGTTCTACAAGAGCACTCTCGACAAGATCTTCGCCGACCCTGCGGCTGCTGTTACATCACTCGGAGACTACGTCTCAACAAGTTGATGGTTGAGGCCCCCGCGTCTCGAGAGCCCCTCTATTCGATCCGGAGCGTGTCCAAGAAATATGGAGGCGTTCAGGCGCTCACCGGGGTGGACTTCGTGGTCCATCCCGGTGAGGTCCACGCCGTCGTCGGTGAAAACGGCGCCGGCAAATCCACGCTGATGAAGATATTCGCGGGCGCCGAGAATCCGGACAGCGGCGGAGCCTGGATCGGTGACAGGCCGCTCAAGCTGCGATCGGCGGGCGACGGCGTCCGCGCCGGAATCGCGATCGTCTTTCAGGAGCTCAGCCTCTATCCCGACCTTGACGTTCTTGCGAACCTGTTCGTGCAGAGCGGACCGACCCGACTCGGAATCCTCGACCGTGGCGCCATGGTGCGTCGTGCGCGAGCGGTTATGGCCGAAATAGGACTAACGGTTTCGCTCGATGCGCCCGTGACCAGCCTGCTGCTAGCCGAGCGTCAGCTGCTCGAGATCTGTAGGGCGCTCCTCACCGAAGCGCAGGTTGTCATCCTCGACGAGCCCAATTCAGCTCTCAACGCGGCCGAAACCGATCGTCTGTTTCGCGTGGTTCGAAAGCTGCGCACCGATGGCGTCGCTGTGGTTTATGTTTCCCATCGCCTCGAGGAGGTTCTTCGGATCGCCGACGTGGTGACGGTGATGCGCAATGGAGCGATCGTCCGCAGTATGAAGGCTTCTGACGCGACCATCGCCGGCCTTGTCGCAGACATGCTTGGCGAGCACCAGCTTGCCGAGAAGGTGATGCCCAGGCGAGGCCGTCCCACGGTCGGCCGGCCGCTGCAGATCACCGATGTCGCGGTCAGCAAACTGCTCGAGCCGATCAGTCTCGAGGTGCGATCCGGCGAAATCCTTGGCCTGGCCGGTCTCGAAGGTTCCGGCGTCCGCACGCTGCTCGATGTTCTTTTTGGAGTCGCAGGTCGATACGAGGGTAGGGTCACACTGCCGGACGGAAGGCCTGGACCGAAGACAACACAAGACGCGGTGCGGGCCGGCATCGCTTATATCCCGCCAGACCGAAAGCGGCTCGGCGGAAGCCTTCAGCAAACCGTGCTGGACAATCTAGTCCAGGTCACCGCGGGTGTGCTCGGCAGGTATGGATTTCTGCTGAAGTCGTCCAGCCTCCGTCGGGACGCACTCTCGCAGGTTCGTGCTCTTCGCATCGGCGCTCCCTCAGTGAACACCCTGCTCGGGCGCCTTTCAGGCGGCAATCAACAGAAAGTCGTGCTCGGCAAGTGGCTGGCTGCTCAGCCGCAAATCGTGATTCTTGACGACCCGACAAGAGGCATCGATGTTGGGGCGAAGCAGGAGTTCTACCGAATCATCAGATCACTGGCGGACGAGGGACGGATCGTCCTCTTTACTTCTTCGGAACTCCCCGAGTTCGGCTTGCTTTGTGATGCCGTCGCTGTCTTCTACAAGGGCCGCCACGTCGGAACATATGCGGCCGAGGAGGTTTACGTGCACAAGCTCTTAGAAGCCATCAACACAGGGAAGCTGCAGTGATCTTCGCCGAAGGGCTCGCCTCTCCCGAGACCCCGGTCTTCATGGCCGACGCAAGCCTATTGGTGGTCGAGACCGCCGTCACTCGCGGGACGGTGACTTTAATCTCTGCGGACGGCCGGGTCGCGCGTCCAATCGCTCACACAGGGCGCCCAAACGGTCTTGCTCTGGCGCAGGACCAGCGCGTCTGGGTCGCGGAATCGTTGAAGCCATCCCTTGTGCGGGCGACATTTGACGGCGCCACGGATGTCATGGCCACCGAGTCCTCAGCCGGACCGTTTCTTTTTCCGAACGACCTGTGCTTTGACAGCGAAGGCTGGCTCTACATGACTGACTCCGGCTTCATCTTCGAGGAGCTCGTGCAAGGCGGCAAGGTTCGAGACGATTTCGCAACCATGAAGTACGACGGCAAGCTGTATCGATTCAATATCAGGACCATGGAGATCGCGGTGCTGGATACCGGATTGCAGTTCGCCAACGGAGTGGTCCTCGGACCCGACGGCGAGCTGTATGTGAATGAAACGTTGACGGGCCTGGTTTGGCGATACCAACCTCGGGGTAACGGAGCGTTTTCGGACAGGAGGCGCTTCGGTGCCGTGTTCAACGATCCATCAACCGAGCGCCTATCGGGTCCCGACGGCATGGCGGTCGCTGTCGACGGGAGCGTCTACGCGGCGATCTGGGGAAGAGGCGAGGTCACGGTCCAGGATTCCTCGGGCCGGGTGATCGATCGCATCAGGACGGCGGGCAACCGGCCGAGCAACATCGCCTTCGGACCGGATAGTGAGAAGGCCATCTATGTCACCGAGCAGGAACTCGGCATCGTCGAACGCTTCGACGTTCCGACGTCGGGCTGCCCCGTCTATGTAGGTCCGGCTCTCGCATCAATGCAGGGCTGAATGTCGGGGTCCATGTCGAGCCGGGGCGTCCTGGTTGGCCTCGACGTGGGCACGAACGGCGCTCGAGCCGTAGCCGTCGACCTGATCGGTACGGTTCGAGCGGACGCAGCCGCGGGCTATCCGCTCATGACGCCTCGCGCAGGTTGGGCTGAACAACATCCACAGGACTGGTGGCGCGCTTGTCAGAAGGTGCTT
>Ga0207684_10005604_pt1 | contig 11549 bp, 9 predicted proteins | sample KBSK5501metaG_FD_184342 | JGI IMG/M metagenome (GOLD analysis project Ga0207684, IMG submission 184342) | Corn, switchgrass and miscanthus rhizosphere microbial communities from Kellogg Biological Station, Michigan, USA - KBS K5-50-1 metaG... | ecosystem: Host-associated > Plants > Roots >... | reverse complement strand
GTGCGAAGCGCCAGCCTTGACGCGGCCAAATCGATCAGCGATCTCGCTGCGACAAGATCACAGTTGCTCATTCGATCACCTCGTCGGCGCGCAACAGGAATGACTCCGGGATTGTCAGCCCGAGTGCCTTGGCGGTTGTGAGATTGATGACGAGATCGAACTTAGTCGCCTGCTCGACCGGAATTTCGCCCGGCTTCGCCCCGCGAAGAATCTTGTCGACATAATCGGCCGCGCGTCGATACAGGTCCGGTTGGTTTGGTCCATAGGACATCAGGCCTGCCGCTTCGACCGCTTCCCGAGAACCGTGCATCGTCGGCAGTCGGGCGGCCAGCGCCAAGGTATTGATGCGAATGCGGTGGGTATGCACGAGCGGGTCGATACAGACATAAAGTGCATCCGCGCGGCCCTTGAGTGTCTCGAAGGCGGGCGCGATATCTTCGCCTCGCCGGATTTCTGATGTGACGACCTCAAGGCCGAGCGGACGGGCCGTTGTTTGGACCTCGCGCATATCCAGCACGACGGCGGGACCGTCGACGTTGGCCAAGATCGCCAACCGGCGGAGACCGGGGACAAACTCGCGCAAAAGTTCAAGTCGCTTGGCCGCAACGTCGGTTTGCTGCATCGACAGGCCGGTGACGTTGCCACCCGGCCGCGCCAAGCTCGCGACCAGACCGGTTCCAACCGGGTCGCCCGCTGCTGCGAAAACTATCGGGATGACCGACGTCGCCTGCTTGGCAGCCATGATTGCCGCAGTTGCTGATGTGACAATGACATCAACCTTGCGCCGGACGAACTCGGCTGCGATTTCGTCGAAGCGCTCAGTGCGACTTTCCGCCCAGCGATACTCGATTGCGACGGTACGACCCTCGATCCAGCCGAGCTCATGCAACCGCCGCACCAAGGCGGCAACCCATTGGCCATGGGATGAAGGCGTACCCGCAACAAGGAACCCGATGGTCGGCATCTTCGCCGGCTGCTGCGCCTGCGCCGCGAGCGGCCACGCCGCCGCCGCGCCGCCAAGCGCCACTAAGAATTTTCGTCGTCCGATGTGGCTTGCCATGTGACCCTCCAGTTGGGGGTCATTCATGCAATGGAGGGATGATACCACGCTTCCATCGCGTGGTCAGTGACTAAGGGCGATAGGCAAGTCCTATGGATGCTCCCGAAAATCGCTTGCGGTCAAAATCGGTCTTTGCGGTGATGTCCGCTGCATGACTGCTTTTCCACCAAGAACAGACATTCGCCGGCACGCATAGAACGTCCGTTTCGTGCCACAACCGGACTCATGCACCGCAGCAAAGGAAATACCAGCGAGTGCCCCGTCAATTGCGTCCCGTTTGAGATCGCGCTTCGAGAGCTGCGATCTGACCATCAAACCACGCAAGATCCTCCCGCCATTGCGAATTGCTTGGTGCGAGGGCGACCAGCCGCGTCATTATTTCGCGTCCTTTGCCGAACTCGACCGACGCTTCGGCGACTTCGCCACGTTTTAGGTGCACCAGAGCAAATCTGGAATAGCTGATGGCGAGATCGCGCTGCCAGGCGGCATTGCTGGGCTCGGCCTTGGCCAGGCGCTCTCTGATGGCGAGGTTCTCGCGATAGGCTTGCAGCGCCTCAGTCAGATTGCCTTGCACCAGCAGCACGTTGCCCATCCCCTCATAGGAGACCGAGAGATTGCGCTGCCAGACAGCATTGGCGGGGTCGGCCTTGGTCAGGCGCTCTGTGATGGCGATGCTCTCGCGGTAGGCTTGCAGCGCTTCGGTGAGATTGCCTTGTTGCCCTAGCACGAGGCCAATCCTCTCATAGGAGAGCGCGAGATCGTGCTGCCAGCCGGCATTGCCAGGGTCTGCCTTGGCCAGGCGCTCTGTGATGGCGAGGCAGTCGCGATAGGCTTGCAGCGCCTCGGTCAGATTGCCTTGCACCACCAGCACGTCGCCGACCTTGTCCAGGGAGAACCAGAGATTGCGCTGCCAGCCGGCATTGCCGGGGTCTGCCTTAGCCAGGCGCTCTCTGATGGCGAGGCTCTCGCGGTAGGCTCGCAGCGCTTCGATGAGATTGCCTTGCGCCACCAGCACGTCGCCCAGATTATTGTAGGAGCCCGAGAGATCGCGCTGCCCGCCGGCATTGCTGGGGTCGGCCTTGGCCAGGCGCTCTGTAATGGCGAGGCTGTCGCGGTAGGCTTGCAGCGCCTCGGTCAGATTGCCTTGCTCCACCAGCACGTCGCCGACCTTGTTGTAGGAGACCGAGAGATCGCGCTGCAAGTCGGCATTGCCGGGGTAGGCCTTGGCCAGGCGCTCTGTGTTGGCGAGGTCGTCGCGATAGATTTGCAGCGCCTCGGTCAGATTGCCTTGCTCCACCAGCACGTCGCCGACCTTGTCCTGCAAGACCGAGAGATCGCGCTGCAAGACAGCATTGCCCGAGTAAGGCTTGAGCAGGCGCTCTCTGATGGCGAGGCCGTCGCCGTAGGCTTGCAGCGCCTCGGTCAGATTGCCTTGCGCCACCAGCACGTCGCCGATCCTCTCATAGTCGACCGAGAGATTGCGCTGCAAGCCGGCGTGGTCGGGATAGACCAAAGCCAGGCGCTCTATGATGGCGAGGCTGTCGCGGTAGGCTCGCAGGGCCTCGCTCAGATTGCCTCGCGCCTTCAGCACATCCCCGACCTCGATATAGGCAGCGGACAAATCTGATTGATAAGTGCTGTCATCCGGCTTCTCGGCTGCAAGCCCGGCGAGCAGACGATATGCTTCGTTCGCGCGAGCGAATTGCTTGTCGGTGTCTCCGAGGATTTCGTAATTGCGCGCGAACTGGATCAGCATCAATGCCTTGCGGTAACGCAATTCCGGCGTCGGTCGGCCGAACTGGGCCATGTCGTCGAACAGGCCTTCGGCCTTAACAAGCAGGCTCAGCGTTGCGGCGCGCGGCACGTTATATTTCTCCGCTTGAGCCACAGCCTCGTCGATGATCTCGGTCGCGCGCTTGAGCGTGGCATTGAGGAATGCCTCGTTGGTCTTGAGCTGCTGCCAGGCATAGGCAGCGCTTCCGCTTGCCGCGACGGCGAACAGAAGAAAAACGCCCGCCAGCGCCGCCCAGAACCGGTTGCGTCGGCGCCGCGCCCGATCCGCGCGCCTCACAATCTCGTCAAGACGGAGGCCAAGGAGCCCCGCCACCACCTTCTGCTTAGCAATCTCCCTGCCGTCGCCTTGCGGACGCGCGTCGGCCGCAATCGGCTCCTCGCCCTCGTCGGTGATGTGTCCATCCGCCCCGACTTTGTATTGCAGCGCCCGCGGAAAGCATTCGCGCGCGGGATCGCCTGGCTCGCCGCCGACGATCACCGGGATCACGCGCTCGGCGCGCGCCAACATCTTGAAGCGGCGCACTTCCTCGTTGACGTACTTGCTTTGGGCCGCGCTTGGCGAGCAAATGATGATGAGGAAGTTCGAGGCTTCGAGCGCGGCAATGGTTTGCGCGGTGAGCGAATGTCCTGCCGAAAAGTCCTCGCGGTCACGAAAGATCGGCCTCAACGTCTTCGGCACCGGACCGGCCGGCGTGTCGCGCCCGACCAAATCCTTATCGACGCGATAACCTTCGAGCGCGGCATGTAGCCATTTGCCCCACGCCTTGTCGCGGTGACTGTAGCTCAGGAAAGCGCGATATTTAAACGGGATGGGCTCGATGATCCGCTCCTTCGTTTGGTACACACCGAAGGACGATTTAAGTCTCTAATTTTGCAAGACCCGTGCTGTCACGGCATAAAACTTCATTTGGCCGGCATACTCAAGCTGGTCAGCGCAGGCCGAGGCTCGGCTATCGGGATTAACTGCGCTGCTTCTCACATCACTGTAGAGAATGCCCGCACTGTAGAGAATGCCCGCGTTGTGCATCACAGCAAATTTTGACCGGCCGATATCGCAGTTGGGTCACACTCGGTCATTTGGCGATGTCGGCTCAATGTCCGGTTTGCCCCCGATAGCCGACATTGCTCGACAATTCTTAGAGCAGGTCGGTGGGCGGTCAGTCGGCTAAGGAGCCAAGTCGAGGCCAAGCCGATGGGGCGTGCTAAGCTCTACTAGCGGACCACGGCGCACCGAGTAGATGGCCGTGGGGGTCCGTAGCTCTTCCAGCATGTGGTCGAGCTTGCGCTCGATCTCGTCCAGGCGCCGGAGGATCAGGGCGTTTGCACAACCTGGCAGCCGTTAGTCAAGCCGATCCCAAGTTTGGCGACAGTTGAGGACTCGCATCCAGGATGCTTGCTCAATAAGCGGTGGCTGCTCGCATCTGGCTCGGCGTCTTTCCCGTCCAGCGCTTGTATGCATGCGTGAATGCGCTCACGTCATTAAAACCGAGTAGCCATGCAATCTTTGATACGTGCAGCTTGCGGTCATCGAGGTAACGAACTGCTAGATTGCGCCGCAGTTGCTGGAGTATCTCAGTGAAGTTCAACCTTTCGTCCGAAAGCTTTCGTGCAAGCGTCCTCTCGCTCATTCCCAGGCTGCGAGCAACATTTTCTGCTAGCACTCTTCCATGAGGAAGCATTGTCGAGATCGCGTTCTCAACGCTCGTGCGCAACTGGCCCTTATCACCTCTTCTGTCGGCTAGCGCCGCCTCGCAATATTTCAGAAGAAGGTCATTGAGATAAGGATCAGAGTGAATAAGCGGCAAGTCACGTGCGTCAAGTTTCAAAGCAAGCTCGTCTGTGTCGGCGCCGAACTCCACTCTCGTTCCGACAAATCGCGCCATTTCGGAGGTGCTTCCCGATCGATGATGCGCAATCGAGAAGTGTTGCGGTACGATGTTTTGCCCCGTCAGCAGGCGGCAAATTCGTAATACACCAAACATGCAAAATTCAATTTGATGTCTGTCTGAGTGCCGAGGCACGCCAGAGTAACTCAGGTTGATAACGAGCCTGTTTCCCTCTCGATATCCGACCACGAGGGACTCGTTGGTAATCCTGCTGTATCGAGCAACCCGCCTCAATCCATCACCTAAGGTCTGCGACGACGCCATGACGTAATAAAGCAACCCGATTTCGCGCGGATCATGATCGCGAGCCAGCGTGAAGCCAAGACAGTCATCCTTCAAAGCGATCGCTGCCTCGTCCAACAGCCTGATTTGACTTTGCACGCTCAGTCGCTGTTCCGGGTCGGCGATCAGCTCCGGCGTCAGGCCCACACGCCTAAGCAGAGGCGCTACCGGCACGCCGACGCTTTCGAGGCGCGCGACAGCCAGGCGGGAAAGGCCCCCTCCCGCCATCGGGATTGAAGCCAAACCCTGTTCAGAATTCGGGGCTGAAGAACTTCGATTGCTCATCCTCGAGCCCTCAGCAGGGGCGATTGCCACCATCATGGCTGCGACGAACAAATGTTTGGCGCAGAGTAACAAGTCCGGCGCGGGGGGCAAAGCGACTAATACCGCCGCACCAGCAAGAGGCGCGTCTAGTTGTTTGGCACATGACCGTCACCTCCTTTACCAATGTCAAGGTCTCGATTTACAACGACGACGCAACGCTCTTTTGCCTGTCTTGGGAGCATGACGGCGCTCACTATCATGTGTGGATTGATCGCCATACGTACACGATAGAACCGGACCCAACCTACAGGCAGCCAACGCTCTACAAAAACCCTCCGCAGAACCTGCGTGTCGGCACGGACGGCTATTTTCGTACGCGCAAGCTCGATGCCCGCAAGCATGGCATCGTCGACACCGTGCTCGCCCACGCCAAGCGCGCCGGGCTATTCGAAGCCGCCATCGCCAAGGTCAAAGCACGCGAATGACTAAGCCGACGGGCATGCTGGCCTCTGGCACCGACGAACAAATGTTTGGCGAAAAGTAACAAGTCCGGCACGGGGCGCGAAGCGACTAAGGAGCGTGAATCGATATACATCGAGCACTAAGCACAAGAAGGCATCGACCATGAAACTCGTTCCGCCCGACACCCGTCTTAAGGATTACAAGAAGCGCCGCAGTGCGTTCCTCGAGGAGCTGATCGCATCAACGCCGAACGTGAGCGTGCGCACTAAAGAGTTCCGGCGATGGATCGACGAAAACTCACCTCATGGCGACAATGACGAAGTCTAAGACAAGACCTCGTTGTCCGCGCTGCAAGTTGCGAGTATCCAAGCGCAGTCCGGTCGTCTGTCCAAATGATGCTGAGATTAGCTGCCTCTGTTGCGACCATTGCCGACGGGAGTGCACGCTCGATGCCAAGAGATCGCAATTGAAGCGTTCATGATTGCGCTCGCCGCGGATGCGCCGCCGGGCGATCATCGAATGCCGCGAGCGCGCGCGAGTATCCGCAGTTCAGTGCCGCGTTCGAAGTCGCGCTGGGCTCGCTCAGCGCGCATGAGCGAGCATTCACGCTGCCAGCGATGCGAGCCTGATCTCGACCTTGCGTTCCACCTCCACGCGACGGTCACAATGAAGCGACGGAGCGGTGAACAAATCTTTGGCGAGAAATAACAAGTCCCGTATGGGGCGCGAAGCGACCAACAGGAGAGCTAGATGGTCGCGCTCCGGCCTCTGTCGGCGCACTTCCACACCAGATCAAAAGAGAGGGCAATGAGACAGTCCAATATGACGCTGCTTGGAGTTCTGATCGCGGTCATCATCGTCCTCGCGAGTGATCAGACACGCGCCGAGCCGCAGACTCGTGCCAATCCCAGCGACATCCCTCACTCTTACGCCCAATGCAAAATCAAGGTAGCGTGATAACGAAGAATGCGCTGCCTGTTTGTAACTATTCTTCCTCAGAGAAGAAGTCCTCGTCGACGCGCTTGAACTCAACGGTGCGACTGACCCGCACTCCCACGTTGTGTTCGAGTAGGAGATCGGCAAGCCGCTTACCATCGATCAGAATTACACGCTGCGAAAGGTGCTTCGCGAACTCGAGCGCCTGATGGCTGAAGGTCGAGGTTGTAACGAAAACACCCTTCGTTGCCCCAAGGCCGACGAGGCTACCGACAAAAGCCTGGACTTCCGGACGGCCGACAGAATTGCCCTGCGCGTATCGCTTCGCTTGAACATAGACGCGATCGAGCCCTAAGTGGTCCGCGTTGATTACGCCATCGACACCACCGTCGCCAGTTCGGCCGAGCTGCTTAGCCGCGTCGCGATGGGAACCGCCATAGCGCATCGCTACTAAGAGATCGACGATCAACTTTTCGAAGAAACTAGGACTGTTATCGAGAATGCGCTGTATGAGTTCGCCGCGTACGGCCGTCTGCACTGCGATATACGCCTGCTCAATCTGCTCTTCCGGCGTCGTTGTCGAGGCAACTGCCGATGCGACAACGGATGTATCAGGCAACGCTCCGGCAGTTCCTTCACCACTGCCGCCCTGATAAAAATCCTCAAAGGTCGGATACTGACGCAAGAGTGCAATATCGATGTGGTTCGGATTTTGCGCCAGAAGGGCGCGCCCCGCATCGGTGGCAACGAAGCGCCCCCGGCGAGGCGAGGTGATAAGGCCCGCCTTGCCCATGTAAAACTTTGCCCAATGAATACGGTTTTGCAGCATTCTCTGTCGGCCGCTTGGGAGCATCTGATCGCGTTCCGGCTGCGTCAGCCCGAACTCGTCCGCGATGTGAGTCTCAACATCGGGGACACGTGTCTCACCGTGCGCCGCGTGTTTCAGCACGGGCAGCATAAGGGCTTGGAAGTCGGGGACCGGCATAAGAGTTCGTCAAATCGCAAAAAAGGTTGCGTTGCGTTTTTGGCTGCGCAAGACCATTGAGGTTTATTCGAGCGCCTCTTACAACCTTGCAAGCGCCGGTTCCATCGAGCACGGCGGGCTCTTGCCCCGGCGCTTATCCGACCGCTAGCCAGAGGGCGAGGGGAGGCGGTCCCGGTCTTTTAGTCCCACTGACCAGGCCGCTTGCGCGCGTCTGAACCGACGAGCGTCTAGTTGATCGCCAGCGGCCCCCGGCGCAGCAACGTGTAGCCGTTCAGCTCGACTATTCACGCTGCCCATAGGCCGCCGGGGATCGTTCTGAATCGGGGCTTATCGTCGGCTACGGTGCGGGTCCGCACCCAAGACCCCGGCGGCTGATGAAGCACGCGGTCGCCGAGGTCTTTTTGTTTGCTCCATCGGCCCCGACGCTTTTAGCGTCGATTGCAATTGATTTATTTACACTTTTGTTTTCACCCCCGACGCTTTTAGCGTCGGTCGCTGCGCGCGCGACTGTTGACGCTTCAACCGTGCGCCATTTTCAACTGAAGAGATAGCTAAGAGATAGCTCGAAGATATTTGTAAACCGGGGGGATACCTTGACTTTGAAAAGGGGCCTGCTGCCGCGGCGCGCACGTGCCACCCAATTCGTTAGGAAATCTACGACTAGCGTTGATGCAAATTCCAGCGTTATAGTTATGCTCATGGAATCAAAACAACAACTGATTAGGCGCGCACGAATTTATGACGCGCAAGAGCGCGAGAGTGACTACGGCATCGGTCGCCCTGGCGGGCCGCTGGGCTTTTTGAAACGCGCGCCACCGGCCACAGGCAACGCCGCCAAGCTACGCAGATTACGCAAGCTTCATCCTAATCTTCATGCCAAATGCATGGCTGGTGAAATTACCGTCAGTGGAGCGGCAGAAATGGCTGGTTTCAACAGGCCGGGACCCAAACCAAAGGGTCATAAGATCATGTCACTCTCGGAGCGTTGGGAGGCTGGCCTGCTGGGGGCGAACGAGGCGCGACAGCTTGAGACGAAGTGGCGCGAAGAGTTTTTCCGCTCGCTCGCACCCGGTTTCACCTTTGACGACGGTGTGCGCGGAACGCTCGTCGGCCGAGCGGCGCACATCGCGCACCTTGTGGACCAGGGCATTCCCGCATCATTTTGTGAGTATTTGGCGGCAGGCGATGACGCAGCGTAGCACCACCATCAATTCGGAGCACAAAACATGGGTAAGCCACCGCCATTCTCGCTGCCCATAGAGTTGACGCGCTATCTAAGCCAATACATGAAACTTACCGACGTGCTCGCCGCGCAGCTAATCACGCCGAACGACAAGCGCGAGCGCATTGATGTGTGGATCAGTTACGTTCCAAGGCTCAAATCGTTTACCGCACACAGGGATGGCCTCGACGGCGAGATTCGTGCATCGAGCCTGAGCGATCTGTGTACGAAGATCGCAGCGATGTGGCCGGAGGCCGAAATCATGCTCCACCTGTCTAAGGTGGCCAGGGCCGAGGACACCGCACGCAGGAGAGGCACGCCACGGGCGGAGGGCTGGCATTAGTTGTGCTCAGTGCACCATCGGTCGCGCGCCGCGCGGCTTGACCGCTCTCCGGTAGGCACAGGGGGGAAGCACGACAACTCCTGCCGCTCCCTTCGCTCCTTCGCTGTTTTTCACGAAGGGAGCGCGAAGGGAGCGCTCCCTTCGTGCCCTCTTCGCGAAGGGAGCGCACTTTCCCGAAGGGAGCGGTTAAGTTGTCGTCTAATTTTGATGTGCAAAAGGATACCGGAGATAGTTTTTTTATCGAGGCGCTAATCGGAGGTTTAGAACGGAGGCTCGGGCAAAGACCACATCCACCCCCCCTCGAACCCCGACTTATCTGACTGCACGCATAGTTTCTCCTTCATTCTTTTCAGCTGGTCGAGGCTAATACCGCGCAGCGCGGCCCGCTCCTCGACCTTTTTCTGTGGCACAGGTCCATTGGCCAGCGTGTCTTCGAGGAAGGCCCGAACGTCTGGGCCTTTGTCTCTCGGGGCCTTGCTGCTCGCGCTCGCGAGCGCCTGATCAGCCGTCAGGTCTAGAGGCGTCGCGTCCCAAACGACATAGGGCGATGCAATGTTCTCGTTGGTCGTCGCGTCCTGGGCTACTACAACTTCTTCGATTGTGTAGGCAAGCGTCGGCATCTTTTTGAACACGTTGGTTTTGGGGTTCGTGAACAAGTAGCGGCCGGTTGTTACAACCTTGCCCTCCTCGTCGTGCACGGGTTTGCCGTCTTCGTCACGCTCAATTTCTTCGAGGCAAAGATGCCCAACGCGCCCCGCCGCGATGAATGCTTGCGAGCCGATGAAATGGTCAATCGCGCGCTGGCTTTGATATTTGGGTGGATGGGTGACGGCTGATATTGCGACGTTCATTCGCTCGGCGAGGTCAGCGAGCGGGCCAAGTTGGCCACGCACGTCAGTTGCTCGATGGCTGTCCACCTTGCCCATGAAGGCGGTGATTGGGTCGATGGCAACCATACCGACATTTCCAACGTCTTTGATCACTTGGGTAAGCGTCTCGATGTCTTCACCGAGCAAGAACATTCGCTGCTTCTTATCCCGCTTGATCTTTTTGAGGAAGCAGATGCGGCTCAAGTCGGCATTGGCCGCAATAAGTCGCGGGATGATCTCTTGATCGAGTGAGTCTTCGACTGTGACCAAAATGACGTTGGCGGGTTCCCTTTTTCCAGGATAACCGTCAGGCCAAATGCAGCCCGTCGAGACGCGGGCTGCGTAGCTTAACTGGACTTGTGATTTGCCCAAGCCGGGTATGCCGGTCAACAACTCCATTGCGCCGCGTAACAGATGGCCTTTCCAGAGCCAATCTTTCGCGCGAGGGATAACGTCTTTCGCCCAGATCAACTCGTATTGGCGTGCATGGTGGCCGCCGTCATCGGGCGTGCCCGGCCGATTAGGTTCCTCGCTCTTGTCCCAATCGGGTTGCGCCTGGTTGGCGTGCCAAAACACCGTGGCGATTGAGTAAGGATATTTCTTTTTGACAATGCTCTTCCATTGCCCATCCATCTCGCCTTCTTTGTATTTCTCTTTGGCTTTGCTTGACCATTCATTCCAGAGCTTAAAACCCGCCTCGTCCCCAAGCTGGGTGTACAGGGCACAGCCAATATTGATCCAAGGTTTACGCTCGATGTCTGGGTCAATCACGCTGAGCGCGGCCACAATGCGCTCAAAGGGAACCGATGGGTCAGACGGCGCTGGCTCGCCATCTGGCGCGTTGTTGTTGTGCTCTTGAATTAGGGCCACAAGCCAGTCAGGCGGCTCAGCCGGGTCGGCAAGCGGCCTGTTCCACATGTACCTAGCGCCGCGCCCGAACTGGGGAGCTGTACAGAACGATGGTGGTAGGACGATATAACCACCATCAGCTTTGATCTCAACACCAGGGGCAATTTGATCGAGCACAACACAGCGCAGACCGTAACGGTGGCGGAAGATATGATGCTCACCTGTGCTCGGTGTCGTGCTCGATAAGGTCAGCGGCACTCCACCGTGCTCGGCCGCGAGCTTCTTCCAGGTGGCCACGCCGTCTTTGCCAGCTTCCTTGCGGTCGAGATCAACGGCAAAGATGCCACTGAGCAGGCCAGTCGGGGTCGCAATCATCGCGGTCGGGGTTCGTTTCCACCAACGTTTAATTTGATCTTCGTCGCAGGTGGCATCGTGAAAGCCATGGCCGCCGTATGGTCTCTTGTTTTGGGGATTGACTGGGAACACTGGCAAACCGAGGTTGGCATAGAGCAGTGCACCCTCCAACATTGAGGAAATAGTTGCGGGAAGAACGAGGAACGGCTTGCCTTTGCCATTCGCCGAGGGTGATACTTCTTC
>Ga0207684_10005603_pt1 | contig 11553 bp, 9 predicted proteins | sample KBSK5501metaG_FD_184342 | JGI IMG/M metagenome (GOLD analysis project Ga0207684, IMG submission 184342) | Corn, switchgrass and miscanthus rhizosphere microbial communities from Kellogg Biological Station, Michigan, USA - KBS K5-50-1 metaG... | ecosystem: Host-associated > Plants > Roots >... | reverse complement strand
GGTGATCTCGTTCGCCGATGCGCCGGGCGCGACGCCATTCGAGGCGCTGCTGCGATCCGGCTCCCTGCGGGCGGCCGGCGGCCGCCGCAGCGACCCGGCCCTGCTGCCCTATGTGCGACGGCCGGACGGCACGCTGAGCCCGGTAGCGCTGACCCAGCGGGAACTGGCCGCCGAGCTTGACAGGCTTGCCGTGCTGGCGGAAATCACCGAGCAGGACGTGGTGGTCGCCTCGCCGCCGGCGGGCGACGGGCGGGTCTACGCGACCCTGCTCGACCACGCGCTGCTCAGCGGCGCCACGGTGGTGGCCGCGACGGTCGGCGCGCTGGCGGCTACCGTGGCGGCCTGGCAGGCGACCGTGGCGATCGTGCCGAGTTCCAGGGACGCCGGCCCGGCCGGGTCACTGCGCGTGCTCGCCGTCGCCCCCTGACGCCCCGACGTCGGGCGGGCGGTTCTCATAGGGCGTGCTGAGCACGATCGTGGTGCGGGTGGATACGCTCGCCGCCGCGCGGATCTGCTGGAGCAGGTCCTCCAGCGCGGCCGGCGAAGCGACCCGCACCTTGAGTATGTAGTTCTCCTCGCCCGCTACGCTGTGGCAGGCCTCGATCGCCCGCAGGTGCGCGAGCCGAGCCGGGGCGTCATCCGGCGCGGCCGGATCGAAGGGCTTGATGGAGACGAACGCGGTCAGCGGCAGGCCTGCGTCACCGGGATCGATCAGCGCGGCGTATCCCCTGATCACGCCGCGCTGCTCCAGCCGCCGGACGCGCTGCTGGGCGGCCGATACGGACAGTCCGGTCTGCCTGGCCAGCTCGGTGAAGCTCATCCTGCCGTCCCGGGCCAGCAGGGCGACAATCCTGCGGTTGATCTCTTCCAACCCCGTCAAGGTAACCTGCCGGCCGCCGCTTGCTCCCGGGTCAGTGCCCGGCCGATCACCATCCGCTGGACCTGGTTGGTGCCCTCCACGATCTGCAGGGCCTTGGCCTCGCGCAGGTACCGCTCGGCCGGGAAGTCCTCGACATAGCCGTATCCGCCGAGCACCTGCACCGCGTCGGTGCTGACCCGCATGGCCGCGTCGCTGGCGAACAGCTTGGCCATCGCGGCCTGCGGGCCGTACGGCAGCCCGGCATCCTTGCGCCTGGCCGCGGCGAGGTAAAGGGCGCGGGCCGCCTCCACGGCCGTGGCCATGTCCGCGAGCAGGAAGGATACGCCCTGAAAGTCGGCGATGCGCCGCCCGAACTGGCGCCTTTCGCGCGCGTAGCCGACCGCGGCATCCAGCGCGGCCTGGGCCAGGCCGGTGGCGCAGGCGGCGATGCCAAGCCGGCCGGCGGCCAGCGCGGCGAGCGCGAGGGCGAAGCCGCCGCCTTCCTCGCCCACCAGGTGATCGGCCGGCACCCTGGCCGCATCGAAGATCATCTGAGCGGTCACCGACGCCCGCATGCCCATCTTGTGCTCCGCCCGGGCCGCCGAGACTCCCGGCGTTCCGGCCGGGATGTGCAGGCAGCTGATTCCGCGGGCCGCGCCGGGCTGGTCGGGATCACCGGAGGTGCGGGCGAACAGCGTGTAGAAATCGGCACGCCCGGCGTGCGTGATCCAGGCCTTCACGCCGTCGATCACGTAGTCAGCGCCATCCGCGATAGCGCGGGTCCGCAACGCGGCCGCGTCCGAGCCGCTCTGCGGCTCGGACAGGCAGTACGCGCCGAGCATGCTGCCGCCGAGCAGCTCGGGAAGCCAGGTTTGCTGCTGCTGCCTGCTGCCCGCTACGGCCAGCGGGAAGCAGGCCAGGGTGTGCACGCTCAGCCCGAGGCCGACGGTGAGCCATGCGCCGGCGAGCTCCTCGACGACCTGCAGGTACACCTCGTAGGACTGGCCGCCGCCACCTGCCCGTTCCGGGTACGGCAGGCCGAGCAGGCCGATGCCGCCGAGCGTCCGGAACAGCTCACGGGGGAAAACCCCGTCGCGCTCGGCCGCGGCAGCTGCCGGGCGCAGCTCCTTGTCCGCCAGCTCGGCGGCGAGCCCGAAGAGCTCTCTGGTCTGGTCGTCCGCGTAGACCCGCTGCGCCAGGCCCATCAGGCCTCGACCACGACGAGCTCGCGGGTCCCGCTGTTCAGCCTGATGCCGCCGTCCTCACCGCACACCACGATGTCCTCGATCCTGGCGCCGTGCCCGCCAGGGTAGATCCCCGGCTCGATGGAGAACGCCATCCCAGGCTCAAGCGGCTCCTTGTTGCCAGCCACGATGTAGGGGTCTTCGTGGCATTCCAGGCCGATGCCGTGGCCGGTCCTGTGGATGAAATGCTCGCCGTAGCCGGCCGCGGTGATCGGCTCGCGCGCGGCGGCATCCACCGCCTCGGCGCTGACCCCGGGCCGGACCGCGGCGCAGGCAGCCTCCTGTGCGTCCTTCAGCACCTGGTAGTACGCGGCGAAGCCGGGCGGCGGGGCGCCGATCGCGTAGGTGCGCGTGCAGTCCGAGCAGTAGCCGCTCGGCATGGTGCCGCCGATGTCGACCACGACCGCATCGCCGGGGACGAGCGCGCGGTCGGACGCGCCGTGATGCGGGCTGGCGGCGTTGGGCCCGGAGGCCACGATCGTGAAGTCAGCGCGGGCATGCCCTTCGGCGACGATCGCGTCCGCGATGTCGGCGGCCACTTCCCGCTCCGTCCGCCCCGGCTGCAGCCAGCCGGGCACGCGGGCATGCACCCGGTCGATGGCGTCGGCCGCCTCGCCGAGCGCAGCGACCTCGGCGGCACTCTTGCGGATACGCAGGCCGCGCAGTGCGGCGCTAGCCAGGCCCTGCCGGGCGGCAGGCAGCACGGCCCGCAGCCGGAGCGTCATCAGCGCCCACATCCGGTCCGCGAGGCCGACCGCGCTGACCTCGCCGAGCCTGCGCGCGACGAGCGAGTACGGATCCTCGGTCTCGTCCCAGGCAATGATGTCGAGCCCGATATCGCCCGCCGGGGACGCCAGCGCGGCAGCCAGCTCAAGCCTGGGCACCACCAGGAAAGGCGGCCGATCAGCCGGCACCGCCAGGCAGGTCAGCCGTTCCAGTTGCGGGGCGTCATAGCCAATCACGTACCGCAAATCTGGCCCGGGAGTAAGGAGCAACGCGCCGTAACCGGCCTCCCTGGCTGCTATTGCCGCTCTGTCCAGGCGATCCGCCGGATAGAGCGCGGTCCGAGCCTGGTCGTTTTCCATCGCGGCCTCCCAGCCCCGTGCGCTGCCCTTTCCTGCTGCGCATTCTCTCATCATGCGGAATTGGGACTGCATCTAGACAGGGAAGAGTCCGATGCCTCACGCTAGGTGCACGAACGTATACCAGATGTGAAACAAGATGACTTCTGAGACTGTTGAGGTTCCGGCTAGCCGCCCTGGCACGGCGGCGGCGCCCGTCCGGGCAGGCAGCCAGGACGGCCCGCCCAGGCTGCCCAGGCCTGCGCGGGCGCGCGATCTCGAGGCCAGGCTGGCCGCGGAGCTTGAGCAGGAGCGGCATGTGGCGCTGGAGTTGCAGCGGGCGATCCTGCCCTTGCACGACGGGCCGTTCGAGCTGCCCGGCTTGCGTGCCGTGGTCAGGTACCTGCCGGCCACCCGCGGCCGGGTGGGCGGCGACTGGTATATCACCGCGGAGATGCCCGCCGGCCAGGTCCTGATCGCGATCGGCGATGTCGCCGGGCATGGCCTGGCCGCGGCCGCGGGCATGGCCAGGCTGCGCGGCGCGCTGGCCGGGCTGGCGATCACCGGCGCTCCCCCGGACCGCCTGGTCGGCTGGCTCAACGATCTCGTCCGGCATGTCGCGCCCGAGCACACCGCGTCGGTGGCGGCCGGCTACTTCGACCCGGCTACCAAGGTGCTGACCTGGGCGCAGGCAGGCCATCCGCCGCCGGTGCTCGTCCGGGGCGCCTGGGCGGCGCCGCTCGAGCCGCCCGCCGGCATCCTGCTCGGCGCCGGAACCGATGGCTATGCCGTCGCGTCCGTGCGGTTGCGGGCCGGCGACCTGCTGCTGCTCTACAGCGACGGGCTGGTCGAGCGCAGGGACCGATCGCTGGATGAGGGCCTGGCCACGCTGGCCAGCGCGGCGCGCGGCATCGGCGACCCGGAGCAGGTCATCGCCGCCGTCCTTGGCGCGCTCGCCTGTACCGACCCGGAGGACGACACCTGCCTGCTGGCCTTGCAGGTTCAGTAGCTGGCTGGCCGCGGTCAGTCCGTCCGGGCGGCAAGGGCGGCGGACATCCGGCCCAGCGAGGAGCCGAGGTCCCACCTCGCGTCGAGTTCGGCGAGCCGGGCGGGATCTGCAGGCGCCGTCGGCAGGATGTCATCCGGCGGCGGCAGCGGGGCATCGGCGGCCACCTGCACGACCGGCACCGCGGCGGCCAGGTAGTCACGGGCGGCGGCGAGCTTGGCCCGGCTGCCCATCGGGAAGCCCCCGTGGCCCTTGTCCAGCGCCGCCAGCATCGCCTGCACGGTGCCGAAGACGCGCACCAGCGCCGCCGCTGTCTTGTCCCCCACTCCCGGCACCCCGGGCAGCCCGTCGCTCGGGTCGCCCCGCAGCACCGCGAATGCCGCATACGCGCGGCCGGGGATCTCGTAACGGCCGGTTACCCATGCCTCGTCCACGATGTCGAGCTTGGACAGGCCGCGCGCGGTGTAGATCACCCGGACCCCGCGGGAATCATCCACCAGCTGGAACAGGTCCCTGTCCCCGGTGACCACCTCGACCGGCCCGTCCGCCCGCGCGACCAGCGTCCCGATCACGTCATCGGCCTCGTAACCGGCTGCTGCGGCCATGCATACCCCGGCGGCCGCGAGCACCTGCTCGATCACCGGTATCTGCGGGGTAAGCGCGTCCGGCGCCTGCTCGGTGCCATCCGGATTGGCCCGGTGCGCCTTGTAGGACGGGATCGCCGCCACCCGGAAGGCCGGCCGCCAGTCCGCGTCCATGCAGGCGACAAGTCTGCCCGGGCGGCGCGCCCGGATCAGCCGGGCGATCATGTCGAGCAGCCCGCGGACGGCGTTGACCGGCGTCCCGTCCGGGGCCGTCATCGAATTCTCCGGTATGCCGTAGAACGCGCGGTAGTAGAGCGAGGCACTATCAAGCAGCATCAGCGGGCCCACCCGGCCATCCTGCCAGGGCAGGCGGCCCGAGTGCGCCGCTTCTATATGTGCGCGATGGCGGCGTTGACGCCGGCCCAGAAATCCTCGATCACCGGAGGAGGCGCCGGGGACATGGCCGCGCGCTGCGTGAACAGGATCCCTGTGACCCCGCTGCGCGGGCTGGAGCGCCACGTGGTGCCGGTGCCGCCGTCCCAGCCGATGCCGCAGGGGAAGGGCTGGTCCGGCGAGCCGGTGGCGGGCACCGCCAGGCCGAGGCCCCACCCCCCGTACTCGCCGAGGAACATCGCGGCGGCGTCCCGTTGTGCGGACGTGAGCCGGTCCGTCGTCATGCGGGCGGCCGTGGCCGCCGAGAGGATGCGTTCGCCCTGCCCGGTGCCCCCCGCCAGCAGCATCGAGACGAACGACCAGTAGTCGTCGATAGTGGAGACGAGCCACCCGCTCGCATCCGGGAACGAGGGCGGTGTGCTCCACCAGCTGTGGGCGGCATCGTCGAGGACCGACAGCTCACCGGTCTCAGGATCGGGCTGGTACGCGGTGGTGAGCCGGCTCAGCTGTCCGGCCGGGACGGTGAACCCGGTGTCGGTCATCCCGAGCGGCTCGAAGATGCGCGCACGCAGCACCGATGCCAGATCCTGGCCGCATGCCCGCGCCAGCAGGACCCCGAGCACTTGGGCCGGCGTGTTGTAGAGCCACTGCTCACCCGGCTGGCACATCAGCGGCAGTGACCCGAGGGCGCCGATCCACCCGTCCACATCGTGGGTCACCGGGGGCCACGGCGGGCCGCCGATGCTCTGCAGCCCCAGCTCGGCCTCGGCCCGCTGGATCGGGTAGCTGCCGGGCGGCGCCATCACGGAGCCGAAGCCGAACCGGAAGCTGAGCAGGTCCTCGAGCGTGACCGGCCGGCTGGCAGCGACCGTGTCGTCGAGCTCGGCGTCGATGGCCCGCAGCACACGGCGGTCGGCCAGTTCGGGCACGAGCTCGTCGATCGGCTCCTCCAGGCGAAGCAGGCCCTCTTCGACCAGCGACATCGTGGCCGCGGCGGTGATCGGCTTGGTGAGCGAGGCGATCCGGAAGATGGCGTCGCGCGCCAGCGGGGCGTGGCCGGCGAAGGACGCCGTGCCGATGGCGTCGATGTGCACGTCGTCGCCGCAGGCCACCAGGGTGACGAGCCCCGGCAGCCGGCCGGCCGCGACATGGGCCGCCATCGAGTCGTGCAGGCGGGCCAGCCCGTCGGCAGAGAGCGTGGTGGTCAGGGGTCTACTCCCGGTTCGTGCCATGTGGCGTAGACGTCGGGCCCGGCTCAAAGTCATCGATGAGACCCGTCGATGAGTTCGACCGCCCGCGGCATTCGTACCAGCCGCTCCCCACAGTAGACGATCGATGGCTAGCCGAGGTCCAGCGCAAGCTCCTGTTCCCAGTGATCAGGCTCCTCGGGCCTGACCAGCTGGCGCCTGCCCGTGCTGCGGAAGCCCATCCGCTGGTAGAACGCCCGGGCACGGGTGTTGACATCGGTGACCCACAGCGTGAGGCGGTGCGCCCCGTCGGCGCGGGCGTACCCGCTCACCGCGGCGACGAGGTCGTCGGCGATACCGCGGCCGCGGGCCTGCGGGCTGACCCACATCGACACCAGATGCCAGCTGCCGCGGTCGCCGGCCTGGTCGCTGTCGTCGTCCGCTGGCTCGGCAAAGCCCGCTGCGATGCCCACCGGCTCGGCGTCGGCCCAGGCAATGAACTGCGGCCAGGCTGCGATCCGGGCACGCCAGTGCCGCTCCGGGCGATCGACCTCCCGGTCCAGGGTGGAGCCGAAGGCATACGGTGCCTCGGCGAGCGCGGCCAGCCTGACGTGCCGCAACGCGGCCCAGTCGTCCGGCGCGGCCTGGCGGATCTCCACCGTGGCCTCGGTGCCCCTGCTGACCATGCGCAGGATCGTGCCTGGCCGGCCTGCAGCGCGCAACACGTTATTCAGCTACGTCGGCCGGCAGGCAGCGCGGCACTCGGCAGGCGACACGGCACTCGGCAGGCCGCGCGGCGCTCAGGCAGGCAGGGGCGGTCACCGGACCGGCAGATTCCGGATTTGCGTCGAAGGGAATCCCGGTGTACCGGGCAACGGCCGCCAGATTGTCAGTGCCGGGCGCTATCGTCGAACTAAGAATTGAAACAAGGTATCCAGCAGGCTGAAGGGAGGTCGTCCAGATGTCCAGCTCCGGCCGGCCGCCCACCAAGCCCGCCACCGCGAGCGAGGCACTGGCGATGCTGGATGCTGCCCTGGACTATCTCACCGGCTTCGACGCGGCGTCCCGGCCGGCCGCCGAGCAGGCTGCCTGCCTGACTGCCCTGGAGCGGGCCGCGTCCAAGCACACCGCGGCGCGTGCCGCGATCCTGGCCGCGTTCACCGCGCAGCGCGCTTTTCAGGACGACGGGCAGCACTCGGCGCGAGCATGGCTCATCTGGCAGACGAGCGTCACCGCTGGCGCGGCGGCCGGCGCGGTCGGCTGGATGAGGCGCCTTGCCGCGCACCCGGCCGTCGGCCTGGCGCTCGCCGCCGGAGAAGTCTCCGCGTCCTGGGCCAGGGAGATCTCCGGCTGGACCAGCCAGCTGCCCGACGATAAGCGCGATGACGCCGACCGGATCCTGCTGGCCGCCGCGGCCGGCGGAGCCGACTTGGCTGCGCTGGCCGGGCTGGCCGAGGAGATGTACCGCCGGTGCTGCCCGCCGGACGCCGACGATGACGGATTCGATGACCGCGGCCTGCGGCTGGCCCGCACATTCCGCGGCGCAGGCCGTCTCGATGCCGACCTGACCCCAGCATGCTCCGTCGCCCTGACTGCCGTCCTGGACGCACTGGGCCAGCAGGCTGGTCCCGAGGACGAGCGCAGCAAGCGCCAGCGCGATCACGATGCGCTGGAGGAGGCCTGCACCCGGCTGATCGCATCCGGGATGCTGCCCGAGCGCGCCGGTCAGCCGGCCCACATCCAGCTCCACATGACGCTCCGCGAACTGCGCGGCGGCCGCTCCGAGGCCGAGGATGCCTGGTCCGCCGCCCGGGCGGCCGGATACGGCTGGCTCAGTGGCCCGGCAGCTGACGCCGCCGCCTGTGACGCGGCGATCAGCCCGGTCGTCAGCGGTCACGTGGACTACTCGGCATTGGCCGAGCTGACCGAGATGTTCCTGACCGGCCACGGACGCAGCGGGGATTGCGCTGTGTGCGCTGCTGGCGGCGGCATGCGGGAGGAAACCTCAGCGGCCGCTGACCGGGCCGGCTGGCCTGGTACCCGTGGGTCCTGCACCCGCGGATATTTCACCTGCGGGCATTGTGCCGGCGCCGCGCACGGGCCGGTGAACCCAGCCGCCCTGGCCCGGCTCAGCGCCGCGCTGCTCTCTCGCGCGGCCGATGTCCTCTCCGGGCCGGCTGGCCTCGCGGCGTTCCTGCGTGGCAACTTCGTTCCGGCCGGCCGGCCGTTCGCCAATGTGAGCCTGCCCCTCGACACAGGTAAGGCCACCGAGGAGATTCCGGCCCACCTGCGCCGCGCGGTGATCTTGCGGGACCGCTGCTGCCGCTTCCCCGGCTGCGGGCAGCCACCCGCGGTATGCCAGGTGCACCACATCCGGCCCCGGCGGAAGGGCGGCGCCACCAGCCTGCGCAATCTGATCCTGCTCTGCAGATTTCACCATCTCATCGCGGTGCACCGCTGGGGCTGGGAGATCGCCCTGCACCCGGACGGGACCGTCGCCGCGACGAGCCCGGACGGGCAGCGCATCCTGCATAGTCACGGGCCGCCGCCCGCCCAGGCCGCCTGAGCGGGGCGGCCAATATCCGGTGGCCGGGGCGTAAGCTTGCTGACATGTCCGCTGAGCCGGTTCAGGACGAGGATCCGAATGACCCCCAGGTGATTCTCCAGGATCTGCCCGAGCAAGAACGCGCCCAGTTCCTCCTCCAGTACCACGAGGCCGTGGATGCCGCACACGATCCTGCTGGCTACCGACAGCTGCAGCGGCTTCTGCAAGCATGGAGGCTCACCGTCATCGCGACCAGCCGAGTCGGCTACTACGAGGAGCTCGAAGCGGTGCGGAACGGTACCGCCCGGACAGTACCGGCAGATCAGGCTATCCCAGGCTGGCGGGAGCGACTGGCGGCGGCGCGGGCTCAGAGGCGGTGACATACCGGGCCGAGCTGAGCGATCGGGTTCTCGGACAGCTCCGCGGCCTTCCGGCGAAGGCGTTCGATGCTCTTATCGAGACCATGTCTGCGGTGGTCGAATACCCGGACGATCCGATGCGGACCTTCCCGACGAACGATCCGTATGTTCTGCGCGCTGAGTTCGGTTTATGTCGGCTTGGTCACATACGTGCTCAATGTCGGGCGGCAGACGGTCACACTGACCGACGTGACCTGGACAGGATGACCTGTCTCGCCGCTGTCGACAGCTCGCAGCGCGGCCGTGAATAAGCTAATCCGCGTAGGCTGCGGCCAGGCATTCTCCGCCGCTGCTAGCCGATGGCGGAATACGCGACGACCCCACGGCGCAGCGCGTGGATGGCGGATCGGGCCGTCGCGCTGAGCTCGCCCGGCCCGGCCGCGACGGCGACCTGATCCAGCAGGTCGATGAGCTGCTTTGCGGCCCGGACGAAGTCGCCGGGGGTCAGGCCGGCCACAAGCACAGAATCAAGCTGCCGGCCCTGTGCCCAGGCATGCGCGTGCCACGCGAAGCCCAGGTCGGGCTCGCGCAGGAACGACAGCCGGTGGTCATGCTCGATGCCGTCGAGTTCATTCCAGACCCGGATCATGCTGGCCAGCACCTCGCGGACCGGCCCGCCAGGGAGCCGCGGCGGCGGCGCATCCTCTGGCCGCCGGGACTCGAAAGTCAGGGCGGAGACGCAGGCGGCGAGCTCTGCAGGAGTCAGGGCGTCCCAGAGACCCCGGCGCAGGCACTCCGCCGCCAGCAGGTCCAGCTCGGTGTACAGGCTGGCCAGCCTCGATCCCTCCGCGGTCACCTTGTCGCCGTCCAGGTAGCCTAGCTCGGCGAGAACGCCGCACACCTGATCGAAGGTTCGCGCGATCACGTGGGTCCGCCCGGCCACCCGGCCCTCAAGCGACTCGGCATGCCGCTGCAGCCGCAGGTACTGCTCGGCCTGCCGGGCGTGCTCCTCGCGATCCTGGCAGCCATGGCAGGGGTGCTGGCGCAGCCGCCGGCGGAGCGCGGCGATCTCGGCCTCTTCGCCGCCCGCGCAGCCGCCGCCCGCGCAGCCGCCGCCCGCGTCGCGGTGGCCGTCCGTGCCGTGGCCGTCCGTGCCGTAGCCAGCCGCTGCGCCGGCCCGGCGGTGACTGCCGAGATCGGCGCCAGCCAGCTTGTTGCGCATGGTCGCGGCGAGGTCCCTGCGGTGATTCGCCGACCGGGCGCTGAAGGACGCGGGTATCCGGATCCGCTGGATGGCCTCGACCGGAACGGGGAAATCAGCTATGGATAGCCGCTTGACCTGGCGGTTCATAGTGAGCACGAGCGGCGACGGCTCACCCGCGCCGCCCGCGAACGCGTCAAGCACGACAGCGATCCCCGCCCGGCGCCCGCTGGGCACGCGGATGATGTCGCCGCGCCGAAGCCGCTGCAGCGAGCGGGCGGCCTCCGCCCGCCGGTCCGCTGACCGGCGCCTGGCCTGATTGCCCTCGCGCTGCGACAGCTCACGGCGAATCGCCATGTATCCGGCGAAGTCGCCGAGGTGACAGGTCACCGCTGCCTCGTCCATGGATTTCCTGCTGCGCCGGGCCTGCCGGGCAATCCCGACCACTGCCCGGTCCGCCTGGAACTGCGCGAACGATGACTCCAACAGCGCCGACGCCCGCTCCCTGCCCACCTGGCCGACCAGGTTGACCGCCATGTTGTAGGACGGCCGGAAGCTGGAGCTGAGCGGATAGGTCCTGGTGCCCGCCAGGCCGGCCACCGCCGACGGGTCGTCCCCCGGCTGCCAGAGGACCACGGCGTGGCCTTCCACGTCGATCCCCCGGCGACCCGCGCGCCCGGTCAGCTGGGTGTACTCACCCGGTGTCAGGTCGGCGTGGGTTTCCCCGTTCCACTTGTCCAGCCGCTCGATCACGACCGTCCGCGCGGGCATGTTGATGCCAAGCGCCAGCGTCTCGGTGGCGAACACCGCCCGCACCAGCCCGGCCGTGAACAGCTCCTCCACCACCTGCTTAAAGGTCGGCAGCAGCCCGGCATGGTGGGCGGCGATGCCTCGCTGGAGGCCAAGCAGCCACTCGCCGTAGCCGAGTACGGGCAGGTCCTCGCGCGGGATGTCGGCGGTATACCGCTCGGCGAGCTCGGTGATCTCGGCTGCCTCGGCCGGGGTGGTCAGCCGCAGGCCAGCGGCGAGGCACTGCTGGACCGCCGCGTCGCAGCCGGCCCGGCTGAAGATGAAGGTGATGGCCGGCAGCAGGCCGGCCGCATCGAGCCTGCTG